>Ga0209737_10000267_pt1 | contig 46058 bp, 42 predicted proteins | sample TergutCu122P3_FD_187284 | JGI IMG/M metagenome (GOLD analysis project Ga0209737, IMG submission 187284) | Cubitermes ugandensis P3 segment gut microbial communities from Kakamega Forest, Kenya - Cu122 P3 (SPAdes) (version 2) | ecosystem: Host-associated > Arthropoda: Insects > Digestive system...
GGAGGGGTCGGCAGTTCAAATCTGCCCGGGACTACTTCGGGGGCGTAGCTCAGCTGGCTAGAGCACCTGCCTTGCACGCAGGGGGTCATCGGTTCGAATCCGTTCGCCTCCACAAAAGCTCGAAAAGCATTATAAACCATCAATTTACAAGCGTAAGTTGATGGTTTTTGTGTTTAAATCGGGACAGAAACGAGACAAGTAGTTTTTTTGGATTCCTCGCAAATCTGAAAAAAAAAATGTCAGTACAATCACCTCGTTTAGCCGTATCAAGCAGCTATTCTGCCGCAAATTATCTGCCGGCAGTATTAAAAACCAATCAATCCGGATGGATTATTGAGTATTATGTAGAAAATCCACAAACGCAATTGTTAGCCCGCAAGAAAATCAAACTGCAAAGGCTACTTATGCGTTATCCATCTAAAACAGAAGCTCGAAAGCATATCAATAATATTATTGTGGCTTTGAATATGAAACTGTCCACCGGCTGGAACCCTTATTTTGTGGGAGAAGATGCCCGGCTTTATACTCCATTAAAGGACGTTGTAGAAAAGTATAAAAATGAGATAAAGCGCAATACTCGCCCAGATACTTGCCGTTCTTATACTTCATTTGTAAATATTTTCAATGAATGGATGAATAAAATTTCGCCCAACATTTATTCTTCTATGGTTTCTCATGCGCTTGTTGCTAAATTTATGGATTACGTTTATAATGAACGTAAAGGACAAGGAGAAAACAGCTTATCAAACAGAACTTACAACAATTATATTAAGAACGGGAGCGCCTTTTTTTCATGGATGACTGATAAGTGTTTTTGCAAAGAAAATCATTTTACAAAAATAAAATCCAAAAAGAAAGAAAAGAAATCGCGAATTTTAATACCTGAAGAAACACGTAATGCAATTACAAAATATTTGTCATCAAAGAATCCTAATTATTTAGTAATGCTTAAACTAATGTACAATAGCTTGCTCCGCCCTAAAGAAATTAGAGGTTTGTTGGTATCGGATATATCCATTGTTAAGGGGCAAATAACCGTACGTGGCGAAGTGGCTAAAAATGGAAAAGAGCGTATCGTTCCAATGACACCGGACTTAATTGAAGATTTTGTTAAACTCAATCTTCAAAGTTATAACCAAAACTGTTATATTTTTGGAGAAAATTTAGTGCCTGCAAAAACCAAACTATCCGATAATTTTATGCCTAAGTTTTGGGCTAAAATGCGTCATGAGCTCAAATTACCCAAAGAGATGCAGCAATATTCTCTCCGTGATAGCGGGATTTTTGAAATGCTTAAAAGCGGGATAGACCCATTGAGTGTAAAACAACTTGCCGACCACCATTCACTTGAAATGACTACTATTTATTCTAATCATGTTGACCCGAATTTGCAGAAAATTATTGTTGATAATGCGCCTAAGTTTGCGCAGACCTCTCAATAAGATACAACTTATAATATATCGCTTATGTATTTATAATATGGGTTATTTTTGATATAATTTCCCCATGATTCTTTTGTATTTTCTTGTGTGTTAGCGATTTTTTCGATTAGGCTATAAGGGTTTTTGGGGTTAATTTCTGCATATTGCATACCCTTTCTATAATTGTCTTCGCAATACCTTACCAAATCTTTGAAATGGTTATAACCGGTAATATCTATAATACCTGTGCCCGGATTACTGTTTATTTCAATTATATACGGTTTGCCGTCCGTATCTTTCATAACGTCCACACCGGCGAAATTTAAACCATCAATAGCGGCAACGGCTTTAATACAAAGTTCGCGAGTGTCTGGGTCAACTTTGATTTTCTTACCTGTTCCCTCTCTGCTAATATTTGAACGTATATCGTGCTTTGGGGCTTGCCGTTCCATTGATGAGACCACCTCACCATTTATAACAATATGGCGCTCATCTTTGCCGCCATTATTTAAGAAGCGTTGAATAATAATATCTTTTTCGCCGCTGCCGTAAAAACTATCAAGAGTCATATTGGTTTGTTGTGGACTTTCAAGCAAAATTAATCCGTTGCCCTGTGAGCCTGTGTTTTCCTTGAGAATTGCCGGAAGCCCGCCCACTTTATCAATTACGTGCTTATAATTTTTTGGGCTCATGGCGAAAACCTGTTTAGGTACTCGTATGCCGTTTTGGCTCAATATTTGAGCGGTACGGAATTTATCGGCAACTAAATTCAAACTTTCGCCGGATTGTACACAAAAAATTCCCAGATTATTTTGCAGATGCTCCATTAAACACGCTGCATATTTTCTATGTTTGCCCACACGTGAAATAACACAATCGTAGGTACTTCTGAAAATACGTTGTTCACCTTTATACACACTGTCCATACCTTTGGTACTTTCCGAGATGTACATGTTAAATTCGTTGGGATTGCAAAAGTCGGCGGTGTGTCCGGCTTCTTTGATGGCTTTTTCTAAGTCTGTTTGATAAGCAGCTGTTAAAACTAAAATGTTCATAATGTTTAATTTAAGTGAATTGATTTTTAAAATTTCAGCAAAAATAAAATGTGCTGAAAAACGGAGTGGGACAAAAAAATTGTGTCCCATTGCTAAAAATCTAATTGTTTATTTTCGCGATGAATTTTTTAAAAAACTACTATGGCAATTCCATCACAAACAAGAAATTTACTTTGGGAGCGTTCCGGAAACAGGTGTGTGCTCTGTAAAAAAGAACTCACTAAGAGCATCCGTGCATTCAGCGGAAGCAGAGGTTTTGGCTATGTATGCCACATTATTAGCGAAGAGCGTGAGAGCCCAAGATATGAATATCTCAAAGAGTATGATTATTACGACAACCTCATTCTGCTTTGTAGTGATTGCCGCAATGAAATTGATGAACGTTGTGAGAACTACCCTGATGCGTACCTTAAAACTTTAAGGGGAGTTCATGAAGGGTGGGTCAGAACTCATTGTTGAATCGCATGAATGATGTCAATTTGTAACTCTTCGTCAAAATCCCGACAATCAACCATACAGTTTATTACCCTCAATAAAAGTTTATCGTCAATGTTCGATGCGGCAATTTGATAAACAATAGCTTCCATACGTTGCATGAATTGTGCAGCAGCCCAATAATGCCCATTCTTATGCAAGAAATATACGCCAAGTGTTAATGCAATCCGTTTGTTGCCGTCGTTGAAAAAATGCCCTGAACAAAAGCGAAACACCAAATAAGAGAGTTTTGATACAAAGTCAGGATAATATATGTCGTTCTGCACAAACTCCAATACACTTTCTATGCCGCCTTTGTCGCGAATACCCGAAAGTCCGCCGCCGCTTTTTTCTATCGTTTTTTGATAAACAACCAACGCTTCATCGTAAGTTATGTAATGTATTTCGTTCATTCTTCGGCTTGTTTTAGGCGTTTTAATACTTCTTGGTTTGCTTCCAAAATCGAATCAAAATCAATAGACTCACTACCAATAAAACGCTCGTACTCCTCAGGTGTTACGGCTTTCAAATATTCGGCAAGGTTTCCGTGATAAGCATCCCTAAAACTCAAATCGCGCGAAGCCATTTTTGTGCGGACATCATTCAAATGTGGTTGTTGAAATGGATGCTCGGTAAATTTATCTATAATATCGTAAACTTCCTGCATTGACAATAATTGTTCGCCTTTAGCTTTATAACTTTTCCCTATTTCGTATCCTACCCCATTTTCAAAAGCAGCAATCATCAATAGTACTTCAGCATACATCGTTTCACGAGGTTTGTCGGTGTCCTTCAATTTTAATATCTCACGATACTCTTTAGCATTTTCTCTGAAAACCGCTTTGTAAATATAGTCGGTTATTTGAGCGTATTTCATGGTGTGGTGTCCATCAACACACTTGTTAATAGCCGAAGTAAGCGATTTTCGGTAATTTATTTCGGCTAATGCGCTTGGCAAATAGTTCGCATCGCGACGATTGATGTATTTCGTGCCGCCACCGGTACGCTCGTGAATAGTCGCAATCACAATGTCAAGTATCAAACTACGCATCTGTTTTGCTTTTTCACTTTCAGAAAGTAACATACCGATATTAAGAAAGGCACGGAAATTGAATAAGCCTATTACGGTAGTTTTGGTCGCCTCATTTATAAGGCGACCAAATTGTAACTTTAATTCTTTCAGCGATTTGCCCTTACATAAAAAATATCCGTTGAACTTTAATTCATCTGCGTGATTTGATAAATATCGGTCAATAGTAGAGGTGTCCACCTCGTAAAAATCTGCTACCATCTGCTTGGTAAAACAATATTGGTCATCAAAAAAGATTGCCTCTATATTCAATGCTTTTTGAATAGCCTCTATAGCAAAACGGTTGTTCAATACATTTTGCCGTTCAATTGTTGATATTGCTAAATTTTTATCCATATCTATACTTTTTACAGTTCTCTTTTTTTGTTGTTTTGGTCGCGACATTAATGTCATGACCAAATTATAATTTTACTATTTTCAATGTTTTATCCTTACTTAAAAATTTTCATAATTTCATTTTTCATAATATGTTTGCTCACGAGTCCGTGCTTGCAGGCTCTTCACCTTCTTTTGTTGGTTGATTTATTTCGTTTAAAAGAGTATTCATTTTTTCTTCGCTCGGACAAGATGCATAACCTTCAAAGTCCAATATCCAACCTTTCTCTTTGAATTTTTTTAATATTATCAAATATATCAAATAAAGAAGTACCCCCACTGATACACCAATAAGATAGCGATATAAGAAATCAGCATCAAAGAATACCATAATCGACGGTAAAATAAAATTTAGAGCCATAACTCCCAAGGTTGCTTTAAGACTTTTAGAAGAAAAATCTTTGTATTTGCGTATAAAATAGAACGCTATAAATCCAACGAGTGCACCAAAAAAATATGGTGCTAATACTTTTTCCATACTAATATTATTTAATTCATTTGTAATCAACTCTTCCATATTTTTTCCACTTTTTTCTATTTTTTTCCACCATTCCAATATATTCCATCTCCTTTATGATAATTTAGCAAAGCGATGACTTCTTGCTCTAAATCATCTATGAGTTGTTGTTTGTATTCTATGTTTTGGGCTTCGATAGCAATCATATTTTTGTACTTTTTTTGTAGTAAAAAATTATAAAACAAAATAATATAACAAGATATAAAATTAAAGCAATGGTTAAAATTGCACATATTTTTCCAACCAATGCGTGTTCTAAATTTCTAGATATAAATATTATGAATGAAGTGACAAAAGAAGAGAATAAAAGGATTATAATATGCTTATTTAATAATCTCAATTTTTGTATGTGTTTCACTGTAAATTTTTCCCTTTTTTTTGTGTCAAGTGTGCCTTTCCCTTCTTTAATTATATCAGCAATGCGCCTTAACTCTTCTCGTTTGCTAAAAATAAAAGAGAAGAATAACGTAAAAAGAGTAAATGTTATTCCAAAAATTGCAATTGATACAGGAAAAATAATATCGTACATATTACTTGTCATTTATAGATAGAAAATTTTGTAATACATCACCTAATTTATCAATTATAAAGTCTTTTTTAAAAATATCATCTTTTATTTGGTCTTGTGTTACAGGAAAAGAATAATTGAAACTATCTTCTAAAGTCTTTTTCAAATTTTCACGATATTCTTTTGTCATAGTAAAGACTTGTTTATTCGCTAAAAGAAATTTTACTTGTTTTTTATTATAGTCATGTATGAAACCATCATCATTAAAAATTTGTTCTGCAATATCTGCTGGAATATTTTCAAATAGCATCTTTTTTTCTTTTTTCAATTTGCATGTGTGTTTATAATTTTGCAAATAAACATCAACCTCATTATCATCTTCACTTATTGAAGACAATGATATTTCTACCTGATTTATTAATTTATGTTTTTTCAAAGTTTCTAATAATGAAGGTTCTTTTATATTTCGAATTGGATATTTTAAAATATCTTTCATTATCAACTTGGCAACACGTGTAACTTCTTCATTATTTTTTGCTGGGTCTTCATAAACAAGAACATACCAGAATATTTTATGTGGACTTTTTAACCCTGTAAGTTTAGGATACAATAAAATGAAGTGCGTATCACTGCATAATTTATCATTTTCTTTAAATACAATTATACTCTCATCTTCATCACCTTGATAGTAGCCATCGTATAACTTAGTTCTATATGCTGTAACTTGTAACAACAAACATTCGGTACCGTGAATTTGATGGTCTGTACACTCTATCTTATTCACACCTGTTACACTCGTTTTTGACCTTTTATCACTTGTAACGTGTCCATTTTTTCCGTTATTGTAAGCTTCTATCTGCATTTTGACAGTAGAAATCATCTGAGATGACATAGTATTTCCAAATAAATCTTTGTCTTCGGTAGACTCTTTTTCTTCTGTCAAAAAAACAGGAACCTTTATATTATATTCTTTGTCTTTGTTTTTATCAATTTCCATACTATTTAATTTTTAAATTACCATTTTGTCAATTTCCTTCATCATCTCCTCCGTCTCTTTCAACGCCCGCATCATTCTCTGATAATGCCGTATATCCTCAAAATTCAACGTTCTGCCTTTTCTATCTTTCAGCCATTTCTGCGCCGGTTGGTAGCCACCAATGTAGAAATTCCACGCTACCAAAGGGATATTATCGAAATATTGTGTATCATTGATATAAACCTTGCCATCAACAAATTGCGGTTTCTCTACTACATTACTTCCTGCAATGGGGTAATCCACTATGCCTTGCTGTGGCTCAACTTCTTCCATCAAGTGTAAACGACGCAACTTTCCGCCTAATTCAACCAAATTCCAAAATTGTTCTGCGTTTTCGGGATAGGGTACACGCGGAAAATCAATTTTTAAAAATTCCTTGTATTTTTCTCGATATGTGGGGCTGTGCAAAATGGCATAAATGTAATCCAAAATATCAATTGGAGCAAAAGTGTCTTCGGCTTCTTTTTCTTCAGTAAACTGTAGTTCTATCCGTTGCGATATTTCTTTGATGATTGCTGCATTCAGATTGGGTTTGCGGTTTTCGTCTGAAAAAAGCTTGTCGGTTTCGGGGTAAATATAAAGAGGAAAGACACAAGATTGGGTAGTGCGTTCACCACATTTTGTTTCGCAAATATTTTTTGTAATATAGAAATGGTCACACGTTTCTGATTTATTACTGCGTGCAGTAATAAGTCCTATATTTTCACCTTTCAAAAAATGCTGCATCACTTTTTCTCTACTTCGCTCAATAAGTTTTGTGTCGTAATACAAATATCTATTGTCAAAAGGACGGTATAAAATTGGAAAAACAAGTTTTTTATTGGCAACAATGTTATAATGATTCTGGACAGAGTTGCATAATTCGTCTTTATCTGTCTTTATCAAAATATCGTCTTTGGCAGTTACAATACCAACCGAATTTATAGAAAACAATTCTTGTACACCAAATCCTTTTTCGTAACCCTCTTTTGTTTCATAATCTTTTGGCACAAAAAAATATTCCGGCGAAGTCGGTTGTAATTTTGTAAACGGAATAGTTAAAAATTGCGTGTTTAGTAGATAGTCGTATTTTTCTTTTCGTTTACCATAAATATCAAAATGGAAAATTTCAGCGAGTTCGTATTTTTCTTTTTGACCTGTTTTTATAAAGATATTTATAGAAACGCCTTGCATAATATCGAACACATTTTCATCTTTACTTCCATCTGGACAAACTTCTTTTTTCTTGCTATTACCATGTAAATCTATGATATAAATTTTATCAAAACTGTTCATCAAATTCCAACGCATTCCCCGAAATGTAGGGTTATCAATAAATCCGTGATTATTGATATACGCCAAAACACCTTCGCTATTTCTATCCACAAAAAATTGCCCCAGACGAATAAATTTACAATAATCATCGTTAATCCATTTCGGGTTGCGTTCTTGTAGTTTTTGTTTTCCGCCCGGTTCTTTTTTGTAATCTTCCATCAGGCCCATAATCCATTCACCTTTGTTGGCACTTTCCCCGCTATATGGCGGATTCCCCAACACCACCATCACCGGAACATCTTGTTTAATACGACTTGCTTCGTTTGCCTCGTCGCTCAACCATTTGGCAAAAGGGATTTCTGTTTTCGCTTGCGCTTCTTCTAAGCTGTTGGTTAGGTAAATGCGCAGTCGCTCGTTGCCGGAAGTGTGATAACCTGTTTGCTGCAACAGCATATCTAATTTCAAATGCGCCATGGCATAAGATGCCATCAGAATTTCAAAACCGTTAATGCGAGGTATCAAGTGTTCGGCGGCGTAACTTTGCCACATTCCCTGTTGGTTTTTGAAATTTTGATAGATATTTTGCACCACTTCTGCTAAAAAAGTTCCAGTACCGGTAGCAGGGTCAAGAATTTGAACGCGGTGATACTCTTTTTCTTCCTCCGTAATGCTGCCGTCATTTTGTTTGATATGTTGTTTCTGTTTTATTTTTGTAGCATTAGCCAAGCCTTGTGAAAGTCCAAAATCCTGTTTCAAAATATCATCTACCGCTTGTACAATAAACTGTACTACCGGCTGCGGCGTGTACCAAACCCCGCGACTTTTCCGCAATGCAGGGTCGTACTCGGCAAGAAAAGTTTCGTAAAAATGAACTATCGGGTCGTGGTCGGTTTTATCAAACTCTTTTATTATTTCGTAAATCGCCACATGGTTAAACAAATCTGCCAAATCGTCCACTACCCAACGAATACGCTCGTCAAGGTCGTAACCGGCAATGTATTGAAAAAGTTTGCGTAGAAACGGATTTGAGTGAGGAATAAGTTCTGCCGCTTTAGAACGGTTAAAAACCACCCCGTCGCTTTCGCGACACCTCTCCTTTAGAAAAGGAGGGGAATGTAGGCGGGCGGCAAACATTCCGTAAGCAATGGTTTGAGCGTAAATGTCAGCAAATTCTTTGTGTGTAATATCGTGTATCAATACTTCACGAAAACCTTTTAGCTGTCCATCAAGCGAATTGCTGTCTTCCTTTGCGTTGTTGTTCAATGCGTTTTCAATGATATTCGCCATTAATCGCGCTTTGACTGCCATTACCTTTGAAAGTTGCACCGATGTTAATATTCCTTTTCCCTCGTAGCCGGCAAAAAGATTGATTAAAGCAACAAAGGTTTCAAACTGTGTTTTGTCGGCTTCGATTCCATTCTTTCCTGTTTTTGCAATGATAGCAGAGGTAATCAACTCGCCATTGTCAAAAAGTTGGAAAGTGAGATAGTCTGTTATTATCAGGTTGTCAAGCGATTGTTTGTAACGGTCAAATTGTGTTTTGTGAGTTTTGTGATTTAAATCCGTGCCAATATCTTTTGCCTCAATATATCCCACAGGAATTTCTTTTCGGGCAACGATGTAGTCGGGTGCGCCACATTCAATTCGTTTGGGCTCATTGGTAACAGTCAAACCGTTAGTCATTTTTTCCAACAACGTTTTCAAGGCAGGGCGATAGCTATGTTCTGTGGCATTTCCCGCTTTGTATATCCGATTGATTTCGGATATGTATTGTGTTATTTCGTTTGTTATGGGAAGGTTTGACATCATTTTCTTTTATCTAAGAATTTGGCAAAAATAGTATTTTTCAATATCCTTTTTCAACTTGAAGCTGCAAAAATGAGGTGTTTATATCCTGTGCAACGCAAATATATTTAGTGTGCTCATAGTTCAAAATTTAGTGTATTTTTTGAAATGCTTAAATTTCTGATTTTCTGATTTTTAATCTCGTTTTTTTTCAAAAAAAACGAGATTAATTAACAAGTTATCCGCCTCTCGCCCTACCCAAAAAGGTTATAACCAATGATGTTTTTTAAGGAAATATGAATTAAGGTATAGGGAAAAAGCGGCAAACAATGTTATAAAATGCCATGTAGTTAAAGTGCGTTATCTAAAATTATGCCCCCTTCGGAACGTTGAAACATTAAGAGGCTTTTTTGTAAATATTTTATGGTCTTCTTTGTTACCGCTTGGATGAGTTCAGCAAACTCCACACTTGCTCATAAAAAAAATATTTTTTCCTCAGAATACACATATATTTCTACAAGACAACAAGACAAAATGCTAAAACAATCATAAATTATTCATTATAAGTATTATATATTGTCTTGTAACAAAAAAATCTTGTCTTATAAAGCAATTTTTGTCTTTTTTTGTCTTGTAACTGAAAATTATTTTTGATTTTGTCTTGTAATGTCTTGTAAATGTCTTGTAGATTTCCCCTTGCAACTCTCTCATTTTTAGCGTTGTCTCGCTTGTCTTGCCTGTCTTGTAGAAAAAGGTAGTCTAACCTGAATAATTTTTTCTTTTTTAAGAAAGTCAGTTTGTTTAATAAGCAACTGACTATAAATAAAATAGCCTATTTTCTACTCCTTTTTCTTTACGTTTTTTCCATTTTTGTTTCATTTTAGGGTGATTTTCAGAGTAATTTTTTCAACCTTATTTTCAAGTTCCTTTTTAAATCTAATCCAATATTTTTCAAACAATATACCATAATCGAAGTTTCATTCCTCAAAAAACCTATTAACTTGTTTGAGAAGTTTTACACCGGATTTTTTGCCAATGAATACCAAATTCGCAGTCCATAATCTCTCATAAAAATGCCCTTTTGAAATCATTAAATTGGAGTTTGTTTTTTGATTTTTAGCGATTTGTATTAAAATATGTTCTATATTTGCAGCATTATTTGTAGCAAATATTGCATACAAATATGAAACATAAGTTGCTGCGAAAAAGATGTTTATATTTTTTAATATACAGAAGGCTACAGCAAAAAAATGAAGTTCTTTGATTTTATTTTTCTCTTTAAACTAAAATTGCTAAAATTTCAAAAACATGGTTTCGTTATAACTGCTTGAATAGCAGTTATTTTTTAACGCCAAATCGGGACAGAAACGAGACAAAAAGCACAAAAAAACGAAAAAAACAAAATTATAAATGATTACTAACCAGAGGTATACAGAAAAAATTACAACGGGTTTAACGGTGGTGCAAATCATCGGTTCGAATCCGTTCGCCTCCACCAAAAAGATCAAGCACTTACAAATCAAATGTAAGTGCTTTTTTGTTTATCCTATAAAACATGTTGGTTTTATTTTTTTGATTTTATTTTATCTCAAGTTGCAGTCATATTCTATAAGAGTAGAGGCAGTTACGGAAAACATTAAAGAAATGTTGGTTAAATCTTTTTTATTAAAGCATTTTGCATTAAATTTTTTATATTTTTGCCGCCCCAAAATAGGTACGCGGTGTGAGATATGTGGTAGGCGGTGTTAAATCCTTAAACCTATTAAACTTATAAGCTTTAAAAACGATATAATTAACAAAATATAGATTGACAAATGAGTCACAGAATTAGAATCAAATTGAAATCGTTCGACCATACATTGGTGGACAAATCAGCAGAAAAAATTGTCAAAACGGTACAAGCTGTGAAAGATGACAAGGTCGTTTTAATTGGACCTATTCCATTGCCAACGCACAAAAAAATCTTTACCGTAAACCGTGCAACATTTGTAAACAAAAAAGCAAGAGAACAATTCGAACTTGCTACTTACAAACGTTTGTTGGATATCTATGGCACTACCTCCAAAACCATTGATGCATTAATGAAGTTGGAGTTGCCGAGCGGAGTTGACGTAGAAATAAAGGTTTGATGTGTGTAGGACGTGGCATTCCGCGTTTTTGCTATAAATATTTTAATAAAAACTATTGCGCATGTTGCGCAGATAACAATAACAAATTAATTATTAACAATGTCTGGATTAATAGGAAAAAAAATTGGAATGACTAGCATTTTCGATGCCTCTGGTAAAATCATGCCATGCACTGTTATCGAAGCTGGTCCTTGCGTCGTTACGCAAGTGAAAACCGTTGAAAAAGACGGTTATAGCGCCATCCAATTGGGATTCGACGAAAAAAAGGAAAAACGGACAACGAAATCGCTAAAAGGACACTTTGCGAAAGCAGGCACTACGCCTAAAAAAATCGTAAGAGAGTTCACGCGTTTCGAAGAAGGTAGCCGAAAAAGCTTCGGTGAAGTTTTGGACGTATCCGTTTTTGTAGAAGGCGAATTTGTGGATGTAAGTGGAATTTCTAAAGGAAAAGGGTTTCAGGGTGTGGTAAAACGTCACGGATTCAGTGGCGTTGGCGAACGCTCACACGGTCAACATGACCGCAGAAGAGCACCCGGTTCTATAGGAGCTTCTTCTTGGCCCTCAAGAGTATTCAAAGGAATGAAAATGGCCGGAAGAATGGGTGGTGGAAAGGTAAAAGTGATCAACCTGCAAATTGTAAAACTTGTTCCCGAGAAAAATTTAGTGGTAGTTAAAGGTTCCGTTCCGGGACCAAATGGTTCATATTTAATTATTGAAAGATGGAGTTAAAAGTATATAAAATAGACGGAAGCGAATCTACTAAGACGGTTACGTTGAACGATAACATCTTCAACATTGAACCTAATGATCACGCTATTTGGCTAGATGTGAAGCACATATTAGCCAATAAAAGACAAGGCACGCACGATACGTTAGAAAAATCTACCATATCGGGTTCTACACGCAAATTAAAACGCCAAAAAGGAACAGGCGGCGCCCGCGCAGGTAGCATTAAATCTCCACTTTTGCGCGGAGGAGCCACAATTTTTGGACCGCATCCAAGAGATTATTCGTTCAAATTGAACAAAAAAATCAAGCGTTTGGCTCGTTTTTCTGCATTGACTTACAAAGCAAAAGATAATCATATTCTAGTAATTGAAGATTTGTCGTTAGAAACTCCTAAAACGAAAACCGTATTGGAAATGTTGAAAAAATTCAACTTGGAGAATACCAAAACGTTAATGTTAGCAAACGATAAAAATATCAATGTATATCTTTCTGCACGCAATTTGCCACGTAATCAAGTAATTCGTGCTTGTGATTTGAACACGTACGATGTATTGCATGCTAAACAATTGATCATCTTTGAGAACAGCATTGCTGAAATTAACAAGATGATAGAATAGTGCATCGCTCAATTATTGATAACATTAAATCAGATAACAAAAATGAACATATTAATTAAGCCCATCATTAGCGAAAAAATGCAAGCGGTATCGGAAAAATACAACCGCTATGGCTTTATTGTGGACAGAAAAGCAACCAAGTCGCAAATTAAGCATGCGATAGAGGAAGTTTACGGCGTTCGCGTGGATAGAATTAACACTTTAGTTCAACGTGGAAAAGCAACGATTCGTCATACTAAAGCCGGCGCTATTCGCGGACAAAAAAACACCGTTAAAAAAGCGATTGTTTTTGTAAATAAAGAAGATAAGATTGACATATTTAGCAGTATTTAATCATGGCATTAAAAAAGTACAAACCAGTAACGCCCGGTCAACGATTCAAAGTTATAAGTTCGTTCGACGAGATTACCACCAGTAAACCGGAAGAAAGTTTATTGTGTCCGAGACCCCGGACAGGCGGAAGAAATAATAGTGGTAAGATGACGATGCGGTATCGCGGAGGCGGTCATAAAAAGATGTATCGTTGTATTGATTTCAAAAGAGACAAAGATGGTGTTCCGGCAACGGTAAAAACTATTGAGTATGATCCGAACCGTTCGGCTCGTATCGCTTTGTTATTCTACGCCGACGGTGAAAAACGTTATATCATTGCGCCGCACGGTTTAAAAGTAGATCAGGTAATTGTTTCCGGAGAAGGTGTTTCCCCCGATCTTGGAAATACACTTCCATTAGGAGAGATTCCTTTCGGTTCTACCGTTCACAACATTGAGCTTCGCCCCGGACAAGGCGCTAAAATGGCGCGCTCGGCAGGAAGCTATGCGCAATTAATGTCAAGAGACGGCAAATATGCCATTTTACGTTTGCCTTCGGGTGAAACGCGTATGGTGCTTTGCAGCTGCCGTGCTACAATTGGTATTGTTTCAAACATTGACCATAATTTGGAAGTTTCCGGTAAAGCCGGACGTTCCCGTTGGATGGGTCGCCGTCCGCGTACGCGTGGTGTGGTTATGAATCCGGTAGATCACCCAATGGGTGGTGGTGAAGGTCGTGCTTCAGGAGGTCATCCACGCTCGCGCAAAGGATTACCTGCAAAAGGTTACAAAACCCGCTCCAAAAAGAAACATTCCAGCAATTATATCATTGAAAAAAGAAAGAAATAATCTTAAAGTAGCATAAATATGAGCAGATCGTTAAAAAAAGGACCATATATCCACTATAAATTGGAAAAACGTGCCGTTCAGGCGCAAGAAAGCGGTAAAAAATCCACCATTAAAACATGGTCGCGTGCATCTATGATTTCTCCTGATTTTGTGGGACTTACAATTGCCGTTCACAACGGAAATAAATTCATTCCAGTATATGTTACCGAGAACATGGTAGGACACAAATTAGGTGAATTTGCCCCAACACGTATTTTTAGAGGACACGCAGGACAAAAAGATAAAGGGAAGAAATAACTTTAGCTTTTTATTTTGTTTTCATAATTTTGGAAGCCGTCCAGATGGATGGCTTCTTTTTTATTTTATAATCCCTTTACTATTGATTTTTTAGCAAGGTATTCTTTAAGATAAAAAGGCTCAAAATAGGCTATGTCTTCAAATTGTTTGCTTTCGTATTTAGCTAATGCGGGAAGCAGCATATTAGATGCATCTAATTGTGTCTCAATAAAACGTGCGTTTTTATGTTGCAAAAACGGTTTGCATTTAGGCATACCGTTTCCGCAGAAATAGATAATATGGGTTTCTAATTCTGAGGAAAAAGAATGTTCATCTATAATTTTGGCTTCTGCCTCGACAATGGCTTCACCGTTTTCATCAAATAGCGCAGTAAATACTTCCATCCGCCGTGCATCAATCATGGGACAGTATAATACTTTTTGTGCTTCCATTTGTTGTTTAATGGCGCCAAAAACAATACTTTGCAAGGTAGATATACCAATAAGCGGAATATTCAACGCATAACAAATTCCTTTTGCAGCCGAGGCGCTGATACGTAATCCTGTGTAGGAACCAGGTCCGATGCTTAAGGCTACGCCATCAAGTTCGGAAATTTTGCAGTTGCTTTCTGCTAACACTTGTTCAACAAAAGGGAACAGATGTTCCGTATGCGAATTGCCTTTATCTAAACAAACGGAGGCGACAATTTCATTGCCTTTTGATAGGGCTACCGAACAAATTTCAGTAGCGGTTTCAAGGTGGAGTAAGGTGGGGGACATAGTGATTAATGATTAGTGGTTAATGATTAATAGGGAGATATGTGGATACTTTTAACTTGTGCAGTTTTTGTCTGCACATTTTTTACTTACCTCATTATTTTTCCCTTTTAGATAATTTTGTATTCTATATTTTAAATTTCGGACATTTAATTTTACACACCAGCTGATTGTAAAAATTCTTGCGACTTATGCATTAACTCATACATTAACACATCATTCTCCACAAAAGGAACATATTCTCGATAATTTTCTACAAATTCTTCTAACAACGGCGATGTCTTCATCGGGCGGCGAAATTCTAATGCTTGTGCAGCATTTAGAAGCTCTATCGCTAACACTTTTTCCGTATTATTGATGACTAGATAGGATTTTGTAGCCGCATTAGCGCCCATACTTACATGATCCTCCTGTCCTTGCGAAGACTCAATAGAGTCAGCGGAAGCAGGCATACAGAAAGTTTTGCTTTGACTTACGATTGACGCCGCCGTATATTGCGGAATCATAAATCCTGAATTTAATCCTGGATTTTTTACCAAAAATGCAGGCAAAGCCCTTTTTCCTGAAATGAGTTGGTAAATTCGACGTTCCGAAATATTGGCAAGTTCCGACATGGCTAAGGTTAAAAAGTCAATAACTAATGCCAAAGGTTGTCCATGAAAGTTACCTGCCGAAATGATCAAATCTTCATCCGGAAAAATTGTAGGATTGTCGGTAACGGAATTAATCTCCGTTTCTACCACAGTCTTTACGTAATGAATAGTATCTTTCGTGGCACCATGCACTTGCGGAATACAACGGAAAGAGTAAGGATCCTGCACATGTTCTTTTTTTAGCGCCATAATTTCAGAGCCTTCTAGAAAATCAGTAATATTAGCGGCAGTAGCAAGTTGCCCAATATGCGGACGCACCAAATGCACCGACAAATGGAAAGGCGAAAGATGTCCGTGAAAAGCATCTAAAGAGAGCGCTGCAATCATATCTGCCAAATAGGATAGTTTTTCCGATTTTAACAACAACCACGTGGCATAAGCACTCATAAACTGCGTACCATTCAATAATGCCAACCCTTCTTTCGATTGCAACGTGATAGGCGCCCAGCCGAATTTTGTATTCACATCCGCAGCTTTCTGTTTTCTCCCTTTGTGATACACCTCTCCCAAATTAAGTAAAGGTAAGCATAGATGTGCTAAGGGTGCTAAATCACCGGAAGCACCCAAAGAACCTTGTTGATACACCACCGGGTATATGTCATGGTTGAAAAAATCAATCAAACGCTCAATAGTGGCAATTTGTACACCGGAGTTTCCATACGACAAAGATTGAACCTTTAAGAGTAACATAAGCTTCACGATCTCTTGCGGTACTTCTTCCCCAAAACCGCACGCATGTGAAACTACTAAATTATATTGCAACTGAGAGAGGTCTTCTCTAGAAATGCTTGTATTACAGAGCGAACCAAAACCGGTAGTAATGCCATACACAGGCGATGTTTGTTGCTCTATTTTAGCATCCAAATAAGCGCGACATTTTTCTACTGCATTTCTTGATGCGTCCGAAAGTTCAATTTTTATTTTCTTCCTAATAATTTTATGAACGGTTTCAAAACTTAAAAATTCGTTTGAGATAAGATGTTTTTTCATAACTATTTATTTTTTTGATAAATATAAAACTTCAATTAAAGGGTTCAAAAATATAATAAATTGAAGATTTTATGTTAATTTGCGAAAACTTTATCTAATGAATGAAACAATTACCATTAAAGAAGTAGCCACAAAAAAAGAGTTTAATAATTTTTTTAAATTTCCTTATATATTATTTCGTAACGATAAAATGTGGGTGCCACAGCTTTTGTCGGGGGAGAAAAGGACGTTAAATCCTGAAAAAAATCCGGCTTTTGAATTCTGTAAAGCAAAAATGTTTTTAGCTTATAAAGAAAATAAGATTGTAGGCAGAATAGTGGGAATTATTAACTATAAAGTTAATGAAGTTTGGGGACAAAAAAGAATCCGATTCGGATGGATTGATTTTATTGATGATAAAGAGGTTACCCAACAACTTCTAAAAGCTGTTGAGGACTGGGGCAAGCAAGAAGGATTGACCGAAATAGTAGGACCAATGGGCTTTACGAATATGGATAAAACAGGAATGAAAGTATATGGTTTTGATGTAGATGATCCCATATCTTGTTATAATAATCCGGAATATTATCCTAAAATTATAGAAGAAATTGGGTATCAAAAAGAAGTGGATACTATTCAATATGTAATGCAGGGATCGCAGCCTGTGCCTGAAAAAGTTTCAAGGATTAACAACCTGATTAAAGAAAAGTACAACTTAAGAATCGTAGAGGGCATTTCTAAAAAAGAAATGATAAAGCGTTATGGAGTAAAAATTTTCGAAGCCGTAAATAAATCATACGCCGGATTATTTGGCTTTGTTCCATTAACCGAAAAGCAAATTCATTATTACATTAAACAAAATTTCTCTTTTCTTGACTTAAAATTGATTTGTTTTATTGCTGATGAAAATGATGATATTGTAGGCTTTGGAGTTTCAATGCCTTCGCTTGTAGGAGCGCTTCGTAAAAATAAAGGCAAACTTTTTCCATTCGGATGGATTCATTTGTTGAATGCGTTCAAAAATTACGAAACAACAAATTTAGTGCTTACCGGTGTAGTTCCTGAATGGCAAAATAAAGGCATTCATTCGCTGTACCACGCAGAAATGAATAACAATTATATTGCGTTGGGTGTAAAAACCGCCATCGCCAGCCCACAGCTTGAAAATAATGAAGCACATCGGGTATGGGAGAAATATAATAGCGAAATAGCAATACGCAGAAGGGTTTATATCAAAAAATTGTAGGAACACGAAATTTTGTTCTTTCAGTGAAAAACAATTATTCCCTTCCCAGCACATATTGATACTCGGTCGTCCCATCAAAAATCTTTAAATCAATAAAATCGTATTTTCTCTTTTTGGGTAATTTGGCAACCGGTAAGCTAATTTTATTCTTACCTGCCTTCAGACTAAAATCTTTTGAGATTGTTTTTCCATTCTCACGTGATGCATAACTTATGCTAACACTCGTGTTATCTTTTGTTTCGATGATAAAAGAAACATTATTCTTATTTGTAACTACAAACGTGTCGAAAATAAAATTAAGGCTTTTATTTTCAGGCTCTAATAGTAGATTGTATGCTTTTAAGAAGTCGGTAATTCCGTATCCGAGGGCAGAATCGGGGGCAGTATATTGACTTCCGCTTCTACGAACAACATCAATGATTTCAAATGATGTTTTGTTTGGAAATGCCTGGCGCAGGCAGGCAATCATTCCGGCAAACAGTGGTGCGGAGTAAGAAGTACCGTTTCCTCGAACAGTTGAATCGCTTTCTTTTCCCACGTAGGTTTGCCAGCCTACTGCCGCACCGTCGGGCTTCACTCTGCCGTCGTAAGTAGGTCCAAAAGAGCTGAAGGGCGCTTTATTTCCGAGTGAATCTACGGCGCCAATAGCAAGAACATGCGTAGCTTCGGCAGGACATCCGATATAACGCCATTTCCTAATTCCTGAATTTCCGGCGCTATTCACCACAATCATTCCTTTAGAAACGGCAATGTCGGCAGCCAGCGAAGCACGACTCGTTTTTCCGTCTAAACTGCTGTAACCTCTGTAATAGGTAGTATCGTCAAATGTAGTATAGCCCAACGATGAATTAATGATGTCAACGCCCAAGCTATCAGCAAATTCAAGAGCGACAACCCAGTTGTCTTCTTCAATCACATATTCGGTACGATTATCTTCTGTTTGCACCAAGTAAAAACTGCACGCCGGTGCACTTCCAATCAACTCTCCCGGAATATAAGCGGCAATGCATGACCAAACTTTTGTTCCATGATTTCCATTTTGAAAAGTAGATATTGAAGGTTGTACTATATTTCTTACGCCACGCACGCGGTTGTCGGCAAAATGTTGCTGAAAATGGCGAATTCTGTCGGCATTTTGAAAACCGCCGTCATTCAATTGCAATAAAACACCTTCGCCTTTATAACCCAAACGATGCAGCCAGTGTGCGTTATTAATTCGCATTTGCTTGGTTCCAAATCCATAATCCAAATCATTGGGAATATCTACTTTAGGATCGGCATCATTAAAAAATAGCGTATTTTTTTGTACAAACGACTCCGGTTTACTGCTGATATAAGTTTGTTCAACATAATTTATAAAATCATCCCCATTTTCTTTTAGTAGAATCATAAAATCCGGATTCTCCGAATAAAAAGTAGCGCCATTTAACCATTTTGAGGTAGTTAAAAGCACAGCGGTACTATCTATATTCTTAATCATTTCGATAAGTTTTTTGCTCACGGGAATATCGTTTTCTGTAATAGAGATATTGAATTTTTTTCTTTTTTCGATGGCGGTAGGTGATAAGAATTCTTCAGGTTTATCAATAGAATAATTGCCAGCGTCTCTAAAGCTAAATTGTACCCAATATTTCCCGGACGGCTGGGGAAACAAGGTGATTGTTAGGAGTAGCAAAATTGTAGTGAAAATTATTTTTTTCATTATTTGTTAATTAGCTATAATTGTTTTCTGATTTTCGTCAAAATGCTTTCAAGTGTGCATCGTTAATTATCATATTTTCACCCACTTGTTTAATAACAGCAATCCCTTGTTTTATGGCTTCCTTTTCAGTGGTTGCATTAATGTGAAGTCCTGCCAAACCAAGATAAAATGTAAAGTTCTTATACTGTGGAAATAATGCTTTAAACGTTTCTATTTTTTTAAGCGCATGTTCCACATCTTCTTTTTTAACTTTATACTTAACTTCAATAATAGCAACTGTAACACCATTATAAAGCACCACGTCATATTCATCTTTTAGATTTAAAGCTTTTGAATAGCGTCTCACATTAGAATCAACAAATTGAAAATTTTGACCAGCAAAATATGGATACTTCTTAAAGCTATTCACAAAATAAGATTCTGCCACTTCACCGTTAGAGTTTAAAATACCACCAATTTGCCGAGTCGTTTCTTCTACTTTTCGAGATGTCTCTTCTACTACCCGAGATGTGTTTTCTGCTACTCGAGATGTTTTTTCTGCTGCTTGAGATGTTTTTTCTATTTGGTCATCTACTCTTTTAAAAAATTGCTTGAGCTCTCTAAATTTTTGATCAGTTTTTTTGCTTTGTTTAGCAATTTCAACAAACATTACTTTGATTTCGCTCCATGTTAAATCTTTGTAATCGTTCATATTAGTATATCTTAAGTAAGTATTATTTCTGTGCCAATTTTTTGGCAAATATACACATTGAAAAGCCGTTTGTCAAGAAGGAGTGTATTTTTTCACTCTAAAAATTTTTAAAAGAGTGTAAAATAAAAAAGGCTTCCTTTACAGAAAGCCTTTTTTCATTCTAAAGATACGGTTTAGCCGGAAATAGCATCGGTTGGACAAGCGCTTTCACATGCACCGCAATCAATACAAGAGTCTTCTTCAATGTGATAAACATCACCGGCAACAATAGCATCAACCGGACATTCATCTTTACATGCACCACAAGCCGTGCATAATTCAGGATCAATTTTAAAAGCCATGACTTTTTATTTTTAGTTAATATTTCGGGGGCAAAAATAGAATAATAAATCTATCTTTGCGCCCATAAAGCATTTTTTAAATGAAAAAAAAACTATTTATTTTTATTGTTTTACTCTCTTGTCTGTTTGGGAACGCTCAAAGCAAAAATGAAGTAACCATTCTTTATTTGTTGCCTTTCCATTTAAATGAAAGTGTAAATCATTCATCGTTTAGAAACAGCACTGAAATCAATCAAGTGAGACAGTTTGAAATGATGGGTTTTTGGTTGGGAACCAAAATGGCGCTTCAGGAATATGAGTCTACGGATAAAAGAATAAATGTGATTGTAAGAGACGCTGTTAGAGATGTAAAAGCTTTAAATGGAATATTGGAAGACACTGTTTTAATGGAAAATGCTAACATTATTATAGGTCCATTTTACGGATCGCTTTTTCCTATGGCTGCTGAGTTTGCAAAAGAACGCAACATAACTATTGTCAATCCTTTTTCTTCTCGTTTCGATTTCGTAGTAAACAATCCGTATGTATATAAATTAACACCTCCTTTTTCAAGTCGCCCGGAAACCATTGCAGAGATTTTTCTTTCACAGCCTAATGAATACAATATCATTCTGTGGGTCGACTCTGTTATGACTCCCGATCTACAAGCCTATAAATCTTATTTTAAGGAACATCAGATCCCTTTTAAAGAAGTACGTACTTTAATTTTACCTCAAAATTCAACAAAGAAAAATTTGATTATTGCGTTTTTTGACCAACCTACGCGGGTAATTCACTCCGTACATACGCTTACCAATAACGATCCGGAAAATAACGAGAATATAGTAGTAGTGCCGATAAAATGGCTTTCTATTCCGGAATTAAAAGAAGATTTTTTCAAGTTACCTCAGCTATATTTCTTTACAAATTATTTTATTGATGAAAATAGCAGTGCAGTAAAACAGTTTCAATCAGATTATATATTCAATTACGAGGCGCCTGCAGAGTTAGCGGCATTTTCCTATCAAGGCTATGATATAACTCGTTATTTTATTGATTTATATTTTGTTGATTTTAATCCGGATGAAGTGCAATTTCAGCCGCTTTCTTATAAATTTCAATGGAGACAAATTTTGAACGGCGGATTTGAAAATATTAAAACGCGATTTATTCAAGTTAAAAATTTAGAATTGGAAGAAGTAGATTAGTAGAATAAAATTTATGCTTACTTTGCAACCGATTTAAGATTTAAAAATTTAAAGATTATAAAATTAAGAACATAGCATTATTATATGAATAAATCCTTAATCATTTTTTTAGCCATTCTTATTATTGCCGGAATGGGCAGTTGCAAAAACAATAAAAGAACATCCGATGCATACGGTGTGTTTGAAGCTACTGAAATCACAGTTTCTTCCGAAAGCAATGGAAAAATGCTTTTTTTCCATGTAGAAGAAGGAAAGACTTATCAACAAGGTGAAATCGTTGGTTGTATTGACACTCTGCAAATATATTTGCAAATCAGGCAACTAGAGGCGTCTATCGGTGCGGCATTGGCACGGCGCCCCGACTTGCCTTCGCAAGTGCGCACGCTTTACAATAAGTTGGAAACATTAAATAAAGAAAAAGACAGAATCGCTACTTTGGTAGCAGCTAATGCAGCTTCCAGCAAGCAATTAGACGATATTGTCGCAGAAATTAATATGACAAACAGTCAAATTGCAGCTGTAGTGTCTGAACTTACCATTGCCAACAAAGCGATTATGGAAGAAGTAGAGGCTATGCGCTTCCAAAAAATGCAATTACAAAATGCTTTGACCAAAAGTTATATTAAGGCTCCTATTACCGGTACCGTACTTAAAAAATATATTGAACCCAATGAGTTGGCTTTTCAAGGGAAGCCGCTGTTTAAAATTGCCGACCTTACAAATATGTTCATCAGGGTTTACATCACTGAAGATATGTTATCTACAATTCGTCTTGGACAGGCAGTAGAGATACATCTAGACATGCCTGACAATCAAGAAAAAGTAATTGAAGGGACTGTGTCTTGGATTTCATCGAAGGCTGAATTTACTCCTAAGATGATTCAAACAAAAAATGAACGGGTAAATTTGGTATACGCGGTGAAAGTGGCGTTTAAAAATGACGGCTCTGCCAAAATAGGGATGCCCGGCGATGTAAAGTTTAAATAGTTTGACATGCCGGCAATTAGCATAGAAAAGATTTCTAAACGATACGGTAAAGTAAATGCTTTATCCGAAATTAGTTTTGAGGTTCAGAAGGGAGAAGTATTTGGGCTTATTGGTCCGGACGGCGCAGGTAAAACGTCACTATTTAATATTTTGGCTACATTACAGTTACCTACTTCCGGAAAAGCTACATTGTTGGGATTAGATGTTATTTCTGATTATAAAAAAATACGGAAAGAGATTGGCTACCTGCCCGGTGTTTTCTCTTTATATCCGGATTTAACCGTATATGAAAATTTGCGGTTTTTTGCCACCATGTACGGAAATAAGATCAAAGAGAATATGCATTTAATCGCGCCGATTTGGGACCAAATTGCGCCGTTTAAGAGCCGGCAAGCGGGACGTCTCTCAGGAGGAATGAAACAAAAATTAGCACTTTGCTGCGCTTTGATTCACAAACCCAGAATTCTGTTCCTCGACGAACCTACCACCGGAGTAGATCCTGTATCGCGAAAAGAGTTTTGGGATTTGTTAAACACTATTAAGCAGCAAGATATTGCCGTATTGGTTTCTACACCTTACATGGACGAAGCTACCCGCTGTGACAGAATTGCTTTAATGAAAGAGGGAAAGGTTATCACCATAAATACGCCCACTCAAATTATTGAAGATTACAAAGGGAAGCTCTATTCTTTAAAATCGGGCGCTATTTTTAATTTGTTGGATTCTATGCAAAAGTGTCCGCTTAAATGTAAATATTACCCTTACGGAGAATTTATGCACGTTTCTTTTTACGATGCCGACTTTAAATTGCAGCAATTCACTGATTTTTTAGAAGCAAACGGGCAGGTATTTTCCGAACTGACACAAATACAGCCTACAATAGAGGATTGTTTTATTGAGTTGGTGACGGGGTAGCTTAAGATTTAAATTTTTTTCCAATATCAAAATTAAGAAAAAGGTATATCCCCTTAACTCCGTTCGATCCATTCCCGCAACACTGCAACCACCTTCTTCTCCGAAAACTGTGCGGATACAATTTGAATAATCTCTTTATGCGGAAGGTGTTTGTTTTTTATTATTTCTCTTTCAATTGTTTCTTTTTCTTGGCGATTCATTTTAAGTGAATTAACTTGGCGACATATATCGCAATTACCGCATGGATCGCTTTTGGTTTCTCCGAAATAGGTTAGCAGTAATTGACTTCTGCAAGTTTGTGTGTTTTCTACAAAAAACAATACAGAATCTAATCTTTTTTGCGCTACGTTCTTACGCTTTTTATAAACCTCATCTTTAAAATAAAGATAATTTTCCGGCACTCTGTTTTGTAAAAAAAGAATATGCGGTTTGGCACTACGTTTCGAATATTGTATAATATTTTTTTTCGATAGCTCAAGTAAAAAGTCTTCTACCTCAATTACTTTCATTTCGGCGCGCCGGGCAATCTCTTCTTCACTTATTTTAACATAATTTGAAAAAAGTCCACCGTAAGAGCGCAATAACAGTTTTACAAACTCCTGTTTATCATTGTTATAATGATAAAAATTTCGCAACGTTTCTTCATCGGCAATAAAATGTAACGTGGATTGTTTTTTTACATCTTCCGAAAGCATTAATACCCCTGTTTTTTCTAAAAATGACAACGCATTGACTAATTCTACCGACTTTAATTTTAATTTTTTACACAATTCATCAGGGGCAAACGGTATGATCTTGTTTTCGCCTGCGCCGATCGGAATTTGGTAGTGTTCACTTAAAACTTTATACACGTTTTTAATTGCAGTAATGGGTGGAAAAGAGAGTTGGAAGCTATTTTTAAGTTCTTTAATATCGTTATTATCGTACAACATTACTGCAATAGAAGGCTTTAGATCGCGCCCCCCTCTACCTGCTTCTTGAAAATACGCTTCTAAGGTATCGGGAATGTCCAAATGCACCACCCAGCGCACGTCTGGTTTGTCAATGCCCATTCCAAAGGCGTTGGTGGCAACAATTACCTGCGTTTTTCCATTCATCCATTGCGACTGTTTTTTGTTGCGCGTTTCATTATCCAAACCTGCATGATAAAAATCGGCAGTAACCTTAAAATGTTGCAAATATTCGGCAATCTCCTGAGTACGCCTTCTATTTCGTACATATACAATTCCCGTACCCGGGTTTTTTTCAATGAGCCTTAACAGTCGTCCCATTTTGTTTTCCTCGTGCATCACAAAATAAGTTAAGTTCTCTCGCCTAAAACTTTTTTGAAAGAGATTTTTTTTTCGAAACTGTAACCTCTCCTGAATATCGTTCACCACTTCGGATGTAGCAGTAGCCGTAAGCGCCAATACCGGAACTTTGGGAAAAAACTTTCTAATTTCGGCAATCTCCAAATAAGGCGGACGAAAATCGTAACCCCATTGCGAAATACAGTGCGCCTCATCAACCGCAAGCAGCGAGATGTTCATTTGTTGTAAATTTACCCGAAAGCTGTCCGTTTTCAAACGTTCCGGGGAAACATACAAAAATTTAAAGGCAGGATCATGAATACAATTACCCAAAATGGTATCTATTTCATGATTACTTAATCCCGAATAAATCGCCTCTGCTTTAATGCCACGCTTTTTCAGGTTCTCCACTTGATCTTTCATCAGCGCAATCAATGGAGAAATCACTAAACACAACCCTTCTTTTGCCAATGCTGGCACTTGGAAGCAGATAGACTTTCCACCGCCGGTTGGTAACAGAGCCAATGTGTCATTTCCATCCAACACTGATTGTGCAATTTCTTTTTGCAACGGCCTGAATTGGTCATAACCCCAGTAGTTTTTTAAGATTTGAGTGAGCATTCTTTGTAATTAGTGGTTAAGTAGTTAATTTTTTAACACGCAGATAACACAGGTTTAAAGATAAACGCAGATTTTTATCAATAATTGAGTATAATTAAAGAATATTATCATACCTTTGCCGTTTTTATAGAATACAATTAATATTATTAATCAAATTTAAGTAATAATGAAAAAGTTATCAATGTTTTTAATAGCTATTATTTTGGTATTTGCAGTGAATGCACAAAGCATTATGTTGCGATCAAATAATGGTGGCATTAGTAAATCAAGCGATCGCTTTGCCGGATTTGAAGCTACATTTTCGTATAATCAAATCGAAGGTATAACCATCACCGGATCGGAAAGAGGCGTGTTTTCAACTCTTGCTATTGCGGGAGCATATCCTTCCGGCGAATTCGGAACGCCTGAACTACCTGTTTTCAAAAGAATGATTGCTGTTCCGGTAGGCGCTACTCCAAAAATTGTGGTGAGAAACTTTACAGCCACCGAGTATCATTTAGAAGAATATGGTATTCATACAATCTTTCCTCGCCAACCGGATGTAAGAAAAGATCAAGATGTAAACAGCCTTCCTTTTATATATGACGAAAGGGCTTATGCCAGAGATGACTACAATCATTCTGAGGTTGCCGAAGTAAGCATTATAGGAACCATGCGCGGTATTATTATAGGCATGGTAGTTATTCACCCCGTGCAATATAATCCTGCTACGCACTCTATCATGGTATATAATGACATTGAGATTGAAGTGGTTTTTGAAGGCGGTAATTATAGAAAAACGGAAGATATGCTAGTTAATACATTCAGTCCTCATTTTAAAAATGTGTACGAGACTTTTTTCAACACCGGAGTAACGAAAGATATATTTAACGATCGTCCTGATTTATATAGCACTCCTGTTCATATGTTGGTTATCGCCCATCGTATGTTTGAAGAAACTTTGCAGCCTTGGATTGAATGGAAAACCAAAAAAGGGTTCTATATGGATGTTAATTACACAGATGTTATAGGAACAACGGCAGCTCAAATCAAAGCATTTTGCCATAGTAAATACAACCAAGGCATAACTGATGGTACGGCTCCAACCTTTATCATTATTGTGGGTGATACACCGCAAGTGCCGGCGAGTCAAATCGGAAGTTCAACATCTAAAGCTACAGATTTGTATTATGCTACAATAGATGCAGGTTATTTCCCGAGTATGTACTATAGTCGTATGTCGGCACAAACCACGCAACAATTGGCAAATATTATCGAAAAAACATTGTATTACGAACAGTATCAATTTAAAGAGCCGGAATACTTGGATAATGTATTGCTTATTGCCGGCGTTGACGCTACATGGGCTCCTCGTGTAGGACGTCCTCAAATAAACTACGCCGCCGACAATTATTTCAACGCAGCGCATGGCTATGTTAATGTTCACAAATATGTAACATCGGTATATACAGGATGCTACGAACATCTTAACAATGTAGGGTTTGCCAACTACACCGCGCACTGCATGGAAACAGTTTGGGATGACCCAAGACTGACTATTTCTAATGTAAACGCTTTAAATAATCTTAACAAATATTATGTTGCCATGGGTAATTGCTGTTTGGCAGCAGATTTTGGTTATGGAGAATGTATTGGAGAAGCCATGATCCGTGCTGAAAAGAAAGGCGCTGTGGGATATATTGGTTCATCGCCAAACAGCTATTGGGGTGACGACTTCCACTTTACCGTTGGGGCTTATGCAGGTAGTATCCAAACTGTTACGAATCCAACTTTAGCAAATACTAAAACCGGATGTTATGATTTTATGTTCCGCGATGCCGATTTTAATACACTCTGTTCTTACGTTTTCGGAGGTAATTTAGCTGTAACGTATGCCCATACCCACTCGGGATACACTGTACATACTTCAAGTCCACGGTACTATTGGGAAGCATACAATGTGTTAGGAGACGGCTCCTTAATGCCTTATCTTTCTCAAGGTAGCGTAAATACTGTTTCACATTTACCTACTGTGCCTATTGGCATATCTATTTATGAAGTAACAGCTGCACCGGGTTCTTATATAGCTATTTCAAAAAACGGCATATTACACGGAGTAGCCGTAGCCGATGCCTCAGGTACTGCTATTGTTACATTAAATCCGCCCATCTATGAAGGAGGAGATGTTGATATTGTGGTTACAAGGAATCAATACCAACCTTACATAACGCAAGTTCCGGCAGTGGCAATGGATGGCGCTTATGTTGTTCAAGGCGGTTATACCATTGTAGGAGCAGAAACATTAACTTACATCTCTACAAACACGGAAGTTGCCGTTACATTGAAAAATGTAGGAGTTGCTAATGCATACGGACCACTTAACATTACTTTTACTTGCAATGATCCGCAACTTACCATTATTAACGGAACCACACATACCGGAAGCATTGCCGCTGATGGAACGGCAATCGTAAATTTAAGAGTTACTGTGGCTAACGATATTCCCGACAATAAAATTTTCCCTGTAGTTGTAACCGTAACTGGAAGTAACGGTACATGGGAAAGTAGATTATCTTTGAGAGCTTCTGCTCCGAAATTCTCATTAGAAAGAATTTTGATTAATGGTGTTGATAATAATAACTTAGAACCCGGAACGGTAACTACTATTACAGCCATTGTTAAAAATACCGGCGGCGCCGGCGCTTATAATGTAATAGGCAATATTATCACAAACAGCCAATATATTACGCCTGCTTGTGATAATATTAATCCTATGCCACAATCATTACCTGCCGGAGAAACTATAGAATTGCCATTTGTCGTAACTGTATCTCCAACCATGCCTGTTGGTCATATAGCTGATTTAAGTCTGGCGCTTTCTGCCCAATACGGTCTTTCATTTGTTGCTCCGTTTACTACTTCCAATTCCGGTGGAGGATACTGTACCCCAGGATCAACCGATTGTAGCTCTAACGATAGGTTTACATCCGTTATATTGGTAAAAACATCCGATCAGTCTGTTGTATTAACAAATACCAACGGCACTTGTACACCCGGTGGATATGAAAATTTCACTCATATGACAATCCCATTAACTCCCGGAGAGCAATATACTATTAGGGTAAGAGTTAATTACGGTAGCAATACCGTTAGAGGATGGATGGATCTGAACGGAAATAAAACGTTTGATAGTAATGAGCAATTGATATCTATTTCTGCAAATAATGCCGGTCAAGAGTACTCGCAAACCTTTACCATTCCTCAAGACGCTGTTCCCGGTGTACATCGTTTTAGACTACGTACTAGATATTACGGAACACCTGACGCATGCGGCACATGGCAATACGGACAAACACACGATTATACCATTGTTGTTGCCGAAACTCATCCGCGCGTTCAAAATGTGAATGCCACATTATCTAACGAAAGTATTACTATTACATGGGATGCACCTAACAGCCAAACGCCTGTAGGCTATAATATTTACCGCGACGAAAATCGATTAAATACAACACCACTTGCCAATACCAATTTTACGGAAACAAATATTGTAGAAGGAGTTTATGTTTACAGTGTAACCGCTGTTTTTTCCGGTAATAGAGAATCTGTACCACAAATGTCGAATGTTATTTGTAACTTCACCTTGCCTACGCTATGCGAAGAACCGATTAATTTGACTGCAATAGCTGATGATAGCAACTGTCAAGCCATTGTTAGTTGGGAAGAACCGGAGAAAGATGGATTATTGATGTACTATACTATTTATCGTAATGGGAATAAAGTAGCCGAAACTCCATCCTCTGTTTTAGAATATGTTGATGCAGGACTTGTTACCGGAACATACATATATAGGGTAAGTGCTACTTATGCGCATTGCGGAGAGACTGATTTAACGGACGGTGTTGAGATTACAATAACAGGCTGTTTAGGTATTAATAATGTTCAAACAGCTTCTTTTGAAATGTTCCCGAATCCTGCAAACAACGAGGTTACTATTAAGGGAGCCGAGCTTAGTCGTGTAGAACTCTTCGACTTGCAAGGACGCAAATTAGCCGGATATACTAATATAAAAGGCAATTTGCAAATTAATGTGAGTAACTATGATAACGGTGTGTATTTTGTAAGAATGTATTCGAAACACAACCAAGTGGTTACTAAAAAATTAGTAATTGCAAAATAAGAAACTTTTCACTTCGTTTGAAATGATCAGCGATGATCTAAAAAAAGAGTGGCGACAAATCGCCACTCTTTTTTTCTCTTCCCTACTTCGTGTCTATTATTCCAAGCGAAGTGAAAAGCCTCTTGTTTTTTACAACTTATTTTGTACTGTTCATGTAAACAATGAATTCCACTATTTTACATGAATAGCCCATTTCGTTGTCATACCATGAAATTATTTTTACAAAATTAGAATTCAACATAATACCAGCTCCTGCATCGAAAATAGAGGTTCTGGGGTCGCCGATAAAATCGGAAGAAACTACAGCATCTTCGGTGTAGCCTAAAATTCCTTTAAGCTCATTTTCGGAAGCGTGTTTCATAACAGCTTTAATTTCATCATAAGTAGTGGGTTTTTCAAGACGACAAGTTAAATCCACTACGGAAACATCTAAAGTTGGAACGCGGAACGACATGCCGGTAAGTCTTCCTTGTAATTCGGGAATTACTTTAGTTACAGCCCTGGCAGCGCCGGTAGAAGACGGAATAATATTGCCCGATGCGGCACGACCACCTCTCCAATCTTTGGAAGAAGGTCCGTCCACCGTTTTTTGCGAAGCTGTCATAGCGTGTACTGTAGTCATTAACCCTTCAAGTAAACCAAACTTCTCATGTAAAACCTTAGTAATTGGTGCTAAACAATTGGTGGTACAAGAAGCATTTGATACGATAGATTCGCCATTATATGCTTTATGATTTACTCCCATTACAAACATAGGCGTATCATCTTTTGAGGGAGCAGACATTACCACTGTGCGCGCACCGGCGTCAATGTGTTTTTGAGCAGCTTCTTTCGTTAAAAACAAACCCGTTGATTCTACCACATATTCGGCGTCCACTTCATTCCATTTTAAATTTGCAGGATCTCTTTCCGACGTAACACGAATTTCTTGTCCATTAACAATCAATTTTCCATCTTTTACAGCCACATCGCCTTTAAATTGACCGTGAACAGAGTCATATTTCAACATATAAGCCATGTAGTCAACGTCTAATAAATCGTTAATTCCTACAACTTGCACATCATCTCTTTGCATGGAAGCGCGGAATACCAAACGTCCGATTCTTCCAAAACCGTTGATACCAACTTTAATTTTTTTCATAATGTATTGATTTAAATGTTAATAATTTTGTTAGAATAATTTGGCAAAGATATTATTTTTTACATGTATTTTTGCAAAATTTTTTGTTAATGCAAACACTCCAAGAAACCGACTTCGAAAAAGAACTTTTTTTCCATTCTATTTTAAAATCAATCATTATTGTTTCCGTGCTATGGGTTGTTTTTCTTATTAACGATAGTTTTGGATTGCATTGGAATGATTATGGTCTGGCACCTAGAAATATAAAAGGCCTATTCGGTATTTTCACGATGCCCTTTTTGCATGGCGATATTTCGCACCTATTTTCCAATTCTGTCCCTTTATTGGTATTATTATTTTCTATTTTTTATTTTTTTCCAAAAAAAGCGGTGTTAATTTTACTAATGACTTACTTCACTTCAGGAATTCTTACGTGGATTATTGGTACACAAGGCGTTCATGTTGGCGCAAGCGCCATTGTGTATGCGTTGGCGTTTTTTCTAATAACTATTTCCATTTTAAAACGAGAACCCAAACTAATGGCATATTCGCTCATTATCGTTTTCTTATACGGAAGCATAGTGTGGGGGTTTTTCCCGCAACTATTTCCCGATAAGCACATTTCGTGGGAAGGGCATTTAGCCGGCACCATCACCGGAATTGTACTCGCTTTCTTTTATAGAAATGAAGGACCTGTGAAAAAGGTTTATTTTGAGGAGGAAGGAGAGGCTGATGAGGTTGAAGATGACCACATTGTATTGTAAAACATTGTATAATTTATTATCGCATTGAAATTTTTTTGAAAAAAATTATAGCAAGAGTTTTTTAAAGATTCTTTTTTGGAAAGAACCGTTCGAATACCTTCTTCAAGTTGATGTTGAGTAAAATGTACAGGTAATAAATATCCTGTTTCATGATTACAAATTTCTTTTGATCCACCTGCGTCAGTAGCTAAAATAGGAATGCGGTATCCGATAGCTTCCATTAATGAAACAGGCAAACCTTCTGAGGTACTGAGATTTATAAAAAAATCTACTTCATGAATGGCGTACCATTTATGTAATTGTGCAGGAGGAATAAAACCGAAAAGTTCAACGATTATATTAGGCATCTTTTGAACTTCTATTCGTTTTTTAAATGATGTTAATTGTTTTCCGCTGCCAAAATGTATCCATTTAATTTTTAAATCATGATTATGAAACGCAAATTGATTCAGAGATTTAAAGATTAAAGGAAGCCGTTTTACAGAGGCAAAGTTGGAACATGATATGCAAATGAGTTGGTCTCTTCTTTGTTCTTGTTTTTTAATAGGTAAGATTTCGATGCCCAAGTATGAAGTTATTATTTTCGAACAAAATTCCGGATATTTAGATTGCAAATATTCGGTTCCTGTTTTCGAAACGGAGTAAACGGCATCTATTTGCAATAGCGTAAACTGACGATAAGGGATTAAAACATTGCGCTCTATGCCAAACAAATCATAACCATGTGCTCGACTGATAAAAGTGTACTTTTGGGTATTGTTTGTTTTTTCCTTATACAAGGCAAAACCTAAAGCAGTATATGAGAACCAATAACTATACAAAACAGCATTTTTCTGAATATGAGATTGTTGTTGTTTTAAAAAGCAATAAATCAAACAACCTCCATAATAATATTTTACAACTTGAAAGAAGTTTTTAAATGTTTTAAAACGATGTTCATTATCAAAAAACATTTTCCAAAAACGAATGTGAAAAAGCATCGTGAAGAAAATCAACCCTTTTTTTAACCATGATAATTCCGCCAATTTATTTATTATTGAAATATTTTTCGGTATTTTTCGACAAAAGTTTGCTTTTTTCAACGGTACTAAAAAAACTTGCACATCAGGTAACGTTGAAGCTATTTTTACCTCAGTTTCCAAATAGGTTTCGATACTTTTAGTATATGGAAACGAATGCGTAAAGATATAGATGTTTTTCATGCTATTTTTTTAGTTCCCTTCCAAAAAAAATTTCTCATCCATCTGAATAAAAAGATGATAATGACCGGAAATAACATTCCTTTTATCAGTACAATAGTTGAAGAAATAGGATCGCTTATAACCAAAGACATTAAATTTCCAAATATGATAGCTGTAAATGTTACAATGAGCACATCTTTTTTATAAGCTAAAAATAAACCAGCCAAAAACTTGATAATTGTTGCAATGAGTATACAATACAGAATAATTCCAAACCAGCCAAAATCCATATATCCTACAGCAAGTGCGAAAAAGAGTATTCCTTGATTTAATTTTTCGGCGTTCCTATAATTTTTTGCATAATCTTGAGCTAATGTAAGTGGCCGATCTTTCCATAAGGCATTCGGAACAATTAATGCAAATTGTTGAAAATGGTATTTCCCAAATCCATAAGTATAATCTTCGCCTTGACGTTCAATCATATGTGGAAATGTTTGATAAGGTTGTGCAAATTGTCCCGTAGTAAATACATAAATTTTACTGGTCCATTTTTTGCTTCTGGATTTTTCACTTCCAGAATTTTTATTTCCGAAGTTCTTTTTCTCAAAATTAGAAATAACATCCCCAAGGTTCTTATAATTCGATTTTCGAATTAAACCAATATTATTGAGAGAGAAAAACATGATCAAACATAACAAAATTAATCGTATAATACCCATGTTTTTATACGTAAAATGATATAAAAAGATGGAAGCTAAAAATAAAACGATGATAACCCCTCTTCGACCCATGATTGCAAAAATCAACATAATGAAAATCAAGCTTGCAATCCATAAGTTGATTTTTATTCGTGATTTTTTCTCTAAAAAGGCGTTAGCGAGAAACAACAAGACAATACCGCAAAGCCAAGAAAAAGCATTCACAAGATGCCCTTTTCCTATAAATAATTCCGTAACGTTATATCCTTTCAGAATTAGCCCCCAAAGCCCTCCGCTATCTTTCCCTAAAATCTGTAATAAAAGCAAGGAAATAAGTGTTAAAACACCCAGTATGATTTTTTCAGTCAGGGTAAGTAGTTTTGGAATAATCTCTTCTGTTTTATTTTTCTTAAAAAAGTTGATTTTTAAATAATTATAACAACCGGCAAAGCCAACAATAAATACAGAGGAGAGTATAAAAGAGAAAGCTATACTATTTTTGAAAAAAGGCAAATTTTGATATATCATTTCGCCTAATTCATGATTAAAAGTAACATTTATCCCAAACGGGATTACGTACATTCCAAAAAACAGAATAAACGTAACTGGTAATAAGGTTTGAATTTCTCTAATGTTCTTTTTATAAAGACATAAAAAAAGCGCCAAACAAAATGCAAGTATAAAAATGACAAAAGAAAGGGGTATATAAGTTTGCATTATGAATTCTCTTTTAATAACTTATGAGTAACTATGGGCCATTTCCAATTCTGATATACTATTTGTGCAATTCCCGGTCCTAAAATTAATGCCCACAAACCCGTAGGATAGATTGTTAAAAGTGCAAAAATAAGCAAAATAGAGAATAAACCTGTAATAAGATTCGATTTTAAAAAAGGAACTTTGTTTCCGGCTAATAAAATGTTGGAAGCCAATACTTGTTGGGTGTCTAAAAGTAGAAACAGAAGAAGTACGGCTAACAGCGAGAAAGGGATCAACGGTGTTTTGCTTCCGATAAGCTGTAAAACAGGGTTCCCTAAAAATAACAACATGGCTCCTCCGGTAATAAAAATGATAAAAAAATACCACTTTCCTTTTCTATATATCTGTTTTATAGATGAAAAATCATTATGCGAATAGTATTGTACAATTTTCGGGAAAAAGGTGTCTAAATACAATTTTGAAAGCGTAACCAAAAGGGTAGTCAATTGTAAAGTAATACCGAAACTTCCTATTTCATCTAAGTTTAAATAAAAAGATCCGATAAAAACGGTAGATTGCATTACGAGCACGCTTCCACAATATACCAATCCTATTTTCACAGCATTAGGATAGATAGCTTTTATGAGTTCAATTTTATTTTTTGGTATGGCATTTGCCAATTTGGATTTTAACGATTTGGTAAAAAAAACGTTGTAGGATAAAATCCGGGTAATAATAGTGGCTATAATTTGCGAAGAAACCACAGCTATTAATCCGGCGCCGCAAAGTATAAGAACAATGGCTACCGCTAAATATGCTAATCTGCCAATAATAATAATCTGCTTATTTTTTCGAACCAGCCCTTTTCCCATGAGTAACGATTCGTAATAAAAGGTATAGAAATTATAAGTGTTATTCATACATAAGATAACCCAGGCAATAAGTACTTCGGTTTTATCTCCGGAATATTCTCGTAAAAGATAAAAGATATAGCCGGTGCCAACAGTAGCCGACAGTATCAAAATAAATAGCGCTCCTCGACTATAAAACCATCTCATGGAATGAATTAAGCCATTCAATAATCCATAATCAGTTTCCAAGTGATGGGTTGCAGTAGTTTCTATTCCTTGTATTTGCAGATTTTTTACGCCGCTAAAAATATATGAGACATTGCGGGTAAATGTAGGTCTAAAACCAAAATCGATTAATACTACTAAAGTAGTGATTGCCATGAAAATAATCCAAATACCTACCAATTCATTAGAAAAATACTTGAGAATGAAAGGAAGCAATATTGCAGCGGATGCTACTTTGAGTACGGTAGCCCCGATGTTCCAAAACAAATCTTTATGTGATACTTTTTCGATTCCTTCTTTTTCCATTCCTATTTTTTTGTAATTTTCTTCAAAACGAATAGCTTTAAACTCTCCCTCTCCGATTTCGTTAAGCCGATATAATAAATAATGAAAATCGAAGAAACCACCGTCATAATAGCTACTCCAACAATTCTCCAAAATGAAGCGCTAAAATTGTAATAAAAAATCAACGGCAGCACGAAAGTTAATAGAGTTACTCCCAAAATTGGGAAAATGACCTGTTTAAAATAACTAAAAATGTTCATTTTCAGCAAATTATTCATAAAATACAGACGGCTTAAATGCGCCATAATCGTAATAATAATGCTGATATACATTGTGCTTGGCGGAAGAAATCCTAATTTTAAAAATAGGTATGAAATGGGTAAATTCAATAAAATAATAGAACCCGTAACTATTTGATACCTTTTTATCCTTCCGGTTGCCTGGATGGAGGCAATAAATGGGTTTGCCAACGATTCAATGATAGCATTGATAATTACTAAACGTGTGAAAATCACGGTGTATTCGGGTACAATACCTTTTAGCCATATATCTAAAATGGATCTCGTTTCAATAAGAATGGGTAGCGAGAGAACCAAAATTAAATAGTAACAAAACTTGGAACTTTGAAACACTAATTTCATCATTTCACCCGATTTGTCTTCAGGATCAGCGGAATACGATTTGATAAGCTGCGGGCGAATGGCGGTAAAAAGGTTGTGTACAAAGAGGTTCAGCGCCGTATAAATTTGAAGAGCAATGAATCGTGCGGCATTAACCAAAACTCCAAAAAAGCTGTTAAGCAGCAAATTAATTCCGTGACTTCGTACGGTCATTGCCAATGCGCCCGTCACACTCCAGCCTGCAAAGCTGAACACCTCTTTAAACATCGTTTTGTCCCAATAATATTTTATTCTACACTCCGGAAATTTTAGCGTGGAATAAGCAATATAAGTGGCAGATATTAAAACCTGTATACCAAAAAGTAAGACCGCATACAATTTTAATTTATCTACAGGAAAATAAACGAGCATAAACACGACAGCTAGTTTAAAAACGACTTCCAAAATGCTGAGATAGGCATATGCCTGCATATGTTCGCGCGCAGTGATAATTGCCAAATAAGGTGTAGTCATAATGCTCGCCATAAACGTAAAAATGGCAAATTGATACACCCATGCAGCGGCTTCTATCCGGTCGGGAGGAAGCACCATTTTTGTTTTAAAGTACCACAGTCCCACAGTTTCTGCTAAAATAAAAATAGCTAAAGCAAGCCCAATAAAAATCAGCACGTTAATGCTAAAAAGCTGTTTCAATTTCGTATGATTTTCTACGCCAAGTTCCACAGCAAAGAAGCGCTGCGAGGCGGTTGCCATCGTGCCGCTCAAAAAAGCAAACATTGCCACTATCGCACCTACAGTGGTATAAACACCCACATCTACTTCACCCAGTACATTTAACACCACACGTGTAGTGTAGAGCGTAATGAGCATGGTAAGCAACATCCTGAAATAGAGGAATGCCGTATTTTTAGCGATGCGGTTTTTGTTTATGGCAGACATTGTGATTTTTGGTTACACATTACACTCGTTACAATACATGACAAGTAACGCGTAACGATTGTACCGTGTCACGACTGCAACTATATATTATATGGCTGCGAAAATAGGTTTTCTTATTTAGAAATCTTAAAATAAAACATTATTTTTGCCACTTCTAAAATGAAATGCTAACCAATTATTCGAAAATTCTTGAAAACGCAGTGAATGAAGTTGCCAAACTTCCGGGTATTGGACGAAGAACTGCCTTAAGGCTGACTTTGCATTTGGTGAATGCGGAAACGGTAGAAGTGGAAATGCTGACGCATGCCTTAACCGAACTTAAATTATCATTAAAAATCTGCAAGCAATGTTTTGCAATTTCGGATGGAGAAGTTTGTGACATATGCGCTAGTCCGAAACGAAATACCGGTATAATCTGTGTAGTCCAAGACATTAGAGATGTCATTGCGATTGAAAACACCAATCAATTTCAAGGCGTGTATCACGTGCTTGGCGGCGTTATCTCTCCCGTTGATGGAATTGGTCCCGGACAATTAAAACTACAAGAACTTTTCCGGCGTATTGAAACAACCAGCGTTGAAGAGATTATTTTAGCGCTACCTTCCACTGCCGAAGGAGACACTACCAATTTTTATATTTATAAACATTGTATTGAGAAAATACCAAAAATTTCCTTGCTGGCACGAGGCGTGGGTATTGGCGAAGAATTAGAATACATCAATGAAATAACATTAGGACGCTCTCTGCTTACACGCATTAGTTTTGAATCGCAATACGGAAATGCTTTGTCTTAGAAAACAACCGGATATTCGATAAAATAGCTATTTTTGCCTCATAATTTAAAAATGTCTAACATGGCAAAAAAAACGTTTCTATTCTTATTCTTGAGCATTATTACCTTATCGGTATTTGCACAGTTCGGTACTCTAACCGTAAGTTCTAACACCAATCAAAGATTTTGGTTATTTATTGATGATGTGTTACAAAACGAATTTTCTACACATTCCATTAGAATACAAGGATTGCAACTTATGCCCTATCGAGTTCGTGTTGAAATGGATAACCCTATGAATAATTGTGTTGGACAAACCGTGGTGATTTCCAATATGCCGAATCATAACAATTATATGGTAAGCGTTGATAGAATGAATAATTACATATTCGGAAAAGCTAAAACACCGGCAAATCCATTTTTTATTCAGAATGTCATATTACCCAACTATTCTTATTATTCTCATTATCAGCAGTATTTATTTCCGGGTTTTAATCCTAATGTGAATTATGGGCAAGGATTTAAAGGCAATGCTTATAGAAGACCTCAACACAATCAGCAAGGTGGTGGGCACGGTTATGGTGGAAATCAAGGGTATGGGAATCCTCATGGAAACCCGAATTATGGAAATCCCGGTCATGGAGCACCGCCGCCTTCCCACAGTATGTGTATGCCTGCCGCAGAGTTTAATAAAGCCCTGGCTATTATTCGAAATGAGTCTTTTGAAAATTCAAAACTAAGTACTGCTAAGCAAGTTACATCCAGCAATCGTCTTTGCGTTTCGCAAATTATTCAGATATGTAAACTGTTTTCCTTTGAGCAAACAAAATTAGATTTTGCCAAATTCGCTTACAGGTATTGCGCCGATCCAAATAACTATTATCAATTGAATGAAGTGTTTACTTATGTTGCTTCAAAAGATGAATTAAGGAGGTTTATCGAAGGCAGATAGTCGTCGGAACAACTTTACCTCGTAAGAAATTTCATTAAACATTAAATTTATAAACCTATAAATCAAAATTATGAGTGGAGGATTATACTCAACAGAAGCTAGCGATTTCGATAAAACATTAGATTTAACAAAGGTAAAACCTTACGGAGATACCATGAATGACGGCAAAGTGCAATTGAGTTTTACGTTGCCCGTGCCTGCAAACGACGAATCCGTAGAAGCAGCTAAACAATTGTTGAAAAAATTAGGATTTGAAAGTCCACAAGTAGCTTTTTACAAAGAGCTTACAGAAGGATTTACTTTCTTTAACTGCTACGGCAACTGCATCCCAAGTGTGGATTACACCGCCATACATGTTCCAAAAGTAGAGTCCAATAAAATGGACATGCAGGAAACAGATGATTTTATTCGTCAACATATCGGTAGGAAAATTGTGGTGATTGGCGCCAGTACCGGCACGGATGCACACACAGTAGGCATTGACGCCATTATGAACATGAAGGGCTATGCCGGTCATTACGGATTGGAGCGCTACGAAATGATTGAAGCTCACAATTTGGGTAGCCAAATTCCAAACGATGAATTTATAGCCAAAGCCATTGAGTTGAAAGCAGATGTGTTGCTGGTTTCACAAACAGTAACTCAAAAAGATGTACACATCGGAAACCTAGTTGAGTTAATTGAAATGTTAGAAGCGGAGGGATTACGTGACAAGTTATTAGTGATTTGCGGAGGTCCGCGCATTTCGCACGAGTTAGCTAAAGAATTGGGTTACGATGCCGGCTTTGGAATGAACTCTTATGCCGATGATGTTGCCTCTTTTATCGCCACTCAAATTGCTAAAAGAGGCGAATAATGCATGGGCCATTGGAGCGTAATGCTTTATTTATTCCGTGAAAAAAGTCCATCGTTCATTACTAAACGAATTCCTGCCATGTAATTAAAACAAATGGAAGTATCGAAACCGGGTAGGTTGCTGCCATTCCCAAAGTTACCAATCGAAAGCTGAAATACAGGATCTATAGATACTACCCTATTAAAGGCGATTTTCAATCCTGCAGTAAGTGAAAAGCCATAGCCCGGACCAGCCCAATCCCAATAGTTCGGCATTTCTTGTACCCCAGGCATCCAATTAGGATACCTTGCTATTTCTAATAAATCAAAAGGCTGGTCTTCAATAATAGCAAGAAAATTCTGAATGCGAATATAATTAAACAAAACACCCAAAGAGATAAATGGCTTTGCTATAGGGTGTTTCTGCATTATATATCCTATAGATAAATCAATATAATGGCGATCTTCTTTGGCAACCAAAAATTGCAGTCTACTATAAGGCGGATTTTCCTTGTTACCATCCGGCACACCCGGAAAATGAAATTCAAATCGAGTTTCCGCACTTAGTCTTCTAAAAGAATAATTTAATTCTAAATACCAGTTTCTTTGAATACGATATTTAACGCCTAATGCGATATCCATAGCTATAGAATATCGAGGAAGGTCAAAACGATCTCTTAACACAAAATTATCAATATAAGGATACGCCCGTCTCATTAAAGGAGTGATCACCTCTTCCATATAGTACCGGTTATTCAAAAGTAAATTCAGATTGATGCTGTTTTCCGGCGCACCGCTATAATAAACAGCCGTTTTTTTATCGGCAAAATAGAGGCCTCCTCCAACAAAAAACTCAAAACCTTTCCGCTTCCATGTAATATCTTTTTTTCGTCTATCCTCTTCATCATCAAAATCTCGATAAGAATATCCTTGTCCGGTTTCTTCCTCCCATGTTTCTTCATAATAGAATCTCTTTGGTTCTTTTTTTGTCTCGTTTCTTGCAGTCATTGTTTTGAAAGCGCTGTTATTAACACTGCTTGCAGTGCATCTGCCTCCGGCGCATTGCGCATGAGAAGCTATTATAAAGCCACAAAAAAAAGATAAGAAAAAGAAGTGTTTTAACATAACTATTGAGGTAGATGAATATGATTTAATTTTTCAAAATATTCCGTTTCAGGAATAGCATAATAGCGATTTCTTATCTCTAAAAAATACGCACCATTCCAAAAAACAACATTTACTTGATCTATTTCTATTCCTTTAATCTTTACCATGCTTTGGTTTCTATGGTAGGTAATCCTGTTTTTAATAGGTGTGCTCCATTGTTGTATCTCAAAAAAATGGAAAAAATTTTCCGGTAATTTACCCTCTTGTTTTTCTTGAGAAAGCAGCTTTACTTTCACGGTTCTTGTTTGTAGCAATTGGTCCGAAAGAACCACATCATCTCCTATCCCTTCAAAGGAGAACTCTGCATCATAAATTGAAACTTCATCTTCTACTTGTTCCTCTTCAATACCTTTATTTATACCAGATTCATCTAATTTACTTTCAACATATTGTTTTATTTGTTTTTGGGGTGTTTCTACGTAAATAGTATCAACACGCGTAATGACCACTTTTTCTTCTTTTTTATTTTGTAAAGAAGCACGATTAAACGTCTTTTTATCAAAACGATAGAGTAAGACGCAAATCATTATGCCTGCCAATAAACCCAAGAAAAACAATATAATTCTATTCATGTTGTAAAGTGATTCCAAAATTTGCAATTCCTTTTAAATCGTCATCCCTCATAGCTTGTTGCGCTAAAAATACGTAAGTACCTGTCTGCGGAAAACGCACTTTCGATTTCAAAACAAACCTGTTTTCCTTAATCCTTCCAGAACCTTTTCCTGTCCAACGTCCGTAGGCATCAGATAAAATACAATTTAAAGTATCTGTAAACATCGTATTATCAGGAAACTGTGTAGTGAAGAAAAGGTATAGGTTTTGATACGGATAAACAGTCGTATTTCTTACATCAATATAGAAATTATAATATTGTAGAGAATCTGAAATGGTAAATTCATAAACCAACACGGTGTCCGAATTCCAGATTTCATTAGGTAAAGTATCTGTTTTTTGATAGAATGTTTTATGATTGCAGGAAACGAAGAGACACAGAAGAATGGTAAAAAGCATGAGGTGCGCGGGAAGCGGGAAGCGGGAAACGGTCTGTGGAAAACAAGAGGTCATATGCGTACAGAATCTTATGTGCGCAAAATAACATAAAATTTTTCAATGTTATACAAATGAATAAAAATGGTGTAAGAAAAAGTTTGGAAAATTCTAGATTTTCTATTTTTTCCCTGACAAAATAGATTTATAGTGATTGGTATTCAAAAGAATTTCCATAGCTGTTTTCACATCAGGATCAGTGGCAAGCTGGTGCTCAATTCTTCCTCTTTGATAGTAATAACGTGCCACAATTTCATTCGCTATAAATTCTGATAATTCATTTTTAAACTTATAAATATCGTTATTTTTTTCATTTCCAATCTTTCGAATCATTTCATTATAAATGGATTCAATAGCAGGATAATATCTTTCATTTTGCGCAATCTCTTTTAACTCTTTTAACAATTCTTCGGTTTCTGTTTGGTATTCAAAGTTTTTACTTTTCGCAAAGTCTACAAATTGTTTATATTCGGCATCAGAAAGTTTAAATTGGCTTGCCGGAAGAATAGAGTCATGCTTAGCAGCATATTCATTACTAAAGTCAAAAATAATATTGTTTAACAATAAAGCAATTAGAATATTACTTGGAATAGAATCCGGAGTGATAACATCAGGTTCAATACCTCCCTTATCATATACAATTCTACCGTGTTTTGTTTTGTAAGGTGTGGCAAGTGAATCGGGAATATGAGGCGCTGTCTCCAAAGTATCGCGACTAAAATAATCGACATTTTGCACGCAACGTCCACTTGGAATATAATATTTTGATACGGTTAATTTTAAAGATGTATTATAGCTTAATGGAACGATATTTTGCACCAAACCTTTTCCAAATGTTTTTTTGCCAACAATAACGCCTCTATCCAAATCTTGAAATGCACCCGCTACAATTTCCGACGCTGAAGCGCTAATTCTATTTACTAACACTACCACTGGTATTTCCTTATCTATAGCGGCATTTCGAGTTCTGAAAACGTTATTTTGTTCTTTAATTTTTCCTTTGGTTTCAGCGATTTTCACATTTTGATCCACAAAAATGTTCATAATATTTACTGCTTCATGAAGCAATCCGCCGCCATTATTTCGTAAATCCAAAATCAAATATTTCATTCCCTGTTCTTTGAGTGTAAGAAATGCTTCTTTTGCCTCAGAACTTGCTTTTTCTGTAAATTGATCTAATTTAATATATCCGACACTATTTTCCAGCATTCCGAAAAAAGGCACGGGAGGAAACTTAATATCTTCACGTTTTACGGCAAAAGTATGCTTTTTCCCATCTGTAGGACGTTCTATTTCAATATTTAATGTGGTTCCGGGTTGTCCTTTTAAAATGGTGCTGATGTCTGATGAGTTTTTTCCTTGCACATTTTGTCCATTTATTTTCAAGATAATATCCCCCGCACGAAGCCCCGCTCTATGGGAAGGAGAATTTTCGTACGGCTCAGCAATTACAACATTTTTGCCATGTTGCTGAATCACTGCTCCAATACCTCCATACTGCCCGGTAGTCATCAATTTGAAATCTTCAATTTGCGACTCGGGATAATACACAGAATAAGGATCCAAACTTTCCAGCATTCCTTGAATAGCTTTGGTAACCAAATCAGTAGGGTTTATTTCGTCAGCATATTTAGCGTTTAATTCTTTTAAAATAGATACGAAAATATCCACATTCTTGGCTATTTCAAAATCGTTTTGTGCCGATAATGAAATGGTTATAAAAATAATAGGAATTAACAATAATTTTTTCATAGTGCGATTGTCTTTTAATTAATGATAACAGAAAATCGCTTCAAATATTGTGTATTCTTATTGCTCCATCAGTTAAAACCAACAGCAAACGTATCGTATTCAGCAGATTGTTATTCCGAGCGCGGCGAGAAATCTTTATCAAATAACATAATATTTTCCAAACGAATTCCTCTTGAACCTTTCAGAAGAATCAGTTTATTTTCATATAAACTATTCCGTTCGGTTTTGTCGTTGATTTCATCAGAATTTAAAGAGTTCTTTTTGTTTTGTACTTTACTGTTTTTCAAATAATTATTGCAATTTTCTACGTTCATAAAAAACAAAGAGTGTTCATTTTTTAGTGCGTGAAAAATTGCTCCGATAAAAATCGCATCTATACTTTTGGATTCGCAGAAATCTATCACTGCCTGATGTTCACTCAAGCTATTTTCACCCAATTCTAACATATCTCCAAGAATAGCCAGCTTATGCGGAGCTTCTATTTGAAGAAAATTATCTAATGCGGCTTTCATACTTGTAGGGTTTGCATTATAATAATCGGCTATAATAGTATTTGTTCCGCTTTCAATAATTTGCGAACGTTGATTTTGAGGTGTGTATTCTGCAATAGCATCACAAATATCTTGATCCGAAATATTAAAAAAATGTCCAATAGCTGCTGCTCCCAAAATATTGGGAAGATTATAATTACCGGTTAAGTGAGTTTGGATTTTTTTTCCGAATAGATCAATTACTAAATAAGGATTCATTTCAATGATACATCCGGAAATGCCGGTGTTTTTGCCGTAAAAAATGATCCTTGACTTTTGATATAAGCTATCTTGCCCTTCGGATATCTCTTGGTCATTTTCTCCTTTTTCTCTTTTCTCTTCTGCCCTCCGCCTCAAAACCTCATCTTCTTCATTCACAAACAATATTTGTGCTGCGCGATAAAGCGCTGTTTTAGTCTCAACAATATTTTCTACGGTACCAAAGCCTTCCAAATGTGCTTTTCCGATATTAGTAACTAAGCCATAATCGGGTTGGGCAATTTGACAAAGTTGTGCGATTTCTCCCGGATGATTGGCGCCCATTTCTATCACGGCAATCTCATCATCATTTTTTATCGAAAGCAGCGTAAGAGGTACTCCGATATGATTATTCAGATTGCCTTGCGTGTAGGCAGTCTTATATTTTTTCGATAAAACGGATGCAACCAATTCTTTAGTGGTTGTTTTTCCATTACTTCCGGTAATTCCGATAATAGGAATCTTTAATTGACTACGATGATAGTTTGCTAATTGTTGCAATGTTTTTAAAACATTATCAACTACTATAATTACATCAGATTTTGGTAGAAACTTGTCCTCCGTAATCACATATTTGGCTCCTTTTTTAAGCGCTTCGTTCACAAACAAATTTCCATCAAAATTTTCACCTTTTAAGCAAAAAAACAAAGAATTAGGAGTAACATTTCTTGTATCAGTACAAATAAAAGGGAATTGCACAAATTTTTCGTACAATTCCTCAATATTATAGAATTTTTCTGATGACACCGATTAAGCGGGTTAGATTACTTATCTTCTATTAATGGCGCCAAGACGCGACATAGCACATCTAAATCCAATGTAATCAGTGGATTCATCTTCAGCTAAAAATCTTCTATTTCCGGGTTGTCCCCAATAACCAATATCTTTCCATGATCCGCCTTTTACTACTCTTGCATTATCTCCAATGAGCGAGTAAGCATAGTTGTTACGTAAATCTCTACGGTACATAAGTTCGGTTGTTTCATTAGGATCAACAGTAGTAGCAGTTTCAATATTCATGAGAGAAGCCCAATCGCCATCGTTAAAGTTAACGTTAAAGGGTGTTTTATAGTTGGTCCTTCTTTCGTTTTTCGTATCAGCGTCAGGCACCATTGGAATACGTCCAATACTATCTCTTTCCAATATCATACCCTCAGCATCACGTTCTTTTGCAAGATATAGGTTTCCTCTAAAAGCGTTATAATCGGAAAGTTGGGAAGTTCCCGCAGGACGATATACATCCATTACCCATTCTGCTACGTTTCCTGCCATGTTATACAATCCAAAATCGTTGGGCCAAAAAGATCTAACCGGTGCAGGGAATAATTCCCCATCATTAGGTGCAGAAGCTACGCCCATATAGTCACCTCTTCCTCTTTTAAAGTTCATTTGAAAATCTCCG
>Ga0209737_10000268_pt1 | contig 45946 bp, 35 predicted proteins | sample TergutCu122P3_FD_187284 | JGI IMG/M metagenome (GOLD analysis project Ga0209737, IMG submission 187284) | Cubitermes ugandensis P3 segment gut microbial communities from Kakamega Forest, Kenya - Cu122 P3 (SPAdes) (version 2) | ecosystem: Host-associated > Arthropoda: Insects > Digestive system...
GGCCCACTGCGTGCCTCCCCTTTCAGGGGAGGGGGCGACGAAGTCGACGGAGGGGTTCGCGTATCGCTTGTGGGTGAAGGTGGCAAAGAACTTCGTTTGAAACCACATACCTCGCATTGCATAGGGAGATGACGCCACTGGGAGTGCGGGCATCTTGCCCGCTTCAAGGGCCCGAAGGACGGGGTGGTTTAGCGAGCGTCAATGTTTGGTTTACAAATGGTATGGCTCAGGCGAGACGCTGTCCAAAAAACCATGCCTGGACTCGTCTACCCAAAGCTCAGCAGGAATATCGGCCCCATTATCGCACCCTCGCCTTGTCTCCTTATTGGGAACGAAAAAGTGTTCCATAAAACACTCAGGTTCTCGATTAATGCTTACACATCGGCGCATAGCCCGTTGTTCGGCATCGACCCTTAGCCTGCATTCGTAATCCCACCAATTATCTGACGTACGGTACTGAATAATGAGAATGCCGTCCTTATCCGTCCACGTCGTATTCGCCAGCATGTATTCATCTCGCCCCCCCTCTAAACAGAATTCAGTTGGACAGGGCTTTGGGTCAGGATCTTTGATGAGAGAAATGATGAAATTATCATTACCTGTGAGCAGTATGAGTGTCGTTGGTATTTTGGTTTCCAGAGCAAGTGCATTTGGCGTTTTACGAATGGTCTTCATAAAGTGCACAAAGAGTGCCTCGTTTGGCATTTCGACGATACGTGGTTTTTTGCCAAGAATCACAGCCGCCCAATGACGCTTGCCACAATCATCGAAGAGAAGGCAGGGTGTGAAAACCTCAATGAAAACCAAATTGTCAATTCTGCCTCTGATGTAGAAAATTTGCTCTTTTTTTAATGTCGAATTTACAACGGATTCTACTTGGTCTCTGGTCGACCAAAGCTCGTCGCAAAAGCTACTGGCTCTATCCGCTATGCAAGCCATGTATGTCCTGTCAGACCACGCAAAGTCATCCCCCCAAGTGGCCTCGGCTTCTTCAGCCCCTTCGGTTTTTTCTGCCTCTTCCAACTCTCCAGATTCTGTTGGCAGAGAAATCAGCGATTTTGTTGCAGCACAGGCGAAGCAAAACATCACAACGGCGATGTATAAGGCACTCATTCGCATGGTTCATCCCCAGAAACCTTAGGTTTTCGTGTGGGAACGTTCTTATTGAGCTCTACGGACTTGGAGGTGAACCATTGGGCATGTTTCGCTGGCAGTTTGAGGTTGTCAGGATTGGACGTAAAATAAGAAGCATAGGTCTCGGCAAAATCCTCCCACGGCGCCTTGTACTGGTAGTTGCTGATCTTTTGTGTGCTATACGAGGGAAAAGCGAACCAATGCCCACCCCAAGAAAGCGAACCTTTAGCTCGCACCTCGTGGATTTGGTGATTCATGTCGTTTCGGTTACCAGCTAAGTACGGTTTACTCTCGGCAAACGAACGCCTGACATGTTCTGGCGCAGTACTGCGCGGGTGCCTGAAAACTTCAGCCATACCTTCGATGGGACAATACACACCGGTCTCTCCGGAGACGTTTCTGCCGTTGTATGCGGGTCGCATCAGCTCTGCTTTAATATCATCTCGCTTATCGGATACAAATCGCTTATCGATCATCAAAACCATGGCATTGCGCGCGATAATCTGTTCCTCAGGCGTAAGCGGACGGTTAAACGGCTGCTTGGCATTGGCAATGATAAAGTCGACGATTGGCCCCGGTTCACCCTTGCCGATGTCTTCCCAGCCGGTGCAGGCAAAAAATTCTGGCGTCATCGAGTAAACATACTGCTGCGTATCGACAACATGCCCCATTTCGTGGGCAATGATATAGTCGAATGCGTCGCGGTCGTAGGATAAGTCCTTCTCGTTTCTGCCTCTTAAGAAACGACCAACATTGCGATTCTCTGGCTCTGCTAAATCGAGACCATCGTCGTACATGACAGAGATGACCCCAGCGATGTCTGTCTGGCATTCATCCTGTATCGGGACACCCGCTGCACGGCCGCCCCATTGTTTCCCTGACGTGTTTGGAGAGTCCTTATCTGACCCAGCTCTTCCTATTTCTTTAAGCATTGACACATGGCTCTCGGGTAAAGCCGCGAGCTGATGGTAAAGGCGGCGCGCGCCTTCGAGTGACCAGTCTTTTTCTGTGATTTCGAAGTCAGTCTTAAACTTTTGCCCGATTTCGCCCACGAGGGCCATTTTGATGTCAAAGCGAGTCTCGGTGAACCGGATGAGGACATCCACATCGTTGACGTGGGGGGCGAGCCTGTCGAGGATGCCATTGCGCTCAGTCCCATCAAAAAGTCTGAAGACTTCTTCCATGTCGGGGGACTTGATGAAGTTGCTGATCTCACCAGGGTCTTTCGAATTCAGAACCATCTGAAGCTGCATCCTGAGCATGAGCTTGCTTATGTTGGCGCGCTCTTGCTCTTCTTCCGCCTGTATTTTTGGCCCCAAAACTTGTTCCGCCTCGTGCAGCTTGCCAAGGCAGTCGTGCAGTGCGAACTTTTCAAGCACCAACACCAGATTTTCTTTCAGCATTGGGTTCGTAAAGATAGCTCGCCAGTCTTCCGGTTGGGCATTCTGGATCAGGCTATACACTGCGTTCTTGTCGTGCCTGTCCAGCCCCTCATTTAGCTTTGTCTCGAAGGACTTGGGCGCCTCATTGTGGTCTTCCTCATTATTTTTTGCATTATCGGCACTTGTTGCATCAACCGACTTCTTCTCAAGCACCCGATCTATGTCACCCATCGCTTCACCTCGGTCAAAGATGTTGGTCCTCCATCAACACTAAAAAAATAACCTTAATTATTATCTCACAATCGAGGTTTTTCTGTCAAACGACAGCAGAAATTTCTGGCAAATGTCCATTCGCAGGTCTAATGTTCGTTTATACGAACCACCCCGACGTTCCGCGCCACCCTCTTAGGCCTCTGTTCGCCACGATGGATATGGTGGCTGCAACGATGCCCTTGGATGCCCTGCCCACAGGCGATACGACGTATCGCAGGGGGTGTGGGGGAACGCGTTCCCCCACAAAAAAACCAAAAAGCGGGGCGTTGCGGGGCCGGCGATTGAGGCCCCGCAGAGGGGGTAGCCGCGTATCGGCTGTGGCCGATAGCGGCGTAGGGGGCGTTGCCCCATCAAAAGCGACGTGAAAATCGTTAAGGGCAAACATTTTTGTGCCGAAAATGTGGCCTGTTACTGCACAAAGGCCCGCTAGTACCTGGAAAATGGATCGTCAATGGCTTTGGGTGGGGACTTGGGATCGGGCTTCTCAAAGAATCCGAGAATACCCAACACGAGAATGGCGACCGATATCAGACCGATGAGCCCTCCCCAAAACCAGTAGGGAAGAAAGAGATATTCCGAGATTTTGCCCACGTCACTTGGCATGGGGCCATTGGCTGTCATGGCGGTATCCGTAAAGAGATAACCGCCGCGCGAAAACACGGCTGTCAGCAGCGTCAGTGCGATAAAGAGCATCGTATACTGGGGAGTGTGGTCGGATTTGGTAAACTTGGCGATGGCAAAAACCGCTGCACCACAGGCGAGAACAAAAAAAATGCCAAAGAAGTTGCGAACGACGAGCAGCACCGAGAGCAGGCTGATGGCAGCAAAGACATAGAGGCCAATTCGCGAGGCTTTGGGAAAACGCCCAAGAATAAGGCACACAGAAGCCACAATGGCTGGTGCGACAAGGCCGCCAAATGAGACGAATGCGCGGGAAAGCCTGGAAGCATCGCCAGGTACCATGTTGGTAGCCATTCCCGAGCCATCCAGCCACATTTGCATCTTGACGAATTCGCCTCCAATCAGCATGGCTGCAATGCCATGGCCCATTTCGTGGACAAAGGTGTAAACCAGCCACATGGGGTAGAGTACATAATAGCCATAGGGTACAAAATAGAGGCCTATGACCAGAGCAGAGATAAGCAAACATGTCACGATGCCGCGTTTTCTCAGTTTTTCCGCTTTTTCCAGAGAGTTTTCCATGTCTTTTTCCTCACAAAAGCTCGCGATTGGCATGAGTACGAACGACAAAAGCGCACCTCACCAGCCGTCAGAGCAATCACAGCACGCGAGTGCCATCGTGGTTTCCGCGTGATGGTATCAGTCATTGAGGTAGTGGGTCAAGGCATCGGGGAAGGGTATCAGTGCGCGATCCAGTATGCCGTGAACGTGGGCGATGACCAGGCCGTAGTTTGTGATGGGAATGCCGGCGGCGGCTGCCTTCTGAATCCTCGACAGCACCTGCCGGCGCGTCAGCACGCAGGCGCCGCATTGAATGATCACCTTATAGGGGGACAAATCCTGGGGGAAGTGCTGACCTGACACAACGTCGACGTGTAAATCGCCATGGATGTGCTCGCGCAGCCATCGGGGGATTTTTTCGCGTCCGATGTCGTCTTGCGCGGGGTGGTGCGTGCAGGCTTCGGCGATGAGAATGCGATCATTTGGACGCAGCCTGCGAATTCCCGAGAGCCCCAGCACCATGGTGTTGAGATCGCCCTTGAAGCGGGCAAAGAGGATTGAGAAGCTCGTCAGGGGGAGATGGGAAGGGGTTTGCAGGCTCACTGCACCAAAAGCCTGCGAGTCGGTGACGATGAGGTTTGGGGGCGCCTTCAGGGCGCAGAGCATTTGGGCGACCTGATCTTCCTGGCAAACGGAGCAGGTCATGCGATGGTCGAGAATATCTCGAAGTGTTTGTACCTGGGGCAGAATGATGCGCCCCTTTGGTGCCTGTTTGTCGATGGGGATGACGAGCAGGACGTGAGCATCGGGTGGCAGGAGGTCGCCGATGATGGTGTAGCCTTCGAGGAAGGACGCAGGGGCTTTTCTGATGATGGCCTGCTGCAAATCTTCCAGCGTCTCAGCCTTGTTGGCATTTACCCTTACGGCTTCAATGCCTTCTGCCTGGAGTGTTTCCTGCAGGGTGGCGTAGTCGGCGAGATCGGCCTTGTTCAGGACGGCAAGCCAGGGAATTTTTTTGACCGTGAGTGTTTCGGCGATCTGGCGTTCGTTTTCTTCCCAGATGCCGTCGGTGACGAGAAGTGCAAAGTCGCACCGATCGAATATGGCCCGCGTTTTTTCGACGCGCAGGCTGCCCAGACTGCCTTCGTCGTCGAGGCCTGCCGTGTCGATGAACAGCACCGGGCCGAGAGGCAACAGCTCCATGGGTTTTTCGACGGGATCCGTAGTTGTGCCAAGTTCGCTTGAAACGATCGAGACCGACTGCTTCACCAATCCATTCAAAATACTGGATTTTCCGACGTTGCGTCTTCCAAAGATGCCGATTTGAAGCCGTAAGCTCTTAGGTGTTCCCTGTATCATTCATCCAACCTCATGTTTTCCATAACATTTCCACACGCCAGGCCAATTCTTCGTCTTGCAGGGCGTTTTTGCGCCGCATGCCTGCGGCAGCGCTACCGGTGAGCCGCAAGTAGCCGGACACGAGCGCTTCTATCAGGGCATCGTCGGAGACGGTGTCCAGGAAGGGTGCAATATAGGCCTGAACGATGGCGTCTCGTGTGTCTCCAAGCGCCAGTTTCGCAAATGTCCATTCGATGCGTGCGTCTTCGTCCCAGAGGGTTTGGTCCATGGGGGCGATGGCCTGGATGGCCTGATCGAAACTGGCGTTTTCGTTGTAGACGACGGCGCAGTCAATCCTCAGGGCAGTGGGGGGATTATCCAGGTCGATGGCGCGCTTCAGGTCGTCGTGTCCTCGTTCGGGGTGTCCAAAATGGAAAAACAGGTTCCCCCTTCCCCAATAGCCCCATGGGTTTTGGTGGTTCTGGATGAGAAGTTTGACGAAGAAGTCGAAAGCCAGGGTGTCGCGTCCCATGGCGAGCGCACACTGGGCAACGCCGAGCAGGGTGGCTTCGTCGTTTGGGTTTGCCTGATAGGCTTTATGATAATGCCTGAGTGCCCCAACGATGTCGCCATGTCGTTCGAGGGTTTGAGCTTGAACAATGAGGGCATGGTTGTGATCCATGGGGCGTTACCAGTGCTTTCGGTTCGAATTTGCCGGGCGCAAACCCTTTGCGTGTCGATGCGCTATTCGGCGAGGAGAAGCAGGGGGTTGAGCAATGTGTTGAGGGCTTCAACTTGCTCCGGGGTGGCGTGTTCCTGGAAGATGTCCTGTTTGTCGAGAAGCGCTTTAACGCGGGGATCCTGGATGAACTGCTCATGATAGATGAGAACGTCTTCGGAGGGCATGTTTTGAAAGCTTTGCTCTACCATGCGTGTGCAGCGTTCTAATGGGGCGGTGGTGGTGTGCAGGTAGGCTTTGACATGTGCGAGAGCGCTTTCTGTATTGGCGTTCTCAAGGGCATGGGCTACGCCTTCGATGACAAAGATCTTGGCCTGTGTGGCATCTTCAAGGTTCTCGCATGCGAAGCGATCACGGTGTGTTTGTCTCTGGCAGGCACTGCTTAGAAGAAGACAGACAACGATGCCCAAAGTGAACCTTCTTGCGCGCATGACGACCTCCACACCCTTTAGCCCCAACAGCCATATCGTGCAGCGTCACTACTCGGTGGTGTGGTTTGAGGCAAATTTTGACGCTTTTGGCGATGCTGTGTGAGACAGCGGCGCGTGGCGTATCGCGCATATTCGCGATAGCCACGCGTGTTGGGCGTATTGGCCTGGGGCCAATAGCCCAACGGGCCGGCGTATTGAAGGCTTTAGCCTGAGATAGCCGGGCCTTTTATTGGCTTCATTTTGAGCAGGATGAGCATGGCAATGTGGCAGGCGGCAAGGGCGAGGATGACGACACCAAATTTCAGCAGTACGGTGGTGGCCCATGCGGCGTTGATGGGTGCGTAGGCAGTGAGCAGATCGATTATGGCCTGGATGAGAATCCAGAGCCAGGTGACAGAAGCGCTGAAGCCTGCGAAGCCGGCCATGATGATCCAGCTCGTGCCGGGTTTTAGGTATTGAGGGCGGGGTGGTTTTTCGAGGCATGTGACGACGTCGTGCACGACGGAGGTTTTGCCCGTGTCGATTTTTTTGAGCCGTTGGAGCAGGTGTTCGGGTTGAAAGGCATTTTTGCCGTGCGGGGCTTCGAAGAAGTTGGCCATGGCGCGGCAGCACCAAGCGCAGATTGAGCGTTCGAGAATGAGCCATGTGAGGACGGCGATATGCGAGTACGGGCCGCGGAAGCTGATTTCGTGATGGTATTGGGCGATCAGAATGGCCAGAATCAGGACGATGAGTGTTGCCATGAGCTGTGTCAGAATGCCAAAGACGATGCCGATGTTTTGTCCTCGCGGGTAGGGGAGGCGTCCCAGGTTGACAGTCAGTGCGAAGCATCCTGCAAATGGGCCAAGGAAGCCCGCGGCAATGATCTGATTTCGCGTAAACATGGCATGCCTTGTGGGGAGCCATTTGGGCGCGGGCGAGTGCTGGGCGCGGGCTGTGGCTGTAATAAGAAACGCACGGAGGTTCCGTGCGCGTCAGGTTCGAGATGGAAGAAGCCTTTGTTGCCGCTGCCATGGGGGTATGTTTGAGCCGGGCAGAGGGATTTTCTGGCGATTGTGTCTCAGTCTTTGAACTCGTGAAGCAGTTGGCGCAAGTTTTCTTCGCTGGCTTGTGAAGACATGGGCACCTGGGCATCCAGCTCGACGATGTTGCCTGCTTCCATCAGGGTGACGCGCAGTTTTGTATCTTCGCTTGCGCCTACGGCATATTCGATGGTTTTGTCGTCGAGTTCTGACAGGCCATAGCGCATGCGAATGACTTTCTCTTCGAATGGTTCGAGGAGCTTGTATGGGGACTGCTCGGTTGTCCTGGCGGGGGCAATCGTTGTCTTGGCGGGGGCAATCGTTGTCTTGGCGGCTTTTTGTTCTTTTTGCTTTTTCACAAGAATTCTCCGATTTGGATGGGGTTCGCGAGCTTGCGACATCTGCGAGGATATGTCTGGCCTGGAAAAAGTCAAATCATCGGGGTCTAGGGGGAAGGTGCGGGGGGGAAGTGGTCCTGAGGCGAAAACGCTGGGCAATGCCCTGATCGGATTGACCCAGGCCCATGTATGGAAACAGGAGCCAGAGATCGTCGCTGGAAGCGTCGTTTTGGAGAGAGATGAATTGTGCGGGGGTATCGAATGGGCGAATGGTGCTGTCGCGCTGGAGCATGCCTGGGGAGATGTGCCCGGAGAAGCGCTGCGTTGCGGGAGAGAAGCGCTGCAGCGAGAATTGGCGTGTAAGCAGGGATTCGATGATGACGAAGAGGCGCAGCCTGCCATTTTCCCTGATGAATCTGGCATCTGCGATTCTGTCATTGCGGTTTGGGGAGAGCGAAAAATTGACCAGGGCTTCATTGGTCAGCGACAGTTCGCCGCTTTTTCGGCTGGGATCGGCCAAAATGACATAGATCATGCCCTGCTTCTGTAATCCGGCGCGGAAGTTTGGGCTCAGGAGGATGAGGTCCGGGAAGCCGTCACCGTTGACATCGGCCATTTGGATGAGTTCAAGTCCGGCACGATGTCTTGGCGCAACAATTCTCAATGCACCCAACTCAGGGCTTCTGATGCTGTAGGTCTTCGGCCGGCGGTAGCCTGCATCGTACAAAACATAGGCTGTTGAGAGCTGTTCACCAATAGCGTTTGTCGTTTGGGAGCCCAAAAGGACGATATCGGGTTTGCCGTTGGCGTTTAAATCAGCAATCAGCCATTGTGTGGCCAGGGCTTCATTTTCGGAACCTTCGTATATTGTAATACCTTGTTTTGGGTCATTGAGTGCCCGTATGCCTGGTTCGAAAGTGGCAAATCCTGGGACAACGAACAGGGCGCCGGCTTTAAAATCTTCTTCGCTGCGCTCGGGCGCACCGATCAGAAGCTCCAATTGGCCATCGCCGTCGAGATCGACCCATTCCAGGCGACGTCCCAAATCGGCATATGCTTCGCCGGGCAGGATGAAAGTCATGGCCTCGGTGGCGAGGGTTTGCGGTGTCAGGTTGAGAACCAGAGGTTTGTCGATTTGTTTGGGCAGAGGGATAGCCGCGACGACGCCGATGGCATCCTGATAGGCAAATCCGGGCAACGAAATCGTCAGTACGGCGGTGCCGGAATGGGTGGGATCGTCGATGGAAAAGTCGACAATTGGTTCGCCCTCTGGGCCAATGATGTTGATGCCGCAGTCGTCGGGGGTATCAAGCCGCCTGTCCTGCTCGGCCTGATCGACTTCGAAAAGGCAGATGACGCTGCGTGAAACGATGCTTCTGCCTGGAACGAAGCCTCCTCTGGATAGCCAGGCGAGGTATTCTTTTCCGTTGTATTGGACGCGCCGCACAGTGGGACTAAGTCCTCCGCCCTGGGAGGGTGCGGTAATGGTGAGGAATTCGGCGGTGTCAAGGAGTTTCGGCGTGGGGAGGGCATTGACGTCGCCGAGGACAACGTAGGATCCGGTGGCGGTGCGCCCCCTGATATCGGATGCGGTGCGAAAGATGGCGTCGTTGAGTCCGTTGCCGTTGAAGTCGCCAAAGGCACTGCCCATGCCAAAGTGCATGTGCCCATGACCGACGATTTGCATATCGGGGCGCGAGGATTGGTTCAGGCTGCCAACAAAGTGCGGCCCGCCAAGGTATATGTTGACTGCGCCAGCTTCCGGCGCGCCCGCAATCTGGACAAATGGTGCAGAAACAACCAGGTCCGGGCGATTATCCCTGTTGACATCATGGGTCTGGAGTTTGAAGCCGAAACTTCCTCCCTGACCGGAGATCTGGAGACTGTCAGGTTGAATGCCGCTGGACTGCGGCCATTTGCTGCCTTCGAAGATATAGACCGCGCCTTCTGCGTCGGGCCCCCGGATGAGGCGATTCGGAGCGGAGACGGCCAGGTCATCGCGTCCGTCGCCGGTAAAGTCTCCGGACGCCAGAGAATAGCCAAACTGGGCTCCGGGCTGAGAACCGATCAGGCGAATGCCCCATGTTGGATTGGGCTCTCCAAGATTCAGCGTCATCCCGCTGTATTTGAATGGGTGGTATACGATGGCAACGCTGCCAACGGATTCCTGTCTGTCGAAAGTATCTATGGGCATGCCCAGTGCGATATCAAGCAGGCCGTCGTCGTTGAAGTCGCCGATGGCGCATGTATGAAGGGCACGGACATTGCGTGCGACAGGGCGTGACATGATGGTTTTGCCAAAGAGTTTACTGGCAATATCGAACGATTTCTTGGCCCATTGGCGGCGCATGGTCAGCAGGATGACGTTAGATGCACGGGGCCCCATGGTGCTGGTGCTGGAGAGGTAGCCCGCCACGAGATCGTCGATACCGTCGCGATTGAAGTCGCCCACGCACATTGTGAGTCCAAAGTACGAATCTGGCTGTGTCGTGTAGAAGCTGACATCGACAATGCCTGCCTGGCCAATGGCATGGATGCCTTTGGGAATGTCCTTGCGGGAATGAATCACGTGAATGCGCCCGACAGACCCGGGTTCAGCGATGGCCAGATCCATCCATCCATCGCCGTTGAAGTCACCTGTGACGATGTTTATCCCAAGTTGACCGTTAACTTGGTCGCCATCAAAGCGGTAGTCGAAGTCATGCCATTGGGTCAGATCGATGTCTCCCTGCAGGGGGCGATCTTTTTTTCCGAGCAGGATGAAGACACTGCCTGCTGATGCGATGCCGTTAGGGCTCATTCCGGGAGCGCCAATGACCCAATCGTCGATACCGTCGCCGTTAAAATCTATGACAACCGGATCCATCAGCCTGGCACCAGATTCATGATTTACGCCGCCGATGACACGCGCATTGGTCAAAAACTCATTGATGGGAGGCAATTCCTGACTCCAACCCGATGACAAAGGCGATAGTAATGCAGCAACAGCGGCCACAATGCATATTCGTCTGTTTTTCATGCGATTCTTTATGCTGATGACATGGCGATTAGCCAACCAAACATAGCCATTGCCCATACCCGTCGCCCTGGACGCTACAGGATAGACCCATTTGGCTGCAAGATACCATAGTTGATTTGGATAGAACGAAGATTAAGTGATGACATTCGCGGCATAGACGCATCAAGCAGCGCCTGAACCAGGGCATGCTTTGGATCGGCTGATTTCATCTGGCGCCAGGCTTCACCGTGAGCTTCGTAGTCCTGGTGCGTGGGCGTGAGCATGCGGTTGACTCGAAAGATGAAGATTTTTTTGTCCTCGACAACAGGGTCGGAGAACAGGTCAACCTCTTCGTCTTTCATGGCTTTGAGGATTTTCCGCATGGCATCGCCGGGGATGAAATCGGGAGAATCGATTTGTATCATTCGCTTGTCTGTCAGGCTATGGTAGGTGCCGCCCAGTGACTCGCTGATGGCGCGAAAGTCTGCCTCAGGCATGGTAAGTTCGGCTTTGAGCTTAGTCAAAAGGGCTTCACTGGGTATATGAAGTGCTATGATCTCTCGCGAAATCCGACGCAGCACAGCTTCGTCCTGTAGGTTGGGCTCTTGTGGTGCAACGATTTCCTGAAGTATCCATATTTCGTGAAAGGCCGGCGATGAAATGTGCTCTGAAACCGCACCCGGAGACGTGCGGAAGGCCCAAAGATGAGGTTCGGATCGGACGACGTCATGGAGGTCATCGGCATCATTTAAGATGACGCAGCCTTCATCTTCGTGCGCCTGGCAAAAATCCCGCGCAGCCTGCACACCACCCTCAAGTGCTTTTTGGCGCAGCTGTTCGGTTCGTGGGTTGGCAGGGGCATCGTCTCGGCCGTCGGATTGCCGGGGGAAACCAAAACGAATGAACCTGGCGTGAGGAGGTTCAAAAAAGCGAATGCTCTGTTGCTCGTATATAGCCTTGATTTCCTTGTGGTGGGATGCCATGAACGCCTCCAGCTCCGCCTCCGAAATCTCGTTGTCGAAGCTAGCCCACTCCAGATCGTAGAGGCGATAGTCTGACTGAAATAACTCGAAGGCTTCGCCGTCAGAGAGCTGACTTACGAGATAGGCCTGAATGGTTTGCGGCCAGAGCGCGTCGTCGATGAGGGTATTGAGTGCAGTCACGTCAACACCAAGTTTTTCTGCCAAAGCTGCATCGTGTGTCAGGCCAGCCAGACGCATGAACTCAGTGCGTGCTTTCTGGCGATCCTGAGGTGTTGGTGAAATATGATTGGTTTTGGCATAGGAACGCATGAAATGGGTTTGCAGGCAACGCTGCGCCTCATCGCGCTGAAAGCGCGGATTTGCCAGCGCTCGCTCAGAAAGATGCGTGCCCTTAAGGGCATGGAGTGCCAGGCAAAGCTTGTAGTCGGCCAAAGTCAGGGACAGGTCGTCGGTGTGGACGACGATTTCGTCATCAGAACCAGGCAGCGGTTGTTGAATCGTCTTAGCTTCCGGTGAAGAATCCAACGGGTTTTTCTTCCTGCTGCAGCCAAAGGCAGGCAGCAGGGACAATACCAGCAGGCATAAAGCAAAAGTCAGGAATCGACGATGATGTTGTATCATGAACACCCTATGGCGGCTTTGAGAATAGAAACCCATGCGGCAAATGGCGCCTCCCACGCAAAACGCGCAAAGAACCCCTGCCATTCCGCAGGAGACTGCTTCTGTCAACGATATGGAAGGAGAAGTACAGGAAAAAAACGCTGAACACAGAAGCGGATGGCATATGGAGAGGCGGTACGGCGAAAGAGAGGGAGCGCCGTGCACGCATAAAATCGCATGATATTCCTAGTGTCGAGGCAGTACAAAGTCAACCACGCTGCATAGTTTGGCCTTGAGCAGGCGAACACTTCCGCCACACTGAGGTGCAGGCGGGCATTGTTCAGGATGGCGGACACACTGGCCTGTAACGTCACACAAGGCTTTAAGGTAGTTATAATCAAGCGAGAGCGCCTGATAAACCTCGTCCACAGATGCCTGATGATAGGCATCGTCGTGGCCATAGACGCGCCAGAATGCCGTCTCAAGCGACTTTGGCCACAGAAGCATTTTAGCGATTTTGTCGGCTTTCTCATGACAAGTTCCCCCTGGTGCCTGGAGAATCTCTCGAACATTGGCAATGGCCTGTTGTTCTCTCGCTAAAAGACTCGCTGGCAGGATACCGGGATCGTATCCCAGCTCAACGCCGGCTTCTTCAAAAATCAGACGCATCTGGCGATGCTGGCACTGTGCAATGCAGTCGATCTCATTTGCCTGGCATTGCCTCAAACACGCTGAAATGAAAGGCTTGTCGAGATCTGCTGTGATGGCATTGAGTTCACCGACGCTCATGGGTGCCGGGTAGGCATGCCGATAGGCTGCCTGGCTGGCCACGACACAGAGCAAAAGACTGAAGACAACGGCAAGAAGCCTGCCGATGTCAACAGTGCTGGCGCTCTTTCGAGATTCGACGATGGGGTTTGGCGCTATCAGCGTAAATGAACAGTCGCCGGTATACTGTGTTGCGAAGTCAGGGCGAGCGGGATCGAACAGCACGATGGGCACAAAATCGACGCGTTTCCACTGGTGACGGGACAGCTCGAAGCTCTTATTCGGCTCCGGCGTATAGGCGATCAACTGGTTGGGTTTGGCACAGTTAAGCCAGACACCCTCGATCATGCGCCCAAAGCGAAGAAGGTAGCGGCGGTTCCAAAACTGCCATGACAGGATGATCCAGGCAGCCGCGAAAATTGGCAGACTCAGAATGACTACCCACAGCACGAATGTTGTCACGGTGTCGTCATAGAAATAGCGGTGCGTCACTGCAATGCTGATGCCAATGCCGAGACACAGGCTAAGCAGGAAACGGAACCCCAAACCCGAGGTTATGCCGGGACTGAGGAAGAACTTTCTGTCTCGATCTGAAATAAAGCGGCGGTTGCGTTTGTCCAGGATTTCGAAGCTTTTGGACGTAAACGGTTCGTCTTGTTCGGTTGGCGGCTCAAGGCGCGATTTTGTCCAAAACCCGTTGCGCCAGCAGGTGACACCGGCCATGATGAGGCACGACAGAAGTGCGACAATCCAGGCCAGGGCCGATGGTTCATGGTTTCTTGGCGCAGCATCCGGCAGCACGGCCTTAGCAAATTCTCGCATCTCGGCAAGGGTCTGCGATACATCCTGGGCAAAAAAGTCTGTCCACTGCGGTGTGATGCACTGATCCGGTGTCAGGCAGTAACCATACCATTTTTCAAAAGCTGTCTGGTGCTCTTTCAGGTCCTGGCTGGCCCAGGCACCAAGCGAAGCCGTCCAAGCCTGATTGCCCAAAACATGCCATTGATCATGTATCGAATCATAGATGGCAAAAGCAGCCTCGGAACGCAGCAGGGCTTTGGGAAAGCCGGCATCATCCAGGATCGAGGCAAATGCCAAATCCTGGGGCTCGACACGCATGGTTCGCGTATCCAAAATAGCGAATGGCGCTGCATGATCAGCCTCACTTTGCCCAATCACCAGCAAATAATACGCCAGGCCCTCAATCTCTGTCACTCGTGAGATTGCTTTCCAGGTGATGTCTTCTGATTTTGGCAGGGCTGAGATGGAGAGTTCGCCGAGCTTCTGACCCGTGTTGGCATCCCATCGGATGAGTGCAGCAGTGCCTCCGGCATGGACAGTCGTCAAAATGCCGGCGCTGAGGTGGGCAAGCCGTCCGGGAGAACCATATTCGATCAGTGCCATACGCTTCCAGGTCATGTCATTGGTGCTGATGCTCTGGGCGCGGTTCTCCGGGCTGCCGTCAAGGATCAGCAGTTCGCTGTCAGCCAGCAGAATGGGGCCGTCCTCGGCGACTCGCCAATACTTGGCTTCGTAGCGATTTTGCAGGACTGACCCCATGCGCGCCACGATGCGAACAATGTTCATATCGGATGTCACGGCCATGGCGCGCGTGGCGCTGCCCCCGATGCCACGGACTCTGGCAGTGGCATTGATTCGTGCCGAGGTTCGATCGGCCGTTGCAAATCGATAGTAGAGGATGCGCGATGTGCCCGGATCGATCTGCATCAGGCCACCTTCGTCGATGTGATAGGACTCTGGCGTGAGCGCCATGTCCAGGGCAATTGACGTCGGCTCACCAAAGGCATCGCCCTGGCGCGGCCACCACATCAGGCGCGTGCGCTCTATGACAACGGCGCGCTCGGGCTGCCAAATGAATGCAAGAAAGTCCTCGTGCCTGCCAAGCGGCGCCGAAAGGCGTTCCAAAACGCTGCCCTCCGACACCGACAATACTTTCAGGAACGAACCTGCCTGATCGCCCCACCCGCTCTCGGCATGAAATGCCAAACCGTCAGGCTGATGGATATCCCGTGACAATACCTCAACATTCTGCCATGGGGCCGACCACACGAGCCGAAAATTCTCTCGCGACAGCCCATAGATGTGCCCTGCATCCGCATAAAACAATACAGATTGCGTGTCGATGACACCTCTGAGTGAAGCTTGCATGGAAGGTGCAAGCGGCGCAAACCCAGCTCTCCTGGTCTCAAAGTCGAACGTATAAAAATCCTCACCAATCATGGCATTTTCCGAGCAGAGCGCGCCACTGAGCCGAACCCCGCCGGGGGTGACCTCCCAAAAACCGCTTTCCGGCCGGCATAAAAGTTTTTCCTGTGCCTGTGCCAGCCCTGTCATGCCAAAGAAACAGGCCAACGCAGCAAAGACACAGTGTCCCAAGTTGAATCGTTTCACGACTCGCCCCCTCCGTCAGGATCTCTCATGTCAACATCCATACATGCACTACCCTTGTCAGCTTAGCACATTTCTGCACAGACACCAAAGTTCGTACCTGGCGCGCATTTCGTATCCCGTGGTCGTGCTTTCTCGCAGCAAATAGGTTATACCGCTGTCTGATGTGTGCTCCGTCACCCGACAACGTTCATTGCCGGAGGTCTTTGACGAAGCGAAGCGATTGGTTTCTAACCCGGCATCAGCTTATGGACAGTCTTCGCGAAATGGCGCGGCGTTTGCGCCACGACCTCATCAAGCATCTTGATATTCCAAACGCAGACACCCCGCTGACTCTGCCCGAAGCACAGGTGTTGCTGCGCAGGCTCTATGAACCAAACGCCGGACTATGCAAGATGGGGGAGGTGTGGGTTTTTAAAATCCGTCAGTCTCCCGGTTATGTCGAAGCCATGGCCCTGCCTCTGCACTCGTTGAGTCAACAGATTCTGCAACTCAGATCCGATGAGGATGCCCTGAGAAAGCGCCTGCTTGGGGGGGAAGGCATTGGGCATGATGTTAGTCAGTGCCTGAGGCAGATCACGCGCGATGTCGATGATTTCGACGGCATCTGCCAAACCCTTGATAAAGCCGCCGGCGGCAAACCAGCCGACGATGCCGTGGCTGCGCTCGATTTTTTTGGCTTCGGTTCTGAACCTGCCACCCCCTCGCCCTCTTCTTCATCGGCGATCGCCTCCGTGCAGCCAGTGCAAAAGGATGATCGCATTCACGTACTCGTCGTGGATGATCGGCTCCTGTCCATCGAACGGCTCCAGGCGCGTGAAGCCTTTAGCCGGCGTTTTGTCTGGGCGACGCTTTGTGGCCAATCGCAGCTCTGCCGCGCCTGTGAGCAACAGGAATCCTGCCCCGCCAGGCGTGCTCGCAACTACAGGGAAGCCCTCCAGGCCCTCGAACACGCACAAACCAGCGACCTGCACATTGATGTCCTCCTTATGGATGTCCGATTTGACGATATCGCGCCCGAAGAATTGCTCTGGCTCCCTGACATGCCTTCGCTCAACCAGGAGAGTCACGTCAAAGCCCTCCAGGGACTTATTATCGCACGCGCGCTTCGCCAGAACCCCGCTTTTTCACGTCTGCCCATCGTGCTCATGACGGCTCGAAGCCGGCTCCCGGACGGCGCCAACCAGCTCCTTGATGGCCTTGATGGTCTCCAGTTCGTCGACGACGATGCCAGCCTTGATGTTTTGGCTGACAGGCTGGAGGGCGCTGTGAGACTGCGGCGCGTACTCCCCGGCACGACTCCCTTCTTCTGGGGGAGAACTGCCAAAATGCAGGCCATTCGGCGTCAAATGGAACTCGTCAGCGTCGGGCCAAGAACCGTTCTCATCTCCGGGCCAAGCGGTTCCGGAAAAAGCTACATCGTCGAACAGGTTATCTATCCGCTCAGCCAGCGAGCCTCATTTGTGACCCTCGACCTGTCGGCCGTCCCCGATACACTTGTTGAATCCGAGCTCTTTGGACACGTTAAGGGCGCATTCTCAGGCGCTTCGCATGACCGCTGCGGCCTCGTCGAAGAAGCCGATGGCGGTATTCTATTCCTCGACGAAATCGGCAACCTTTCTCTCGAAAACCAGCGAAAACTCCTCCTTTTCCTGCAGGATAAAATGGTTCGGCGCGTTGGGGCCGCGCACAACACGCGACATCGTGTCGACGTCAAGGTTATCGCTGCCACTCACCTCGACCTTGCCAAAGAAGTTTCGGAAGGACGATTCCGCTTCGATCTCTACATGCGGCTCGGCCCTGCCGTGCAGATCCTCCTCCCAAGTCTCGTCGATCGCCGGGAAGACTTCCCTGAACTTGTGGCATACCTCGTCAGTCGCATCGTTGAAAATGATGATATGAAGCCCTACGTGATCGAACTTGCGCGTCGAAGCCAAACCTCCCCCAGAGTGAGCGTTGAATTTGAACACGGCTCATCCGCATTACAGGACACCATCATCATTCGCTTTACCAGGGCCACACGCGAACTCTTCCTGCAGTACCCCTGGCCGGGCAATACCCGTGAGATGGAAAGCGTCCTGGATGCTCTCGTCCTGAAAGCCTTCTACGACCTCAAGATTGCCGATTCTACAAGCAAAATCGTCGAGATCGATCACTACTATGCCCTGTCACTCATCGGTGCTCTGCCAAAGCAATCCACCGAAACGCCCGCCGCCGGTGAGGCGTCATCCTCTCCAGGCGGGCCTGCACTGATGACGAAGGCGGTTCAGGACTTTGCCGAGCTGCGCCAAACCCTCGAACGCGAGTACCTGCGCTATGCCTATGCGCAAAGCCAGGGCGACCTGGGACGCATGGGCATGATGCTGTTTGGCCAGGACAGCCCATCCCTCAGGCATAAAATTACCGTCCGGCTGAATCAGCTTGGCTTGCGCCTGCGGGCGATGCGCGCCGATACCGGCGATAAAAAATAAAGCCTGTATGTGAGCATTCTGCAGAGCGACGTATGCGTTATGCAAAGATTTTGATGATGCATATTGCTTTGCATTGTTTTGGTGACTAATGTCCTTGATATGACGCTGATTTTTCACAGCAAGGAGTGTTCGTATGAGAACAATGAAAAGCATTTGTGATGGGCAAATTCTATTCGCTGTCAAAGTATTGTTTTGTATTTTGATGGGTTTGGGTGTGGCAAGTGCCCCAAGGCATGCGCATGGAGAGGAAGGGCGAGTTTTATTAGAAAAGCTTCTTTTCGAGCCTAAGGGGGATGTTTTTGAGCCGATGATTGAAGCCGAACTTGGCATCGGTTTTTCGTATATGACGTCGAGTTTGTATGCAGATACCTTCAGAAGCAATCAGTATAGTCCTGCATTCCGATTTGGAATGGGCGTGCGTATTACGAAACTGTTTGCGTTTTCGGCAGAAACAGAAATTGCACACGTGATCCAGGGTGGTGCCCTGGGAACATTTGGATTTGGATTTAAATTCTATCTCCTGGAACGCTCCGGCCTGGAACTATGGACAAAGTTGGGCTTTAACTTCGCCTATGCTGCTGGACGCAAAGGCGTAGCGCGTTATGCTCCTGGCTGGGGGGATGATGAGTATTACAACAGGGAGACAGAGAGATGGGAAAGTATAGCGTCGGAAACAGCTTCTAAAATTGTGCCATGGCCGATGCTGAAAGCCTCGCTGGGTGCGACCTATATGTTTAGTTCAAATGTTGGTTTGGGTGCCGATTTTGGGGTGAATATTTTCTGGGTAACCGTCGCTGTAGGGCTCAATGCACATCTTCAGTTCAGATTCTGATGTGCGACGGCGATGGGCTGAGAATGATTTTTCCTTGCCCCCCTGCCAACAAGCGATGTCTGTAGGGGCGTAGCGTGCTACGCCCGAGGCAGGGGGAGCAATGCTCCCCACAAAAAAGAAAAGAGGCGCAGCGTATCGTGGACACACGATAGCTGCGCCCGGCTGCGTATTGCCCGTGAGCGGGCAATAGCGGCCGCACCTGAAACACCAAAGCATGGCATGTAAACTGCATTAGTTTACCTCAGATATCCGGGACGCATTGTGCTTTACGCCCGGAGGCTTTCCTTCTATCTTGTCGGCTCTGGCCAGAAGGTGTGACTATTCTTTTTAGTGCGCATTTTGCGTGTTGTTTTCGTTCACCATCACCCTCCCAAACAGATGCAAACTCGATTCGTCAAATTTCGACCTGACAACTTCAGGCCCTCCGGGCAGACGCCCTGGGGAGGAAGGCGTATCGCCAATGACATCAAGGCATGTCTTGGCCTGAAGGTGGAGCAGGATGTCATTGGGGAGTCGTGGGAGTTTTCGGCGGATGGTGACTTTCCGAGCCGCTGCCTTGGGGCGGGAGAGGTGACGCTGATGCATTTGCTCAGCGATGCCCCCGAGACCTGGCTCAGTCCTGCGCATTTTCGCCTCTGGGGTGCGCGCTCGCCGCTTCTCGTCAAGCTCATTGATGCCGCCCACGATCTTTCTCTCCAGCTTCACCCCCCCATTGAGGCTTCTTGCCTGGCCAGCGACGAGTCCGGGAAGTGGGAGGCGTGGTACATCCTTTCGAGGGAGGCAGGGGCAGGTATTTACCTTGGCTTAGCGACGGGCGCGAACATTGTGGATTTGTTTGATGCGCTCTTGCACGGAGAGGACATCAGGCCATTTCTCCACTTTATCCCTGTCCAGCCCGGAGAGATGTATGTCATTGCGCCCCGTACGATACATGCGCTTGGTGCTGGCGTTTGTGTTCTTGAGCCGCAGATTATGCAGCCCGGCAAGCGAGCCCTGACCTTTCGCCTTCATGACTGGAACAGGCGATACGATGCCAGAGGTTTGGTTGCGCCGGAGGGTGAGGCGCGCCCTGTTCATACGGCGCAGGCTATGTCGTGGCTTGATGTTGGCATGGCCTGTGGCATTGAACTTGAGCGGAAAGCGCGTCTTTTCGGCCGTGTGCTCTACCAGGATGAGGGCTTGCTTGTGATGCTCATTGAGAGTCTGCCTTACATTCGGATTTATATTTTTCGCGGCAGCGGGAAGTTTGAACTTCCTTTGCCTGGTGAGATTCTCTGCATGACAGCAGTGGCGGGGCGAGTTGATTTTTGCCTCGACGGGCAGTGGCATGATTTGAGGGGAGGAGAGTCGGGGGTGGTGGCTGCAACGGGGGTGATGGCGGTGTTTTCCTGCCAGGAAGCTGAGTTTTTTTTATTGCACTGCCTGCCTTCTGATTATGAGGCAGAGCAGGTTCACTGCCCTGCATGCACGCCATGAGAATACGTCTGATTTCCTGTGCCATCGCCGCTTTGCTGCTGACGGGATGTGACATCATCATTCCGCCTTCGCCGCCCATTGTGCCAGACATTCTGACGCCAACAGACTATGCGTGGGATGGGATGGATTTGGCGCGCGCGAGGTTTCTTGGCGTTCTTCGCATTGATTGTGGCACGGTGGTGTCGAAGCTGCAGGCTTCCGGGCACTGCGTGCCTCGCGCGACGCCTATAGGCCGGCTTATTCATTGCCCATTGTCTGCACCTGCCGGTCAACTTGTGTTTGGCTGTGTTGGGGGCGATCCTGTGCCTGCCGTTTACATGCGCCTGTCGTGGCAGGACGAAGCCGAAAGCCTGCGTTTTTTGGAAGCGTTTGGGGCATGCAGGGTGGCGGGTGCAGGGCCTGCTGCCGGAGAGGATCCTCGCTTTCCCACGGATCCTGGCTACAAGGTTTGCCTGTTTGAGCCCTATGCCCAGCTGACCTATCCCGAAGTCTTTGCGCGCCCGGCAGGTTTGTATTTGGACTTTGCGCAGAGCACTGCATCACTTTCGCAGCTTCGTGCGTGGGCCCAGGATCAGGTTTTTAATGCGCCGCTGGATTTGGTGATCGATGCCCGTTTTCTTGATGACGAAGGGCGAAGCCGCGCTTTTGAGCTGGTTTTTGACGCTTTTGCTTTCTACCGCGGGCAGGGTCGTCAAGCCGATCCGTAGGGCGCAGCGTGCTGCGCCCGTGTATTTTTATGTCTTTGTGTGTTCGGCGTGTTCGGCGGCGTGTTCGGCAGATTTCCGTATTTTTGCATAGGATTTCGACCAGGCATCGAGCTTTCGGTAATTGTCGTGTTCGATTTTTGTCTTTTCTGCCAGTTCGAGGAAATTCTGAATCATTTTGGTCAGAATCCAGCTGTCGAGGAAGGCGATTTTGAAGGTGATGGTGGCGAAGAGCGAGATGCCGAGCCATGGCATGGCGCTGATGCTGATGCTTCGGCAGATGGCCAGGCCGGGGATGTAAATGATGACGGCAAAGGCGAGGCAGGCAAAGATGATGATGAGACCCAGGCGCAGGGCGCGGGAGAAGAAGGTTTTCCAGTTTTGTGCGAGGATGGTGAGTGCGTCGGTGCAGGCGGCATTGACTTCGTAGTCGCGTTGTCGCAGGGCATAGGCGAGGCAGCACTCGTCGGCATATCCGAGGGCGGGCAGGCTCAGGAAGTAGCTTAGGCGTTTGGCGCCGCGCAGGTTGGGTACGTCGCTGTCGAGTGAGAAGCCTCTTGCGATGACGCGAAAGATCTGGGCGATGGCGATGGAGAGATCACGTGCAATCAGGTAGTAGTGCCGATTGGAGCCAAAGCGGGCCGTGACAACGGTTTTGGCGAAGGCGACGGGGTTTGGTGGAATTTCGTTGTTTTCGAGGGCATGTCCAATGATGGCCAGGTGGCCGATTTTGATGGCATAACCCTGCTTCACCATGATGAAGTAGTAGATGATGACAGCCAGCAAAAAGGCGCCGCAGCCGATGGCGACGCTGGTAAGCGGGTCGAGGTGCAGGTTGGTGATGAGTATCCATGCCAGGCCAAAGATCAGCACGCAAACGAAGAGGGTCAGCATGCCAAGGCCGAGTTTCAGCCAGTTAAAGACCATTGTTTTGCGATAAATATTGGAGACATTCATGAGCGACCCTCTGGGGGTGAACATTGGCGCGCGGCGTGAATAGCCAATGATGAAGTAGAAGATTTGTGCCTGAGCTATTGCATCATAGCATGATAGGCGATTTCCGCAACATCGCGCGAGAGGTTTTCGAGTCGTTGTTTGATATTGTAAACCTCGTCGTAGCTGACGGCTTCATCGTTGAGGGCGTTGGAGAGTTCGTCGAGTTCGCGCCGCATATCGTCCCGTTTGGCATTGGGGATGTACTCTGATAATTCTTTCATCGTGCGTTCGGTCATGTAGCAGAGGCCCTTTGCAGCATTGATGATTTCGACGGTTTCACGTATTTGGGCGTCGATTTCCCGCTGGGCTTCGGCTTGTTGGATCATCATGTCAATTTCGTCTTCGCTGAGTCCGCCCGAGGCTTCGATGCGGATGTTGGCTTCGCGATGTGTGGCGAGTTCCTGTGCAGCAACTGAGACGATGCCCGAGGCGTCGATTCTGAAAGTGACTTCGATTTGTGGCATGCCTCGCAGGAGCGGCGGAATGCCCCAGAGCTCAAAGCGGGCAAGCGAGTAATTGTCGCGTGCCAGTTCTCGCTCGCCCTGCAGTACATGGACGCTTACCATTTCCTGGTAGTCGACAGTGGTCGAAAAAATCTCGCTTGCTTCACAGGGTACAGCGGAATTGCGGGGGATAAGGGGCAAAAAGACACCGCCCATTGTCTCGATACCGAGAGATAATGGGGTAACGTCCATGAGCATGACATCCTGGACTTCGCCGTTGAGGATGCTTGCCTGGATGGAAGCGCCGATGCTGACAACCTCGTCCGGGTTGACGTCTGTATTGACGGGCAGGCCAAAGAAGTCGCTGACCATTTTTCGAACCAGGGGCATGCGTGTCATGCCGCCAACGAGAATGATTTGAGTGATATCGGATTTGGTGAGTTTGGCATCTTTGAGGGCCTGCTCACAGGCCGGAATGGTCCGCTTTATCAGGTGCCGGGTGAGGCCTTCAAGGTCGGTGCGCGTCAGCGTGTGGCTTAAATGAAGCGGTGTGTTGTTATGCAGCGTCAGGAAGGGGATGTTAATTTCTGTTTCCATGGCGATGCTGAGCTCTTGTTTGGCGTATTCGGCAGCTTCTTTGATACGGTAGAGGGCAGCCTCATCGGCCGACAGATCGACGTCATGCTGGCGCTTAAAAGTTTCGCAGAGCATCGTCACGATGGCATTGTCGAAGTCTTCGCCGCCCAGGAACGGATCACCCAATGTTGACAGTACTTCGTAGAGACCGTCGCCCAGCCGCAGAATGGAGATATCGAAGGTGCCGCCTCCCAGGTCGTATACGACGATGGTTTCCTGCCGATCTTCGCCAAAGCCATAACCCAGGGAAGCGGCTGTGGGTTCGTTGAGAACGCGCAGAACGTCCAGCCCGGCAATTCGGCCGGCGTCGCGAGTTGCCTGCCTTTGCGCATCGTTAAAATTGGCAGGGACGGTGATGACGGCCTGATCGATGGACGTTCCCAGATATTCTTCGGCAATCACGCGCAATTGCGTCAGAATCATGGCCGAGATCTCTTGTGGGCTGTAGTTTTCGCCGCCTATGCGGATGCCGGGCAGCTTGCGCTCTCCGCTGCCCATGGGGACAATCTCGTAGGGAACCAGGGCTTTCATGCGCTCGATTTCGGGATCTTCGAAGGTTCGGCCGATCAGCCGCTTGACGGCGAAAACCGTGGATTGTGGCCTTTTGACGGCCTGGCGTTTGGCCACTTGTCCGACCAGCCGTTCTCCGGTGGCGCTGAAAGCTACCACAGACGGTGTTGTACGGGAGCCTTCGTGGTTGGCGATGACAATGACCTCGCCCCCTTCCATGACCGAGACACACGAGTTTGTTGTACCCAGATCAATGCCAATGACTTTGGACATGCCTATCAATCTCCTATGACGTCTTCGTCCCCATGAGCGTTTTGCGAAACAACGACCAGTGCTGGCCGCAATACGCGATCGTGCATGATGTAGCCCCTGAGATGCTCCTGAACAATGACATTATGAGGTGCTTCTTCGTCGACGACGCGTGAGAGCACGTCGTGTTGGTGTGGATCAAAGATGGCACCAAGGCTGTCGAAAGGCACACAGCCATACTTTGCAAGCTTGGACAGGTACATTTTTCCCATGAGTTCAATGCCCTGCAAAAGGGTGCCGAACTCACTGCATTGTTTGGCGTGGGCGATGGCGCGCTCGAAATTGTCCATGATGACAATAAAATCCAGGGCCAATTTGGCTTCGCGCTGGCAACGCTCCTTTTCCTGATCGCGGACAACGCGTTTCCGGTAGCTTTCGAGGTCCTCTTCCTGTTTTTGGGCGCGGTCAATGGCCTGTGCGAGCTGGCTTTCGAGGTTTACGACTTTTTCGTCAAGGGATCGGTAATCCTCTTCGAGGACCTGGTAATTCTCTGCAAGGGTTTTGTAATCTTCTTCGAGAACCTGATAATCCTCTTCGATGGCCTGGTAATCCTCTTCAAGAAGGCGGAATTCTTTCTCCCATTGGATGGGTTTATCGGCATCCTTGGGCTTATCGGCATCCTGGGGCGGCGTTTCGAAGATTGGGAAATCTTCCTCAATGGCAGAATAATCTTCTTCGAGGACATGATCTTCTTCAGAAAATCGGAATTCATTTTCCCAATGGGTGGGTTTATCGACACTCTGGTGCGGCATTTCCGGGCTCTGGAACGCTTCTCCGGGAGGCAGATAATTTTTTTTGAAGATCTGGCCGTCTTCTTCGGGAAGGCGGAACTCTTCCTCCCAGTGGATGGGCTTATCGGCACTCTGATGTGCTGCATCAGGGGCGTTGTCATCTCTGGGGGGAGTGAAGCGCTGCGTGGGAAGAATGTCGTTTTGTAATGCGGCTTCAAAAAGGGGAGAAAGTGTCGCGCTGATGGAGTGCGCCAGTGCATCCGGGCAATGGTCATCCGCGCCGAATGCCGGATCCTGCGTTGACGGGAATGCGTCGGCGGGTTCCTCTTGCGCTTTAGAACGTGCTTCGACGGCTTTGACAGCGTCGACGGCCGCTTGCCCGAGTGCAAATAGTAACTCCTCACGATTGCCCGTCATATCCTAAATCCTGTGACTGAGAGACGCCTTTGTTGTGGCAAGACGCTGGAATCAAGTGATGCTTTGCGTCTATATGCCTTTGTGTGCTTATATGCGAAGTGAAAAAAATATCAAAATAGCATATTTCAGGAGAGCAATCGCAGGCAAGGGTGTGAGGGCAGAAAAAAAAAGGCCCGTCACATGTGTGACGAACCTGAGCAAAATGAGGGATGGACGGTTTATTCGTAATCGTAGTGATGTCGGGAGCCGCCGTCACGCCGCGATCCACGGCCGCCACCACCACGGCCGCCACCACCACCACCGCCGCCGCCCTGGCCCTGCGTCTGGTTTGCCTCATTGACGCGAATGGAGCGACCGTCGAGGTCACGACCATCCATGGCAGTAATGGCAGACGTGGCAGCACTGTCATCAGAGAACGTTACGAACCCAAAACCACGCGAACGGCCTGTATCACGATCCGTGATGACCTTCGCATCGCTGACTTCACCAAACTGCTCAAACGCCTTGCGCAAACCATCCGTCGTCGTTGCCCAAGCCAAACCACCAACAAAAAGCTTTTTCGACATACCCGTCTCTCTCAACCAAACGCCCACCAGGGACGCATCAAAGCGGATGAGTGCCATCCGCGGACAACGCGACTCGCTACGAGTCGCCAAGCAGGACACACAAATCAGGCGACACTGCATTTGGGCATCATACGTCGCTTGCCTTAGTCCTGCAAGCGTTAATTTTCAGTACTGCCTTTGGCAATTTTTTTGAGGGGGCGGCGCCCCCTGCGCCGCTATCGGCTGCGCCGATACGCGGCTACCCCCCAGTGCGGGGCCTCAATCGCCGGCCCCGCAACGCCCCTGCTTGTGGGGAACCTGTCATCGACCGGGCGACCGGGACGGTCGCCCCTGCTTGTGGGGAACCTGTCATCGACCGGGCGACCGGGACGGTCGCCCCTGCTTGTGGGGAACCTGTTCCCCCACGAAAATCACGGACAGTCGGCGCTGGTACAGGCGTTGAGGGCGCGTTGCCATGCGAACCGGTGGCTTTGTCGCCAGGCGTCATCTTTTTGTGGTGAGAATTCGGCCGATTTTCGCCAAATCTTTGAGATGCTGTCTGTATTCGGATAAAGGCCGATGCCGATGGCGGCAAGCATGGCAGCGCCCAGAGCAGTCGTTTGCAGGCTTTCCGGGCGTTGAAGTGTACAATTGAGGAGATCTGCCTGCATTTGCATGAGCAGGTTGTTGATGCTTGCACCGCCGTCTGCTTTGAGGATGGAGATGGCGCTGCCCAGGTCTTTTGTCATGGCCTCAAGGAGGTCTGTATTTTGCTGGCAGATTCCCATAAGGGCTGCGCGTGCGATGTGAGCACGGGTTGTGCTGCGGGTGAGGCCAAGGAGGGCGCCTTTGGCTTCGGGCATCCAGTGAGGTGCGCCCAATCCGGTGAGCGCGGGAATGAGCAAAACACCATGGGTGTCCTCGACACTTCGCGCGAGTGCTTCGACATCTGATGAAGACTGAATGATGCCCAGCCCATCGCACAGCCATTGAATAAGGGCGCCGGCGACGAAGGTACTCCCCTCAAGGGCATAGGTGGGGGTTGATCCTATTTTCCATGCGCAGGTGGCGATGAGTCCGTGCTGGGATCGAACGATGTGCTGGCCTGTGTTGAGGAGAAGGAAGGCACCTGTACCAAATGTGCATTTGGCTGAACCGATTTCGAAGCATGATTGCCCAAAGAGGGCCGCCTGCTGGTCGCCTGCCAGGCCGGCAATGGGAATGCCGTCAGGGAGGCCCGGTACGCGATGGGTATACCCAAGGCACGTGGCATTGTCGTGGATAACGGGCAGGATAGCTCTGGGGATATTAAAGAGCGCCAGGAGGTCATCATCCCAGGCGAGCGTTTCCAGGTTCATCAGGAGTGTGCGGGATGCGTTGGAGGGGTCTGTGGCGTGGACACGGCCTCCGGTGAGCTGCCACAGGAGATAGCTGTCGATGGTGCCAAAGGCGAGGTTTCCATTTTCGGCATTTCGCTGTTGGTTGGTTGCATCAAGGAGCCATCGGATTTTCGTGGCAGAAAAGTATGGGTCACAGAGCAGACCGGTTTTTTGTGCCACCATGGGCTCCAGGCCATCCTCTTTGAGGCGGCGGCACATGGAGGCTGTCCGGCGGCATTGCCAGACAATGGCATTGTGGATGGCATGGCCATTTTGCCGCTCCCACAGAACGGTGGTTTCGCGTTGGTTGGTTACCCCCAGGGCCACGATATCCCGTGTGTCGATTCGGGTCTTGGCGATGGCAGCGCCGATGGCGTCCAGCACCGTTTGCCAGATATCATCCGGGCGATGTTCGACATGGTTTGGGGCAGGATAGACTTGTGGGAGTTCAGTCGATGCCATTCCACGGATGCGAAGGTTTTCATCCACGACGATGACAGTGGTGGCCGTGGTTCCCTGGTCGATGGCCATGATGTATGGCATGGGTATCTCCGATGCAGCAACAAAGGATCAAAATAGAAGACGCCGCGCTTCGCAGGGGTGTCGAGTTCTAGCGCTCCTCTCAACGATTCAGTATTCGTCTGTCGCATGTCCTTTGCCTCAGAGCTGCAAGCATAAGCAGATTCGCTTCACTTCCGCCCGCAAGGCGAGGCATGTGGCTTCAAACGATGCACTTTGTTACCTTACCCACAAGCGATACGTAGAGACAAGGCATGCCTTGTTTGTACAGCGCAGGGGGTGTGGGGGGAACAAGTTCCCCCACAAAAAACAGGTCTAGTCGTCGCAGCCGTGGCAATCACCGCCGGAGCAGCAGCCAGACTTTTTGTCGTCTTTTTTGGGTTTATCGACGATGAGTGCTTCGGTCGTCAGGAGCAGTCCGGCGACGGAGGCTGCATTTTGGAGCGCCACGCGAGCCACCTTGGCCGGATCCAGGATGCCGTCGGCAATGAGATCGCCGTAGGTGTCGCTGGCTGCGTTATAGCCAAAACTAAAGTCATCTTTTTCAAGTACCTTGGCAATGACAACGCTTGGTTCAACGCCGGCATTCTTGGCGATTTGCCTTGCCGGTTCCTCAAGCGCACGACGCAGGATACCGATGCCGAATGCCTCAGCATCGTCCAGCTTCAGCTGATCCAGTGCCTTGATGGCGCGCAGATATGCTGTGCCGCCACCGGGGATGACGCCCTCTTCGAAAGCCGCACGCGTGGCGTGCAATGCATCGTCGACGCGATCTTTGCGCTCTTTCATTTCGGATTCTGTGGCGGCGCCGATCTTGATGACGGCTACGCCACCCGACAGCTTGGCCAAACGCTCCTGAAGCTTTTCGCGGTCGTAGTCGCTCTTGGCTTCTTCGACCTGAGCACGGATTTGTGCGCAGCAAGCCTCAATGTCTTCAGCTTTTCCACGTCCGTCAACGATGATGGTCGTATCCTTCGTGATGCTGATCTGCCGTGCCGTGCCAAGATGGGCAAGCTTAGTGGTTTCGAGCTTCATGCCGAGATCTTCGCTGACGACTTCGCCACCCGTGAGAACGGCGATATCCTTGAGCATGGCTTTTCGGCGATCGCCAAAACCTGGCGCCTTAACCGCGGCCACCTTGAGCGAACCACGCAGCCTGTTGACCACCAGCGTCGTCAAAGCCTCGCCGTCAACGTCTTCGGCGATGATGAGGAGGGGTTTGCCGGTGCGCAGGATCTCTTCGAGGATCGGAAGCAAATCCTTCATCGTGCTGACTTTTTTCTCAACCAGGAGGATATAGGGATCGTCCAGGACGCAGGTCATGCGCTCGGGATCGGTGATGAAGTAGGGCGAGAGGTAGCCGCGATCGAACTCCATGCCCTCGACGACTTCGAGCACTGTTTCCATGCCCTTGGCTTCTTCGACGGTAATGACGCCCTGTGAGCCGACTTTTTCCATGGCTTGGCTGATGAGGTCGCCGACCACAGTGTCGCCATTGGCGCTGATGGTGCCGACCTGGCGAATTTCGTTGGAGTCTTTGGTTTGCTTGGCGTGGTCGGCGATGAAAGCGACGACCTTTTCGACGCCTGCTTCGATGCCTTTTTTGAGTGCCATGGGATTATGCCCGGCAGCGACATATCGCACGCCTTCGCGGTAGATGGCCTCGGCCAGCACGGTGGCCGTGGTCGTGCCGTCGCCTGCGACATCGGCGGTTTTGGAAGCCACTTCCCGCACCATCTGTGCGCCCAGGTTTTCGGCGAGATCTTTGAGTTCGACTTCTTTGGCAACGCTGACGCCGTCTTTGGTGACTTTGGGGCTGCCAAAGGATTTTTCGATGACAACATTGCGGCCTTTTGGCCCCAGGGTTGTCTTGACGGTCTGAGCCAGCAACTCGACGCCCTCAAGCAATTTCTTTCGCGCCGCTTCCTTGTAGATGATTTCTTTTGCCATGATTTTCCTCTGTAATCTATACGCCTGATACGGCATCAAGGGTAAAACAGGCTGCCAGTCGCGCCCGTTGAATCGAAATACTATTCTTCAATAATGGCCAGGATGTCATCCTCTCGCAGGATAACGTGATCATCGCCGCTGAGCTTGACTTCTGTGCCTGCATACTTTGAGAACAGCACCACGTCGCCAACTTTGACGTCGCTGGGAATACGGCCGCCCTTCGGATCGTGCTTGCCTGGGCCGATTGCCAAAACGACAGCTTTGGCGGGTTTCTCCTTGGCCGAGTCTGGAATTATGATGCCGCCCTTGCTGACGGATTCCTGTTCGAGCCGTTTGACCAAAATGCGATCATTGAGGGGTTTCATCATCGACAAATCTCCTTGCTTTCCATGAAAATGGGGGCAAAAAATGTGACCCCAGGTGAACGGCGTGCCATGCTAGGCACAACTTTGATGCCGGCAAGGGGGAGGGGCTGATTTTGTTTTTTGTGGGGGAGCTCGCCAGGAGGGGCGTAGCACGCTACGCCCGTACGGAATACGGAATAATGTGCACCCCAGCGGGGCGTTGCGGGGCCGGCGATTGAGGCCCCGCTCCTGGGGGTAGACGCGTATTGGGCGTATGCCCAATAGCGGCGCAGGGGGCGGCTGCCCCCTACAAAAAAAGCCCAGACGCAGGCCCAACACATGTAGGGGCGACCGGTTGCAGAATACGCCGAAGTCGCGATTGTTGTGGCAGGCCCAACACATGTAGGGGCGACCGGTTGCAGAATACGCCGAAGTCGCGATTGTTGTGGCAGGCCCAACACATGTAGGGGCGACCGTCCCGGTCTCAAAATAAAAGGCAATTGTTGCTCCCCAAGGCGATACGATGTAGGGGCATGGCAGTGCCAGGCCCGCGCAGGGGGTTCGGGAAAGCTGGTTCCCCCGAGAAGAGGAGACGCATGCATCCTTTTAAGTTATTCAGCGGTTCTTCGCATCCTGCGTTGGCGCAGGAAGTGTGTCAGCATCTTGGTTTGCCGTTGTCGCGTTCCGAGACGAAGCTGTTTAGCAACGAGAATCTTTGCGTCAGGATTGATGACAGCGTGCGGGGGCAGGACTGTGTGGTGATTCAGACGGCTTCGCCGCCGCTTCACACGCACATGATGGAGCTGTTTATTCTTTGCGATACCCTGCGAGCGTATGGTGCGAGGTCGATTTGTGCGGTGATACCGTATTTTCCTTATGTCCGGTCGGACAAGCGAGATGTGCCCGGCGTTGGGATTGTGGCGCGGCTGGTGGCGGATTTGGTCGAGACTTCTGGTGCAACGTCGGCGCTTTTGCTCGATTTGCATTCACGTCAGGCTCAGGGTTTTTTTCGCATGCCGACGTTTGCGGTTTCGGCGCATCAGACGCTGGTGGGGTATCTCAGGGGCTGTGATTTGACCGATGCGGTGCTGGTGAGTCCCGATGCCGGAGAGGTCAAGGACATTGTGCCGTATATTGCGTCGCTGAACCTGCCGCTGGCCATCATCGACAAGCGCCGCTACGACGATACGGAGACTGCGCATGTGGTTCGCATGGTGGGCGATGTCGTGGGGAAGACGGCCATTCTGATCGATGACGAGATTGCGTCTGGCGGGACGATTTGCAGTGCTGCCGAGTCGTTGCTGGCATGTGGGGCCGCGCGGGTTTGGGCGTTGTGTACGCATCCCGTGCTGTCGGGGCAGGCTGTGGAGCGTATGGCGGCCTCACCGCTGGAGCGTCTCATCGTCACCAATTCAGTGCCTGTGCCGCCTCACAAAATGCTCTCCAAGCTTGTGGTTTTGTCGATTGCGCCGGTTTTGGCAGAAGCCATTTTGGGACAATTTGCCTGAACCGGGATTATTTGGATGCGCTGCACCACTTTAGATAAAGATGCATCCGTTATGGTGCGTAAGTTACCTTCAAAACTTTGTTATCCGGGCTGTCATGGAAGGACAATTCAGAAAAGCGACTCTGTTCATCGTCATATGGTTTCTTCTTGAAACAGCAGCGTTTGTCCTGGTTTGTCTTCTGACGAGCTTCTGGACGGCGTTTTGGCTTTCCATTCTGACTTCGGTGGCGGGTTATGCCATCCGCCCGTCGATGTCACAGGGAACAGGGCTTGGGATGTCGGTTCTGACGGGGAACGTCGGGGGCGCTCAGGCGCGGGTCATTGGGTCGACGCTTTTGATGGTGCCGGGCTTCCTGACGGATATTCTGGGCATTCTGGTGCTCATTCCCGGCGTTCGAACGCTCATGGCGCGCGGCATGCGGGCTCTGGTGTCGAAGCATGTAACAAAGTTTTCAGCCGGGGCGGCAGCTGGCTGGGGTGCATGGAACGGACAGGGGATGCAGGCCGGGGGCAGATTCGGAGAGGGTGGAGCAGGCGAGTGCGGCTGCTCCCCGCAGGAGACCATTGACGTCGACTATGAGGTGAGACGTGCGTCACTCAACGGGGTGGCAGCTGTTCGTGCACAATCCGGCCATCGTGTGGGCGCTGAGAACGCGGCTGCCGATGAGGGCGTCATTGATGTTGCGCACGAGTGGATCGACGAAGGGTAGACACAGGGTCAGAGGGGCAGACACACAGGTCTGCCCCTACGGATTTTTTTGCTGCAACGCGTTAACTGAGACAGAATGCATGCCACTCTTTAGCCTGTAAGGCCAGGGCATCGCAGTTCTCTTTTTCCAGGCATTCCAACCAGCCTTCGGCCATCCTGGCATGGGCGTTTTCGTTCTCAAGCAGGCTTATGACAATGGCCTGGCTGAACTCGCGGATGAGGGGGTTATGGTGCTGGAAGTTTGCAAAGAAGAGGGCGGAAAGGTGTTTGAGGCATCGGTATTTTCGCGCCAGATGGATGAAGTCGGCACGCCTGGCGTCATCAAGGAGCGTGGTGGCCAGGAGCCGATCCGCCTGATCTTTGGATGCCAGCGAGAGTGCGAGTTGGACAGCGGTCTCGGGGAGTTTGGATTGAGTCGACAGCAGCTTTTCTGCAGCACGCAGAAAGGTGCTTTCCTGCATATCGCGCAAAAACAGTCCTTCGCTTCGGATCCGTGCCAATTTTTCGGCGATCACATCTGATTCTGCCGACTGGGCGGCCTGTGTTTCGACGGCGATGGATAATGCCTCAATGCCTTCGAGGGCTTCGAGAGGAAATGCGGCATAGGCATCGTCCAGGAATGTCTGTGCATGGCGCAAGGGCATGCCTCCCGATCTGAGGAGCCAGTAAGCAGCACTTGCCCGTCTTTCCCAATGTTCCTGCGGATCGTTGACAATAGCAAGATGTTGCTGAGTCGCAGACCTGGAAAGCGCATGGGCACGTTTGGGCCCCAGCCTGGAGATCAGGGTTTCAGAATCCGCCCGTGAGCGCAATATGGCGCGGCACCATGATTCCCAAAGTGCATAGTATTGGGGTGTTTGTGCCTGGGATGGATCAAGCAGACTTTCGGCGCCGTCGCTGAGCCAGTCAAACGGTTCTCGCAGGTTCTCGTGCACCGCATTCAGAAGGAAGATGCATTTTTCGCAGCGCAGGGCTGCATCCGCTTCATGCAGAGCCTCGAAGACCACCTTTGCAAAACAGAGTGAACCCTGGTGGGCGATACGTGAGAAATTGTTGAGGGCCCGGACGATATGTCGCATGCCCTCTGGCTGCTGCCGCAAAGCGGCGACTTTGTCGCGCAAAAAAGGCTCATCGCCTTCCATCGCAGCGTAGACAAACAACATTTTCCCCTCGGCATCCTCGGCGAACAGAATTTCGCTGCCTTTCATTTTGGATAGAACCTTGGGGGCTTTTTCAAAATCTCTTGTCCATTCCATCGTCACATCCTTCAACATATGTCGGTATAAACAGAATAGTGGGCTAGACTGTGGCCAGTGCTTCGAGGACAGCGCGCCGCTGTTCGGGGCCGTGTCCCGAGGGTACGAGGCAGGTTTCGTCCAGCCATAATGAAATCGATTCGCCTGATTCGAGACAGTCCAGGGCAAATGTTGCGGTCTCGGAGACATGGCGCTCGAACGCTGCACTGCTCATGGCATGAGGGGATTTGATGTGGAGGGCGCGTGCATTGCCGGCAGGTTCAAAGGCGCGAACCTCTTCGATCCATCGTCTGGATTTGGCGGATACCTTCCACACAATGCGTCCTGTTTTGCGTCCGTTGATGAGTTCACGAAGCCGGGTTTGATGGTGGCGGCGTGCATGGGCAGCTTGTGCCGGAGCATCGCGAAAAGCCAGTGTGCCCCGTTCCTCAATGAGGGCAGGGTAAACCAGGGCAAGGGCCTCGCAGGCATAGGTTGCGCGAAATTCGAAAAATGGCATCGGATAGCGAGAGCGAACTTCGATTTGGCAGAAGCGCGTTTCACCGCGATTCGGAAAAACGCAGACATAACGCATGACAGCGGTCTGCGCTGCCATAAGTGCAGGGACAAACATGGGGCCAATCGTGTGCGCCTGCCCAAATGATTCGTATACGTGCAGTCCATAGCGTCTTTGCTGTCGCAGGTTATGCACGAGAACCTCTACGCTGGACTCCTGGTTGGCGAAGAATTCGGAGATGAGGCGGCGCTCAAGCCTCAGGGATTTGACATTTTGTCGTCCCAGTGTGAGGCACACGACAATCGCAATGAAAAGAACACAGAAAAGAAGGATGAGTGAGTTTCTGCCGGTGTATACGGCCGCGCTTCCAAGTCCAAGAACGAAAAAAATAAACAGGATAGCTTCGCGGCTCAGGGCCAACCGGATTCGCTTTGTTTTGGCGTCCTGCGATGGCAAGTTGCCCATCCTCTGCTCCGGTCAGAAACAAAAAAAGCTCGCCATGCGAGCCAAAGGCGACAGACGGAATCGAACCGCCGTGGAAGGATTTGCAGTCCTCTGCCTAGCCCCTCGGCCATGTCGCCAAAAATTTAACTTATCATTTGGAAGGCGACAGACGGAATCGAACCGCCGTGGAAGGATTTGCAGTCCTCTGCCTAGCCCCTCGGCCATGTCGCCACGGGACGAGCTAATATACGTGACAGCCCGCGGCGTCAAGGGAAAAACGCCACGTATGGTGCTGTGGTGTACGATTCAGACGTCATGTATCCGCATCGTTCTCAGGGTGTTCTTCTTCCGTATCGCGCTCGGGGAGCTGCGCCTTCATGGCAAGGTCGATTTGCGTCTGAATGGCAAAGTAATCATCAAAAAGGTCATCCAGCGATTCGCGAAGCGCTTGCTGGCCATCGCGCGAGAGGATAGATGTCCGGACGAACTGCTTTGCAGGCACATTGATGATCCTGGCGATCTTGTGCAATTGATTGAAGGCCTCATTTTTGCCGACTTTATCGACTTTGGTCAGGACAATGAGTACAGGCAATTCTCTGGCGCCAATCCAGTCCAGCATCATGTAATCATGAGCCGAAGGCGTGCGGCGCACATCCAGCAGCAGCACCAGGCCAAGCAATTGCTGACGCATGGACAGATAATCGTGCATGAGCCGATCCCACTTGGCTTGCACGGATTTGGGCACATCCGCAAAACCGTAGCCAGGAAGATCAACCAGGTGCGCTCTGTCATCAATGCTGAAGAAATTGACAAGCTGAGTTCGCCCCGGCGTTTTACTCACTTTGGCCAGATTTTTTTGGTGTGTCAGCATATTTAAAAGGGATGACTTGCCGACATTTGAACGCCCCACAAAGGCTACCTCAGGCAAGGTGGGTGTCGGAAACTGTTCGGCAGCCGCCGCGCTGGTGACAAACCGTGCTTTTCCGTAATCCAGACCCATCGTGCCAGCTCCTGATACCTTGAGAATGACGGTGCCTGCAACCGCGGATGCGGCCAGACCTCATGCACGCGTATAAGACACACATCATTTGGCCGCAAGTTCGATTTCGCGCCCGATGGGCAGCCGAGTTCTATTTTTTTCGTGGGGGAACGAGTACCCCCACGCCCTCTGCAATGCTGCGCATTGCTTGTGGATAGAGGGCATGCACCATTATTGGCCAAAATTGTCGCCTTTTGTGATGGTTTTCCGCCTGCAAAGGCGGGAAAATTTTTTAAAAAAGAGGGAGGCTTCGACAGAGGGGTTCGCGCATCGCTTGTGGGTAAAGCAGCCAAAGTGCATCGTTTTTGCCACACTTTGGTGATGCGTTGCCGAACACCACGGGGCATTGGGAGATGGTGTGCAGATGCACGGAGGGGTGGGAGAAAATTTTTGATTTATACGGTTGGCTTAGTGTTTGCATGTTGTTGTGAACGAACGCTTGACGGTATGTCATGAGGTTGTTTATATCTTAAAAGTTACGGCTTAAGCCATACAGATAACATTGTGGAGGTGGTTATGTTCAGGAAATTATCTTTGCTTGCGATTCTGACGTTTTTGACGTTGGGATTAAGCGGCTGCTACGTCAGCAGTCATTCACGGACTCCTGTGGCTGCAGTGACACCGGCGCCTGTGGTGGTAGCAGCTCAGCGTCCGGCAACCGTTTATTATTTCGACGGGCCACACCCTGTATTTGATATTGTCGGCAACAGTGACTGGTGTGGCATCAGAGGCCCACATACCCATACTTACAGACCGGACTCAATGGACTTTTTTATTGTTGACAACAACCGGTATATCTTTGTTGGCGATCCCAGCTTCTATGTGACAAGCGTAACGTTTGACACTTACCTCTACATGGGGGTTCACCCTTTGCCGTTTGGGAATCAATGGTGCTACATTGATGGGCCGCATCGGCACACATGGCCTTCGTCCGGGTATTACCGGTTCACGCGCGTTGGAAATCGCAACTATTTTACATACTACGGGCCGTTTAACAACTACTTCGACCCTCGCCGGCCTCTTGTTAATCTTACGGTTTTCTATACAACCCACCCGCCGATGCGTTTTCGCAACACCCACCGCCATTCGGTTGGCATGAATCGACCCCATCAGGCTCCCCCGGGAGGCTCTCGCCCAGGCCAAACAGTAACCCGTCCAGGACAGCCGGTAGTCCGTCCAGTGCCCCCGATCGCAACACTTCCCCCAGGTCAAACGGTAACCCGTCCAAACCCACCGGTAGTCCGCCCGGTCCCACCGATAGGCACAGTCCCCCCCGTGCGCCCGGTGCCCCCGATAGGTGAAGCCACGCGTCCGACGAATCCGAACCGCCCGGATGTGAACCGTCCGACAAACCCCGTGCGCCCGGTGCCCCCGATAGGTGAAGTCACGCGTCCGACGAATCCGAACCGCCCGGATGTGAACCGTCCGACGAATCCGAACCGTCCGACGACGCCTGGTGGTGGTGGTGAAATCACACGTCCGACACCCGGTGGTCGCCCAGAAGTCACGCGTCCGACGACGCCTGGTGGTGGTGGTGAAATCACACGTCCGACACCCGGTGGTCGCCCAGAAGTCACACGTCCGACGACGCCCGGTGTTGGTGGTGAAGTCACACGTCCAACGAATCCTGGCGTTACACGTCCGACAAGCCCGAGCCGTCCGACGAGTCCGGGTGAGGTAACGCGTCCGACACAGCAGCGCCCGGACGTCTCACGCCCAACGACGCCAAGTCGTCCGACGAGTCCGACGACGACGCCAGGCAGAGGCAGCGATACACCCACCGGCAAAGGGCAGTTTCTTGATGATGACGACGACGATAGCGACAATAGCAGTGGGCGAACACGCAGCAATACGACTGGTCGCAGAAGCCGCTAACTTTGAATGAACCGCTTTGGAGGCACTCCCCGTGAGTGCCTCTTCTTGTGTGTGCTTGGTGGAGCCGTTGCCAGACTCACTCAATGTTCGCTGATATCCTCTATGCCAGAAGCGTCTCAATTTGCTGGATGAAGTCTGCCCGATCAATGATGTTTCTCAGATAGTCCAGCTCTTCTGTTTCAATGACAGCTTTTGGACCCAAATCATAGCGATCAAACCAAGCTTCGTATTGAGTGTGCAGCTTTCGGATATAGGGCAGGGGGATCGACATCTCTGACTGGCGAGCACGCAATTTGATACGGCGCCGGGCGCCGCGCACGGAACAACGCAGGTAGATAACCAGGTCCGGCGGCTGCAGCTCCTGGCGGATGGTTTGGTAAAGCTCGCTGTAGGTATGATAGTCGCGCTTGCTGATCCCGCGGCGTCGATAGAGATTTTCGACGAAAATCTCGGCATCCTCATAGATGGTGCGATCAAGGATGACACGTCGCTCTGATTTTTGTGCTTCAAGGTGAAGGGCAAATTTTCTGGACAGGTAAAAAATTTGAGAATTGAATGCCCATCGTTCCATGTCCATATAAAAATCCTCGATATAGGGATTGTCATCGACAGGTTCGTATAGAGGCAAAAGTCCGAATCGGCGTGAGAGAAAATTGACCATCGTGGATTTTCCGGCGCCAATGTTGCCAGCGATGGCGATAAATCTTGCTGTCATGGGTGGCCTATAGGGGAAGCTGTAAGATGGAGGGCACTACAAGCGCAGCATTGTATGTCATGTGGAGGGCGATTGCGGGGAAAATCGACTGAAAATGTGCTTTGAGATAGCCAGCAGAGACTGAGACAGCGGCAATAGGTATGAGTACCCAGGGATGATCAGCAGACTGGGGGATGTGAATGAGAACAAAAAATATTGTCGCGATGGCGATAGCCAAATGCGGTTTTGTGACATGTTGGGGTGTCAGGCTCGTTTGTATGATGCCACGAAACAGAATTTCTTCCGAGATGGCGGCCAGGATAGCAAAATGTGCTGTCAGGTAGCCAAGGCTTGGCAACGTCATGCCAAGTTCGGTTTGGTTGATACCTGGCTGCGGAAAAACCATCACGGTGGCAATGGCAAACACCGCCAGCCCCAGGCCTGTGCCGAAGGGAACGAGACCAGCCAGCCAGCCCGTTTTGATTGGGGGAGAGGGAGGACGACGTGTACGGGCAAGAATGAAGATCAGCGCTGTCCCAAAGGTTATGAGCTGAATTATCGACATCATCGTTAATGCCGGGCGAAATGACAGGAATGATTCGGAAGGGGAACCCGCGGTATTGGAAAGAATGGCGCTGAAGACAATGCTCCCGATGAGGTATGCCCCAAACGCAAGCAGCGCGTCGGTGTACGTCGAGGGTCGATAGCGCCAGGGGGTTGAGACCTGCAGGCCGCAAACGACGAGCAGGGCAGCGATCATGGCCAGATATCGCCAGATGACGGCTCCCGATGAAACAGGCGCTGCAATGAATAAAAAAATAAAGTGATCCTGAGGTATGAGCAGAGAATACTCCCCCGGCTGCAGGTCAAAAAGTGCAGGCGGGGCATGGCACTGTGCTGTCGGCGAGAGCTCGTGTGCTTTCAGGATTGTACGGGGCAGGGAGAGGTGTCTGGCAGGCTTGAGTTCGATGGTTGTATCGGCAAAATACAGTGTGTCTGGCGCCTCACCGATGTGTTCGCCCTGCACACAGAGCATGAGTGAAACGTGACTGTGCACAGACAACGACAGGGTATTGGGTGATTGTGCCGGCGAGGCTGCGTGGTGAACCTCGTATGTGTCTGTGCGTTTGCCCAGATCAAAAAAATTCAATACGAGACATACCAGCGCAGAGATTGCCAGGACTACCGTAAGAAGGTTTGCGATTTTCCGTCTCATGAGGGGAGGGCTATTTCCAGACCATGGACAGATGGGGTGGAGACAGCATCGTGTTCGCTGATGCGTGGCAGGATCTGGTGGATGAACAGATCGACGATGTTTGCGTCCAGGGCACCTTTGCTGGCATCGCGGGTGAGGATTTTGGCTGCTTCGGCAAAGGAATGACGGGCTTTGTAGGGCCTGTCTCCTCCTGTCAGCGCATCAAAAATATCACACACGGCAATAAGCCGGCTTTGCAGGTGGATTTGCGCACCGGAGATGCCGTAGGGATAGCCCGTGCCATCAAGTTTTTCATGGTGCTGGAGTACGTAGGTGGGCACATTGGCCCAGCGTTGTGGCCAGGCAATTTTGGACAAGTACTTCCAGGAGACCAGGGCATGGGCCTCAATGTCGCGTCGTTCGTCAGCATTCAGTGTGCCGTAGGGGATGAGAAGATTGCTGTGTTCCCTGGGCGTTAGCAGCGGCATATTGGATATCAGGGGGATGAAAGTTTGGGTCATCTGGTCGAGCAGCTGTTTGTCCTGAGGTGTCGCTGCCGTGTCTGCATGCTGGATGTGTATGATGAGTTCGCGATAACGCTCAAAAAGCTGGAACGTAGCGCTGGAGTCCTCAGAAGTGGTCTCTTCATGATTCGCAAGGTATGCGCGGAAAAGATCAAGGCGATCCAGCAGTGCATGGTAATCATTGGGCATGAGTTTGCCGGCTTTGCGGAGAATTTCCTCCTTTACCATGACTTTGCCGATGTCGTGCAATAATGCCGCATAGCGCAGCTCGTCGAGGAGATCCTTCGAAAAACGAATGTCCTGAAAAACTGGATCTTCCGACGCGTGAATGGCCTGGGCAGTCATGAGGACATAAGATGCCACTCTGACAGAATGGCCGGCGGTGGCTGGATCGCGCGCATCCAGAACAGATATCGTTGCCTCAATGAAACCATCCAAAATGTCACTCAGCTCCGTATCGAGCAACGTTCGCTTCGCTGCCGGTGCTAAAAAATGTGACAAGTATGACAGCCATTCCATGTCATGGCCTGTGAGGGTGGTGGGGCTGTTGACAACAATAACGCCGAGCGGATGGGGATGGCTGATGATGGGCACAACAATGCAGGCTCGTGCAGCGGCGGATAAATCGGAACATCCGTCCAGGCCATAGCGGATGCACTTTTGCGCCATGAGTGCTTCCTGATAGTCATGGAGATGCGTGATGGGCTGGAGGGTTTCCTGGCCGCGGCAGCGCTCATAGACGCAGGAAAATTTTTGTGAATAAGCATCATGCCGCCATACCACAACATGTGAAGCTTCGCTGAGGTGATTGAAGATGCTGCGCACCATGCTCGCACAGATTGCCTCAAAGGAAGTCTGCCCGGATATCTGCAGCGACAGCTTCGCCAGACTGGTCAAAGTCTCCGTATCGGATGGCCAGCCAAAAGAAGAAAGCAGGTGCGATTCTCGACACTGCGTGGCATGCGGCACATCGCTGGCCGCAGAATCGCGGATGTGCGTACACTGAATTGTTGTGGTGCCAATACTCAAAAGCGACGAGTCCGGCAAGACCACCGACTGAGCGCGTTGACGGTTCTGGAGTGTCACTCGCACGGATGTCGACGAAACTCTCGATCCTCCCTGACTCTGCAAGTCGCTGTATGAACAGCGCTCTTCATGATGATGGCACACAAATACCCCATGAAACCGGCTTACCGAAGGATCGGAGAGCTGGAAATCATTGTCGCAATCCGTGCCAATACGGACGACGCCCTTTTGAAAGCACGCCTTCTTGCCCGAGTCTTTGCCATGGATGACCTGGAGTTGCAGCATCGTTGTCTCGTTACCTTTGCCATGAAACGCCTAAACTATGCTACAAGGTAGCACATGTGGTTAGTATGGGCAAGGGTATACGCTATGCATACATGGCATGTCTTCCAAAAGCGATGTGCTGCAAGGGCAAGGCATCCCTTAAAAGAAAAGGCAACATTTTGTGTGCAATGGACGAAAAATCGTTACAGGGGGCAATTATTTTACCCGAAGGCAGAAAAATTTCGTCCCCCCAAAGCAATGCGCAGCATTGCAGGGGGTCTGGGGGAGCAATGCTTCCCCAGAGCGGGCGTTGCGGGCCGGCGATTGAGGCCCGCAAAGGGGGTAGCCGCGTATTGGGCTGCTGCCCAATAGCGGCGCAGGGGGCGCGGCCCCCTACGGCTCGTCCTTGTGAAAATCGACGATGACCAGAGGGAACTTGGCCAGTCGTTGTCGGATGAACTTGATGATTTTATGGCGTACGATGTCTTCCATGATGCCGTGCCCGGCTGAGCTGGAGATGGCTCGGAGCAGTTCCGGTTCGAGTTCATCCAGCCACCCGTTGTTGTTGCAGATGCCTGCGGCATGAATTTTGAGTTGTCCGAGAAGTTGATCGCGCTGCCCGAGCATGCCGGAGACCGCTATGACGCCGTGATGGGCCAGGATTTTTTTCTCCTTGATGATGTCCGGGCTGAGGCCGTCGTGGCATTTGCCGACGACATATCGCCGTCTTGGTTCGAAGGCATCGACGATGCGGTGGGTATCTGGATAGACGATCAGGCACTGCCCTTCCTGCAGGGTTTCGGTGATCCTGGTATCGCCAAGGCGTTGTGCCAGTTTTCCGTGCAGTGTCATTCGGCGGTAATCGCCGTGAATGGGGACAAATATCTGTGGCGAGATGAGTTCGATGAGGAGTTCGAGCTCTTTCTGGCTTCCGTGCCCGGAGCTGTGAAAGCGCAGATCCGGCTCATCAACGACGCTCGCCCCCTGGCGATAGAAGCCGTTAATGATGGCATCAACGCGACGCTCATTGCCCGGGATCTGCCGTGCCGAGTAAATGAGCATATCCCCCTGGCGAAGCTTGAGCTTGGGGTGCGTTCCCTGGGAGAGCTTAAACAGCGATGCCGTTTTTTCGCCCTGAGAGCCTGAGACGATGACAATGATGTTGTCGTCATCGGAGGGAATTTCATCTTCCCTGAGGATTTCAAGCCCGGGGGGAATCGTGATGTAGCCGAGTTCGCGGGCAATGGCCAGATTGGAAACCATTGATCGGCCGCAAATTGCAAGCTTTTTTCCGACATTTCCTGCTGCATAGATGATCGACTGCAGCCGGCCGATATTCGATGCAAAGAGCGTAATAAAAATCCGCCCCGTCTCCTGCCTGATGCAGCGCTGCAGGTCATTAAAGACATCCAGTTCGCTTGTGATGGCATGTTTGTCGGCTTCGACATTCGTGCTGTCGCTCAAAAATACGCGCACGCCGCCATCGCCGAGAGACTCAAATCGTGCCAGGTTTGTCTTGGCGCCCGACATGGGTGTGTTATCGATTCGCCAGTCGCCGGAGTGGACGATCTTTCCAACGGGTGTGTCAAAGGCAAACGCCAGGCTTCCGGGAATGGAGTGACAGACATCAATGAATTCGACCTGAAGGTCGCCAAAGGATGCCGTCGATTTTGGCCTGACGAGACGAAAGTCGACATTGCCCAGCAATTCGTGCTCCTCTAAGCGGCGTTTGATAAAGGCAATGGTGATGTCCGTCGCATAGATGGGAAGTTTCTTGCGAAATCCGTGCTTGTGCAGAGCGGCGATCAGGTATGGTATCGCCCCAACGTGATCCTCGTGGGCGTGGGTGATGAGGAGGGCATCCGGCGGAGCGGCCTCCAGCATCGTGAAATCCGGGGTGATGAGATCAACGCCCAGATCGTCGTCTGCGGGGAACATCACGCCGCAATCGATCAATACGCGTGTTTGGGACGTTTGAATGAGAAGACAGTTCATGCCAAAGACGCCTGTCCCCCCTATTGATAGAATCTTTACGCAAGGCTGCGTTGCCCCGGCCGGGGCCGCCAACAAACTGTCTGTCATGCCACAATTGCTCTAAGTACGGTGCGCGTCGTCAGATGGTTCATCCTGTGCAGTGGTTCGGCGTACGAAAACCTTCTCAATGCGCAGTCGCTTCATGACAACGACTTCATAAAATAAATCCTGATACTCGACGCTGTCATGCACCTTGGCAACGCGTCCCAGTATCTCCATAATAAAACCACTCACGGTGTCACTCTCGGCATCGATTGATTCGGCGCCCAGTGCATCCGTCAAGTCATCCAGCAGTGTCTCCCCGTTGACAAGATAGCCATCCCCCTGCGGTTCAAACTCTGCCTGAGGTTCTGGATCAAACTCATCCTCAATATCGCCCACCAGGCGCTCAATGGCGTCTTCCAAAGTCAGAATGCCAGACGTGCCGCCATATTCGTCTACGACAACAGCCATGTGGGATCGCTGCTGCTGCAGCTTTTCCAAAACGTGCATGACCGTGGCCGTCTCGGGAATATACACCACGTCGCGCATCAGATCCTCAAGCGTCTGGCCGTCATTTTTCTGAAGCGAGACAAACACATCCTTAATGTGGACAATCCCGACGATGTCGTCCAGGTTAGTGCGGTAGACCGGATAGCGTGAGTGCCCGAGATCGAGGGCTGATGCCAGGAAATTCTCCTTCGCAACATCGCTCTGTATGGCGTTGATCTTGCCGCGCGAGAGCATGACTTCCTTGGCTGTGAGCGTCGAAAAGTAAAAGACATTCTCAAGCAGGGTTCCCTGTGACTTGGAAATCGTGCCATCATTCGAGGAGTGCTGGGCAATATTGCGCAGCTCCTCTGCCGAAATAGCCGCCGAGTGCCCACCCGAAACGGGCTCAATCTTGAACAGGCGAAGCAAACCGTTGCTCGCCGCTACCAGGAGATACATGACGGGGCTAAACACCGTGTGGAACACGCGCATGGGCATGGCCACGAACATGCTCACTTCCAGCGGCTTCGCAATTGCCAGACTTTTGGGCGCGATTTCGCCCACGACGATGTGCAAAAACGACACAAACGAAAACGCAATCGCAAAGCTTATGAAAGGCGTGACATCCTCAGGGATGGGCAAGCCCACCCACTGGATGAAGGTCAGCAAGTGGCTGTTGATCGCCGGTTCGGCCAGCCACCCAAGCCCAAGACTCGCTATCGTAATCCCGAGCTGAACTGCCGAAAGATACGAGTCGATCTCATGCAGTACCTTCAGAACCCGACTGGCCGAGCGGTTCCCCTCATTGCGAAGAACCTCAAGCTGAGACACGCGTACCCTGACGAGCGAAAATTCCGCCGCCACAAAAAAACCGTTCAGAAACAAAAGACCAATAGCAAGTAGAATGTCTATCATATGGCGAACAACAAAACACACAAACGCGCCGAGCCTGACGGCGCCAACGCCATTATTGGAACAAAAGTGGGATATAGCAACCATTATTATTGATAAACTCTGCCAACACGCATAAATGTGCCCCCCCATGTGCACTTTGGGTGCGATATCTGCTATGGGGGCTTGGTCACTCTGTGCGGCCCCGGCAGTTTTTGCACTTGCCGAGTGGGGATGGGTGACGAAGATAAGACTGGTAAGGGGCGCGATGGTGCGATTCTTGCTAGAGCTTCTTTCAAGGCCGAATGTCCGGCGTTCCATTGCCAGGAGTTGTGCCATGATTATTCCAGACTACCTCATCATTGACGAAATCAAGCGTCGCAAGGAAAAGCAATGGCAGCCGGAAATGCTCCGTTTGCCGCTCTACGTCCCTACGCCGGATGCCGACGAAGCCTCCAGAAAGCGGCAGAGTCCAGTCTGTGACGAAAAAGATCCCAAGCCAGGCGTCATCATCATTGATATGAACACTTACGAGCGTTTGCTCTGATTTGTTCGGGGGAGCATTGCTCCCCCCATACCTCATTTTAAGGCGGGCGACCGGGACGGTCGCCCCTACTTGTTTTTGTTGGGGGCAACGCCCCCTACGCCGCTGTCGGCTGCAAACCCCCGTCGCCTGCGGCGCCACCCCCTTTAAAAAGGGGGCGCAGCCGATACGCGTCTACCCCCTTTGCGGGGCTCAAACGCCGCCCCGCAACGCCCCGCTCGGGTCTCCCGCAAAACAAAAAGCGCCCATATCCGTGAGGATTGGGCGCAAAGGGCGTTGAGAAAACGCTTAGCCCAGGGAGGCCAGTGCTTCTTTGCTGGGGGCGTGGTTGGCGTCGACGCCCAGCGCGCGAGTGAACATGTCCTTGGCGCGTTTGGGATCGTCCGTCTTCAGGCGCAGCATGCCCAGGTAGTAGAAGATGCTTACCTTGAGGTCCTTTTCCTTGATGTTCATCTGGTGCAGGAGCAGGGTTTGCATGATCTTGAGGGCGGCTTCGTAGTCGGCGGCATCATAGAGCAGGATGCCAAGTTCGATGTTGTTGGCGATGTTGTTTTTGTCGATGGCCTGCGCTGCCTCGAAGGCTTCGCGTGCGCCGCTGAGATCGCCTCTTTGTTTGAGCAGCCGGCCCCTGAGGCTGAAGAATGGCGGCAGACTCTTGGTTTGTTTGCTCTCCGTGAGCCGTTCAATGATGCCATTGAGGATGGGCTCGGCTTTCGACACTTGCTCTGCCCTGATGAAGGCGTTGATCAGGCGCTCGCCCAGCTCAATGTCTTCGGGTGTTGCGGCGTAGATTTGCGACAAGGCCTGGGCTGCGAGGTCGTAATCCGAGAGCTGGTCGATGGCAGTGTTGGCAATGTTGTTGAGAATGGCTTTTTTGGCCTGCGGGTCATTTTCGTTGTCTGCCCGAATGTTGAGCAGTGCAAGCTGCCGCTTGACGTCGCCAGCCTTCCTGGCGATTTCCATGAGTGCGTCAAGGGCTTCGATGTTGGCGGCATTGAGTTTAAGGGCTGCTTCGTAGCTCTCGCTCACTTGAGCCACATTCCAGTTTGCGGCTTGAATGAGGCGCCCAACGTGGCAGTAGATATCGGCTTTCTTAACATGGCTGTCGACGATGTCGA
>Ga0209737_10000269_pt1 | contig 45568 bp, 41 predicted proteins | sample TergutCu122P3_FD_187284 | JGI IMG/M metagenome (GOLD analysis project Ga0209737, IMG submission 187284) | Cubitermes ugandensis P3 segment gut microbial communities from Kakamega Forest, Kenya - Cu122 P3 (SPAdes) (version 2) | ecosystem: Host-associated > Arthropoda: Insects > Digestive system...
ATAAAGGCCAACGCCAAAGAGGGCGACAGAAGCCCTCTCCTGGGCCAACACCGTCAGCAGGCAAAACAGGACAGCCCAGAGGAGGGCCTTGCGGTGCAAGGCAATGAGGGAGGCCAGCAAAAAGGGCATGACCAGCGTCGTCATATGCGTCTGGTAGGCCCAGGCGCCATAAAACCCCCGGGAGAAGGACAGCGCCAGCAACAGAAACAAGGCCGCCGGAAGGTAGTCCTCCCGGCCGCGCTGTTTCCAAACCTCCCTGACAAAAAAGGGGACGAGGAAGAAGGTGGCAGCAAAGGACAAGCTATGCAAAACCGAAAGGGTATAAGGGCTCGGGAAGAGGACAAAGAAAGGCGAAAGCACAGGAATCAGCCAGGCGAGGTGGTCTGCCAGGAAAAGCTCCCGGGGTTGCCCCGCATACAAGGAAGTCAGCCAGCCGTTGCCGTTGGCAAAATTCCACAGCATGTTGGCAAAAACGGTATAGTCATAGTCGTATACCTTAAAGCTGTACACCTTCAGCCAGGCAGCCGCAAAACTCGTCAGCGCCAAAAGCAATGGCACCACCAGGTGCACAGTCCACTTGAGGCGCGCACTCCCCTCTGGCCCCGCCTGCGCTGGCCTCACTTTGGCCCCCTGTCGGCAGGCAAGGCTTCCGGCTCTTTCAATAAGTCTGCGCTGGCAAAAACCAGCAACTCAGGTGTTTGTTGGGTAAGCACCCAACTCGGGTTGGACAACAAAAGGGCCACCATTTCCTCGGTGTGTTCTCGAAAGGGAAACATATTCTGCTTGGGGGCAATAAACACCATGCTGGAGTGGAGGTTTTCGCTCGCCGTTTGCGGCGTCAACACATACCTGTGCTTGCGCATGGTGAAGCGGGGGCCGATGCCACTGGAAGCATAGACTTTCACCTCCGGGGGCAGCTGGGAATATGTGCCGAGGGTTGCATTGAGGGCGAAAAGCTCAGGGCTTGGGCGCCAATGGGCCAAAAACCGAAGAGGCATTTTGGGGTTGTCAGAGGTATACGAGTCGACACAGGAAATAAGAAGGCCAACGCCTGCCAAAAGCGCAGCGCCCCTGCGCGAAAGCCCTTGGAGCCAGCGCGTCTCCCAAAGGCGCAACAGGCCAAATGTCGCCGCGGCCAGGAAGAAAACGGAGGGCAAGTCCTGATAGTGGAGCGAGAAGGCGTACATAACCTTTCTGTCAGAAAGCAAATTCAAACTCACAATGGGCAAAGCGCAAGCACTTGCCAGCCATGCGCGTTTTCCCAGCAGAGGCAAAAAAAGCCAGCTGGCGAAGAAGAGGAGGAGGTAGAAGACCTTCTTGTCCACCGCATGGAAGGGCTGGACGGTGCTGGTATAGAGGTAGTCCCCCCCGGCGAAGAAGGGAATAACCAGTTTGACAGCGGCAAAAAAGTAGAGGCTGGAGAAAACGCACAACGCCACCCCCAGCCGGCGGTGTTGGGTAACCAAGGCGGCATAAAAGCCAACGCCAAAGAGGGCGACAGAAGCCCTCTCCTGGGCCAACACCGTCAGCAGGCAAAACAGGACAGCCCAGAGGAGGGCCTTGCGGTGCAAGGCAATGAGGGAAGCCAGCAAAAAGGGCATCACCAGCGTCGTCATATGCGTCTGGTAGGCCCAGGCGCCGCAAAAACCTCGGGAAACGGCCAACAGCAGCAAGAGGAAGAGGGCCGCCGGCAAATAGTCGTCTCTTCCGCGTTGTTTCCACACCTCCCGGACAAAAAAGGGAACGAGGAAGAAGGTGGCAGCAAAGGACAAGCTATGCACCACCGAAAGGGTATAAGGGCTCGGGAAGAGGACAAAGAAAGGCGAAAGCACAGGAATCAGCCAGGCGAGGTGGTCTGCCAGGAAAAGCTCCCGGGCTTCTCCCGCATAAAGGGAAGTCAGCCAGCCGTTGCCGTTGGCAAAATTCCACAGCATGTTGGCAAAAACGCTGTAGTCATAGTCGTTGACGTTAAAGCTATAAACCAAAAGCAAGGCCACAACGAGGCCTGCGAGTGACAGAAGCAGAGGCACCCCCAGGTGCACCACCCACTTAAGTGAGTGCCTGCTGTCTGCAGGCTGTGTGGGTGCAAACCTCGCTTCTTCCCCCTGCCCGTCTTCCATGGTGTCCTCTCATATTGAGTCAACGGCTGTAACAGCCCCGTGCATAAAACGGCTCTGTTTAGGGCACAAGAATCATCTCAAAAGCCTGCGCAATAAACGCAGCCCTCTGGGTCGGCGGAATTCGCTCGACGTCAACGAGTTGAAGGTTGGCGTCCTCATAACGCAGAGCGCCCCTCTGCTTCAGCTTAAATGGCTCCAACTTTGCATTCTTGGACAACATGCCTGGCAAAACCAGGCGTTGCACCCATTCGCCTGCAGAGTTTTTATAGAGGAATGTCAGGTGTATCCCTATGCCCATATAAATTTTTGAAAAGTCCAGCTCTCTTGCAAAAGGAAACTCCACCCCTGTGGGGCGCAGCCTGGCATAGGCTGTTTGCACGGTTTTGCGGACGCCGTCTCCGGCAACTTCTGCCCACTCCCAATACACCAAGCCCTCGGTGGTGTCGGGGATTAAATTCGGAAGAAGGGAAGGCAGCAAAGTCCCCGGGTATACCCCCAACACAATGGGGACATTTTTTTCTTCAATGGTGGCCGTTCGAATTTCCGCCTCGTAGGCAGCCACCCGCATCTGCATTGTCATGGGCTTGGTGCAGGAAATGAGCAGCAAAAAAGCACTCAACAAGACGACGGTGGATTGTTGGTTATGCACGTGCCACCCCCTTGGAGCTTTTATAACCGAAAAAAAAGGACACCCCAAATAACTTCACACCAAAGCATTTTAGAAAATGCGGCCTACACATGTTGCATATAGCCCAACAGCTGGTGGGCAGCGGCGGAGGGGGAAGTATGCCCGCTTTCTACGGAGGCCGTCAGGTTTGAAAGCGCGGCCTTCACCGCCGGGTGCTCACAAAAGCGCTGGCGCAGGCCCGCCTCAATGAGGTTCCACATCCAACGGGTGGCCTGGGCCTTGCGCTTGGCTTCAAATTCCCCGGAGGCCTCCAAGGTGGCGTGGAAACGCAGCACCTCTTTCCAGAAAGCCTCCAGGCCCTCCTTCTTCGCGGCGGACACCGTCAACACCGGGGGAGCCCAATTCGGCGAGAGGGTGCGCAACATTTTCAAGGCGCTTTTCCATTGAGCGCAGGCAAAAGAGGCCGCCTGGGGGTTTAAGTCGGCTTTGTTAATGAGGATGAAGTCAGCCACCTCCACAATGCCTTTCTTAATCGCCTGCAAGTCATCCCCCGCATTGGGCAACTGCAGCAGAATAAACATGTCCACCATGCCGGCCACCGTCGTCTCGCTTTGGCCTACGCCGACGGTTTCCACCAGCACCACGTCAAAGCCTGCCGCCTCGGAAAGCAGCATGGCCTCCCTCGTCTTCTCCGCTACGCCCCCTAAGGAGCCTGCCGAGGGAGAGGGGCGAATAAACGCCTCCGGGCGTGCCGCCAGCAACTCCATGCGGGTTTTGTCTCCCAATATGGAGCCCCCGGAAATGGAGGAGGAAGGGTCCACCGCCAGCACTGCCAGGCGTTTGCCTTGCTCCACCAGCCATACCCCCAGGGCCTCAATGAAGGTGGACTTGCCTACGCCGGGCACGCCGGAAATGCCTATGCGCAGGGAGCGGCCGGTGTGCGGCAACAAGGCGCGCAGCAAGGCGTTGGCGCGGCTCCGGTGGTCCGCGCGCGAGGACTCCACGAGGGTAATGGCTTTGGCCAGCGCCCGCCGCTCTCCGGCGAGCACAGCCTCACACAGCGTCTGGTCTTCGGGCAAAAGAGGCGTGGCTGCCTCGGGCTTGTGCATGGGCACCTCCGTTTAGCGTGCCTTGCGGATTTCGGAGAGCACCGCTTTCGCCGAATCCTCAATGCGCGTCCCCGGGCCAAACACGGCTTTGGCGCCGGCCTCAAACAAAAACGCATAGTCCTGCGGGGGGACAACGCCGCCGACGAAGACAATAATGTCATCGGCGCCCTGCGCCTTCAAAGCCTGAATGAGGGAGGGCACGAGGGTTTTGTGGCCTGCGGCAAGCGTGGAAACGCCAATGGCATGCACATCGTTTTCAATGGCCTGGCGGGCGGCTTCCTCGGGGGTTTGAAACAGGGGGCCTACATCAATGTCGAAGCCCAAGTCGGCGAAGGCTGTCGCCACCACCTTCGCGCCTCTGTCGTGGCCGTCTTGGCCCAGCTTGGCCACCATCACCCTTGGGCGGCGGCCCTCTTCTTGGGCGAAGGCTTCTACCTCGGCTTTTAGCTCCTCCCAGCTGGCGTTGCCACTCACCACCGAGGAGTATACCCCGGAAATGGTTTGTTGCGTCGCGCGAAACCTCCCCCATACCTTGGCCAGGGCCTCGGAAACTTCCCCGAGGGTTGCCCTCGCCCTCATCGCCTCTATGCTGAGCTCCAGGGTGTTGCCCTCCCCTGTTTGGGCCGCCTTCGTCAACGCTGCCAATGCCGCCTCCACCCGGGCGCTGTCTCGCTTGGCCTTCACCTCCTTCAGGCGCGCTATTTGCGCCTCCCTCACCGCGTGGTTGTCTATCTCCAGCGTCTCCACGGCGTCCTCCTTCTCCAGGCGGTATTTGTTGACGCCGACAATGGTGTCTTTGCCGGAGTCTATGCGCGCCTGCTTCTCCGCGGCGCATTGCTCTACCTGCATTTTGGCCCAGCCGCTCTCCACGGCTTTTGTCATTCCCCCCATGGCTTCGACTTCTTCCATGATGCTCCAGGCTTTGTCGGCCATGTCCTGCGTCAGCTTTTCAATCAGATAGGAGCCGGCCCACGGGTCCACCACCTTGCAAATGTGCGTCTCCTCTTGAATGATCAGCTGTGTGTTGCGGGCGATGCGCGCTGAAAAGTCCGAGGGCAAGGCAATGGCTTCGTCCAAGGCGTTGGTATGCAGGGACTGTGTCCCGCCGAAGACGGCGGCCATGGCTTCAATGGTGGTGCGGACAACATTGTTGTAAGGGTCCTGCTCGGTGAGGGACCAGCCCGAAGTCTGGCAATGCGTGCGAAGCATCATCGACTTGGGGTTTTTGGGGCCAAACTCGCGCATGAGTTTCCACCACAAAAGGCGCGCGGCGCGCAGCTTGGCCACCTCCAAATAGAAATTCATGCCAATGCCGAAGAAGAAGGAGAGGCGGCCGGCGAAGAAGTCGACGTCCATGCCGCGTTGCAGGGCGGTTTTCACATATTCCTTGCCGTCGGCCAGGGTGAAGGCCAGCTCCAGGGCCTGCGTCGCGCCGGCTTCCTGAATGTGGTAGCCGGAGATGGAGATGGAGTTAAACTTGGGCATGTGCTTGGCGGTATACTCAATGACGTCGGCAATAATGCGCATGGAGGGCGCCGGCGGATAAATATAGGTGTTGCGGACCATAAACTCCTTCAGAATGTCATTCTGAATGGTCCCCGAGAGTTTGTCCTGGCTGACGCCCTGCTCCTCCGCTGCCACCACATAGCCGGCAAGCACCGGCAGCACCGCCCCATTCATCGTCATGGAAACCGACACCTTGTCGAGCGGAATGCCATCAAACAAAATTTTCATGTCCTCCACAGAGTCAATGGCCACGCCGGCTTTGCCCACGTCGCCCGGGACGCGCTCGTGGTCCGAGTCATAGCCGCGGTGGGTTGCCAAGTCGAAGGCCACCGACACCCCCTGGCCCCCCGCTGCCAGGGCTTTGCGATAAAAAGCATTGGAGGCTTCGGCGGTGGAAAAGCCCGCGTATTGGCGGATGGTCCAGGGGCGCACGGCATACATGGTGGCTTGGGGGCCGCGTACAAAAGGCTCAAACCCGGGCAGCGTGTCCGCATAGGGCAAGCCGGCAACGTCCTGCTGGGTGTAGAGGGGCTTCACCACAACGCCCTCGGGTGTCACCCAGTTGAGTTTTTGCACGTCCCCTTCTGGAGCGGACTTGGCGGCGGCCTTCTCCCAGGCCTTCACATTTTTAGAGTCGTTCAGCGTGTTCTTCTCGTTGGACATCGTTCACCTCGTTGGCTTTTGCTGCGAGTTTTGCGACTTCTGCGAGTTTGGCGCTTGCTTTGCGCATTCGAAATTTTTTTCTCCCAAACCAAAAAATCAGCCACGACACAACAGCCACGGCGAACACAACCACCGCCCAGGTTTTTCCTTCTTTTATGCCGTGGAAAACTCTCTCTAACTCCCCGCCGAAATACCAACCTAGAAAAACAAAAATGGGGGCCGAAGCAAGGGCCGCTATGCTGTCATACAAAACAAAGCGCCCATATTTTAAGCGCACGGAGCCTGCTACAAAATAGGTAATGGCGCGAAGCCCCGGCATAAAGCGGGCCACCATCACCACCCTGTCGCCGTATTTCTCAAAAATTCGCTCCACCTTCCCCCGCTTCTCGGGGGTTATTAACCGCCCCCAAAAACCTTTTTTGGGTTTTGTCCCTACCTTGCCGCCCAATTTGCGCCCCATAAAATAAATGAGGCTGTCGCCCACTATAATGCCCAAATAGCCCGTCACCATCATCCCCCAGAGTGTCACCCCCTCCTGGCGGTAGGCCAAATAGCCTCCCAGTGTCAGCGAAATGTCCTCCGGCATCGGCACCCCCAAACCGCAAATGAGCAGAATGCCGAAAATTAAACCATAGGCGGCAAAGCCTTCTGCGCCTTCTACCAAATTGAGGAGGAAACGCTCCACCTTCCCGTAGGGGGAGGCATCGAGGACGGCTCCAGCCTCAGCGGCTTCCTGGAGGGCGACATGCGCCTGGTAGACTTCTCCTGCCGCTTGGCACTGCTCAGAAGACCAGTGCTCTGGGCATACAAACGCCTCCACGGTGCTGCCCAACAAACTCAAATATGCACTGCCACCCTCAAGGCCGGTCGCCAAATTTAAAAGCAGTTGCTCCATCTTCTCTAACTCACATTTCGTGGCGGGTGGGTTGGTGCGAGCGTGCATGCTGATGGAAGGGCGTACGCGGAGCCCAAACGCTGTCCATATAAAGCGCTGGAGCTTGCTCTCTCAATGCGCACCTCAATCAATTCTCCCACGCTGGCTTCTCCTTCAAAATTCACTGTGCGGTTGTGCGGCGTCTTCCCATAAAGCCGCCCTGGGTTTTGTTTGGACTTGCCCTCCACCAACACTTCTGCCACTTGCCCCACCTGGGTTTGAAACAGCTGGGCGCTCACTTGCTTTTGCAGCGCCTGCAAACGCTCCAGGCGCTCTGCCTTCACCTCCTGCGGCAGCTTCCCCCATTCCTCTTCTTTCAGCGCCGCCAAAGTTTTGGGCCGCGCAGAAAACATGAAAGAAAACTGCCCGTCAAACCGCGCCCTCGCCGTCAACTCCAATGTCTTCTCAAAGTCGGCTTCTGTCTCCCCGGGAAAGCCGACAATGACGTCCGTCGTCACAGCAATGTCCGGGCGCGCGGCGCGAAGCTGCAAAAGGCGCTGCATATATTCCTCGGCCCTATAGCCTCTTCTCATGCGCTCAAGCACCGCGTCGGAGCCGCTTTGCAAAGGCAAATGAATGTGCGGCGCTATTTTGGGCTCCGCGCGGAAGGCTTCGACGAGGGCGGGAGACAAGTCCCGAGGGTGGCTGGTGGTAAACCTCAAACGTGCAAGCCCCGGCAGCTGGGCCACCTGCAACAAAAGCTCGGCAAATGAAATGCCCCCGGCATAGGAGTTGACGTTTTGCCCAAGCAAAGTCAACTCTCGCACGCCCACGGCAAGCAGGGTTTGGGCTTGCTCCAAAATCTCTTCATGAGGGCGGCTTGCCTCGCGGCCTCGCGTATGGGGGACAACGCAATAGGCGCAGAAGTTGTCGCAGCCTTTCATAATGGTGACAAACTCGGAGGCCTTTCCGCGGGAGGTTTCTCCTTCTCCTTTCAGGAAGGCCTCTTCCTCCCAGGCTGTTTCCACAATGCGGCCCCCCGTCTGCTCCAGCTCCTTCAAAATGTCCGGCAGCTTCCCCACCGCGTCCGTTCCAAAAATGAAGTCCACAAAAGGCGCCTTCTTCAAAAGCTTCTCTTTCTCCTGCTGGGCGACACAGCCGCCTACGCCAATGCGCGTGCCGCGTGCCTGCTTCACCTGGCGGTAGCGCCCCAGTGCCGACAACAGTTTGTCCTCGGCTTTCTCGCGGATGGAGCAGGTGTTCAGCAAAATCAAATCCGCCTCTTCCGGAAGAGGCGTCGGACGGTAGCCCAGGGGGGACAACAATTCTCCCATGCGCAGGCTGTCATAAACATTCATTTGACAGCCGAAGGTGTGGATAAAATAGCGTTTCATGCCTGGCCTCCTAACATGCAATTTCTTTCGCGGGCAGTCCAGGCAAACGCTCCAATAACTGCTCTTTTTTCAAGCGTTGGCAGCCAGCCTCTCGCTTTTGGATGGAGCGGCCATGCTTGGGTTGAAGACAAATGCCATCAGCGACTCTGCATGGTGTGTCTGCGGAAAAAAGTCAAACAGCTGCAGGCGTACCGGCCCAAAGCCCTCTCGTTGAAGCTCCGCCGCGTCCCTGGCCAAACTCGAAGGGTTGCAGGAAATATAAAAAACATATTTTGCGCCCAGCTGTTTTGCAAAGCGGCCAATGCCTGCAGCGCCTTGCCTGGGGGGATCCAAAACAATGCAGTCAAAACGCTTGGCCTCTTTTATAAACCCTTGGACGACGCGCACCACATCGCCCACCACAAAACGTGCGGAGGCGTTTCGCTTGTGAGAAGGCGCCAGCGAATGGAGGAGCCGTGCCCTCTCCGCCCACATTTTTTGAGCAAGGCTGACGGCAAGGCTGTTGCTCTCTATGGCCCACAACTCTCTTGCAAGCCTGGCCATGGCCCAGGTGAAATTTCCATTGCCCGAAAACAATTCCAAAACAGAAGCCTCGGAAAGGTTTTCAACCAAAGCTTTCAGCCAGGCCACCAACGTGCGCATTAACTGTACATTCATGGGGCCGTTGGACTGCGCGAAAACCCCAGGGTGCATGCGAGAAAACCCCCAATCCCTCAACTGCACTTTTCCCTCCTCTCGGGCAAAGCCGCAGCGGCCTTGCAGGTATACCCCTGCTATCCCCAGTCGCTCTTTCACCTTCTGCGCAAGCTTCACATGCTTCTCTTGCAACTTGGCATTCAACCTCAGCCCTAGGGCTATTTCACCTTGGCCCTCCAAAAGCTCTACCTCTTCTAGGGCCTCTATGGCTCCCTCCCAAGCCTCGCAAAAAGCACCCGGCAAATGCTGCAAACCCGGCACCAAAACAGGGCAACTGTCTATGGCTGTGCAAGCTGTGCTGCTTCTCATGTGGAACCCCAAACGCTTCCCCACTCGCCCAAGTCTGGCTCTCCGGCGGTAGCCCAAGGCATGCGCGTCAAAAGCCATGGGGTAAAGCTCATAGCTGCCTTCGGGAAGGGTGCCCATGCGCTCCAAATTTGACAGCAGGAGGCTTTGTTTAAATTCGCGTTGCTGCTCTTCGCTTATCGCCATCCAGTCACAGCCGCCGCAATGCGCATAGTGAGGGCAGGCAGGCACACGGCGCGCTTTGGAGGGCTCTATCACCTTCAACAGCTTGGCACGTTGAGGGCCATCTGCCTTCACCTGTACACGCTCCTGGGGGAAGGCGCCTGGAATAAACAAAGCCCGCCCCTCCTGCAGGGCAATGCCTTCTCCGGATTGTGCCAGTCTCACAACCTCGCAAACCCACTCTGCTGAATTAACAGACATGCCCGCAGTGCTTTCCAATTCTCGGCCCCAACAGTTTGCCCCCTCTCAAGCAAAATTCAAAGGGCCCGGCAACTCAAACCAAAAATGACTTCCTTCCCCGGGAGCGCTTTCTACGCCTATGCGTCCTCCATGCAATTCCACAATGGCCCTCGCTATCGCCAAACCTAGGCCTGCGCCTCCTCCGGTTTGGGCCGTTCGGTTTCCCAACTGAGCAAAGCGTTGAAACAATTTTCCAATGTGCTCTGGCGAAATGCCAGGCCCTTTGTCTTCAACTTGAAAGCGTACATGGGCATCCGGCGTTAATGCCGTGCTAACGCATACGTGGGTGCCTTCAGGTGCAAAGCTGACTGCGTTGGCAACCAAATTGGTCAGCGTCTGAATAATGCGATCTTTGTCACACCAAACGGAGAGGTTGAGGGTGGCATGTCGCGCCAGCAACTCCACATTCCGAGTCGCTGCCATTGGGCGCAGCAAAATAAGAATGCCTTCCACCAATGTGGCAACGGACTCCCATTGGGGTTGCAGTTGGATGTGGCCTGTTTCCAAGCGCTCAATCTCGAGAATGTCATTCACCAACCGCACAAGGCGATCTGTATTCTCCTGGGCAATGCCAAGCAACTCTTTCACTTCGGCTTTGGGCAATTCTGCATTAAACAAAGAGAGCACTCCGCGCAGCACCGTCAGTGGCGTACGCAACTCGTGAGAAACCGTCGCAATAAATTCATCCTTCATCTTCTCAATGCGCTTGCGCTCTGAGGCATCTCGCACCACCAAAGTGAAAGTCCTTGAGCCTCGCCGCAACAGCCGTCCTGCGCGAACGTCAACCGTTATTGGCTCGCCGGAGGCTTTTCTCGCCGTCATTTCCATGGTTTCTAAAATGGCAAGCAGGTTGGAAGTGGCATAGGGGTTGTGGAGGCTGCTTGCGCCTTCAGAAAACAAATTCGGCAAAAACCGCGCAATGGGTTGTCCTAAAATTTGAATGCTGTCTATCCCCAACAGCTTTTCAACCATTGCATTCGCACTCGAAATGGCCCCCGCAGCATCCACCGTCAAAACAACATCCATCAACGAGTCAAACACAGCTGTCAAAAACGAATCATCCTCCTTGGGGGCCTCTTTCGCCTTCGCACAAACTCTGTCTTCAAGCGCCTCCATCAACATACCTGCAATGCCCGAAAGCGCCAACACCCCTTGCGGCGGCAACAGCCGCGCCTCTAAACTCAACGCACAAAGCATTCCAATGGCTTCACCCTGGTGTGTGCGGAGCGGAATGCCCGCATAGGCTTTTATTCGGGTTGCTTGCGTAAACGTCAAATTCTCATAGCGCAAATCCGCGCTCAAGTCCGGAATGAGTGTGGGCTTTGCACTCAAAATGGCTTTTGCGCAAACAGAGTTTCCTCTCTCAAATGCGCACTCAGCAATGCCTATGCTTGCAACAAAACGCTGCACCTCTCCTTCAACAATGGAAACAGCCGCCATCGGAAACCCGCTCAACCTGCATGTCATTTCTATGGCTTTTTGGAGCAAATTCCGGGGGAAAAAATGGGCCGGCAAAAGACGTTCCAAGGAGCGCAGTCGGCCAGCTTCATTGGGAGGCTTTGTTGTTGGCTCCATGGTGTCCCTTGGAGAGAATTTCCTTTATATGGCGACTGAATTCAACTGGCTCAAACGGTTTTTCCAAAATATGGTTAACGCCGCATTCTTCCAACTCCTTTGACAACCGGGACGGGGGGTGGGCTGTCAAAAAAACGACGGGGACATTTTGCATATTCGGCAGTTGCCTCAGCGCACGCAGCGTTACCTCCCCATCCATATGGGGCATACACATATCCAAAATGACAAGCTCAAACCGTCTCTGTTGGAGCCACTGGAGGGCTTCCTCGCCGCTTCCAACGGCCACCACATGGAAGCCACCCAAATGTGTTAGAGTTAAGTTGACGATGGTGCGAATGTCCTTATCGTCATCGACAACCAATACGTATGGGGCAGCAGACTCTGACAACAAACTTTCCTCTTATTCTGAGCACAAGGCTATGTCCGCGAAGGTATTCATTGTTGGAAAAGAAAACGCTTTTGGCGTGCATTTAAAAAAACTGTTGGAAGCATACGCTATAGAGGCTGTTTTTGTTCAAAAAACGCAAACGGCTGTCCCACCCGCAGAGTGGGTGGTATTTTTAGAAAGCACACAAGCGGAGGAATGGGCAAACCTCCCTCTTCGCTTGCCACCTGCTTTGTTGCTTCCGGAGGTGTTTCCTCCGCCGCTTCCCTTGCAGCAGCTTGCCAAGGCCAACATGCGCCTTATGCCCAGAGAAACGGACGGCCTTGTTTTGGCAACATTGCTCCTCTTGGACATGGAGCTCCACCGTTTTTCAAAATCCATTGTGGAGCTAAGCGAAGAAAACCAACAAGCCATGCTGTCCATTTTCGAAGAATTCCGCCACGCGCTGGGCGAAGCGGCGCTCCAACTCCACGCGCTTCTCATGCAGCACGCGGCCAAGCTGCCTTCCAAAGAGACATTGCCGGAAATTCGCGCTGTCGTCCACCGCCTGGCAGGAAGTGCCGGCAGCTATGGTTTTATGGCCCTCTCCAAAGCAGCCAAAACCCTCGAGGAGGCCATTGAAAATGACAAGCTGCCTGAAATTCAAACCCTGGCGAATGAATTCCTCGACATGCTCTCCTTGCTTTTGCCGCCCATGGCGCATGTGCCTCCTCTTTCAAAAACGCTGCTCATATATAACCCGGGCCAAGCAATGCGAAGCCAGTGTACGCATGGGCTTAGAAGCCTGGGCATAAACGCCCTATGGGGAATGGACTGGGTGGAGTGTTGGAAAGCAGCCCAAACCTATCCGCTGAGCGGGGCTGTGTTGAATATGGACAACCTCCCGGTGGCGTCCTGGCCACAGCTTTTTGAGGCACTTGGCAGCGCTCCTGCTTTTGCTGCGCTGCCTAAACATTTGCTGAAACAACATGCAAATGACGAAGAAAGGGCCTGCGCGGCCCGGCTCAATTGCCTCGGGCCAAGCAAGCCCCCTGCAACATTTGAGGAGCTTTCGGAAAGGGTGCAGGCTTTGTTTTAGCGGCGGAGTTTGCTTGCCATGACGTCGCCCAAACGCGCGCGGGAGTTTTCAGCCTGGCGACGCAAATATTCCTGGTAGTCGTCTTCGCCTTCATGTTGCAGGGCCTTCATTGAAAGCGCAATTTTTCGGTCCTGCGTATTAATGTCGATGATCTTAACTTCAATGTCCTGAGCTTCGTTGAGGAGATCTCTGGGGTTCTCCACGCGCTCGTCTTTTATTTCCGAAACATGCACCAAACCTTCAATGCCAGGCTCAATTTCAACAAAGGCGCCAAAGTCTGTCACCTTGGTGACTTTGCCGGAAATGCGGCTGCCTACAGGCATGCGCTCGGACAAGGTGTCCCATGGATCTTCAATCAGCTGCTTAATGCCCAAAGAGAAGCGCTCATTCTCAACATCAATGTTGAGGACGACGGCCTCCACCTCGTCTCCCTTCTTGAAAAGCTCTCCGGGGTGCTTAATGCGTTGTGTCCAGGAAATGTCAGAGACGTGCACCAGGCCGTCTACACCTTCTTCGACGCCGACGAAGGCGCCGAAGTCTGTCACGTTCCGAATTTGACCCTTAATGACAGAGCCCACCGGATATTTCTGCTCCAACATCATCCAGGGGTTAATTTCTGTCTGCTTCATCCCCAAGGCAATTCGCTTGGCCTTCGGATCAATATCCAATACCACCGCCTCCACATCTCTGCCTACTTCCAACACTTTGGATGGATGCTTCACCCGCTTCGTCCACGACATTTCTGAAACGTGCACCAAGCCCTCAACGCCTTGCTCAATTTCAATGAAGGCGCCATAGTCCGTCAGGCTGACAACCTTCCCTTGCACCCTCGCGCCCACCGGGTATTTCTCATCCGCTCGGTGCCACGGATCTTCCTGAATCTGCTTAAGCCCAAGGCTGACCCGCTCCTGCGAGGGATCAAACTTCAACACCACCACTTTCACCTCGTCGCCAACGTTGAATTTCTCGGAAGGGTGCCCTACGCGCCCCCAGGACATGTCGGTGATGTGCAACAACCCGTCAATGCCTCCCAAGTCAATGAAGGCGCCATAGTCCGTCAGGTTCTTCACCTGGCCTATCATGACGGCGCCCTCCTTCAAATTCTTCAGCGTCTCTTTCTTGTGCTCTTCACGCTGACGCTCAAGCAGTACACGGCGAGAGACGACAATGTTGCCACGCTTTTTGTTGAACTTAATGACTTTGAACTCGAACTCTTTGCTCAAATATTGGTCCAAATTGCGAACAGGCCGAATGTCCACTTGAGAGCCTGGCAAAAAAGCTTTGACGCCAATATCCACCTGCAAGCCGCCTTTAACGCGGCCTGTTATAATGCCCTTCACAATTTCATCTCTCTCGCAGGCCGCGCTAATTTCGTCCCAAATGCGCATCTTGTCGGCCTTCTCTTTGGAAAGCACAACCATGCCTGTGTCATTCTCGCGGCTCTCCAGCAACACCTCCACCTTGTCGCCGGCTTTGAGCGCCACTTCACCCTTGGCGTCGGTAAACTCCGAAATGGGAATTTGCCCTTCGGATTTGTAGCCAATGTCAATGACAGCAAAATCCTTCGTCAGGTGAACAATGGTGCCTGTAACAATTTCACCCTCTTTCAGGAGACCATCACCACCCCGTTCTTTCAAGGACTCTTCAAAAAGTGAGGCAAAATCTTCATCGGGCTCTACGGAAATATGGGGTGTATCCTGCATGGAAAAAGCTACCTTTGACAACGCTGTCACACAACACCTCTGGGAAAATGGCTTGGCTTGTCGCGAGGTCTACAAAAAGCAAGCAGCCGCGCTACCACAGCACAGCCGCTTGGCGGTATATGCTTCTTTCTTCGCGAAGGCAAGCAGCCTCAATGCTCTTTTCACCTCAGGAGCGCATCTTTTCAAGCTTGGTGAGGATGGGGGCAAAACTCGGGTGCTGAATACGGCTTTCATAGCATTCCAACCCCAACCCATAGAGGGCATCATCCAACTCCAAATAAGCATCCTTCAAGTCTTCTTCTTCCAATTCCCCAATTTTTTCGCTCAGTATTCCTATCTGCTCGTCGACTTTTTGCTTCAGCTCTGCTTGCTCGTCTTCCATTTCCAAAAGTCGCTTGTAGGCCAATATGCCCTGGGCCCCCATTTGTCCTGGTTTGGGAGTCAGAATGCTTTTGAATACGCGCTCCATCTCATCAATATTGCGAGTCTTTTTCATGAGTTGGAGTCGCATTTTCTTCAGGTTCTCTTTTGAAAGCGCCACCTTGTGTTCCTCGTGCCCTTCTCTGAGCTCTAGGTCTGCATGTTTGGCTTCAGCCGCTTTGAGGTTGTTGTGCTCATAACGCATTGTCGCTTTGGCAGCCGCAATCTTCTTCTTGAGTTCGCGACTTCGAAGCTCAACCCCCTCAACCGCTTTTTTCCACTTCTTCACAATTTCTTCATTTTCAGTTTTCTCCGCCGAATAGCGCTCTAAAAAATCCTGGTATTCACTGTCTTCTTGGTTGATGGCTTGCTCCAATGCCTCAATTTCCTCTTCCAAAGCAACAATGTGCTCCTCGGCTGCCAACACGGCAGACATGGCTTGGAGTTGAGTTCCCCGAGTGTTCGACAAGTGCTCTCGCGCTAAGTCTCCAAGCTGAATAAGCAATTCATCCATGCTCTTTTGGCTCATGCAGGCCTCTTTCATTTATGTTTCATTGATGGGTGGCGTTGACAAAAAAAGCTTAAAAAATCCAGGCTTCATCGGGTGTCTCATAGGCTTTCATGTCTTGACAGGCAGATTCATAGCCTGGGCGTCCCAATAAACCACAGGCATAGCGTTTGCCCGCCTCAACACCGGGCTGATCAAAAGGATCTACCTCATAAAGAAAACCGGCAAAAGCCGTCGCCACCTGCCAAAGCATCAGCAATTCCCCCATGGCAAAAGGCTCAAGCTTGGGAAGTCGAATGCACAAAGAAGGCCTTCCATGCGCTGCCAACGCCATCGCTGTCGCTCGCCTTTCTGCAGACAACAAGGCGTGAAAACCATGGCCTCCCAAATAGCTGACGTCCGGCAGCTCAACCACCTTCTCCGGAATCTTCAAGTCTTCTCTGGGCTCCTCCACCGCAACAAACACCGTCAGCTTGTCTTCTGGGCCTTCCATGAGCAACTGCAGCAAAGAATGCTGATCGGTCGCACCCACCGCCCGCAAAGGTGTGGGGCCCACAAAACCGTCTCCCTTCTTCTTGCCTAGGCTTTCTCCCCACAGCTGGACAAACCAATCTCCTGTTTCCCGCAGCGCATCCGCATAGGGCATCAACACATGCGTAGAGCGTTTTTTGAGTGTGTCAAAAAGATAGAGCGTCGTCGCAAGCATATAGGCGGGGTTTTCAAAAACATCACCTTTCTCGCAGCGCTCCACCATGCTTTGAGCGCCCTGCAAAAGCTTCGCAACCTCAATGCCCGCAGCGGCCGCTGGCAACAAGCCTACGGGGGAAAACACCGAAAACCGCCCTCCAACAGCGGGAGGAATTTCCAAAGCTTGCCAACCTTCTGCACGGGCTGTCGCTCGAAGGGAGCCTCTTTCTGGATCTGTCAACGCCACCACCTGGCGCCTGGCAGCGTCTTTGCCCAAGCAATTGACGACCCAAAGCAATTGGGCCCACGTCTCTGCGGTGCCGCCGCTTTTGGTAATGGCAGCGAAGGCTGTACGCTCCAACTCGAGGGTATTCATGAGGCCCGCGAAAGTGGAGGCATCCGCATTGTCAGGAAAAAACAGCCGCATCCCTTTTGCCTGGGGGGCTTTCAAAAAATTGTGAAAAGGGTGGCACAAAGCCTTAAACAAAGCGTTGGGGCCCAGGCTGCTTCCACCTATCCCCAAGACGACAAGGTTTTCAAACGCCGCCGACAACTTCTTTGCAACAGCCAAAGTCTCCTGGAGTGCGGCCTGCTGTTTGGGCAAATCCATAAAAGCCATTTTTCCGGCTTTCCTCCTGGCGGTGAGCACTTCATGCGCTTGTTGAATCCGCGAAGACATTTGCTCATAATCCGTTCTTGACAAACCAGCAGACTTTAAATGTTGCGTGACAGAAAGACTGAGATCTAAGGACAAATGGCTCATAGCTTGTGAGATCTACCATGTGCATCAAGCGCTGCACGCAAAATAGACTTAAGAAATGTTGTGTGTTGTTCTGACACGAAAGACAGCCATGAGCTCTTCACATGACTTTAAGCCCCTCAACGCATTGCTCTCTCAATGGATGGAGCAACGAAAGCAAAACCCCAGGGAGGATGACTTCCTGCCTCAAAACCTCGCCACCGCTTGGATGCACATGGTGGGCCCCCTTCTGGCTCGCTGTTGTCGGCCACTCAAACTGACGGGCCACGTTTTGTACATTGAAGTCTCCTCCGAAGCTTGGGGCCAAGCACTCATGGAACACCAGCCCTTCCTGCTTCAGCAACTGAAAACGCGGCTCCCAAAGCTTTCCATCGGCAACCTTCAGTTTTCCGTCAAAAATTCCTCTTAAAACCTTCTCCTTCTCTCTGGGGGCGCTTTTCTTTTCAAGACACTTTGCTTTCATTTCCTCACATTTGGCGCTATACAGCAGAAGCGTTTGTGCCAACAAACTTCAAACTTCGCTCGCCTTCTGACTTATGCTCCTTCGCCTGCTTTGCCAAAAATCCGCTCCCTTCCACGCAAAAGCGGTCTAGCCTCTCGCAGTAAGTTATTTTGCAGCAACCCTTGTGCAATGATATGGAGAAAGATTTTTAACCCATCGGGCTTTGGTTGTTCATGAGTATTCGATACAAAATCCTCGGAGTCGATCAAGCGCGTGCGCGGCAAAGCCATATTGCACGAGCTCTCAATCAGGCAGATTGTCTTTATCGCTTCATCGCCGAGCCCACCAAACTCCTTGCGGCCATCCCCTTGTTTCAACCAGACTTGCTCATGCTGCACGGAGATGTTTCTTCGGAGCTCCTGGGCGATGCTTTGGATACCCTCTATAGCAACCTTTCTTTTGCCCACCTCCCTCTTGTTCTGCTGAGCGCCGACGATCAGGATGAAGTCTTCGTCCAAGGCTTCAAAACGGGCGTCGTCGCCTTGCTTAGAGAACCTTTTTCTGAAAACCATGCCGCTCGCCTCGTTCGCCTTTTGGATGAGCTCCCTTCCAGACCAGGCATCAGCTCCGGCATCAGCAACTCATGCTCCCTGGCTCGACTCGTTGAGCATTTGCGCAAAACACGCCGCACAGGCTCGCTGACGGTGAGTGATGATAAGGGCACTGTCGCTAATGCCGAGTTTGAAGTCGGCAAGTTGGCTTTTGCCCAATACCAAGAGCTGCGGGATGTGGAGGCATTGGTAAACCTCGTCACACTTCCCAAAGCAACCTGGGTTTTCAAAGAGCTTCCTCACTCAAAAGCAACCCTGCCTCCGGAGCCCAAAACCCCTGAGGAACAAACCGAAACCAACGAGGACTCCCATGAGTTTTCGGTGTGGACTCAAACTGAACACTCTTTGGATATGTTGGATGAAGAGCCTGAGCCGCTTTTGCCCATCAACGTTTTGTTGGCTGATAACGATCCGCTCTACATCCAAAAATTCGCCTTGGCTTTCCAAAAACACTCCATCCGCATTACCCCGGCTAACAACGGTGTCGAAGTCTATCAGCTCGCCCTGACAGGAAAATTTGAAATGGCATTGTGCGGCCTTCAACTTTGGGGGTTGGATGGTTGGGGCGCCTTGGGACTTATACGTGAGGATTTTCGAACCAAAGAGCTTCCCGTTGTTTTGCTGACGGATGATGAGCAGACGTGTGAGTGGCTGCAGGCTTCTGAAATAGAAGCCAACGCATATGCTTCTCGCCTCATTGAGCAGGAAGCCTTGCGTCTTCTGCTCCACAGGACATTGCAGCCGAGGCGTCAACTCAACAAACGCTTGGAGCGCAAAGAAGACTTTTCCGTTTCCCTGGGAGAAGTGGGCGTACAATGGTTTGTGCGCGCTCTCAAAGCCTCAGAATTTTCCGGTTGCGTTGAGGCAAATACGGAAATGATGCATTTGAAAATTTTCTTCTCTCAAGGCGAGGCCGTCTATGCAACAGCCCAAGCAGGCAAACACTCTGCGGAAGCGGAGATTGCCTTCAACGCCTTCGTCGGCCTGGGGCACACAGAAGCCACTCTCTTCTTTGACGCTGCCCCTCCCACCACCAACCTGTCTTTGAGTACCGAAGTCATGCTGGTCCGCGCAGCTTTGACGCTCAACGAAAATGAACACCGAAAACGCGAAAAAGCTTTCACCAGGGCCAAGCGCGTTGAAGTGAAACCCAACCTCTATGCCCTCTTCCAAAAGTTTGGCCCCAAAAACCACCTCCCGTGGATTTCTCTCATTTGCGAAAGCAAGCTGACCCCCAAGGAAGTGCTCGCACGGGCCAACATCTCCCCTGTCCAATTGGAAGAAATTGTCGGCGACTTGGTTCGACGAAAAGTTATTCGCTTGACGCCTTAGACCGGTTTTGGGCACCGCTCTGCCTCTCCGCCTACCCCTGGCTCTATTTGGGACACTCCCTAGAAAAAGCCCCATCCCACGCCTCCGGTGGAGGGTGAAGGATATAATGTGCGGCACGCTCAACATACATTGCGCAGACTTTGTCCTGTGTCTCTTCGCGGAGCTTTTCAAAAAGCTCCTTGGCCAAGTCAAAGCGCCGTCCATAATAAAAACCCAGTGCCGCCTCATAGCGGCCAAGCCATTCTGGTTTCTCCTCTGAAGCACGCCCCAGCAATTCGAATACGGTGCATGGCGCCTCTCGGCGAGGCCATCGAATGCGATCGAGCTCTCTAAAGTGAAACTTCCTCTGCGCACGGTAGGCAACCAAGTCGGAACAAAGGATATGTGCACCATACTCAAAGGCGATGGACTTCAGTTTTGCAGCTGTGGCAATCGGCTCTCCAATGACAGAATAGGTTTGGCGGTGCTCTGTTCCCATGTTGCCAACCAGGGCTTCGCCCAGATCGACGCCCGCGCGAAAAACAAGGGGCGCACCACATTGCTCTTCAAACGCAAGGCGCTTCTTCTCAAAAATCTCCAACATTCTGCATGCCGCTTCACAGGCGGATATGCTCGGGTATTCCACCAAAATGGGTGCTCCCCAAAAGGCCACCATGCCTTCCCCCAGGTATTTGTCCGGCTGCCCCTCGGTGTCCAAAACCACCTGCGTCATGTCTGTCCAATATTCTCGCAAAACCTTCATCAACGTCGCTGGATGAACGGTATTCACCAACCGCGTAAAACCTTCAATGTCAGAGCAAAAGCCAGCAACAAACTTCTTCTCCGAGCCAAGCAGTACGGAGATGGTCTCAAAGGGTTGATGGCGTTTCGAGTGCTTTTTGCCCAAACTTCTTGAGCCCAGTGTGCGCAAAATAAACTCCCGAATGCTTTGATCTAAGCGCACAGCATAGCCCAAGGTTGTCCAATAACTTGAAAGGAACACCAAACCCGGCGCCGCCACCACAAGCCAAAGTTGCTGTTGGAGGAAGAGAGTCCTTGCCACCCAATATTCCAAGCCAAGGGCAGCACAACAAATGCTCAAATTAAGCCACCAGCGAGGGCTTCGAATCCAATGTGAATAGGCAACCGCCAACAAACTTCCGGCCATTCCAAAAGCAAAAGTCAACCAAATGTCCGAGCGAACAGAGTTGCGCGTTATCCCTTCTTGGCGGACAATGTTGGACACGGCCTGAGCGGTGACGGCGGCAATTCCTGCATCCCCAACAGGCGTCCTGACAAAGTTTTTTTCTGTCACCTCCGAGAGGAAGAGGATTTTGGAAGCAAGCTCATTGTCATAGGGCTGCAAGTTTTGAGAGCCCGCTTCGGCATTGGCCAAAATGCGCCAAGCAGGAACATAACGTTTGACGGTGCCACGCTCCGGGTGGGAAATGCGCTCAGCATCCCAACGTATATAGCTTTCACCCAACGGGCTCATGGGAATGGAATGCTCACCCAACCAGAGTCGACCGTCTTTATATTTCAGACGCTCTACGCCCAAATACTGCATGGCGACAACAAGGGCTGCAGAAGGCAGCACCCAGCTTTCCCCTTTAGCATCTTTATAACGCACCAAATGCTGGACTGAGCGCACACGCTGGAGCCGGTTGGTCTCAAGCCCCTGAAACCCAAAACGCACGCCGCGAATGAGAAAAGGCGTCAGCGGAATGTCCAGGCGGCGAAGCTCTCTGAGTTGGCCCATGTCCAACCCTTCAACACGGACAGCAGCCAAGCGCAAAAACAACCAATGCAGATCAATCTCAAAGGCTGTGTCTTCTGCCTCAAGGCGGCGGGTTTTGCCTAACTTAAGTCCAAGCTGACGGAAAATGGCTGTTGCTTGCTCTTCATTTTCAAAGCCTGCCCACAACTCCCAAGTCGTCTCCTTGTCCGGAGTTGTTTCCTGGGGAAACAAAAAAATACCTGCGTTTTGCCTTAACAAATGGCTGACTCCCCATTCGCTGCCCTCTAAATTCTCAAAGCTTCCCACATAACTCAAAAATGGCCTCAAAGGCTTTTCAGGCAACAGGGGAAATGCGTTGGAGCCTCCAAAACTCAAAAGAAGCTTGTCCAAACTGCTATGCAGGCTTTTGGCAAAAAACCCATCATCATCCACATAGCCGGCTTGCGCTCCCGGCTGCATAGAAGGGTTGCGGATGGAGGCGTTTGAAAGCAAAGGCTCAACCCAAACTTGGGAAGCGCCTTCTTGCAAGGCTTGCAAGGCCACTTTCCCATAATATTCCCTCGGCCAAGGTTGCACCGTCAGCATGGGCTTTCCACTCTCCCGCGCATTCGCCAGCGTTTGCTCGTCAATGCCCGCAAGCACCACCAAGGCGTTGCGCTCTGAATGACGGCTCGCCGCAAGAGAGAAGAGATCAAAAAAACTGAGCTCCAAGCGCTCTAAAGTATGCGCCAAACGAAACTGTACCCAAGCCAAGCCACCCTCAGAAGCCACGTCTGAGCGGGCAGACAACAACAAGCTTGCAAAGCCGCTGATCCCCAATGCCCAAAGAAAAGCGACCACCAACTTTCGGAGAAAACGGGCTCTCACGGAAACAATGCCACCTTGCAAGTTAGAGAAAACAACACTTCCATTAATGGGGCTGTAACTTCAGCTCTATTTTTCCTTCGTGCCTCCACCTCAAAAAATGAGCCACAAGCCATTGCGCTTTCGCAACCTCCAGCAGGGGACTTGCTTGCGCCTCTTTCATGGCCGCCTGCTCTACCTCTAGGACGGCGCCCTTTTGCTTCAGCATCCACAAAACATCCCCTTCGTATACCATGGGCATTTGCCCTTTCCATGGAGCACTCAGCCTCTCTTTGTCATCGATGAGCTCCCGAATAAAAGGCCAGGGAGGCTGTTGAGTGGACGCACCTGTATATAAAACATCCGCTGCACTTTCGAGCTGCGAAACAGAATCATCGAAAAGGAAAGCATAATGCGTCGGGACTTTTCCTGAAATCAGCCGAGACAAGAGGACAGAAGTCAATTCGTCTATGCGCTCAAACTGCAAAATGCAGCGCTCCTGAGCTAAAGAATGAATGGTTAAATGCAACTTGGGACGCACTGACTTCAGTGTGTTGTCGACTCTGCGCACAATCTCCTGCTCAATCTCTTGAGAGGCTCGTTCAAAACAGTGCCTCATTTGAGACTGCGCATGCTCCCACATTTGAGAAATGTCACTCAAACGCTGGCGGGACTGCTCAACAAACTCAATGCCCGCAGACGTCAACAAAGCAGCCGCTGCATTCTCTTGCTGCACTGCGGCATGCGCCTGCCAAGCTGCGCCTAAAATAAACTCGCCATGCCATTTGAGGTGCGCGCTCTTTTGCGCATAACTTTGGGTGGCGTTTTCATATTGAGAGCGCAAGGCTTCCCAGGCTTGATAGGCTGCCCCAACTGTCTCTGCGCGATCCAACCATGAGCGCACCAAAGAGGACCAGTCTTCAGGAGAAGGAGGCGCCAGCGCGCCTATCTCATCCATTGGAATGTTGGGCTATCTCCATATCGCTGTCGTCGCAACAGTCTGCACGACTGAGCCTGTGTTTTAATTGGTGGCGCAACTCGGGCCCTGAGCGAGGTGTCAGCAATGCAGCCAAACCAGCACCTACAATGAGGCCGGCGCCAAACAGCACAATGCATGGCAACACTTTCTCAGGAAGGGTTCGACGTGCTTCCAGGCCCACCTTTTCGAGCAGATCGTCGGCATCCACCGTTTGCAACTTGCGCTTCATCTCTTTCCAATTCATCATCGCCTCCAAAATTTTCAGGGCCATTTGCCCACTCGTTTTTTGTCTATCCGGTTTTTTTCAGGGCTTCCTTCAAAACAACATCTGCTGCATTCAACAATTTATCTTGAAAAAAAGGAAGCATCGCTACTTGAAAACCCAGCTTAACCATTCTCATGGTTGTGCGGCTGCGAAGCCCGCCACCGAGAATGTAGCCTGCGCCAAAAGCCACCGCCAACGAGGCATAAGGGCGTGCCCTCACCTTCTCGCTTAATGCCTCGAATGCTTCACACCTCGTGCACGCTTCCAATTCCGCTTTCTCTGTTTTCATCGCCGTGACACCAACTTCCCAATGACAAACCCCACCAACAAAGCCCCTGCGAGACAGACCATTGGATTCTGAGTCACCCTCGTTTTGATTCTTTCATTCAGCTCAGCCACATTCTTCTTCACACTGTTGAGCCTCTCCTCAAAATCATCCTGAACTTCTTCAGTCGGCATTTGCATGGTCTCTCTCCAATTGTCTCTTTCCAAAAAAAACCTCAGAAAAATTTAGTCCCTTCTGCTCGACAACACGCCCAGAAGAAAACCTACCCCCATGGCCCCCGCAACCCATAGCCACGGCTCTCGCTGAATCCAGCCTCTGAGATCGACTGCAATGCGGAGCTCCCCTTCTAAGGCTTGCATGTCCTGCAGCACACGCTCCCTGGCCTTAGCAAGGTTTTGCTTAAGTTCCTGAGTCGTCAAGTTTTGAAGTTGTCTCTTCTCCAACGGACGCTCCTTGCTCAGCTTGCTTCAATTCCTGGAATATAACCTGGCGTGTCACAAACAATTCCTTCACCGTTTCGGGCATAAACTTCATGCTCTCCAAACGCCGCACAGCCCACACAATGCCTATGCCTCCCAACGCAAAATCCAATAGCCCCACCAACAACAGCGCCGCCCACGTCGGCATGGCCAACTTCAGCACAAAAACCAAGCTTATATTCACAAATACACAACCAAAAATCAACGGCAGCAGACACAACAAAAGCACCAAAAAACTTCCCAACAGCTTTTGCAAGTCTTCAGAAAGCTCTTTTTGAAGCAACTTTAAATGCTGCTCAAAAAGGAGACTCAAGCTCTCCAACAAACCCCTCATGCTTTTAATGACGGCCATGCCAAAACCTCAGGGACACGAATATACGCTAGCGAAACCATTTCCTAAAGTCGTCCACAACTTCCGGAGAAAAGGAGCCTGCCTGCACAAATACAACTTCTCCTCGGCGATTGATCAACAAATGTGTCGGCAACTCCCGAATCTGCCCCAACCATGTCTTCCCTGCTTTGAGCTGCTCGCTGGCCACCACAACAGGAAAGGGCAGCTCGGACATTTCAGAATATACCTTCAGCGTTTTTTCTCCTTCCAAATCCATCCCTGCCACAATAACCACCAAACCTTTGTCCGCATAACCTTCATGGAGCTTTTGAAGCACTGGCATTTCAAGAAGACATGGAAAACACCACGTCGCAAAAAAACTGACCAGCACCACTTTGTCTTCCCAGGGCTCCAAAAAAACAGGCTCCGCACCTACCCAGCCCTGCCTGAATTCTCTGGCCAGCAACCGAACATGCTCAGGGTTTGTCGGGTGTTGGTGCGTGCAACCCAGAAAGCTCCCCATCAGGACTGTTAGGAAGACGACAATCCTTGCATAACCCATAAATCTCCATCTTGTGCGAGAGAATGAAAAAACCGTGCTGCTTGGCAACCACCGCTTGCAAGGCTTCAATTTGTCTGTCCTCAAACTCAACAATAAAACCGCACTGTGTGCAGATGAGATGATCATGGTGTGCACCTGCAACTTCATAGCAGGTATGCCCACCTGAAAAATTGCGCGCCTGCACCAAGCCACTGTCCGCAAGCAAACGCATGGAGCGGTATACGGTGGCAACGGAGATGCGTCTGTCCAATGTGCGTACTTTGGTGCAGAGTTCTTCTATGGAAATATGGCCTTCTTCTTGAAAAAAAACCGTTGCGATCAGATCTCTTTGACGCGTGCGCTTGAGGCCACAGGCCGCCAAATGCGCATTCATCTTCTCCAGCTGCAAGGCTACTTTTGCTGAAATCGCTGCTTCCATGCGCGCATTCCATCTTGAGAGTCTGAAGTCCCTAAGTCGACACCGCCATTGAGATGAACCAAAGAGGCATGCGCTGTTTTCCTCACGTGCGAAGAAGAATCGCCCAAAGCCCTTATCAACGCGGGTGCCAGCTTGAGCCCTTCAGGGCGATGGCGTGCCAATTCCGCAGCCAACACTCGAATGCGCTCGTCTGTGTCCAACAACAGCCGCTCAATTTCATAGCCCGCTGCAGAAAGCTCCACTTTGTTGCTTGGAGGGACATTCCTTGGAGGCATGCCAAAAAACAAAACCATCAAAAAGGCAGCGGCAATGCCAATATGCATAAACGAGCGCGCAAAAGAAGTTTGCTTCAAAAGCACCTTCACAATGCTTTGCGCCGAAAGAAGGACTGCAAAAGACAAAAACAACCATGGCGCTGCGCTCTCCCAACTCATCGGCAGTTTCCCAGGGTTCCTTTGCACCCAAAGGACAAAACCCGTAGAAACTGCCAAAAAGAAATACGTGGCTTGCGTCAGTAACTTCATGCTGCTGGGAGATACTTTGAGCATAACGGCGACACTTCAAGAAGTGAGCAGGACGAAAAAGAGCAACGGGGCCAGGAAAACAAAAGAAAGCAAACAATCGCTTGAGGCCTGTTTATATCCTTTTTTGAAAAACCATGCTGAGCAAAAACGAGCCCAACACCGCCAAGGGACGAAAAAAACCTTTACGCTGGAAGCCTCTCGGGGCAACTCCTCAATGAGGATTTTCGCTTTAGGAACTGCCATGGATTGACAGCTTTTAAAAACGGTTTATACCGAGCTGGAAGATGCACAACAGCTGGACCCCCCAAAGAGCACCGGACGAAGTCCCTACCCCTGTCGCCATTGCTTTGTCGGACTTTTGTCGACAAGCCCAAGCACCGGCCCCGCCTGCCATGGTGCGCGCAGCTTTGGCCTACCTCTCTGCTGAGGAGGACTTCCGCCTTGAAGCCTTTGCCAGATCCACGCCACCCTCCTCACCCTTGGGGCCCTTTGCTGTCGTCGACATTCTCAAAGGGACTTCTCCCGAAATCGCCGCCATGCGCGAAAAAACCGATTATTATGCATGGGTGAAACAACTCCCTTTGCAACCCAAGCTGACGCCGACACCTTCGCCAACACCTCCTTCGGGACTTCAAACAGCCCCTTCACCCCCCTTGGAGGCTTCTCTTCCTCCCTCGCTTTTGCCACCTTCGCAAAAAACCTGGTCCCTGGGAAAACCCTACGCCCCTCCGCATAAACCCCGAGGGCGCTTCATTCAAGTGGAGCCTGGCAAAGAAAACCTGCGCCTCCTCTTTCGGGCTGAAGCCAAGGAGCGGGTTTGCCTCCTCATGGAATCCTCTCGTACGCAAGTGGAGCTGCTCTCTTTGTTTTCCTCACAATTCCGAGGGGAAGGCGAGGCCCTCACCTGGAAAGAAGTCTCCTCGGTTTTGGGCTACCACGGGTTGCTGGCGGTTTTTGAGGAAAAGGAGCGCACCACCCTGAGGGAGGGGCTGTGTCGCTTCCGCTGCTCCCTGGACAAACTTTCAAAGGCGTGGGAGATCCGCCCTGTTGCATTGAAAAAACGCATAGAGGCGCTCTCTCTCGAAGAGGAATTCGACACGCTGCGCAAACGCTTTGCAGCGGAAATATTGGACTCACCCAACCTCAACTCCCAACTGCGTGTTTTGGCGCGGCCAGGCTATATGAAGGACTTGGGGATCGCCTCTGCCCTCAAAAAGCAGCTTTCTGCCAAACTCAAAACCATGCTGGCCCAGCTGCCTCCAGAGCTGGAAATGCCGGAGTTGCAACTTCGAGAATTGGCCAAACAACACCGCCTTGACAAAAACTTGCTGTCTGCTGCGCTTGAACAATTGAAGCTTTTTTAACCCTTGTTTCTTTCCTGTTTCTTTCCTGTTTCTTTTCACGCTGTCTTCAACCTGTCTCAAACCTGTCTTTAAACTTGTCTTAAAATCATGCCTATTTACGAATACTTTTGTGAAGCTTGTGGAAACCAGTTGAGCCTCCTCCAAAAAATGAATGCGCCTGCACCTGCGGCCTGCGAAAGCTGTGGGGCTCCCCATGCCCTCAAAAAACGCATCAGCATGTCCGCTTTCCACCTCAAAGGCGGCGGCTGGTATTCGGAGCTTTATGCCTCCAAAACCAAGGACAATGCCGCCCCCGAGGCCGCTGGCCCTCCTGCCTCCAACACCCAAGCCCCTGTCACGGCCCCCTCTCCTTGCGCGGGGTGTCCGGCCGCCTCCTCGGCTTGCGCCAGCGCGCCCAAACCATGAAAGCTCCCCTGGGCTTTCTGCTCCCCCTGGGGGCTTTGTGTGCCTGCCTTGCCGCTCCCCACCGTATGCCCTTGGACATGGCTGAGCAAGGCAGGCTCTCGCGCACCTTGGAAAACCAACCCCGCTTCCTGCGTATTTCTTTTTTCGTCACCCCCTTCTTCGGCGACGAGGGCAAACAACTCCTCTCTCCTGTCCACCCCTCCTGGCTCCATCTCATGGAGGACACCGAAGGCAACCCCGTCTCCCCGGGGGAGGTAGAGGCTTTGTTGCCAGCAGGTACACCCGTGCGCATTCTCAAAGTGGAATTCCCCACCTCCTTGGCCATTGGCGGACGTACGCCTTATAGCCCCCGCACACGCCCCTGGGTTTATGTGGCCACACCGCACTCCCCAAAACCGTTCATCCTCGTCCTTCGGAGTGTCTTCAAAAACGCGGAGGACTTTCAGGCGGAGCTCAACCGCTATTTGACGCCTCTTAACCTCTCAAGCCGTATGGAGGCGTTTTCCAAGGACGAAAAAACAGCCATTCATACGAAAGAAGCCCTGCTGGGCATTGGTGCAGAAGCACTCGAAATGGCGCTGGGCTATCCAGAAAGCAAAACCTGGTTGTTTGAAGGGGAGCAGAAAACAGAAACCTGGCACTGGGGCCAGGGGAGCAAAACCGTCACCCTCCGAGGAGGACGGGTAGCTCCCTGAGGGAGAAGCCCCCTAAGCCCACCGCTTCTTCTTGCCTTTCTTCTTCTTCTTGCTTTTGGCTTCCGCTGCCTTGGCTGCCCCCGGCTTTACAAGCTTTGTAAGCTCTCCCATCATAACGGGCCAAAAGGCCCCCTTCGCCAGGGCCTCCAGCAACGCCTTCTGGCTGTGTATGGGCTTTTCAAACAACGTCGCCCCATACCCTATCTCATCCAAACTCTCTTTGGCATCACTGCCCCCAACGCCTGGAAGCTGCATCTTCTTGGCCATTTCCAGGGCCAACTCATTGGCCCCCAAACTCACTGTGGGGTTATAAACCTCAATGGCACAAAGACAATCCAAGGAGTTGATATAGTCGCGCGACGGGAATGGAAACTCCGTATCAAAGGGACGCGCCGCAATAATGGCCGCCCCCAAGGCTTTGAGCTTGGGCAGGCACTCCTCCACCCTCCAGGGCTTTTCACGGTTGCTCCCCCACATTTGTACTGGCTCGGGTGCTGAAAGCGGATTTTCGAAAAAACAAATGTATTGCCCCCGGTCTGTGTCGAGTTCCATCCCCACAAACACTTTTACTTTGGAGGTTTTGCCCAAGTCCAACAACTCTTCGCAGCCATCCTGCGTATTTTTCTCGGTAAAGGCAACCCCGTCTATGCCGTGCAGCTCCGCTCGAGCCAGCACCTCCCGTGGGTTGAGGGAGCAACCACGTGTCAGGTAAGAATGCGCATGCAAGTCAATCAACATAAAAAAAACCTATATCCTTTTGACAATCCGCCCAAGGCCTGTCATAAAGCATTTATGTTTACGGGCGTGAAGGTTTTTTCTGCCACCAAGGCGAAAGAACGAGAAGAATTGGGAGAAAATGTCTCCCGTTGGATAAAGAGCAACCCTGATCTGCAGATTGTCGACAGGGAGGTACGCCAGTCAAGCGACAATGAATTCCATTGTCTCTCGGTGGTCCTCTTCTATAAAAAACGAGAACCTTTATAGCGCTGCCAACCATTGCCTGCCAACGCGACAAAGGAGCTTGAACGAATGCTGGAGAGTCAATGCTGGAGAGTCTTTGTCGGCTGCGCCATGCAAACCCACACGCTTTTTTAGGCCGTCACAGCAAGCTTGGGCAGGTTTCGATCCGCGCATGGCGGCCGGATGCGCATTCCGTGGAGCTTCTTGTCGACTCGAAAGCCCTGCCCATGCACCCTGTCGCGCATGGCCTCTTTGAATGTACCTTCGCTAAGGATGCTGCTCCCACCCACTACCGCTTTCGCATCCACCGGCATAACCAACAGCTGCTCCTCACAGAAGACGCCTACCGCTTCCTCCCCTCCTGGGGGGAAATGGACTTGCACCTCTTCGGAGAGGGCTCCCACCAGCAACTCTGGACAAAAATGGGGGCCCACTTCCTCGAGGACTTCTTCGGCACCAGCGGCGTGGCCTTCTCTGTTTGGGCCCCCAACGCCGAAGGCGTCTCCGTTATAGGGGACTTCAACGAGTGGGACACCCGCATCCACCCCATGCGAAACATGGGGCCCTCCGGAATTTGGGAGTTGTTTATTCCGGGAATTGCCCCCGGGACGAAATACAAATTTCAACTCCACCTCCCGGGAGGGGGCTCCCACGCCAAGGCGGATCCCTTCGCCTTCCAGTTTGAAATTCCTCCGAAAACGGCCTCCGTCGTCTACCAAAGCCATTATGTTTGGAAGGATGCCGCCTGGCGCAAGGCATTGCCCCAACAACTGCGCTCTGACAAACCCCTCTCCATTTATGAAGTCCACCTGGGCTCCTGGCGCACCATTCCCGAAGAGGGCAACCGCTCCCTTTCCTTCCAGGAGTCCGCCCTGGCTTTGGCTGAATATGTCCAAGGCCTAGGCTTTACGCATGTGGAGTTGATGCCGGTGGCGGAATACCCTTTCGGTGGCAGCTGGGGCTACCAAGTCAGCGGCTATTTCGCTCCCACGTCGCGCTTTGGCACGCCGGATGACTTTCGGTTTTTTGTCGACACGCTGCACCAACATGGCATTGGCGTCATTATGGACTGGGTCCCCGCGCATTTTCCGAGAGACCCCTTCGCCCTTGCCCACTTTGACGGCACCGCCCTCTATGAGCATGCGGATCCACGCCGCGGCCTCCACCCGGACTGGGGCACCGCCATCTTCAACTACGGCCGCCATGAAGTCCGCAACTTCCTCATTTCCAACGCCCTCTATTGGCTCGAAGAATTTCACATTGACGGGCTTCGCGTGGATGCGGTCGCTTCCATGCTTTATTTGGACTACAGCCGTAAGTCCGGCGAATGGACCCCCAATGCCTATGGCGGCCGCGAAAACCTCGAGGCCATTGACTTCCTCAAAACACTCAATGACACCCTCCAACAGCGCTGCCCAGGCACCCTCGTCATGGCCGAAGAGTCCACCGCCTGGCCTCAAGTCAGCCGGCCAACTTCCGTGGGGGGACTTGGCTTCTCCCACAAGTGGAATATGGGGTGGATGCATGACAACCTCAAATTTTTTCAAAAAAACCCGGTCCACCGAAGCTACCACCACCATGAGTTGACGTTTGGCCTCCTCTATGCCTTTAGCGAAAACTTTGTCCTTCCTCTCTCTCATGACGAAGTGGTGCACGGCAAAGGCTCCCTCATTTCTCGCATGCCGGGGGACTTGTGGCAGCAGTTTGCCAACCTCCGGGCCCTCTACGCTTGGATGTGGGCGCACCCTGGCAAAAAACTGCTTTTTATGGGCGGCGAGTTTGGCCAATTTGCCGAGTGGAACCATGAGCAAAGCCTGGACTGGCACCTCTTGGACTATTATGGCCACAAGCAGCTTCCGGGGTTGCTTCGAGAGCTCAACCGCCTCTACCGCGAGGAGCCTGCCTTGCACCAAAGGGACTTTCGCTCCGACGGTTTTTGCTGGCTGCAGGCGGAGGCCGCGGACGTCAACGTCTATGCCTTCTTCCGGCGAGGGGACATTGGGCGCGAAGTCCTCTGCGTTGCCAACCTCTCCCCCGTCGTCCGGGAAAACTACCGCATCGGCTGCCCCACCCTGGGGCGCTTCTACGAACTCCTCAACACCGATGCCGCCCTCTTCGGAGGCTCAGGCATTGCTAACCCCCCTCAGAATGCTGTCCCTACGCCGTGGGATGGGCAGCCGGCTTCTCTTTCTCTAACCCTGCCGCCGCTGGGGGTGCTCCTGCTGGCCCGCGGCTGAACCCTCTCCTATTCAACGACAAGCTTGCGGACGCGGTGGCCATAGGAGTCCACCACATAGAGGGTGCCGTCCTTGTCGAGCGTGACGTCGAAAGGCACGTTAAACTGTGCGAGGCTTCCAGGGCCGTCGGCAGAACCTTGCACGCCGCTGCCGGCAAACGTGCTGACAATGCCCTCCGGCGTTACCTTGCGGATGCGGCAGTTAGCGGTATCCGCTACATAGAGGTTTCCCTCTGCGTCCATGGCCATGCCATAGGGATATCTCAACTGTGCCGTGCTTCCATCGCCGTCCGCAAAGCCTGCCTCGCCACTTCCGGCCAAGGTGCTGACTTCTCCTTCCGGCGAAATTTTGCGGATGCGGTGGTTGCCGGCATCCACCACATAGAGGGTTCCTTTGGCGTCGATGGCAATGCCATAAGGGTAATGAAACCGCGCGGCTGTTCCAGGGCCGTCGGCAAAACCTCCTCCTCCCTCACCTGTAGGGCCACTTCCAGCCAAGGTGCTCACTTCTCCTTCTGGCGAAATTTTGCGGATGCGGTGGTTGGCAAAATCCGTCACATAAAGGTTGCCCTCCGCGTCCACCACGGCGCCAGCCGGCCTATCAAACTGCGCGACGCTTCCGGGGCCGTCGACAAGGCCTGGCTCGCCGCTTCCGGCAAAAGTGCTCACCTCACCCGACGGCGTGACTTTGCGGATGCGGTAGTTGAAATAGTCCGTCACATAGAGGTTCCCCTTTGGATCTACCGCCATACCCACGGGGTTTCTAAACGCTGCTTCGCTTCCGGGGCCGTCGACAAAGCCCAACTCGCCGCTTCCGGCAAGCGTGCTGACAACACCCGCCAACGTCACCACGCGAATGCGCTGGTTATGGAGGTCTGCCACATAGAGGAGCCTGGCCTGGGTATCCATAACTATGCCCGAGGGGTTATTAAACCGTGCGGCTGCTCCGGGGCCGTCGGCAAAGTCTCCTCCTTCATAAGTGGCAGGGCCGCTCCCGGCCAAGGTGCTGACCGTCACCGTCGGCACATAGGGAGTGCATATGCCCCTCTCGCCTGGCTTGGCGCCCTCTCCGCCATAGCAAACAGCCCCCAAAGGACAGGCGGCGTCATTGCCCACCTTGCATACGCCGGGTATATTGCAGGCGAACAGCAAAAACACCCACATAACAGCTTGTCCAAGTTTTCGTGTTTCCACAGGTGGCCCCTCAAAAGTTTTTTGCTTTGGCACTCATAGCATTGTTGGGCGGCGCACAGCACTTTTCCTCATATATACCCATGCTGTAAAACCTCGGAGACGGCGAAAACCTCACTTGGGGAGGGCGACAAAGCTTTTGCCTTTCGCGGCAATTTTGGAGGCAAGGGCCCTAAACAGGGAGCGTACCTCCAGCTGGGGGGTTTTGGTGAAAAGCTGGACCAGCTTTGCCGTCCTCTCCGCCAAGGCGGCCATGTGGCTAAGCCGCTCCAGCTTCTCTGCGGAAGCATTCCCCGAAGCCAGGGCCATGGCTTTGGCTTTTTCAAAGTCCCCACAAACGCGGCGAATCAAAACATATTCGCGCTCCTCCAACACCCGCCGCGCCATTTTTATAACGTCCGTCTCCGCTTTATAGCGCCAGACGGTTTCTCCCTTCTCCCGCACTCTCATGACGACTTTCCAGTGCTCCAAGTCCTTTAGCAACATGGAAACCCCACCTTTGGAGAGGGCCAAGGCCTCCCTAATTCCCGCGGCTGACAGCGGTTGGTTGTATAAATAAAGCAAGGCCCATACGCGGCCTAAGTTGCGTTTGAAGCCCCAAAACTCAATGACGTCGCCGACGGCCTCTATGGCGGTGTTTTCCCAGGACTGCAAACCTATGCGCATGCAGCTTGCCTCTGCACCAGGCTGTCTCACGCGGCCCCTCGCTTGGAAAACATGTCTTTGGCAAACTGCCTTGTCCACAAAACAAGCTGGGCGCCGCTGGGCGTTTTGGCATAGTCGCCAAGCAACCTAAAAGCCTCTTCCATCTCTCGCTCCATCAACGCTATGGCTTCGTCCAGCGCCCCGGAGCACATGACGGCCAAACCCAACTCGCGCGTGCGCTCACGCGTCACCGTCGGAAAACTCCAAGCTTCTTTAAAGCGCTTCATGACGGAGGGGTTTTTCTGGGCCGCCAACAATACCAGCAAGGAGGGCGTTTTGGACTGAATGTCGGCAAATTGGGGTTTGCCCTCATCCACCCCCGTAATGTCCTTCACGTCATCGGCCATTTGGAATACCACGCCCAGCTTGCGGCCAAAGGCGTCCAGCCGCTCTTCCGCTGCCGTATTCCCCGCCAAAATGGAGGCCGCCGCTCCGCACCAGCCAAACAGCGCCCCTGTCTTCCCCTCCGCAATCTGCTGAAGCTGCTCCACCGAAAGCAGCAAATTTCCCCTCGTCTCCACCTCGGCTATGGCCGCGTGCGTCATCTCCGCCACAACCTTCAACGCCGTCTGCGTCAGCCGGTTGTGGATGTGTGTCAGCTTTAACGCTGCCCCTGACAGCATGAGGTCTCCCCCCATCACCGCTACAATGTTGCCCCACCGCGCATTCACGGTGGGCAAGGAGCGGCGGAACATGCCGTTGTCCACAACATCATCATGCAACAAACTCGCATTGTGGATGAATTCTGCCGCCACGGCCACTTCCACCAGCCTCTCGTCTTCTTTAAGGCCCAGCATGTCGCTGAATAAGTGCAGCAAAATGGGCCTCACATGCTTCCCTCTGGCCGTCAAAAACTCACCCAAAGCATCCACGAGTGTTCCGTTGCCAGCCCCCACTTCCGAATTGCGCAACCAAGCGTGAGAGGAATTCTCAACACGCTCTAAAAAATCCTTAAACAACAAGCCGGGACTCATGCCGCCGGTATAGTTCAAGTCACCTTGAACTGCATGTAAAATATGCATGCCTATTCAGCGCGCATGGCTTCCACAGGGTCCAAATGAGAAGCCCGCAAGGCAGGGTAAAAACCAAAGGCAATGCCAATGAGGACGCTGGTCCCCAGGGCCAAGGCGACGGCCCAGACGGGAACCTGGGTCGGAAACGCAAATACCCATTCAACCACCCCGGAAAGCCCAAGGCCCATCCCCAAACCCATCAGCGCCCCCATCAAAGACAAAACCACCGCCTCGGTTGCAAATTGAAACAAAATCCGCCGCTTGCGGGCACCCAGGGCTTTGCGTATGCCAATTTCTCGCGTGCGCTCCGTGACGGCTACCAACATAATGTTGAGGATGCCGATGCCGCCAACCAACAAAGACAAGGCGGAAATTGCAAAGGTTGCAATGGCGACAATGGAGCTCAGCTCTTTGAGTTGCCTTGTCATGGATTCATAAGTTTCAATGAAAAAATTTTCTTCGCCTTCTGTTTTAATGTTGCGCCGCTGCCCCATAAGGCGCCTTACTTCGTCTTGGGCGCGCTCGAAGCTTTCTGCGTTGTGGGCTTTGACGTGGAGGGTCAGCGGGTGGCGCAGGCCATAGGCATTGAGGAAGGCAGACATGGGGACAATGGCGGTGTTGTCCAAATTCAGCATCCCCATCAACTTCCCTCGCCTCGCCAAGGTGCCCACCACCCTATAGGAGCGCTCCCGAATCCGGACTTGCTGGCCAATGGGGTCCACCAGAGGAAACAACCTGTCCACCACATCCGGTGCCAGCACCACGACGCGTGCGCCCTCCAACGCTTCCGCTTCGCTAAAAAACCTGCCTGAGGCCATCTGCAACCCCGCTGTGTCTACATAGTCGGCCGTGGCACCCGTCAGGCTGACATTCGGGTTGGTTCTGTCCTGCGCCGTCCTTATGCGCACGCCACGCGCATCCGCATAGGCCGCCACCGACGCCACCGAAGGACAGTGCGCAACAATGGCGCGCCTGTCTTCCAAACTCAGGTTCGGCGCTTTGAGAATCCGGTCCCACATTTTAGAGTCGTAGTTGAACGTTATCCCCATGGGCCACTTGGAAACGCTAAAAACGTTGGCCCCCATCGTCGAAAAGTCCTTCTCTATCTTCCTTGACAAGCCTTCAAACAAGCTCATCGTCACAATAATTGTCACCGTTCCAATCACTATCCCCAGCAATGTAATCAGCGTACGCAAGGGGTTGGCGACAAAGCTGCTCCATACCAGCCTGAAGTTGTCGAAGAAGGCCTGAATCATTCGTGCCTCAGCGCAACAATCGGCTCTAAATGGGCCGCCTTCAACGCCGGCAAAATGCCAAATACCAAACCCACAAAGGCTGCGAAACTGAGGCCACCTACCACCGTCAGGGGGTGGACAACCGCCGGCAAGGGCGTCACCCAACTGACCACCTTCGCCGCCAAAAGCCCCGCCCCGGTGCCAATGGCGCCCCCCAGCATGGAAACCAAAATGGCCTCCAGCATAAACTGCGCCACTATCGTCATGCGCCTTGCCCCCAGGGCGCGGCGCAGCCCTATCTCCCTTGTCCGCTCCCTCACCGAAACCAACATCATATTCATAATGCCAATGCCGCCCACCAAAAGGGTTATGAGGCCAACACCCATGGCGACGCCGAACAAAGCCCCCGTCACGCTGTTATAGAGGGACTTCATGCTGTCAATCCGGTTGAGGCTAAAGTCGTTGGGCTGAGCGGGGCCAAGCCGCCGGGCTCTGCGAACAACGCCTTCAAGCTCTTCTTCTAACAACGCCTGGGGGCCCGAAGCCGGAAGCACCACACCAATGGAGGTGTCTCCGGACTCCAACCAAAACGCCCGGTAGGTATTCATGGGGACAATGGCCTGGTTGTCCATGCTAACGCCCAAAAACTTCCCCGTGGGTTTCAGCGTGCCTACCACAACAAAAGGCACGCCAGCTATCCATATTGTCTCCCCCAGAGGGTTGGTGTTTCCGAAAAAAGTGTCCACCAAGTCTTTGCCGATGACGGCCACCTTGCGCTGGGTTTCCAAGTCTTCCTGCGTCAAAAACCTGCCTTCGGCCAACTCTTCATGAATGACGGCAAAATAGTTGGGCGTCGCTCCATAAATGGACACCATGAACAGCTCCCTGTCCATGAATTTGACGTTCTTCGGAATGCCATAAATGGGCTCCACCGCCTCCGCAAAAACGGCCAGGCGCTGAACCACTTTTGCCTGCTCCAGGGTAATGGGTTTTCGGTTGCGGTGCGAAAAATCATCCGTCGGCACCATCGGCATTCTTTGCACGAAAAGCACATTCGAGCTGAAGGAGGACAGCGACTTCTCAAAAGAAGCATTCATCCCCTGGATGATGCCGACAATGGCCAGCAAGGTTGCAACGCCCACCCCAACACCCAAAACCGTCAGAAAACTGCGGAGCCGATGGGTGCGCAAAGTCCTCATCGCTATTTTTCCGCCCTCCAGAAAGTGGATGCGAAAACTCATGTCCCCGCCTTCGTTGCCGCTGGAGAAATGTCCCCAAATGCAACCGCCGCCCCGGGGCCGTCGGCGCATACCCTTCCGTCTGAGAGGCGGACAGCACGGGGACAGCGCGCCGCAAGCTTGGGCTCGTGCGTCACCAACACCAGCGTGTGCCCCAGGCGGTGGAGCTCTTCAAACAACCGAAAAATGTCTTCGCCTGTGGCCGTGTCCAGGTTTCCTGTGGGCTCGTCCGCAAGCAGCAGCGAAGGTGCTGTCACCAGGGCGCGCGCAATGGCTACGCGCTGCCGCTGCCCTCCCGAAAGCTCCGTGGGCTTGTGGTGCGTTCTGTCTGACAGCTGCACCTGCTCCAATGCCTGCAATGCACGCTGCCTCCGTTCTTTGGAGCGCACGCCTCGATAGACCAGCGGGAGCTCAACATTTGCCAAAGCGGTTTCTCGAGGCAGAAGCTGGAAACTCTGGAATATAAACCCTATCTCCCGGTTGCGAATGTCGGCAAGCTCGTCGTCCTCCATTTTGGAAACGTCTTTGCCATTCAAAAAATAGGCGCCCCGCGTGGGCGTGTCCAGACAGCCTAACACATTCATCAACGTGCTTTTGCCGGAGCCGGACTGGCCCACTATTGCCACCCACTCTCCCTTCTCTATCTGCAAATGAATGTCGTTGAGTGCGTATACCGTTTCTTCGCCCACAACATAGTGACGGCATATCTCCTGGAGAGCAATGAGTGTCATGGCTTTCCCGGAATTTTTTTGTCGTCGATCAGGTCGCCCTCTTTCAGCTCCTTGGACAACAGGCGGTAGGGGCCCTCCACCACGCGCATGCCTTCTTCGACGCCTTCAAGCAATTCCATCTCCGCGTCAGAAGCAATGCCTGTGCGCACACGCACTGGCTTCACCCTCATGTCTTCTCCCACCACAAACACCACCTTCGCGAATGTGGATGCGGAGCGGGGCGCTGCCTCTCTGGCTCCATCGGCCACGCCTTCAGGCCCCAAAGGCGCCCTCAACATTCCCTCCGGGCGGACGGTTACCGCTTGGGTTGGCACCGTCAACGCCGCCTCCTTGTGTTCTGTATAAATCCTCACTTCCGCACTCATGCCTGTCAGCCCCCCCTCCGGCTTGCTCAATATCCCTATCCTCACCGGGAAGCTGATGGTTTCACTGTCCATGCCTTCATTGCGAATTAGCGCCTTTTGCGCTACCTCCAGCACCTCGCCTTCATAGGACATGCCCTCCAAAGCGTCGACTGTAATGCTGGCCTTCTGCCCCGGTTTGATGAAGACTACCTCCCGCTCGCTTGCCTCTATCCTCACCTCCATCGAAGACAAAGTCGCAATCGTCATCACCACATCCTCGGACAAGTCTGAGCCGCGCACGCGCTCACCTACTTCGCGGGACAGTTGGATGATGGTGCCATCAATGGGGGAATAGAGTGTCGTGCGCGCAAAATCTGCCTGCGCTTCTTCCAACGCAGCATGCGCCTGGCTGATGCGGCCTTTGGCAGCTTCAAAACGCGCCTGCAAACTGTCCTTCTCCGCCTGAATTTTTTCGTATTCGGACTTTGAAGCCAATCCCTTTTCAAACAAACCTCGGGTTCGAATCAGCTCCGCTTGCGCACGCTCTGTGTCCACTCTGGCTGCGTCATGTTCTGACTTCGCCGTCTTCCAGGCCGCTGTCGTCTGCTTCAGCAAAGCCTCATAGCGGCGTGGATCTATCTTCCCAAGCACCTGCCCCTTCTTCACCAAGTCGCCCTCCTTCACATGCAAAGCAATTAAGTCTCCGCTGATGCTGGAGGACAGCTTTACCGCAACACTGGGCTCCAGCTTTCCTGTGCCCACCACCGTTCGTGTAATTGCTCCCCGCTTCACTGTCACCAGCTGCGCATAAACAGAAACCGGCGCCTTCTCCCTCAAAGCCTGCCAGGTTGAAACCACTGTAAATGCAACCATCAAAATAAGAATCATCCGCTTCCACCACTTCATTGAAGCTCCTCCAAAGAGCCGCCAACAACACGCTCTAGCGAAATCCACGCCATCTCTACATCCACTCGGTTTTGTTGCTCCGTCAACTCCGTCTCCACCAGCCGGAGTTGTGCCTCCCTCATCTCCAGGGAGGAGCCCTGGCCAGCAACGAAACGCTCGCTGCTAAGCACCAACCCTTCTTCTGACTTTTGTCGGTTTCGCCTGGCGAGTTTTAAAACTTCGCGCTGCACCTCCAGCTGAGCGAGTGCTTGCCGGACTTCTCCGGAAAGCTGAATTTCCGCCTGTTGCAAATCTCTTCTGGCTCCCGCTTGCTCCAGCGCCGCCAGCGCCTTGTTTGAAGAAGTGCTAAAACCGTCAAACAACATCCAGCGAAGGTTGAACATGCCTGCCAACGCATTTTGCCTTCTCCAGTCAGAAACAAAAGGGCTGAGCTCTGTGCCGCTGCGCTGGTATTGCAAAGACAGAAAAATGCTCGGCCAATGGTTGGCTGATGCGATGGAGATGGCATAGGCCGCAGCACGCATCCGCTTGGAAAGCGCCCGAAACAAAGGGCGGCGGTTTTGGGCGAGGCTCAAAATGTCTTCAGCATTCAAAACCAGCTTGTCATTCAAACCTTCCGGGGGCAGCGGGTGCTCGGCTCGAATGTCCGCATAGGGGCGAGAAAGCCACTGAAGCAGGTTTGCTTGGGCCTGCACAATGGCCTGACGCTGCATCACCAGACGAATGGTGTCGCTGCCCAAATGAATTTCTGCGTTGATGACATCCAACTTCTGCGTGCGGCCTGCTTCAAAAAGCGCTTTGGCCCGCTCCAACTGCTCAGCGGAACGCTGCCTTGCATTTTCTAATACCTCCAGGGCAATTTGCGCTTTCAACAACTCGAAAAAACGCCGCGCCCCTTCCGTCTCGGAAACCAGGCGCTGCTCTGCTAACTCTCCCTCCGCGGCCTCTCGCAAAAAACCTGCCTGTGCTATTTGCTTCCACCAACGGCCCCCGTCATAAACCAACTGCTGCAACTGAAGCTGAAACCCCAACCGCGTATAGGTGGAGCCTTTGACGTCAATGGGGATGTTGTCAAAATCTCCGGACATGCCCATCGGCACAGCTTGGTAATAACGCTGGGGGCCCGCCCAAGTTCGGTTGGCCGACAGCTCCGTCGAAAGCTGTGGATAAACAGGTGCCCACGCCTGCCGCACATTCTGGTGGGAGGAGGCCAATGCCAATTCGGCTTTCAACGCCTCCAGGTTGTTGCGGGCAACCTGACGCACCTCCTCAAGCGTAATGGGCGTCGTATGCAACAAGGCCAAAACCAAAAACGTCTGCATCCTTCTCTCCTAAAGCGCCGGCATGGCAGCAGGGATAATTATTAGCGTGAATGCAGCATGGTGGGCATAAAGCCCCAAACTCCACAGCACCCCCTTCCAAGGCTGCATTTTCACCGCCGCCGCAAAGCCCAGGCCCAACCCCAAAACCACCCACAAGGCATAGCCGTCCACCGCTGACAGCAAGGGCAACCACCCGGGAGAAATGCCCTCCCAGCTGCCTAAGCCGCCCAGAGAAGTCGCTATCAACTGCCCCGCCTGCTCCGGGTAAACCACAGGACGGCCAAGCGCGACGACACCACCGGCCATGTGCCAAATGGCCCAAGGCAAAAGCCCCCCCGCCGCAGCGCAAAAACACGCCATAAACCCCGTCGGCCTGTCCAAAAGCCACGCCAATGTCCGCAAAATGAGCGCAATGCCCAACGCGCATAAAGAGGGCCAAAAGAGGCCCTTCGCAACCGCCACCACCCAGGCAATGCGCTGGCCTTGCTCAATGGCCGCCTGCAAGTCACTCTCCGTCACCTGGGCCATGGCCAAGGCCATGTCCATGCGCGCAATGGTTTGCGGCGCTACGTCCAGCCGCAACGCAAAACATAGGCTCCCCAACAGACAGGCCACCGTGGAAACACCCAGCGGCACCCACCAATTCCGCGCTGCAACCAACTTGGGCAACCCATCCACCGGGTTGAAGAGGGAAGAAAAAAGCAATTTTGAAGCGGGCAACATGCATCCATGGCTTTCCATGCAGCGGTTTTGGCTCACCTAACAACTGGTTTCCTGTTGACGTAAGCTTGGCAGGACACACACGTTGGGGGCGAGCCAAAGCTCGCTTGCACTGCGCAGCTAAGCTGTCCAAAGGGGGCTTGCCGGAAAATGGGTGCCTTGGCGGCTTAAGTCAACAGAAAGCCAGTCTAAAACAAGTCATTGGCGTTTTGAAGGTGTTTTCTTCATATTTATTCAGATAACGCTGTTACGGTTGCTTCAGGCATGTAGCGTTTTTTTTGCTCCTTCTTTAAATCAGTTATAGAGCTGAAGGCACACTTTCCCTTCCACAACACTGGAGACGGTTTAACATGGTGGACAGCAGTGACTTTGCACAAGTCCTGACAGAGGCCGAGGACATTGCACGCAGCGTCAGGCAGCCTTTGACGACGGCACACATTCTCTTTGCCATGTTTACGGTGGAAAACCGGGCGGCCCTCCTTCTCCAGGAGAAGGGCATTGACGAGGACGCCCTCCTCGAGTTGCTCAAACAGGCCCCCCAGGAGCAAGAGGGCCTCGTCCGGGAGCTCAAAGAAAAAGCCCGCGAAATTGCAAACGGCTGCGGCTGTGACGAAACGGACACCCTGCATGCACTCATTGCGGCTACGCGTGTGCGCTGCCTCGCGCAGGACTTGCTCTTCAAAACAGGCTTGGACTTGACGGGGCTTCGCAACAAAGCCCTCTCCTATTATTTGAGTGGCCGTATGCCCAGGCGCCTTCTTCTCACAAGAGAGTTGGGCCCTTCTTCTGCCCCACCCCCACGCTTGAGGACGCCGGGGGCTCCACCGCGTGCGCAAACACCCCTTCTCAAATACGGCGACAACAACTCTCTGCCTCACCCTCTGCCCTTGTCTACGCGGGAGCTTTTTGAAACGCCCAAACAACCACCACCGCCCGCGCCTCCGCTGGCTTCGCCACCAGCGCCACCTTCGCCTTCTTTGCTGTCGCCCTCGGCTACGCCTTCGCTGAAACCGGGGACGCCCCTTGCCCCCAAGGCAGGAGAGCTTCTTCTCTCGCCTCAACACTTTCCCCTCCTTGCCAGCCTGGGGAAAAACCTCTCTGCCCTCGCCAAAGAAGGCAAGTTGGATCCCGTCATCGGCCGCGCCAAAGAGATTGACGAAGTCATCGACATTCTCGGCAAACGCAGAACGAACAACCCCTGCCTCGTCGGGGAGCCTGGCGTCGGAAAAACCGCCATCGCCGAGGGCGTCGCACAGCAGCTGCTTCGCCTTCCGGGGCCCCTCTCCTCCCGCATCCTCGTCCAGGTGGATGTGGCCTCGCTGGTGGCCGGCACCCAACTGCGTGGCTCCTTCTCGGAGAGGCTCAACGCCCTCAAGGACGAGGTGAAGCGGGCGCAGGGGCGCGTCATTGTTTTTGTCGACGAGCTCCATATGCTTATTGGCGCGGGTGCCAGCGGGGACGGGCCGCAGGACGCGGCCAATGAGTTGAAAACCGCTTTGGCGCGGGGGGAGTTTCCTTGCATTGGCGCGACGACGCATGATGAATACCGGCAGCACATTGCGCAGGACGCGGCGCTGGAGCGGCGCTTTTCCAAAGTATGGGTGAAGGAGCCTTCAGCGGAGGACGCACTCTATATCCTCCATGGACTTATCCACCGCTACGAGGAGCACCACCATGTCCGCTTCCCTCCGGAGGCGCTGAAGGCTGCTGTCTCCCTCTCCTCCAAATACATTCAGGACAGACGCCTTCCGGACAAGGCCATTTCCGTCCTGGACTTGGCCGGCTCCCGCTGCCGGCGCGCAGGCAAAGAAACGGTGGAGCCGGAGGATGTGGCGCGCGTCGTCGCGCAACTGGTTTCGCTGCCGGAGGAGCGCTTGCTCATGGCGGAGACGGCACACCTGCTCAACTTAGAGGCACAGCTGAAGGCGCATATTGTTGGCCACGAGGACAGCATTGCACGCATCGCTTCCGTCATTCGCCGCAACTATGCCGGGTTTTCCAGCCGACGCCCCATGGGCTCCTTCTTGCTGCTGGGGCCCACGGGGGTGGGGAAGACGGAGTTTGCGAGGGTGCTGGCCCAAGTCCTCTTCGGCAGCGCGGATGCACTCATTCAGCTGGACATGAGCGAGTCCTCCGAGAGCCACGGCATCAGCAGGCTTATTGGCGCGCCTGCCGGCTATGTCGGCTACGGCGACGGGGGGCAGCTGACGGAGCCTGTGCGCAAGCGGCCTTCCAGCGTTGTGGTGTTGGATGAAATTGAGAAGGCACACAGAGAAGTCCTCATGTTGCTGTTGCAAATTTTGGAGGAAGGCCGCCTCACCGACGGGAAGGGGAGGCAGGTGGACTTCTCTAATACGGTTATTGTGCTTACCAGCAACCTGGGCGCCGAAGCTTTCTCCCCCAAAACGCGGGCCCTCGGGTTTGGGGCGGCCTCCGCCTCCTGTGCTGCTTCCCTCAGCGAAGAAGTCCTCAGCAAAACCAAGCAGGCCCTTCCCTTGGAGTTGTGGAACCGCATGGACGAGCGCTGTGTCTTTTCTCCCCTCTCGCATGCGCAAATGACTCAAATTGCCCAACACCTCCTCAGGAAAAGCAGCGAGCGCCTGGAGAAGGAGCGCGGCATCCGTTTTGAAGTGGCGGAAGCCGTCACGGAGTACCTCCTGGCCAACGGCGGCTTTGAGCCCTCCCTCGGCGCCCGCCCCATGCGGCAAACCATTCAACGCCTCATTGAAGCCCCCTTGGCTGAGCACATTTTGGCAGGCCATTTCCAAAGCGGGGACAAAATCCACCTCCATATGCAGGAGGGGACTTTGGCGTTTGCGTTGTAGGGTGCGGGCGGGTTTTCACTCAACCCTATTTCGGCCTCTATTCCGGCCAAAAAACGACGGCGCGCGCACTGTCCGAGGACCATACCAATTCGCCGTTCCTCAAGTCATAGACGCGAGGCCAGGCCCCTATGTCCAAGGTCCCCACCAGAAGCCATGCGTCCCGAATGGCCGGGGCCACCAAATCCTCCCACCCAAAGCCCAACCCCGGGAGCGGAGAGAGGGCCTTGCCCTTCGGCTGGTAGAGGAGGAGGCCGCTGGCGTAGCCAAACTCGTGGTACCTCACCCACCCCAAAAGCTCACCCTGGGGGGTGGACTGTTTCCCCCAGTGCTCTTTCTCGTCATGGGCCTGCGGTGCCCATGCAGAAAGCGCCTCCACCTCTTTGGGCTCCTCCAGCTTAAGGAGCGGATTATACGCCTCCAGCAGACGCTCCGTCATGGGGCCCAGTTGCTGGTAGGTGTCCAAGGCCCTCACGTCGAGAATGTAGCTAAAGCCAATGGTGGTAAACTTGGACTCCACCCGCTTCCCAGCGCCGCCTTTCAGCAACCAGGCATGCGCCACCGCCGGCATCCCCGCGCCTTCCACCACCTCTTCGGGAAGCGCTATGGAAATTTTTTCACCGCCCCCGCTCAGCAGAAAGGGTTTTTTGCTCTTCTTCTTTATTTCTTGGAGCACCGCCTGCTCCTGTTTTGGAGGCAGCGACTCCAGCGTCAATGCGACGACGCCCTCCGGAGTCAACCCAAACAGCTTAAACTCGCCGCGAAGCTTCTTCAACGGCGGAAGCGGTGCCAGGTTGCCCGTTTCCATGTCCACCTCAAAGGCCCTCAAGGGGCCTATGTTGGCGTTCTGCAGAATGTTGTTTTTTTCACTGCCAAAGCTGGTGGAAAGCTGGTTGGGGTTGAAGGAGACAAGCGCGCGCTTCAAGTCCTTGCTCCAAGCCACATTCACTCCAGCGCAGGAGGAAGGGAATTGGGCAAGGGTTGTTACCTCAGCCGCAGGGAGGCGAATGCGCTTCCAGGCGCAACCGGCTTCCTGCTCGTCAAAGAGGGACAACTCCATGGGCGCAAGCGGCTCCAGCGGCGGCGGCTCTGCCTCCTCGGGTTGCACAAGGGCGGGAGGCCTTTTGGGGGCACAGGCAATACACAGCAAGGCAAGGAGGGAAAGCTTAAAAGCATTTTTCATGTGTTGTCTCCGGGAAACCGGGCGTGGGTTTATTCAGTATACGTAAAGAAAGCAAAAGAAAAGCAATACAAATGTCCTGCCACCTGTCCTGCAACACGGGGGCAACACGGGGGAAAGGTTAGCGCCACGCCTCCCGGGCCAGCGCAAGGTGGATGGCGGCACAGAGGGCGGCGACTTCCCCGTCCGTCACCACGTAGGGGGGCATGAGGTAAATAACCCGCCCAAAGGGGCGGATCCACACCCCCTCCTTGACGAAGAAGGTTTGTAGGCGCTCTACGTTTACCTCTTCCTCCATCTCCACCACGCCGATCGCGCCCAGCACGCGCACCTCCACCACCCCCGGGTGGCCCGCGCATGCGGCAAGGCCCTCCTCAAGGCCCCTCTCTATGCGCGCTACGTCCTGCTGCCAACTCCCGTCGGCAAGCAAGCCAAGGCTTGCCTCCCCCACCGCGCAGGCCAGCGGGTTGGCCATAAACGTGGAGCCGTGCATAAAGGTGCCTACGCCCTCGGCTACTTCGCGTGTGGCCAATACCGCCGCCAAAGTCAGCACCCCCCCGCTTAAGCCCTTGCCCAGGCACAAAATATCCGGCACCACCTGCGCATGCTCACACGCAAACAGCTTGCCGGTGCGTCCAAAGCCTGTGGCAATTTCGTCGAGAATGAGCAGGCAGCCGTGCTGCTTGCATTGGGCAGCCACGGCGCGCAGAAACTCCGGATGATAGAAATGCATGCCGCCTGCGCCCTGCACAATGGGCTCCAAAATAACGGCGGCCACCGTGTCTGCGTTGGCAGCCAGTGTTTCGGCGAAGGCCTGCGCCGAGGCGGGGGCATAGGG
>Ga0209737_10000270_pt1 | contig 45545 bp, 39 predicted proteins | sample TergutCu122P3_FD_187284 | JGI IMG/M metagenome (GOLD analysis project Ga0209737, IMG submission 187284) | Cubitermes ugandensis P3 segment gut microbial communities from Kakamega Forest, Kenya - Cu122 P3 (SPAdes) (version 2) | ecosystem: Host-associated > Arthropoda: Insects > Digestive system...
TGTCTAAAAAGTCAAAAAAGACGATTCGTCATTGCGGGCTTGACCCGCAATCCCCTAATAATCAGCATTGCTTTTTTAGGAGATCCCGCGTCAAGCGCGGGATGACGGACTTTTGAGACAGCCTCCTCTCGGTAGATAAATAATCTCGTCCTAAATCGCAAGCCGTAGGTTTGCGTCCTAATTTATTCAAGGTTGCAAACCTACGGCTTGCAAATTAGAGGGATAAATTGCGTTTCTACCGAGAGATAATCCCTACGGGATTTTTTTAGGTGCAATCACGGATAATCATATTCTATGCTTATCAGCAATATTGCCCCTAATGAAAAATAGTAAACACAAAGACACGAAGCACACAAAGAAAATAAAAAACAGACACAACTTCGTGTTCTTTGTGTCTTTGTGTTTATAAAATTCATTGACTTTGACATTTAGGGTAATATTGCTGATAAGTATTTCATATTTCTTTTATCTGAATGTTTTAGAAGCTGTTTGTAATTAACTAAAGTTCGTATTCTATGATAAAAATCAAGCAAATTCAGTTAAATTTACGATGCAATTTTGAGCATATTAACAAAGCCTGCATTTTATTAATTACAGCAAATACACGACTTAATAATTTACATCTAACATTGTTAATTACAAGCATTTTATGTTTCCCATCTTTTAATTTTCATTTATAATATGTTTTTAGCTCTTTATCGTGTCGGACAGCCTATGCACACATATTCAATAAGCATTTGAGTTTTTTATCAGCAAGAAATTATCTCCAATTATCAAAAGTTTCGAATCCTTTGGTAACAAGCATAATATAAATAGCAGTTTGTCTTCGGAAAAATAACAGTAAACATTTTTTCTCCAATGCGTTTTAAGGTTTTGTTGAGTTGGTTGATTACCGACTTGTTTTACAGCCGCTACCACATAAACACCTCTTTTGATATAAAATCCTTATTTTCAGAGGCAGATTCAAATAAAGCCAATGCTTTTAAAACCTTTTCTCTTTCGGCAAACAACAAGCGTAGCTGTTGGACGGATTTAGCAGATAAGCTACTTGGGCGAAACTTATAGGTATGAGTGTATGCGTAAAAAGCGATGTCCTTTAAATCGAACTTATCACTTTTGCCTCGACTTATTCCTGTGCTGCGCTTTATCTCAATGGCGGGAAAAGAGGCTGTCTAACTTTTTAGACAGCCTCTTTTTTTACTTATCAGTTAATTACGCTTTTCCTTCGCTACCAAGAACACTTACAATTTTGTGTTTGTAAAGTTTCTTCATATTTTCGCGAGCAGGTCCTAAGTATTTACGCGGGTCAAATTCAGCCGGTTTGGTTGCGAAAACTTCACGAACGGCAGCAGTCAACGCCAAGCGGCTGTCTGAGTCGATGTTGATTTTGCAAACGGCTGATTTAGCAGCTTTGCGCAATTGCTCTTCCGGAATACCGATAGCATCTTTCAAAGCGCCGCCGTATTTATTGATGGTAGCCACCTCTTCTTGTGGAACCGAAGAAGCGCCGTGAAGAACGATAGGGAATCCCGGAAGTTCTTTTTCGATAGCCTCTAATATATCAAATGCCAACGGTGGAGGAACAAGAACACCTTCTGCGTTACGAGTACATTGATCAGGTGTAAATTTGTTTGCCCCGTGAGAAGTACCGATAGAAATAGCCAATGAATCGCAACCCGAACGTTTGGTGAAATCAACCACTTCTTCCGGTTTGGTATATGTGTGGTGGTCAGAAGAAACTTCATCTTCAACCCCTGCCAATACACCCAATTCGCCTTCTACGGTTACATCAAATTGATGAGCGTATTCTACCACTTTTTTAGTCAAAGCTACGTTTTCTTCGTATGGGAAGTGCGATCCGTCGATCATTACAGAAGAAAAACCTGCGTCAATACAACTTTTGCAAGTTTCAAATGAATCGCCGTGATCCAAGTGAAGCGCGATTTGCGGTTTTTCCCAGCCAAGTTCTTTTGCATAAGCTACTGCTCCTTGAGCCATATAGCGAAGCAAAGTTGGGTTTGCGTAGTCGCGTGCACCTTTTGATACTTGAAGGATAACCGGAGATTTAGTTTCAGCAGCCGCTTGAACGATAGCTTGCAATTGCTCCATGTTATTGAAGTTGAAAGCGGGGATAGCATATCCGCCTTTGATGGCATTTGCGAACATTTCTCTCGTGTTCACCAAGCCCAAATCTTTGTAACTTACCATTTTTAAATGACTTTTAATGTATTAATTTTAAATTCACGCAAATATAGTAAAAATTTTATTTCAAAATCAGATAAAATTACACTAATCAAAAAAATCATAATTCAAACAACTTTCTCCTTTAAAAACCTCCCTGTATAAGACTCCTCGCATTTTATCAACTCTTCGGGTGTACCGGCAAAAACGAGATTCCCGCCTTTTTCGCCACCTTCGGGACCAATATCAATGATATGGTCGGCACATTTTATCACATCGGGATTGTGTTCGATGATAATCACCGTGTGACCGGATGAGATTAGCGCATTAAAGGCTTTCATCAGTGTTTTTATATCGTGAAAATGAAGTCCGGTAGTCGGCTCATCAAAAATAAAGATGGAAGGATCAGGTTTTTCGGTGCTCAAAATGGCAGCCAGTTTTACGCGCTGACTTTCCCCTCCGGAAAGCGTACTCGACGATTGACCGAGTTTGATATAACCCAACCCGACATCTTGCAGCGGTTTCAATCGCTTGACAATCTTTTTATCGGTCGAACCGGTTCCCGCCGCGAAAAATTCGATTGCTTGATTGACCGTCATTTCCAATACATCGAAAATATTTACTCCGCGATACATTACGTCCAAAATATCTTGCTTGAAACGTTTGCCGTGACACGATTCACACGTCAGCACCAAATCTGCCATAAATTGCATTTCTATGGTAATCGTACCTTCGCCTTGACATTCCTCGCACCGTCCACCGTCCACGTTGAACGAAAAATAAGCAGCAGTATATCCCATTTGTTTCGAGAGTGGTTGATCGGCAAATAGTTTCCGGATTTCATCATACGCCTTTATATAAGTCACGGGGTTGGAACGCGAAGATTTACCAATCGGATTTTGGTCTACAAACTCAACGTCTTTTACTAAATGAAAACTTCCTTTCAGCGATTCGTGCAAGCCGGTCTTTTCGGCTACTCCGCCCAATTGTTTTTTCAGTGCCGAGTAAAATACATCGCGCACTAACGACGATTTTCCGGAGCCACTCACGCCTGTTACCGCTGTGATGACATTTAACGGAAATTTCACGTTAATCCCCTTCAAATTATTTTGGCGAGCGCCCAAAACCTCTATGTAGTTGCTCCATTTCCGGCGAACCGCAGGGATTTCTATCTGTTCTTTTCCAAACAAATATTTCAACGTATAAGACCGCTCCAACAAGCCCAAGCCCCCTAAATCCCCCTCAGGGGGACTTTGCCTGACGGTTGCGGTCAAACCATCTGCATTTTTGACGGTCGCGGGAAATCCCCCTTGAGGGGGATTTAGGGGGCTTTTGGGTATCGTTCCCGCATATACAACTTCCCCCCCCAATCTGCCCGCCTCGGGTCCGATGTCGATGATGTAATCGGCAGCTCGCATAATCTCTTCGTCATGTTCAACCACTACCACCGTATTACCGAGTGCCTGTAATTGTCTCAATACCTTAATCAACAAATTGGTGTCGCGAGGGTGCAAACCGATACTCGGCTCATCTAAAATATAAAGCGAACCGACCAAGCTACTTCCTAACGAAGTTGCTAAGTTAATGCGCTGACTTTCGCCGCCAGACAGCGTATTCGACAATCGGTTTAGCGTCAAATAACTCAACCCGACATCCATCAAAAATTGGATTCGGTTGGTGATTTCAATCAATAATCGGCGAGCAATTTGCTGTTCGTGTTCACTAAGTACCAACGAAGCAAAAAAGAGTTTTAAGTCACTGACTGGCAACAAAACCAATTCCGAGATTGTTTTCTTGCCAACTTTCACATACGAGGCTTCGGAGCGCAGGCGTGTACCGTGGCACATCGGACAAACGGTTTTTCCGCGATAGCGCGAAAGCATTACACGGTACTGTATTTTGTATTGATTTTCTTCTACAAATTTGAAAAAATCATCTATTCCAAGAAAATGCGGTGTGCCTTTCCAAAGCATTTTTCGCTCCTCTTCCGTTAAGTCGAAATAAGGTTTATGTATGGGAAAATTTGCTTCATTTGCGTTCACTATCAGTTGGTCGAGCCACTCCGACATTTTTTCACCACGCCAACAGACAACAGCTTCATCGCACACGGAAAGGGCTTTATTCGGAACAACCAAATCTTCGTCAATACCCATCACTTTCCCAAAACCTTCGCAAACCGGACAAGCTCCGTAAGGATTGTTAAAACTGAACATCATATCGGAAGGTTCGTCAAACGTCATTCCGTCTGCCTCAAATTTATTGGTAAAAGTGGCTTGTTTTACCGATCCGTCTTCCTGAAAGATTTTCAGCATACACAATCCCTTACTTTCCACGAAAGCCGTCTGAACGGAATCGGTCAGGCGATTGCGGGTATCTTCGTCTTGCTGAACAGAAAAACGGTCGACTACCAACAGAATACTTTTCGGAATTTTTTTATCATCCGGAATTAACGCGTCATGCTGAACTTGTTTCAGCATCCCCTTTGAAACAGGGGATTGCGGGTCAAGCCCGCAATGACGAACGCCGTCCAATAAATCTTCTAAACGAACGATTTCACCGTCTAATTCAATACGACTGAATCCTTGCATTTTCAACACCTCCAACTGTTCACGAAAAGTTCTTCCGTCGGGGAGAGTTACAGGAGAAAAAATAATGCCCCGCGTCTCTTCCGGCAAGGAAAGAATATAATCAATGACATCACTCACTTGGTGCTTTTTTACCCTTTCTCCAGAAATGGGAGAATAGGTTTTCCCGACACGCGCAAAAAGCAGTTTCAGGTATTCATAAATTTCGGTCGAAGTGCCGACTGTTGAACGGGGATTACGGGTATTTACCTTCTGCTCAATAGCAATCGCGGGCGGAATCCCCTTGATGTAATCCACCTCCGGTTTGCTCATTCGCCCCAAAAACTGACGGGCATAAGCCGAAAGACTCTCCACATACCGCCGTTGCCCCTCGGCATAAAGCGTATCGAAAGCGAGCGATGATTTCCCCGAACCCGAAAGTCCGGTGATTACTACCAATTTACTGCGTGGAATGGTAACGTCAATGTCCTTCAAATTGTGGACACGCGCCCTTTTTATAGTTATTTCTCCGTGATCTGACATAATGGGGCAAAGATACGGATTTTAAAAGAAAACCGGTAAGTTTCGATTTAATGATTGTTTCTTTTTTGAATTTTGTTTTTTATCTTTGCAATAAATGTATTTGTGTTTTGTTGCTTTACAGGACTTTCGTATTCCGATGTTTTTTATCTGACCAAATATCGTGATAGTACAATATATAGCATTACTATAGAGGATATTTTACTTTAGAATGGTTATTGTAAGTAATAATATTATCGAAAAATAACAAAAAAATGGACGATGTTTAACGAGTGGGAATTCTATAAAACAAATGAAATGAGGAACGTTTTGAATAAGGAAGTGTCAATACTTATTTAGTATGATGTGAATCACAGGTTAAAAAACACAAGTTGGCGCGAATTTTGTAATTCGTGCCTCTTTAATTAAGGCACACGTTACAAACAAATGACAGTTCCCTCGTAAAGACGTGGCACGCCGCGTCTCTACAATACGTGCTACGTTTAATTTTCTAATTTTAATTTTGTTAAAAAAATGATTCTTTCCGTCAAAAAACGAATATGAAATATCAAATATAATGACCTTATTCCAACTTTTCAAAAACATCAAACCTTACGTCGCTCCTTACAAAGGATTGGTCACATTGGCGTTGGCGCTGACTTTCATTGGCGCGTTGACGGCGCAGGTCAATGCCTACGTGTTGCAATATACCGTCAATAGCATTGCTTCGCTTGTGGAACAGCAAAAACCGTTGCAAGAAGGGCTACATATTGTTGCCATTATCTCTATTATTCTATTAAGCAAAGAGTTAGTTAACATTTTTATCTCTTTCGGGCAAAAATTTTTCGGCGAGAAAATCCGGATTATGATTTCAAAAGACCTTGCTCAACAGGTTATAGAAAAGGTATTGACCTACCGGATGGCGTTTTTTACTTCCGAAGAAAGCGGTTCGGGTAAATTGCAAACCCGTATTGACCAAGGCGTTTCGAGTTTGACACGCACGGTGCAGAGTTTTTTTATCGATATTTTTCCGCTTTTTACTTCTGCTATTGTGGCGTTGATTGGGATGTTCGCAGCCAATTTTTATGTCGGACTTGTGGGCTTGTGTATTGTGCCGGTATATTTCATTCTTAGCCAAAGGCAGGCGAAAAAAAATAAAGGTTGGCGACGCAAAGTGCGCACTTACCGCGAAAATAAATCGGGCGGAATCATCAATATCCTGGAATCAATCAACGTGATAAAATCATTTAACCGCGAAGATATTGAGACCGAAAAGCAGCTCGAACTGCAAACCGCCCTGACCGATATGCAAATGCGTACCCGCTCGACCAATTTCAAGTTTGACGGATTGAAAACCTTTACCGAGCAATTTGGTGTGGTAATCATCATTATATTAACGGCTTACCTTGTACTGAACGGGCAAATGCAAATCGGTGCGATCATGCTCCATATTATGTTGTTCAGCAACGTAACCGCACCCATTCGCCAATTGCACCGCATTTACGACGATGTGAACGATGCCCTGATTTACGCCGAAGGTTTTTTCGACATTATGCACTCCGACCACCAAAAGGAGCAATCGGGCAATTACCGTCCCGAAAAGATCGAAGGAAAATTTGAAATCCGGAACGTTAACTTTACCTACCCGAACGGAACGCAAGCTTTGTTTGATGCAAATATGACCATCCTTCCCAATAAAATTACGGCGTTAGTCGGACTTTCGGGAGCAGGGAAAAGTACGGTTATCAATCTGCTCGACAAATTCTATGAACCCGATAACGGCGAAATTCTGCTCGACGGCGTTCCTTTGCGCGAGTATGACACCCGTTTTTTGCGCGAAAACATTGGCTTGGTACTACAAAAAAATCATATTTTCAGCGGCACAATCGCCGAAAATATCCTTTACGGAAATCCTAATGCCACGCACGAAGAAGTGATTGATGCCGCTAAACAAGCCTATATTCACGAACAAATCCTTCAACTGCCCGATGGCTACGAATCCTCGGCGTTACTGCTCTCGGGCGGACAGCAACAACGGATTGCGATTGCACGAATGTTTTTGAAAAAACCGCCTATTATTTTCCTTGATGAGCCTACCGCAAGTCTTGATGCCATCGCTTCCGAACAAATAAAAAACAGCCTTGATGCCATCAAAAAGAACCGAACTGTGATTATTATTTCCCATAGCATCTCGCAATTTATAGATTCGGAGATGATTTACGTGATGAAAAACGGGCGGGTCGTAGAACACGGTACACACGAAGAGGTTTACCGTCAGGAAGGCACTTATAAGGAGATATTTGATGCTGCCGCTCGCAGTTTAAATGTAGAGAAAATCAGTTGTACGTATGATTTTGTATGATTATCTGAAAATCAATAGAATCATATAAAATCATAGTTCAGACAATTAAAAAAAAATTATACCTTTGTGCTTTAAGTGAAACTCATTTGAGAACACCTTAGAGATAAGAAGGCGGTAATTTTTATCCCATTAGGGACATAGATTACAACATTATTCTTAACTACAGCCTTATTTATTTTGTTTGCTCGTTCGTTAAAAGTCAGGCAAGTGTAGTGTTTTTTTGTACAAAACAAGCTACAATTCATCAATCAACCGCCGCCGCTCCATATAAAATTCAATACGGCTTTTTTCATCCACTTCCGAAATCTTGAAAGAGGTTCTTTTCTTTTTCTGCATCCACATTTTGAATTTTTCTATCATTTGGGCATTATAGCAAATATTATCGTAGAGCAGGAAAGTATGAATACGGCAGACTTCCGTTTCGTCGTAACAAAAATAACTGTAATTGGTACTGAGATTAAACATCGAAATGTAAATCTGCACTTTGTTCTTTGTCTCGGGAAAACAGCCTGCATTGGCTATTTCATGCAAATAATCAAGCAAGCCGTATAAATCCTGTTTTATCAGTTCTTTTTCTTCGTCGGTAATCAGCAAAATGGAATGAAAAAACCGGATTTCCTCTATTACGTTTTCAAAAATCTTCTCATCTAAAATGTAACAGGTATTGGTTAGGTGTTTCATTTGTTGCGCATAGATAGCCACTTCTTCGAGCAACTTTTCGGGAACAATGATTTGCGAATAGGGAATATTGTCCTGTCCGTCGCCATATTGGTATGCCCATTTGAAAATATTGAATTTATACAACTGTGGAAAACCGGCAGACATCGAGCGCGACACAGTATTGGAAACCGATATAAACTCCGAATAGGAAATCTTTTCAATATTTTTGAGAAATTTAAGCCTTTTCTGCACAAACGCCATATCTTCTTCCGAAGGCGCAAGGTAGTTTATCGGGTGCATCGAGAATGAGATTTTGGAAGAGGCTGCTCCTGTGATTTCGTCTAAAGAAATATGCCACTCGGTAGCAATTTTCATAATTTCAGAGGCAGGAAATACAACATCTTTTCGCAATCTGCGATAAACCGCCTCGCGTTCAAGACACAACAAATCCATCAACGCCTCTGTCAATTGATTCTTTTTAGGATACTTTTTATAAAGCATTTCCATAAAAATATCGTACCACGCCTCATTCATTTCTATTTTCTTTTTTTTGTCGTTCAAGAAACTCCAAAAATAACACATATAAATCATAAATGTATCGTTTTCGGGTTGTTTTTATTTTCCAAATACTCCAACAAGGTGTCAAAAATATATTTCAGCATAATTTTGGTTTGAATTTCGTCTTTTTTTGAACTTTCAACGCACTCAGAATGCCTTGTAAGTTCTGCAAACGCACCGTAGTTTTGTAAAAGAGAAGTCAAAAAGTTCTTGAAAAAAAGTAATTATGAAATTTTTTACACACAGAAGAGCTTTGGCAATCATCAAAATAAAATATCAAAATTTACCAATTTATTAACTCTTTTAAATTTTTAGCTTATGAAAACAAATTCATTTATTATTAGAAAAATGCTCATAGTAGCATTGCTGGGTTGGACAACAGTTGTCAATGCCCAAAGCAAAATTAATTTGGGCGCAATGAGCGCCGCTACCATCAAAACCGAAATCCAAAACGCCGTTAACAGCGCATCCGGCGGTAGTACGGTTACAGTCACCGGAACCAAGACGAATGAGGAGGCAGGGATTGAATTGAATATTCCTGTGGGTATCACGGTGGCGTGGCAAGCTGTGTCCGAGGATTTATCATTTAACATTACCGGCGGCGGAACCTTTGAGGTTGCTTCCGGCGGTAAAATCACAGTAAGCGCTAAAAACGCTATTGAAGTTGCTTCCGGTAATGTAATTGTATCGGGCGGCGAAGTAACAGTAAAAAGCCACGGTCGTGTTTCGGAATTATTGGCAGTAATTCAGGTCGCAAACGGCAATGTAACAGTGTCCGGCGGCAAAGTTACGGCACTGCGGACAGATGTCAACGATTGGTGGCACATTTCGGCTATTCGTGTCCTAAACGGCAATGTGGCAGTGAGCGGCGGCACGGTTTCAGCTTTCAGAAATGCTTCGACTATTTATCTCGACAATGGTAATGTAACAGTGTCCGGCGGCGAGGTTTTAGCCATCGGAGAAACTGTAAACGGGCTTTCTACTAATAATTGCTATGCCATCAGGCTTGAAAATGACGGAACAGTAGCCGTAACAGGCGGTCTTGTTTCTGCCGAAGGAGCTGCTACATGGAATAATGCAATTATTATTGGTTATGGATTAGTTGCTTATTATAAAGGCACTTGCATTAGCGATGACGGCTTTGATGTTTGGTATACAAATTACGGCATTGTGGTTGAGGTTGACGAGCTTGTAATTCCGAAGAAATATCACGGCACTACTAACGCACTGACCCGTATGGAAGGCGGCGCACTCAGCGATACACAGTGGGACACTTCCGGCGAAACTCCTCTTATCAAATTCTCTTACAGCGGTTATTCTTATTCTGTTCCGTGGAAGGGTTTGAACACACCTCCTGTAAAACCCGAAAAATATGCTGTGCGACACAGAGAAACCGGCAATTTGTACGAAACTATAAGTGAGGCAATCGCAACAGTTAAAAATGCAGGATTCAGTACTTTTGTCCTTGAAGTTTTCGCCGATGTAACCGAAACAAGTGATGTTATTATTGATACGGAAAATGTAACAATTGTTGGTATTGAGGGAGAGCACACCGTTACTATGGAATCGAAACCAACGTCTCTTAAATTTGAATTAAATGGCGGCGGAACTCTTACTTTGGGCGAAACCACAGCCAATCCGTTAACAATTTTACATTCTGTGAACGTTACCAACGGAACTATTCACGTGAAAGACGGCATAGTGATAGAAAGCGGCTACATAGCTTTGAGTTTGGACGGTGCAAATGTGAACGGAACAATAAGCGGCGGCGTTTTGAAAGGAACACGAGCAGCCTTAGATATGCAAAAAGGCGCAAAACTGAGTGAAATCAGCGGCGGCGTGTTTACCGGCGCAAACGATGCGGTTCATTTGAGCGATGCCGGCACACGAATCGAAAAAATATCCGGCGGTTCGTTTTATCAAAAAGGCACTTATGAAGCAATCGGAAAACTTCACGGACACGGTATTTTCGTGCAAAACGCTTCAACTATCGGCGAAATTTCGGGTGGTTACTTTGCTGCTGAAGCTAACACTGCCATGATAGTAATTCGCGGCGCGTGGGTTGACGAAATCAGTGGCGGCGAATTTGTAGCCGTACGCCGCGGCACCACCCAACAGCCGAGCGATGACCAATGGAACTCTGTTGTCAGCGTTGAGAACAGAAACGACGAGGGTTACACCTTGACCGGTATCGGTACTATTTCGGGCGGATATTTTCACGGCGGAGCACGCTTTGGGCTGCTGCTCATTACCAATGGCTCAGGTATGTCGAAACTCAATGAAATTTCAGGCGGATTTTTCGATGCAATCGTTGGCGTTCAAAATGATGTTGGCGGTTATATTGGCACAATCTCCGGCGGAAAAATTTATGGCAGCCAAGGACTACTCAGCAATAGTACTATCGACAAAATTACCGGCGATGTTGATATTCGCGGCACCGGCTCGTATGCTATTTACAATTACCAGGGTGGCGGATTGATTAAAGAAATCGACGGCGGCACATTCACCGGTAAAGACTATGGCATAATGAATGCAGGAACAATCAAGCTGATTTCCGGCGGAACATTCATCGGCGACCGCTCGGCAATCAACAGCAACGGAATGAACAAAGGAAAACTTGAAGTAATCACTAACGGTGTTTTCTGGGGAAAAAATGATGTTGCAATACAGTTGTCGTACCAATTATTGCTTGAGCCGGAATTAGACGCTGAGATTGGATTTGGACGTTACTGGGGAAAAAATGGAGTAATTTTTAACAATGAAGATTTGGTTAATTATCCGGGCGAATACCAAATGAGTACCGAAACAAAAGCGGTAGCAGGTATTCAAGAAGTTGAGTTTAAGTATTTAAAATTGCGCTGTGAAAACTATTTCTCTGCTGTGCTACATGCGCCAACTTGTACCGAAAAAGGTTACACAATTTACACTAATGAGTGTACCGGAGAGCAATATAAAGACGATTATGTTGATGCAATCGGACTTGATTATGATGTAGTTGTGGTAACAGAACCTACCTGTACCGAACAAGGCTTTACAACCTATACTCGTACTTGTGACGGCGATTCATATATCAGCGATTGGGTTGATGCGTTGGAACACAATTACACCGCTGTGGTAACTCCGCCAACCTGTACCGAAAAAGGTTACACCACCTATACCAATGAGTGTGGAAATCAATACATTGGAAATTGGGTTGATGCCTTGAACTGTAAACCTCCAACCGATGATTGCCACTGTTCTTGTTTGATTGCCATAGACGAAATAAATTTTCCTGATGCAAATTTCAGAAATTTCATTTCTGCTACTTTCGACAACGATAAAGACGGTTATCTGACCTGCGAGCAATTGGAAGAAATAAAAACCTTAGATGTTTCCAACCAGGATATTTATGACCTTACAGGTATCTGCTATTTTACCGGACTGAAAGAATTGTTTGTACAAGATAATAACCTCACTGTGCTTGATATTTCGTGCTTGGAACATATTCAAACCGTGAATTATTGCAACAATCCGCTTGTTTCTATTAATACCGGCGTAGCTAAATGGATTAAAGATTGTGAAAATCCGGGCAGCGACAGTAATAGTAACAGCAATAGCAACAGTAATAGCGATAGCAATAGTAACAGTGATAGCAACAGCGATAGCGGCAAAGGCAATATTTGCCATTGCGATGAAGACGGAACTCATTGCACACACGATTTCTCGGTACGTGGTACGCTGGTAATCGCAGCAACTTGCGACACTCCTGCTAAATACAAAGCAAAATGTAAATATTGCGGTGTAGAACACGAAACGCTTCTATTGAACGGCGTAGCTTTGAATTGTGGTGATAAACCTACCAATCCTCCTGCCGGAGGCTGTACACCGGTTGCTATAAACGCAACAAACTTCCCTGATGCGAATTTCAGAGCGTTTATTGTGGCTAATTTCGACAACAATAAAAATGGCTTCCTTACTTGCGAGCAATTGCAAAGTATAAAAACATTAGATGTTTCGAATCAAAATATTTCTGACCTTACAGGTATCTGCTATTTTGTCAATCTACAATATTTGTATGTACAAAACAATAAACTCACTTCGCTCGATGTACGATGCTTAAAACATCTTCAAGGATTGAATTGCAGCAACAACGGGCTTACTGCGCTTGATGTTTCGGATTTAGGAAATCTTAAATATTTAGATTGCACCAACAATCAACTTACTGCGGATTCGATCTTAAAATCGGGCGTAAATCTTGATGAATTCTACAGCGATACAACAACCGGTATCAACACGCTAGATGCAGATAACATCAGTGTTTACCCGAACCCAACTACCAGCAAAGTATATCTCACCACCGTTGCCAACGTGAAAGTATTTGCGCAACAAGGCGGATTGCTGTACAGCGGTTTCGGCAAAGAAATTGATCTGTCGGACTATCCGCAAGGAATTTATTTCTTGCAAATAAACGGAGGCGCTGTGGTAAAAATAGTGAAACAGTAACGATTATTTTTCAAAAATTAAAAAACAAACGAAATATAATAATGTGGCAGCCCGATATTTTTTATCGGGCTGTTTTTTTTGAATAAAATTGTTTTGCAATGTTAGGGACAAGATGTTGGTAGAAAAATGTTATGCTTATCAGCAATATTGCCCCTAATGAAAAATAGTAAACACGAAGACACGAAGCACACAAAGAAAATAAAAAAAGTAGACACAACTTCGTGTTCTTTGTCTCTTTGTGTTTATAAAATTCATTGACTTTGACATTTAGGGTAATATTGCTGATAAGCATAAAAAATATTGTTATCTCCTGCTTGCGTGCCGTCAGGTACGCAATGTAAAGGGTGAAAAATAAAACACACATCACATTTTGTACCTGACGGCTATGGGGAAACGCCCTACGTATTGAACGTGAATGAGCAACTTTTTAACCTGAGTTTTGAATAAGCGAGATTCCTCCCTCCACTGCGTTTTGGTCGGAATGACCAGTATTTCTGGTGTGCGAGGGAGTGAAAAGCAGCGGCTTTGCCGCTGCTTTTCACTCCAATATCCTACTTTGACAAGTCAAGAAGTCATTCCGACCGCAACGCAGTGAAGGGAGGAATCTTTTTTTGTTGAAAATCAATAAAATAAGAAAATTCTTATCCAAAACTCAGGTTTTTAAGAAATCAAAAACTCCTCAGCCTCCTTCAACGAATCAATCTTCCCGACATCAATCATTTTTAAATCATCAACCGGATATCCCTTAATTCTTACTTTATCGGCGATTGAAAGATAAAAATCAATAATTGCGAATTTATCCGGCACATACTTCATCTTATCAAAAATTTCCGGAGAGATAACCTGAATACCGGCAAATGCGAACTTTTGATGATTTTCCGGTGAAAAATCAGGGTACGGAGATTTCACTTCTCCGGTCGATTCGTTAATCCAACCTTTCAATACATTTTGTTCATCGAAAAGCAGGTAACGGTTTGTTTTTCGTTGACTGACTAATAAGGTAGCGATGCTTTTTTCTTGAATATGAACATTGTATAACGTTTTTAAATCAGCATTAGACAAAATATCCACATTATGCACAAGAAACGGTTCGTCTCCTTTCAAAAAAGCGGCAGCTTTACGGATTCCGCCTCCGGTGTCAAGTAATTTATCCGATTCGTCCGATACATCAATATGAAGTCCAAAATTATTGTTTTCTTGTAAAAATCGGATAATTTGCTCCGAAAAATGGTGTACATTTATTACTATTTCATCAAAACCTGAAACCGATAGTTTTTCGATAACGTGTTGTAAAAGTGGCTTTCCGCTTATCGGAACCAATGCTTTGGGTATGGTGTCGGTAAGTGGTTTCAGGCGAGTTCCGAGTCCGGCAGCGAATATCATTGCAAGCCTCCCCCCAACCCCCTCCTCAAGAGGGGGAGTGGAGCGCACTTCATTATTTGTTTGATTCTTCAAGATTCAGTTCAATTTTAAATTACTCATCAGTTCAATTATCAGAAAGACCTTCGTGTTTAGCCACTCCCCCTCCCTGTGGAGGGGGTTGGGGGGAGGCTCTGAGTAACGCTTTATACTTTTCATTGTCTTTCAATAATTTAACAGCCTCTTTGCTTGTTTTGTCCCTTTTCAGCATTTCGATGATTTCACCCTTTTGATAATAATACCGTTTGGCAATTTCCATGCTGATGAGTTCGGTAATTTCATCCTTGAAAAGCTCCAAATCTTTGTCTAAATCGTGCGAAAGAGCCTCTTTTAATGCAATAAATTTACTTTCTGAAATGTCGTAATAACCCTCTTCTTTGGCAATATCAATCAAATTATTCAACAATTCTTCCGTGCGCAATTTGTACGTAAAATTTCTGCTTTTTACAAATTCTTTGAACTCATCATATTCCGTAAATGTGAAATCTTTCAACGGCAGAATGGTTGGTCTTGTTGATTGATACTTATTTACATAGTCAAAAATCAAATTTTTGGTATATAAATAGTAGCTGATGGTGGCATTTTTTTCCGGTTCGATGAAAAGGTCGGGGTAGATTCCGCCGCCATCGCGGACGATTCTTCCTTTGGAAGTTTTAAATTCGGTCGTCAGACTATCGGGAATACGTTGAACAAAACCCTCTTCGCTACGGCGTGTGTAGTCGATTGCCTGAATACACCGTCCACTCGGAATGTGGTACTTGGCAGTGGTTACTTTTAGACTACCACCGTAGGGCAATTCTCTTGTGGTTTGAACCAACCCTTTGCCGAATGTGCGTTCGCCGGCAATCACGGCACGGTCTAAATCTTGAAGTGCGCCGGCGACAATCTCGGCAGCCGACGCCGAACCGCGGTTTACCAGCACCACTATCGGTATCTCTTTGTCAATCGGGTCTTTGGTTGCTTTATAGGTTTCATCCCACTGTGTTACTTTCCCTTTGGTATATACAACGGTTGATTTTTTATCCACAAAGAGGTTGGTTATTTTAACTGCTTCCGACAAAATTCCGCCCGGATTACTGCGCAGGTCGATAATCAGCGATTCTATTTTTTTATTGTTTTTCAAATCTAAAAATGCCTCCTTAAAAACCTCGGCAGATTTGTCTGTAAAACTTGACAAATTAATGTATCCTACGTTTCCGTCCAACACGCCCGAATAGGAAATCGGAGTAATGACAATTTTTTCGCGAATGATTTCTTTCGTAATCGGTTTCTTTTCGCCTAAACGTTCAACGGTTACTTTTACAACTGTTTTCGCCTGACCTTTCAGCATTTCACTTACTTCCGAGTTGTTTTTTTTGTTCACATTTACACCGTCTATTTCCACAAAAACATCGCCTACTTTTAGACCGCTTTTGTATGCAGGCATTCCTTCGTATATCTCGGAAATAACTGTTTTTCCGTCTTTTTGTTTGATCATTGCGCCGATTCCGGCATACTCGCCGGTGGTCATAAATTTGAGATCATCCATTTCCGATTCGGGAATGTAGTTGGTGTAGGGGTCCAATTCGCCGAGCATTGCATCAATACCTTCCTTTATCACTTTTTCCGGCTGAATCGTGTCTACATAAAACAAATCCAATTCTTTGTAAAGTGCGTTAAAGATGTCCAAGTTTTTGGATATTTCAAATTTCCGGCTTGTTTTTTCTTTTTGGATGGCGAATCCGGAGAAGGAAAATCCCAAAAACAGCGTTATGAGAAAAAACGGAAAGAAAAAAGAAGATCTTTTTTTCATATTTGATAAGTATAATTTTTTTCGTTTTGTAAAAATAAGTATTCTTTTTCGATTTTGGTCAATAAATTTGAAAAATGTGTTATAATACGAACAGAAGACATTCTCATACAGGGTATTTAATCATCAGAGGATTTAATGAACTGTACAAATGCAAATACAAGAAAGTGGCTTAAAAAATATTCATTTAAAATTGTCCAAGAAAAAGTTACAAGTTCAAAACAAATTTTTCCTCCACAAAGAATTGAGTTACACAAGTTTTTTGAAAGAAAAAGTAATTTTTCGTTGAATTGCATCTTATAACCTCTAAAAATGTTGTAATTTTACGGTTTAAAATTTTGAATTTCTTGGTGCTTGATGCTATAGGGATGGTTTCCAAAGCAGGACAAAATGGCGAATGACAACTTACACGCCTTAATGTGATAGATACCGAAAAAGGATTTAGAAAATCGGAAGCAAAATAAACAAAATTAAAAATATGATAAAAGGAAATTTCCCCATCGAAAAAATTAAAAACATAGAAACACCGTTCTATTACTACGATATTGAAGTACTAAACAAAACATTGGATTTGGTAAAATCGGAGACGGATAAATACGGTTATGAGGCGCATTACGCAATGAAAGCCAATTCCAATCCTAAAATAGTCCGATTAATCGCACAAAAAGGGTTGGGTGCCGACTGTGTAAGCGGTGGTGAGGTAAAAGCAGCAATTGATGCAGGTTTTCCTGCCTCGAAAATCGTTTTTGCCGGTGTAGGGAAAGCTGATTGGGAGATTAACTTGGCGCTGGATTACGATATTTTTTGTTTCAATGTCGAGTCCATTCCCGAATTGGAGATTCTCAACGAATTGGCAGCCGCCAAAAACAAAACGGCAAGAATCGAATTGCGTATCAATCCGAATGTGGACGCACATACGCACCATTACATCACCACCGGACTAAACGAAAACAAATTCGGGTTCAACATCAGCACGCTGGATACTGTTATTGCATTACTGAAAACATTGAAAAACGTAGAACTAATCGGAATACATTTTCACGTAGGTTCTCAAATTACTGATTTTTCCGTTTTTGAAAATCTTTGCATACGCGTCAATGAGTTGCAAAACGTGTTTGAACAAAAAGGCGTTGAACTCAAAAACATCAATGTTGGCGGCGGACTTGGTATCAACTACGAACACCCGAACCATATACCGGTGGTCGATTTTGAATCCTATTTCCGGATATTCAACAAAAACTTGCAACTTCGTCCGGGACAAAAAGTGCATTTTGAGCCGGGACGTTCCATCGTTGCCGCTTGCGGTAGCTTGATTACCAAAGTGATTTACGTAAAAAAAGGCGAGGAAAAACAATTTGCCATTGTAGATGCCGGTATGACCGATCTTCTTCGTCCTGCTTTATACCAAGCCTATCATCGCATCGAAAATATCACGTCCGATAAGCCTGCACAAGAATACGACATCGTGGGTCCAATCTGCGAATCTTCAGATGTTTTTGCCAAAGACACCGAACTGAATGAGACCCAACGAGGCGATCTCTTGGCAATTCGTTCTGCCGGAGCTTATGGAGAAGCTATGGCTTCTCAATATAATTTAAGGAAACTTCCGGGGGCAGTACTTTCAACGGAGTTGTGATTGGGTTCATTTGTCTTGAACCAAGATTTTCATAAGATTTACAAGATTAGCAAGATGTTACGTAAAACAAAATCCTGTTAATCTTGTAAATCTTATGAAAATCTTGGTTCAGACAAAGAGTATAACCAATTTTAATTATCTTTGCAAATCCCAATTAGAAAAAATGAGAAAGCCCGCAGATAAGAAAACATCTTTCAAAGTAAAAGAGAAAGCCGAATTATTCGATTTTGTGCTGCAAAAAATAAGTACGATGAGCAAAACGGCTGTTAAGTCGCTATTGAGTAGCCGGCAAATTTCGGTCAACGATAAAATAGAAACACAATTCGATTTCGATTTACAGGAAGGCGATTTGGTTACGGTCAACTTTTCCAAAACCAAAGCCGGATTTCATCACGCCAAACTCAAAATTATTTACGAAGACGAGTACATCATCGTAGTAGATAAAGCGGAAGGATTGCTTGCCGTTGCCACCGAAAAAAATGAAGACAGCACGGCTTTCCGCATCATTATGAACTACTTGAAAAAGCAAAATCTGAAAAACAGGCTTTACGTGGTACATCGTATCGACCGCGAAACTTCGGGTGTTTTGTTGTTTGCCAAACAGAAAGAGACACAACTTACCCTGCAAGATAATTGGCACCGCGATGTGCACGAACGTATTTACTACGCAATGGTGGAAGGAAAAGTGGAAAAAGATAGGGATTCAATCGTCTCTTGGTTGACAGAAGATTGGAAATCGAAAAAAGTTTATTCAAGTTTTCAAGAAAACGGCGGACAAAAATCCGTTACGCATTATCAGGTAGAAAAGCGTTCCGAAAAGTTTTCATTATTGAAAATTGAGTTGGAAACCGGAAGGAAAAATCAGATACGGGTACACATGCAAAGCATTGGACATCCGATAGTGGGTGATAAAAAATATGGCTCACTGACATCTCCTATCGGAAGAATCGGGTTACACGCCGCCGTACTCGGACTACGTCATCCCGTTACAGGGAAACCGATTCGGTTTGAGTCGGAAATTCCGAAAAGAATCAAGAATTTACAATAAAACACAAAAGGTCGAAGGCACGAAAGCGCGAAAGGGTACACAATGAACCTTTTCGCGCTTTCGACCTTTCGTGCCTTCGCGCTATTTTCCAATTAAACTGATAAACTCCTCCCTTGTCTTAGCCGTATTAAAGATTCCGGTAAAATCGGAAGTGGTGGTTATGGAGTGCATTTTTTGAACACCGCGCATTTGCATACACATGTGTTGGGCTTCGATGACTACCATTACGCCCAACGGGTTGAGCGTCTGTTGAATACAATCTTTAATTTGCGTAGTCAACCGCTCTTGAATTTGCAGCCTTCGGGAAAGTGCATCTACCACACGGGCAATTTTACTCAATCCGGTTATCTTTTTGTTGGGAATATAGGCTACGTGCGCTTTTCCAAAAAAAGGCAGCAAATGGTGCTCGCAAAGAGAATAAAAATCAATATCCTTAACAATGACCATTTGGCGATACTCTTCTTCAAAAACGGCTGATTTCAAAATGTCGCACGGATCAATCTTATAACCATAAGTTAAAAATTGCATTGCCTTCGCCACTCTCTCCGGAGTCTTTTCCAATCCCTCGCGAGCAGGGTCTTCGCCCAATAGCGTGATTGCCTCCCTGTAAAGCGGAATCAATGCGTCCGTAATCTCTTCTTTGGGGTATTTAGCTAACTCCCACGGTTTTATCTCTGACATATTTATTTGGGATTTTTAGAAACTGTTTGAGTTAGATTCCTCACTCCACTCCGTTACGTTCGGAATGACTTTCTTATTGAAAATATTATGGGGTTGTCTCAAAAGTCCGTCATTCCGCGCTTGACGCGGAATCCCCTAAAAAACGATGTTGATTATTAGGGGATTGCGGGTCAAGCCCGCAATGACAAAGCGTGTTTTTTGACTTTTGAGACAACCTCTCCTCATACTGTAAACGCCGGTCATTTCGAACGTAACGGAGTGGAGTGAGGAATCTAACTTAATATTAGAGAACTTCAAACAACTTCTTAGATTTTCATTTCTCCAATTCAACATCACGTACTTCGTCGTCGCGCACGATAGACATATCCGCGCTCATATCCGGAAATTCCGTTTTCAGGCTTTTCAGCAATACCATTGCGTCGGTGTGCGTTCTGAAATCGCCTACCCGCAATCGCCAAAAAGGCGAATTAAAGGTGACGTAGGTAGCCAATTCTGGAAACTTTTCCCTGATACGTTTTTCTCTTTCAAACGCGCCGGCTTTGGATTGTTTTTGGCTGTTTTCCATATAGACCTGCACGCGGTATCCGGAAATATAGATGTGTTTTTTTCCTTCATTTGCCGCATCTTTCTTGTCGAACAAGACAATCATTTTGGAGCTCTGATGAATGGTGACACTCCCCTGCCCTGCTTCTTTTTTGGTAAGAGTTTCAAAAATATCCGGTTGCGATTTTGTTGCCTGAGCAAAAACAGCACCTGAAAAAATAATTCCGATTAATAAGCAAAATATTGACTTCATACGTGATTTTTGAAATGAAAATTTAATATCAGACAAAGATTTAACTATTCAACGCTTGCTCAATATCCGCAATAATATCCTCCGCATTTTCAATACCAACAGAAAAGCGAATTAAGTCGGGACGAATGCCGGCAGCAATTAATTGCTCATCCGATAACTGACGGTGTGTATGGCTTGCAGGGTGTAACACACAAGTGCGCGCATCGGCTACGTGCGTTACAATAGCAGCAAGTTTCAGGTTATCCATAAAGCGGATAGAAACGTCTCTGCCTCCTTTTAGTCCGAAAGTAACAACACCGCAAGATGCTCCGTTCCGGAACTGTTTTTGAGCCAAGGCATAATATTTATTGGAAGGCAAACCGCTATAATTTACCCACGCCACTTTTTCATTTTTTTCCAAGTATTCCGCCACTTTTTGCGCATTTTCACAATGACGGGGAACACGCAAGTGCAATGTTTCCAATCCCAAATTCAGCAAAAAGGCGTTTTGCGGCGACTGGATAGAACCTAAATCCCGCATCAATTGAACGGTAGCCTTTGTGATGTATGCCCCTTTTCCGAAACTTTGGCTGTAAGCCAATCCGTGGTAAGAGGGATCCGGTTCGGTTAATCCGGGGAATTTATCTTTATGTGCCTCCCAATCGAAATTTCCGCTATCAACGATACAGCCGCCGACACTTGTTGCGTGTCCGTCCATATATTTGGTGGTGGAGTGAATCACAATGTCGGCTCCCCATTCAAACGGGCGGCAATTGATCGGTGTAGCAAATGTATTGTCAATGATCAGTGGCACACCGTTGCTGTGAGCAATCCGCGCAAATTTTTCAACATCTAATACGTTCAATATCGGGTTGGCGATTGTTTCGGCAAAGAGCGCTTTGGTATTCGGGCGGAATGCTTTGGCAATCTCCTGTTCATCTGCATCTTGATCTACGAAAGTAACTTCGATGCCCAACTTTTTCATCGTTACCGCAAAAAGGTTGAACGTTCCGCCGTAAATCGTCGAAGCGCTTACGAAATGGTCGCCCGCCTCGCAAAGGTTGAAAATGGCATAAAAAGATGCCGCTTGACCGGACGAGGTAAGCATCGCGGCAACACCGCCTTCCAACTCGGCAATTTTAGCAGCAACCGCATCGTTGGTCGGATTTTGAAGACGGGTGTAAAAATACCCGGTATCCTCCAAGTCAAACAGGCGAGCCATTTGTTCGCTTGTTTCGTACTTGAACGTAGTACTTTGATAAATTGGCAATACTCTCGGTTCGCCCTTTTTCGGTTTCCAACCGGCTTGTACACAAAGTGTTTCGGGACTCATTTTTTGATTCATACGAAAATATATTTTATTTTTCTTTTAACGGTAATTTCACTCTCTCTTCAATAGAAGCTAACATATCGCTCAATCGTTCGATTTTGGACTTGGTAATCGCCACACGTCCCGAACGAATAAATTGCAATACATTCAGATTTTCACTCAATTCCTCGAAAAGTCCTTGCGTCTCAGCATAATGCCCTGTTTTTTCCAACACTACGCTATTTTCGTTCATTTCGAGGATGCGGATGTTGTATTTACGGATCAGCGTTTCGATACTTCCGAGTTTCAACAACTGCTCGGTGGCTACTTTGTAAAGGGCGATTTCTTGATACACCAAGTCCTCGTCGGTGTTAAAATAGGCTTTGAGTATATCCACTCGCTTGTCTATCTGTTTGACCACTTTCTGAATTGTATCGGCATCAGAAAAAGTGGTAATGGTAAATTTGTGTACCCCCTGTATTGCAGACGGCGAAACGGAAAGCGTTTCAATATTCAACTGCCTGCGCGTGAAGATAATCGTAATCTGATTGAGCAATCCAACCTGATTTTCCGAAAAAACGGTTACGGTGTATAGTGTTTTATTAGTTGTTTCCATTTTGAAAAAATTTTATTTATATTATTTTAAACGCGAAGGCGCAAAGTTCGCAAAGACGCGAAGTTTTAATTTTTCATTGCGTCTTTGCGAACTTTGCGCCTTCGCGTTTAAAATATAAAACATTTTTTTGTACATAATTATGCTTTCAACAAAAACGACTTAAAAGTATCAAAATTTTTCGACAATTCGATACTTTTCTTTTCGCCTTTCATAAATTCCTGCAATTTTTGAGGAATTTCTACTTTTTTACCGATGATACTCTCTACTGTTTCTAAAAATTTGGCAGGGTGAGCAGTCTCCAAGAATACGCCCACTTCATCCGGTTTCAAAAATTCCTGTAATGCGCGATAACCGACTGCACCGTGCGGATCAAGCAGATAACCGGTTTTTTGGTAAGTATTTTTTACCGTTTCGCCTACCTCCTCATCGGTGTAACTGCATCCGGAAATATCTTTTATTATCGCATCGTGCGAATGTCCGTACAAGTCCAATACACGTGCAAAATTGCTTGGATCACCCACATCCATCGCGTTGGCAATGGTAGCGACAGACGGACGCGGATTGTATTTTCCGGTCAACAGGTATTGCAAGAAAATATCGTTACGGTTATTGGCAGCAATAAAACGGGAAATAGGCAATCCCATTTTCTTTCCGAAAAGTCCGGCTGTGATATTCCCGAAATTACCACTCGGCACGCACATTACCACGTTTTTATCTTTTCCTAATTTGCGCAATTGAGCGTAAGCATAGAAATAGTAAAAGGCTTGCGGTAAAAAGCGGGCAACGTTAATCGAGTTGGCAGAAGTCAAATTCATACGTGCATTCAACTCTTCGTTCATAAACGCATTTTTTACCAATGCTTGGCAATCGTCAAAGGTTCCGTCAATTTCCAATGCCGTGATATTTTGACCGAGCGTAGTAAATTGGCACTCCTGTATTTTGCTCACTTTTCCTTTCGGATAAAGCACAAATACGTGAATACCGTCCACACCTAAAAATCCGTTTGCCACCGCACTTCCCGTGTCTCCGGATGTGGCAACCAATACATTGACAGCCCTGCAGCCCCCTAAATCCCCCTCAGGGGGACTTTGATAGCAGCCGTCAGGTAAGTCCCCCTGAGGGGGATTTAGGGGGCTTCTTTCTTTCTTGATGAAGTAACCCAGCAAGCGCGACATAAATCTTGCCCCCACGTCCTTGAACGCCAAAGTTGGACCGTGAAATAATTCCAAACTATAAATATTATCGTTCACGTGCACCAAAGGCACATCAAAATTCAACGTCTCATACACAATCTTTTTCAATGCTTCCGCCTCTACATCTTCACCGAAAAACGCATCGGCTACAACGTATGACATTTCTTGAAAAGTGAGATTTTGTATATTCTCAAAAAAGGAATCCGGCAGTTGCTTGATTACTTCCGGCATATATAATCCCTTGTCCGAAGCAAGTCCCTTGACTACTGCTTCTTGCAGCGTTGCTTTGGCTGCCTGTTTGTTTGTGCTGTAATATAACATTGTGAATGAGTTTGTTATTTTTTTATTGTTTTTTCGGTCTTACCGTTGCTGTACAGGATGAAGGGCAATCTTTCATAAATCAAATTCGCCCATTCGTGTGTTGATGCGTATTGTTTTACAAGTTTGGAAACATTCTTTTTACATTTTGGTATTCTCGCTGAATATTCTCCAATACCACAGATTGTAAATTCGAGTTTTTTCTCCGAACTTCTTTCTTAACTTCCTGCATAAGAGACGTGAGCTACTCTTCGCTCGGCTCATTATCACTTACAAACCGGTAATACATATTTGCTTTATTTCCCATAACGCTATTAGTTTTTCACAAAGATACGATTTATTGCGTTTCAGACGTGATTTTCATATTAATTACTTCGCCCCTTCCCCCACAAAACTCTGCGACTTATTTTTGAATAAAATATTAAAAGAGGTCAAGCTGCCGTAAGACTTCGTGATGTATTGTTGCAACACAATTTTTTCTTCATCGCTGAGTTTGCTCGTGTTGATTTTTTGTTCCATTACACGGAGCCTGTCCCGAATCATAATGATTTTGTTGAAAAAGTTTGAAATCGGCATTTCATACGGTTTGAGTTCCGGATTTGACGGTTTCAAAATCAACGTTCCCCCACTCCATTTTTCCGAAATGGGAACCACTTCTTGAAGGTCTGAGAAATTACGCAATATCTTCATCAGCGTAAGTTCGACCATTTCAAAACTGACTAAATCATCTGCCGGTTCGAGCAAGTCGATAATTTCCAATCCTTCGTAGCTTTTCAAGATTTCCCGGTTACCATACTCCATAAAGGTGATGATGTAACTGTTTGACTTTACTTGTATCACTACACCTGCTCCATATTCTTTGTGGCTTACTCTTGAGCCGATTCCTAATGCTTCGTTTTCCATATTGTTTTTATTTTTTTGCGAAATTACAAAATAATCTGTTATTCTGTTTATCGTAACGCATAAAACTTGCAATATATAAGAACCTGTTTAAATTTTTATTCAAAAGCGTTTGATGGTCGTTGCTGTCCGAAGGACAGAATTTGAATAACCCTCAATGAAGCGTAGCGATTGGGGGTAAGCGGAATAACAAAATCCCCACAATAAAATCATCAAGCTATTCATAATGAACTATTTAACTGAGTTCCGGATAAGATTTTTCTTATTTTATTGAATTTCAATTACAAACAGATTCCTCACTCCACTTCGTTACGTTCGGAATCTCGCTTATACCGAACTCAGATTATTGGTATGCGTTCTATGGTTTTCCTTACGTGCTGCTTAGAGTCTTTTTTATTATCTCTATTTTTAACACGAAGTGTTGAATGTATCGCCCGTTTTTTACCAAACAAAAAACGGCAAAACTCACTCCTGAATTTTGCCATTAATGTTTTGTTTTTTATCCTAAAACTGCTCCAACACTTGAATCCGTTTCTTTATCGGCGGATGCGTAGCAAAAAGAGAGGTGAATGCCATTTTTTTACTTGGAGTATGTTCGATGAAAAGCTGCGCGACATCATCCGGAGCCGGTTTGCTGAGATTGGGATTTCCGGAAATTTTACGCAATGCTGATGCTAATGCCTGTGGTTTTTTAGTCATTTCGGCGGCGGCGGCATCGGCTAAATATTCGCGCTTACGGCTTATGGCAAAGCGCATCAGCATAGAAAGCAAATAACCAATAGCGGCAATCACCATAACTATGATAAGCAACACCATTCCGCTGCCTTTGTTATCCCGACTCCTACCTCCACCGAATAAAACCGAACGGAAACCGATTTGCGCAATCATCGTAAATATACCCACGAATACAATGGAAATAATGAGCAACCGGACATCGCGATTGCGAATATGCGCCAATTCGTGTGCAATTACGCCTTCCAATTCATCGTCATTGAGGCGGTCGATGATGCCTCGCGTCAGGGTTACGGTGTAGGTTTTGTCGCTTAGTCCGCTGGCATAGGCATTCAACGCAGGGTCTTCAATCACATTGACCTTAGGCATCCGCATACCGGTAGACATACACAAGTTTTCCACCAAATTATACACCCGCATATTTTCCTTGCGCGTGAGCGGTCTCGCTTGCGTGGCATTTTCAATGATATAACTGTTGATAAAATAGGCGACGACAAACCATACCAATACCCCGCCAAACACAACAGGCGCCACACTCATAAACATCTCATTCACAGTCGATGCGGAATATATAGAGCGGTCTTCAAATCCGAAATAAACGAATGCGACGATTCCCAAATAGGTCAGTCCGACAATCAAAAAAGGAAACAACACAACAAGGAGCAACGACCGAAAATTATTCTGCCATTGTTGAGTTGCTAAGCCAACGTATGCCGCCATTAGTCAAATTTTATTTGTGGGGCTTTTTCAACAACTGTTCTGTCAACGCCCAAGTCAAACATCGGTTCTTTTTTGAATCCAAACATACCTGCAAAAATGTTATTAGGGAATGTTTGTACGGAATTGTTAAGCTCTTTTGTAGCCGAGTTGAAGAACCGGCGGACAGAGGACAGTTTATTTTCAATGTCGCTGATTTCACCTTGCAATTGCAAGAAATTTTGGTTTGCCTTCAAATCAGGATAAGCCTCAAGCGTTATTTTTAAACCTGCCAATGCAGAGCTTAATTGACTTTCCACCGCAATTTTATCGTCGATAGTAGTGGCTCTTGTAGCGGCATTACGCAAGTTTACAATATTTTCAAGGGTTGTTTTTTCGTGTTTGGCATATCCTTTTACAGTATCGACCAATTGGGGGATTAAATCGTGACGTTGTTTTAATTGCACGTCAATGTCGGCGAAAGCGTTTTCGCGGTTGTTACGCAACTTTATCAAGTTGTTATATATCGAAATAACCCAAATAACCAAGATGGCTACGACGACTAAAAAGATAATTGTTGATGTACTCATTGTTTTTGTTTTTTAAATTTTTTAAAAGTTAAAATTTATATTTATTGTTCTCAATTTACAGATTCAGCAAATCACGTTGAATTTCCCTTGCAACATCTATGGTTGCTTGATTATTAGGGTCGGCAAGCGACTTATCCAATCTCGGCACTTTAATAACAGTTCCCGCGGGAATATTGTTCGGATCTTTGATAATATCCGTATTGTAAAAGTAAATATACACCCAAAACTGCTTATGTCCGTAATATTCAAGCGCCACAAGTGTAAGCCTCCGTCCCGCTTTCAACTCAACTTTCCGTGGAGTGCCATACGTAATTAACTTCATATTCGGGTAACTTGATTGCATAAAATCAAGCAGTCTGAAATCAAATTTTTCATCAAACATATATTCTCCCGGAAATTCAGGTGCCCGGTTCGGATTAGGAGTTATTGAGTCTACATCTTCTTGCTCCTTATAGACATACGCATTTTCTGCCGTTTCATCTATTATTCCTACATTTGAAAATGGCTCCTCTTCTTCGTCCAATTCATCATTATCAAGATTGACAGCCGTTTCTGTCCTATCTTTTACATGAATCCTTTGTGGAGAGTAATCCCACCACAACCAAACCAATAGGGCGATTAATCCTAAAATAATTAATAAAATGCCCCATTTGCTGTTATATTTTTTCTTCTTTCCGGTATTTTCCGTTTGTATTTTTCCGGGATCAACCGGGTGAGGCTCATTCTTTTCAATTACTTCGGGAAGAGGCTCTTCTCCTCTCTCAATAATTTCCGATAGCGTTTTTTTTTCTATTTTTTCTTTCGCAACTTCCGGTTGGGGTTGAAGTTGCTCTTCTTCTTTCTCAATGCTCATCACTTCTTCTTTTTCTTTAATAATAATTATGGTTTGTTGTTCTTTCTCGACAATCACAATTTGTTCATCTGCTTCAACAACTGCGACCGGCTGCTCCTCTTCATTTTCCTCCTCTTCGTTCTCCTCCTCCGGCATATTATCTACGGGTCCGTCTTGTGAAAGGATGTATGTTTCCAAGTGCGAATAGGGTTTGTTAATCGCCGCTTTCAACTCTTTTTCGGGAGTGAACGATATTTTGTTGTGTGCCGGAATGGTCATCTCTTCGCCGGTTTGCACATTGACGCTTTTTCGCTCCTCAACCGGCAGCAATTTGAACGTCCCGAATCCTTTTATTTTTACCACATCGCCTTTACTGAGGGTTTCTTCAACGATAGCAAGAAGTTCACGCAAAAAATCTTCCGAAAGTTTTTTTGTCACTCCGTTTTGCTCTGCTATCCGGTCTATGATGTCTTGTAAAGTAATTTTCATACAAAGTTTTTTTGTAGTTATAAGTTATTTTTTATTTATCCGCTCTTTCAATATTGAGCTCGGTTTGAATGCCAATGTCAACTTTGGCGGTACAAGCATTCGCTGTTTGGTAACAGGATTAACAGATATTCTCTCCTCTTTTTTACGGACTTCAAACATTCCAAATCCCTGTATATTAACGGAATTGTTGTTCAGTAATTCTTTTTCAATCGTTTTGATCGTGGAATCAAACAACATTTCGGCTTTGTCTTCTTCGAGGTTAAGCCGGTTTCTAAGTTCGGTTATAAGTTCTTTCGTATTCACATTTTTAACTTTATGGAATTATCACGCTATATTACTACCTTTTTTTGTTTTGGCAAAGTTTTTTTGCTTTTTTCTTGCAAAATATTTTTTATATCATTAACATTGCTGAATATAACTTTGTTCTAACGTTATACATTTTATTTTAGTATGAAGAAAATTTTATTTTTAGCAAGTGCTCTATTTATGAGCTGGGCGGCTTTTGCTACGCCGTTGAAAGACTTTAACGGAAATACCCTGGTTTCTGAATTTGATTGGTTCGATAGCAATTTCTATACAGAAATTAAAGATGGAACTACTGATATGTTTCAGTATTTTGGTCCATGGAGTTCTGGAGGATGGGATCTTTCCGGTAAAGATGGCACGGGAACTGATTTTATTGGTCAAGGTATGGAATCGGTAACGGTAGTGTTCGAAGCTCCTTTATATCCGGGGCAAATAACTCTTAATGTAGGTTATGTTGATGCAGAAGGAAATCCGGTTACATTTAATTCAAGCGATGCTAATTTTCAAGTTGCAGTAGATGGATTTAAAAGTTCTTTAACCGTAGTTTTCAAACAAGGCTATAACGTAGAATATATTTCTGTTGGAAACGGATGGTTTGATAATATCCCCACTGCCATTGACTATAACAACTGGTTTATAGAAAATACAGGAACTTCGGCAGAAGTAAAAGTTGTTTCTGCAACGATTAACGAAACGCTTATATATCCTGAATATGTTTTCAGCAATATTAATTTGAATGAATTTGATGCGGGATTCGTGTTTTTGCCCGGATACAATTATTATCCAATGTCTGTGGATGGTTGGGATCCTACAAGAAGTATTAATGCTACTATTGTAAATAAAGACGGCGGGAATGCTTTGAAAATAGAATTAGACAACAGCGTTATGCCAAGCTACGATAAACTCGTTATTTTCCAAGATGTAAGAGAATTGAGAGGATTTGGAGACTTTGCAAGTATTACATTCGATGTATTTTGGGAATCTGCCCAAGACGAAGATGGTACTCTAACCGAAGGCGAAGACGTTTATAAAGAACTTATCTTGTATTTCGGAGACAAAAATTTCAAATTAGGCGGTGGAAATGGTATTAATAAAGGTGTTTCATACAAAGCTATGCCTTCTGATGAAAATGGAGAGAACGCTAAGGTAGGTATTATCGGAGAGTGGTTTACGTTTAAAATTTATTTCGGCGATATTTTGGCTTCAGACGGAACTAAAGAAGGAATTGACGCATTACTGAAGATGAGAGAGTTCGCTTTCGGTATCGGATTCAACGACAACGGTGCAGTGTACTATCTTAGAAATATTTCATTAAACAGCAGTATTTGTAAGTGTGGTACAGAGATTATTGCCCGACCAAATAATAGTTTATACGGAAGTGTTATTAGGTTATCGAGTTCTGATTTTGCAGGTAGAGTGGAAGCTCGCCTTAAGGCTGTTCCAAATGAAGGGTATGAATTTGTGAATTGGACAAGTGATGGAAAGGTGGTTTCGAAAAATGCAGAAGCTTCTTTTTCTGTATATCAATCTTTTTCAGATTTGGTATTGACCGCTAATTTCAAACGGATAACTAATAACAATGAAACAACAGAAAGTAAGAAAACAACCATCTTCCCAACTGTACTCAACAGCGGAAACATACTGCATATTTCAGGTATTTCCGATAGAGCAAACGTAATTATTACGGATTTGAGTGGTAAGATATTGAAAAATGAAATAGAAGAAAATACCCAAGGCAAAGTTTCCGTTTTAATTGATTATCCATCGGGAGTTTATATAATGAAAATTGCTACTGATGAAGAAATAAAAACGACAAAAATAGTTGTAAAGTAATCATACACTTTATTGAAAAAGCGTGTAAACTTTTGTCGGTTTACACGCTTTTTTTGATTACTTATAACTTACCGCCGATTCCGTATTTAAACCCAAAACCTGTTAAGTTTTTGAAACTTAACAGGTTTTAATAACTTATCACTAACTCCGTATTTTTATAATAATGCCCCAAAATCTCTTTATATCCATACCCTTTCTCCGCCATAACCGCAGCCCCGATTTGACAAAGCCCCACGCCGTGCCCCCAGCCTGCGCCAATAAGAACAAATTTTTGAGGCACATTATTTTCAATCCTCTCTTTTTCAACTACAAAAGCCGAACTGTAAAGGTGACTTTGCGACAATGTTTTCCGTATTTCCAACTCTTTTCCAATAATCAACGAGCGAAGTGTACCCACAATTTTCAATTTAACCAACCTGCCGGAAACGCCTCTTTCCATTGGAATCAAATCTACTATTTCGCCAAAATCTATCCCGCTACGTTTATGAATAAGTGCAGCCAATTCCTGTTGCGAATATTCCACTTTCCAACGGTAAAAATCAGGCGTTTCCCGGTCATACGAATTTAATATTTGAGAGAGTACTTTCTTATCGGTTGTATTGCAAAAAGAAGGATGCGATGAGCGAATCCACTTTTCCGCATTGAATTCATTGGTTAAATCCTGTGCGTTTTCATCTTTTTCCGATGAATTGTCGATTACTTTTGTGAGGTACGGGTGCGGCGCGTTTTCCCAGCAATTCTCAAAGAGTTCCGAAACGCCCCCGCACGATTTTGAAAAACGGGCATCGCATATTTCTCCCGCATAAGTCAGGATTTCTCCGCGAGTGGCAGCAATGGCATCTTTCACGGCTTGCGTGTTGGCGCGTGTAATGCCTTGATAACGTTGACAATGATCGTCGGCACACACATCAAAACGAAGATGATCTTCGCGGTCGTACCAGCAAATTCGTTCTTCGTTGGATTCAAATAGGGAGCAACTATCCCCTACCCTAACCTTTTTCGATTTCCGAATTTGCGCCAACAACCAACTTCGGGAAATAACCGCGTGCGCTTTCAGTAATTCCAACGAGGAAGTGGAGCTCATTTCGGAAGAAATTACGCTTGTGAGGTAATCCTCAATCGGAAGGATATTAATTGCCGTCAATTTATCTTCTTCCACAATGATTCTCAACGAACCCGTAAATCGTTGGTTTTCTTTCTGCTCCCAATGAAAATCTTTCCCAATAATTACATTCAACAGGTCAAAATTACCCGTGTTCAAATCTGTCGGAACAAAAAGTAATTCCTCAAAATCAGCGTGATTAAATCGTATCTTCGTGTTATTGAAAGCTGCTTTTTGACTACCGGAATAAATTTCATTACTATTCACAAGTCGGAAATCGCCATTCAAATGAAATTGAATCTCACTACCGGAGAGTATTCCGACGTTTATTATGGGTTCTGCTGTTTGTATTTTCATTGGTGAAAGCGGAAGTTTTTTAATCAATATAATACTACTGTCGTGTCAACGATGAAATGTATATAAACACAAAGGCACAAAGGACACGAAGAAGAATAAAAACTTTGTGTTCTTCGTGTCTTTGTGTTAAATATTTTTTTCGATACTTGAACAATTTGCTATTGACACGACACTACCCTCTTTTTCAGAAAACAAAACTACAAAATTAAGCCAAATAAGCAATTACGTATTTGCTTTTATTTTAAGATTTCTTTACCTTTGCCGTCCAACAAACAAAATTGAATGGAAGAAGTATCGGATAAACAGTGGTTCGTCGCAAAAACAAGAGCAAATCAAGAACGTGCGATTAGAGAACGATTGACGGAGATGAATATCGAGACTTATTTACCGACGCGAATGGAGATTCGCATCCGACGGGATAGACGGAAAAGGATTGAAGTGGTCGTTATTCCTAACACGCTGTTTGTTTGTGCCGAAAAAAAAGCAGCGTTGGCATTACCCAATCATCATGGGGTTCCGATAAAATATATGATTGATTTTATGACGAGAACCTTGTTGGTGGTTCCCGAAAGGCAGATGCGGAATTTTATGTCTGTAATGGGCGTTTCGGACGCAAACGTGGAAATCAACAACGACTTAATGTTTGAAAAAGGCGATAAAATTCGCGTTGTGGAAGGTGTTTTTTGCGGAATTGAAGGTGAGTTAATTCGAGTGGAAGAAAAAGATAAGGTGTTGATTCGCCTTGACAACATTATCGCTTGTACGATGGAAGTACCAAGTAATTATTTGGAAAAAATATAAAATAAATACATTTTGATATGAACGCTAAAAAAAATATTTTGATTACCGGAGGTGCCGGATTTATCGGTTCGCACGTTGTAAGATTATTTATAACAAAATATCCTGATTACAACATTATTAATCTTGATAAATTAACTTATGCCGGCAATTTGGCAAATTTGAAGGATATTGAAAACAGTCCGAATTACACATTTGTAAAAGCCGATATTTGCGATTTCGATTGTATGTTGAATCTTTTCAAACAGTATGATATTAACGGAGTGATTCACTTGGCTGCCGAAAGTCACGTGGACAGGAGTATCAAAGATCCGTTCACTTTTGCAATGACAAACGTAATCGGAACGTTGAGCTTGCTGCAAGCTGCCAAAACACATTGGAACGGCGATTTTCAAGATAAACTTTTCTACCACATCTCTACGGACGAAGTGTATGGAACGTTAGAGTTTGACGGAACGTTTTTTACAGAAACAACCAAATACGACCCGCACAGTCCTTATTCGGCAAGTAAAGCGAGCAGCGATCATTTTGTACGCGCCTTCCACGATACTTACGGAATGCCGGTTATTGTAACCAATTGCAGCAACAATTACGGACCTTTTCAATTTCCGGAAAAACTGATTCCGTTGTTTATCAATAACATTCGTCACGGAAAACCGCTGCCTGTTTACGGAAAAGGGGAAAACGTGCGCGATTGGCTTTATGTGGTAGACCACGCACGCGCCATAGACGTGATTTTCCACGAGGGTAAAATTGCAGATACTTACAACATTGGCGGTTTCAATGAGTGGAAAAATATTGACCTAATCAAAGTGATTATCAAGACGGTAGATAAAATGCTCGGCAATCCGGAAGGAACGAGCGAAAAGCTAATCACTTATGTAACAGACAGAGCCGGACACGATTTGCGTTACGCAATTGATTCCTCCAAATTGAAAAATGAATTGGGCTGGGAACCAAGTCTGCAATTTGAGGAAGGCATCGAAAAAACCGTTCGTTGGTACTTGGACAACCAAGAGTGGATGGACAACGTAACAAGCGGCAGCTACGAAAAATATTACGAAACGATGTATTCGGGACGATAAGTATGTGTCAAAAAATTAGTTTATACTTTGAACGCGAAGGCGCAAAGTTCACAAAGTCGCAAAGAAAAAATAAAACTTCGCGTCTTTGCGAACTTTGCGACTTTGCGTTTAAATAATATAAATTAAATTTTTCAGATACTTAAAAGCGAAAAATCGTAACTTTTTATCTATATTTTTCATACTTTTGTATAAAAATACAACGTAAAGAATAGAACAATGGGAAATTCTCAAATAGACCAATTAGACGAAAAAATATTAAAGCTCATTTCAGGGAATGCACGTATTCCGTTTTTGGAAGTGGCGCGCGAATGTAATGTTTCGGGAGCTGCCATCCATCAGCGCATACAGAAATTGCAAAATACGGGTGTAATCAAAGGTTCCGAATTTGTGTTGGATGCCAATAAGATAGGATACAACACCTGTGCCTATATGGGTATTTTCTTGAAAGATGCCAATCTGTTTAAAAGTGTAATTGAGGAGCTTTACCGTATTCCCGAAGTAGTGGAGTGTCATTACACAACCGGAAAATATGCGATGTTTATCAAAATATATGCAAAAAACAACAAGGATTTTTTGCGTATCATTCACGAAAAATTGCAACCGATTAAGGGAATTTCAAGCACCGAAACCATTATTTCGCTGAGCGAGGGATTCAAACGCCAGCTTCCGATTCTTGATGTCAGCGAAAAAAGTGAAGGAGACAAAGTAAATGAGTAAACAATAAAATATTGTAATGGACTGCGTTCCCGTAGTAGAGACGTGGCGTGCCGCGTCTCTGATGCAATTCGCATATATCTCAGAGACGCGGCACGCCACGTCTCTACACAAGAACAGCATCTCATCGTTGACACATCACTAAATAGAATCTATGGCTACATTTTTTATCGGCATATACCGTTTTTTTCAAAAACGTAAACTGTTATTATTCAGTATTGTTGCTTTTCTTTTCGTTATTTTAGGTTATTTTGCTACGAAATTAAAATACGAAGAGGATATTACCCGTTTTATTCCCAATACGGCAGATTCAAAAAACATCAACGCCGTTTTTCAGCACCTCAAAATAAAGGATAAAATTGTTGTTCTGTTCTCGTCAAAAACGGAAGATACCGGAAAAATAATAGAGACGGGAGAAGCATTTTCAGCCGCATTGGATTCTCTGTTCGGCAAAAGTCACATCAAGCAGATAACCTCGTGGATTGATGCGCAAAAAATGCTGACCGTATCCGATTTCATTTACAACAACCTGCCTGTTTTCCTCGAATCGGCTGACTATGCCCGAATGGATACCCTTTTACTTCCCCAAAACATCAACAAGCAATTACAGGCGGATTATTACAATCTGCTTTCGCCATCGGGAATGTTTACCAAAAATTTCATTTTCCGCGACCCGCTCGGCTTGGGCAATAATGCGTTTGAACGCCTGCGTTCGATGCAAGTGACCGGAGATTATGACATTACGGATGAGCATATTTTTTCAAAAGACGGCAAAACAATGCTGGTTTACATCGAACCGGTATATCCTGCCGGAAATACGGCAGAAAACGGTTTGCTGATTGACGGAATCGAAAAATTAATTAGCGAATTTTCTCAAAAAGATGCACAGATAGACATTGAATACTTTGGCGGACCGGTGGTTGCGGTGTATAACGCCCGTCAGATACGGCAAGATACCACCACCACGTTGAGCATTGCATTTCTGATTATTGCTGTGGTTATTTTTCTGTCGTTTCGCAATAAGTTTTCGCTGCTTTTGATATTTCTCCCGGTTGCTTTTGGGGGGATATTTGCACTTGCAATGCTCTATTTCCTGAAAGGAGAACTTTCGTTGATAGCTGTCGGAGCCGGTTCCGTTATCTTTGGGGTGGTGTTAAGCTATTCCATTCACGTCATCGCACACCGAGAACATACGCGAGATGTAGAGCAGATTATCCGTGAAATGGCTGAACCGTTGACCATTGGCAGCATTACGACCATTGGAGCCTTTTTCAGTCTTGTGTTTACAAGTTCGGAGGTGCTGCAAGATTTCGGTTGGTTTGCCTCGTTTACCATTATCGGAACTACGTTTTTTTGCCTCGTTTTTCTTCCTCACTTCTTTTCTACAAGGCAAGAAAAAGAGGAAAAACCGAACCGTTTTTTGAAAATAATCGAAAAAATAAATGGTTATTCGTATGAGAAAAATAAATGGCTTGTCGGAGCTATCATACTCATTTCCATAGCCGGGTTTTATTTTGCCGGCAATGTGTCATTCAATTCCGATATGAACAGCCTGAGTTTTCAACCTAAAAAGCTGAAAAAGACAGAAGAAAAATTGGATAATATTTTTCAAAAAGAGTATAAAAACATCTATTTCATCGCTGTCGGAGATACGGAAGAGGAGGCGCTGCGTAATTACCGGCAGATGAATCAAAAGCTCGATTCGGTAAAAAATGCCGGTCAAATTCACGGATATGCTACGGGCGAAAGTCTTTTGATTCCGGTCGAGGAACAGAACAGACGCATCGAAAAATGGAATAACTTTTGGACACCGGAACAAAAAACGGCTTTGCGAACAGAGATTGCCAAGCAGGGAAAAGAATATCAATTCAAAGAAGAGACGTTCAATCTTTTTTGGGAAATGTTGGAAAAGCAATATACTCCGATTATCTACACCGATGAAAACGAAGCAGCATCTGTCTTTTCGGATTGGATTACGAATGAGGCGAATGTCTCTATGGCTATCTCTCAAATACAGCTCACAGAGAATAAAAAAGAAGTTGTTTACAGCGAATTTTCCAATCAAAAAGGAGTGGTTATTTTAGATAAGCCTTATTTTGCATCGAGCTTTGTCAACTACATTGTGGAGGATTTTTACTTCGTTCTTTTTATCTCTTCCCTTATTGTGTTTTTGGCGTTGTTGCTTTCTTACGGTCGGTTTGAGTTGGCGCTGATAACATTTACGCCTATGGCGTTGAGTTGGTTTATCATACTCGGATTAATGGCGCTGTTCGGCATCGAATTTAATGTTGTGAATATCATTATTTCCACCTTTATATTCGGTATCGGCGACGATTTCAGCGTGTTTATTACCGACGGACTTACATCGGAATACCGTAACGGAAAGAAACTATTTACGGCGCACAAGACGGCTATTTTCTTCTCCGCATTTACCATCATTGTGGGAATGGGTGCGATGATTTTTGCTCAACACCCAGCACTAAAATCGGTGTCTTTCATCTCCATTACCGGAATGTTTGCCGTGCTGTTGATTGCCTACGCCATTCAACCGCTGTTGTTCCGGTTACTGATTACCGGACGTACGCAAAAGGGGCTTTTTCCGTGGTCGTTCGTCAGTTTATTTTTCTCGTTCTGGTTGGTAGGAGCGTTTACCATTGGCAGTATGCTGCTTTCTTTGTTGGCTATTCTGCTGTTTATCATACCTATAAGAAAAGAAAAAAAGCGGCAGATTTTGCATTACTTGATGATGTATGGCTGCCGGTGGATTATTTTTATGGGATTTCCAGCAAAAAAGGTATGTAAAAATGAGCATAATGAAAACTTCCGTAAACCGGCGGTCATCATCGCCAATCATCAATCGGTCATTGATATTTTGCGAATACTTGCCATTTCCCCTAAGATTATTATGATGACCAACGAATGGGTTTGGAAATCGCCCGTTTTCGGCAAATTAGTTCAAGCAGCAGGTTTTTACAACTCCGGCGAAGGATACGAAAACAGTATCCCGGCTTTGAAAAAGATGATCGACTTGGGATATTCCATTGCTATTTTCCCCGAAGGGACACGTTCGAAAGACGGAAGTCTGAACCGTTTTCACAAGGGCGCATTCTACATTGCCGAGCAATTAAACCTGGATATTTTGCCTGTTATTATGACAGGTAACAACCTAAGTATCGAAAAAAATGATGTAATTTGTATCAAAAGGGCGACTATCACGTTGGAAATCCTACAAAGAATAAAGGCAGAAGACTGCTCTTGGGGCGAAACCTACCGTGAACGTCAAAAATCCATTTCCAAATTCTTCAAAGAAAAATACGAGGCAGCAAAATTAGCATCGGAAAATGTGGATAATCCGTTCTATTTCTACAAACTTACGCGGAATTATATTTACAAAGGTCCGATACTGGAATGGTACCTACGCACGAAGGTGAGAATGGAAGGCAATTATCGTATTTTCAACGAGTTAATCCCTCGCGATGCCACCATTACCGACATCGGTTGCGGATACGGATTTCTCGCCTATATGCTCGCATTCATTTCAGACAAACGGACAATAACCAGTATTGATTACGATGAGGAGAAAATCGAAGTTGCCAACACTTGTTTTTCTCGTACCGAAAAAATAAACTTCATTGCAACCAACGCCGTTAACTGCCAATTGCCTGAAAGCGATGTGTTTGTATTGAACGATATGCTGCATTACCTGCCTTTTGACTTGCAGGAAAAATTGGTGGAAAATTGTATGAAAGCCATTAATCCGGACGGAATGGTTATCATCCGAGACGGTGATAGCACAAAGAAAGAAAAACACGGAATCACAAAACTGACCGAATTTTTTTCTACCAAAATTCTTCGTTTCAACAAAACGGAGGGTAAACTATTCTTTACTTCTTTTGAAAAAATAAAGGTGATTGCTGATAAAAACGGATTTTGTGTTGAAATGTTGGAGAATGATCGGTTTACTTCTAATACGATTTTTGTGTTGCGGAAAATTGTAAATAGAACAGAATAGTTATTTTTTTATGTTATATTTGTATTTCTGTAATACAATTTATGATTGTCTGGAATTATACCTAAATTAGGCAATCCATTAGGATTGCATCTCTCGGTAGATAAATAATCTCGTCCTAAATCGCAAGCCGTAGGTTTGCGTCCTAATTTATTCAAGGTTGCAAACCTACGGCTTGCAAATTAGAGGGATAAATTGGATTTCTACCGAGAGATAATCCCTACGGGATTTTGTTAGGTGCAATCACGGATAATCATATACAATTTTTAATAAAGAAAAATGAGAACAATCAGTTTAAAAGTGCCCGAAATGTCAGAACTTGATGCAGCGCAATTATATATGATACTTGCAAGCAGTTTGTATGAACAGGGTAAGTTGTCGCTTGGTCAGGCGGCAGAAACAGCCAATTTATCGAAACGCGCTTTTGCCGAATTGCTGGGCAATTATAAGGTGTCTTTATTTAACTACCCCGCAACAGACTTGGCGCAAGATGTTGCTAATGCCAATGCTTATGCGCTCTAAACTGATTATTTCCGATACAAGTTGCTTTATTGTTTTATCCAAAATCGGCGAATTGGAGCTTTTGCGTTTGCTTTATAAGCAAATTATTACAACTTCTGAAATAGCGCAAGAATTTGGCGAACCATTACCTGCTTGGGTAGAAATTATCGCAGTTTCCGACAAGACTAAACAAGAATTGCTTGAAATGCAGGTCGATAGAGGCGAAGCAAGTGCTATTGCCTTGGCGTTGGAAAACGAAAACCCGTTCTTGATTTTAGATGATAACAAGGCGCGAAGATTAGCAAACAACTTGAAACTGCATCACACAGGAACTATTGGTGTGATAGTTGCCGCCAAGCAACGAGGTATTATTCCGAGCATAAAACCTGTTTTGGAAAAGATAAAAGCCACCAATTTTCGTATTTCTGCCGAATTGGAACTTCAAGCCTTGTTACAAGCGAATGAGTGAAGTATTTAACAGAAAAACTTGTAAATCTTTTCATTTAACAACCCCCTGCAACATCGGAACAAACGCAAAATTGCCAAACTTCTTCTGTTCAAAATCCGTCTCTGAAATTCTTTCGACGCGAAACATCTGTTGTCTGCTGCCCTCGCCGAGAGGCAATACCATAATGCCGCCCACTTTCAATTGACGCAATAGTTTTTCAGGAATTTCGGGTGCTCCGGCAGTAATGATTATTTTATCAAAAGGAGCTTGTTCGGGCAATCCTTCAAATCCGTCTCCAAAAATACAATGTATTTTGTAGCCCAATGATTTTAGTTTCTCGCGCGTAGCCTCAAATAGTTCTTTTTGGCGTTCGATGCTGTAAAGTTCCACTCCACACTCAGCCAAAATTGCCGCTTGATAGCCAGATCCGGTTCCTATTTCCAACACTTTTTCTTTCGGTTTTACAGACAATAACTCCGTTTGCACGGCAACAGTGTAAGGCTGGGAGATTGTTTGCCCTTGTCCGATAGGGAGCGCCTTGTCGAGATACGCATCATCCAACACCGAAATATTCACGAAACATTGTCTCGGAACTTTACCGATAGCTTTCAATGTCGTTTTATCTTTGATTCCTTTTCGCTCCAACTCTTCAACCAACTTCCTCCGTCGGGCGACGTACTTAAAATCTTCCATTTTTAAATTGAGAATTGAGAATTGAGAATTGAGAATTGAGAATGAGGAGCGATTTTAATTCTCCATTTTCAATTCTCAACTCTCAATTATAATAAGGGTAAATAGACCGCTTTTTTAGTCAAGAAAAACTCTTCCTTGAAAAAATCTTTCAAGTTATAAACAGTTGCACGCTGTTTGAAAGGCAGAATTTCGTGTTCCAATTCGCCACCTTTCAGGCAAATAAGTCCGTTTGGCAGGCTGTTTTTCTGATTTTTCTGTTGGATGTTTTTTTGCGACAATCGTACCAAGTCGCTCAATGGCATCACGGCGCGGCTCACGACAAAATCAAACTTCTCCTTCTCTTCCTCTACCCGGCAATGACGGAAGGTTACGTTTTTTAACCCAATCGCGTTAGAAACTTCCGTTGCCACTTTTATTTTTTTTCCGATTGAATCGACCAAGTGAAACCGGACTTCGGGGAAAAATATTGCCAACGGAACACCCGGAAAACCGCCTCCCGTTCCCACGTCCATAACGGTTGTTTCCGGTCTGAATTGGATTATTTTGGCTATGGCTAACGAATGTAGAATGTGCCTTTCGTACAAATTCTCAATGTCTTTTCGCGAAATGACATTGATTTTGCTATTCCAATCAAGGTATAGCTCGTACAAGGCAGAAAATTGAGCTATCTGTTGGTCGGACAACCCGTTGAAGTATTTTAAAATTAAATCCATCGTTTTTATGTGAGTTGAGAAGAGGATGTCTCAAAAGTCAAAGAAAACGCTTCGTCATTGCGGGCTTGACCCGCAATCCCCTAATGTTTTTTAGGGGATTCCGCGTCAAGCGCGGAATGACGGGCTTTTGAGACAGACTCCTTTCCATTATTTTTTTACTATTTTTTTTATCGGGCTTTCATCCGCCAACATAAAATTAATGTCTCCGTAAGGAATGAAAACTTCCGAAATACCTACGAAGTAAGCGGCAATCTCATACGGGTTGAAGACGTAGGTAATTCCTTTTTCGTTGAGATAAAAATTATTGTTCGGCTTGATGTCTGTAATATCCATAAATCCCTGTTTCTCTAACTCTTGCGGCGATTTTACTTTTTGAATTTCTACTAATTTTTCCAAAATAATCGGAATCAAAACCTCTTCGTAATCGTCTATAAAAAGATCTCTTTCGGTAATAATTGTTCCTTTTTTCAAATCTACACACGTATATAGTACGCGGTCAATCCCGTGTGCGCCTCCTCTAAATTCAAACACATTGTTGGAAAAACAGAAAATACCGTCTTTGTCGAAAACATTATCTTCCGTACTTGTATATTGATTGACAAAAGAATTCGGGGTTATGTTATATTCACCGGTTCTTTCCTCCAACATCTTTTCATAGTCTTTTTCCAAGAGACGGTACTCTTCAATTTGCTTTTCTATAAATTTACGCATCGCTGTTTCCGGATCTTTCACGTCTTGATTGGCATTTGCCGTTACTTTTGCAAGTATCAATTGTTGGAGAGACTCCAATGCTGCATTGTTTTCATACCCAACCGGATAGTTCATCGAAAGATGTATCTTGATAGCCGGCTTTTCGGCATCTCCAAAAAGATGATAGGCGCTATCCATTTCATATTTTTTGAAATCAATATTGTTTGCTTTGCCTTCCTTTTGATTTCCGCAGGATGTTGCCGTAAACATAGCCAAACATAATGCGCCGATGTAAATTAAATGTCTCATTTTTTTTTCTTTGTTTTTAAATGGTTATGAATATTTTTTTCCATATAGTAACGTGTAAAAAAATAAAAGGTTCAAAAGTTCAAGGTTCAAAGTTTAAGGTTGCGATTTGAACCTTGAACCTTAAACTTTGAACATAAAATTAGAGCAACTTATTTTTTACACATTACATAACAATCAAAAAACCTTTTTCGTTTTCAAATACTTCACAAATGTAGGAAAAATTTTGTTCACGAAAATTATTATATTTGCAAAAAATAAAACGACATATTAATGAATGTACATATCAATCCTGCCGTTTCGCAAATGACCCCTTTTATCGTAATGGATGTGTTGGAGCGGGCAGTAGAACTACAAAAACAAGGCATCAGTATTATTCATCTCGAAGTGGGCGAACCCGATTTCAATCCTGCCGGATGTATTGTGGAAACAGCTCGTCAAGCCTATTTGGATAACCGCACGCACTACACGCACTCATTGGGCGACCCGGAGTTGAGGGAAGAAATTGCTGTTTTTTACAAAAGGGAATATGGCGTAACGGTCGACCCTGAATGTATTGTTGTTACATCAGGTTCGTCACCCGCCATTCTGATGACGCTGCAAGTGCTTTGCGAGGCGGGAAGTGAGGTAATTCTCTCCAATCCGGGGTATCCGTGCTACCGCAATTTTGCCCTTTCGTGCAATGCGACACCGGTTTCTGTGAATATCTCGGCTGCCGGCGGTTTTCAATATCCGATAGAGGAGGTCAAAAAAGCAATTACGCCCAAGACAAGAGCTATATTTGTCAATTCGCCAATGAATCCGACCGGTACGTTGGTTACTGACAGCGTTTTTGAGGAGTTGGCAAAACTGAACATCCCGATTATTTCCGACGAAATTTACCACGGATTGGTTTACAATGGCAGAGCGCGTTCTATTTTGGAGTTTACCGACAATGCTTTTGTATTGAACGGATTTTCCAAACGTTATGCAATGACCGGTCTTCGCCTTGGTTTTTTGATTGCGCCAAAACCTTATATGCGAGCGTTGCAAATCCTGCAACAAAATCTCTTTATCTGCGCTCCAAGCACGGCTCAACGGGCAGGAATCAGCGCCTTACGCGATTCGGAACCGGAAGTAGCCGCCCGACGGAAAATTTACAACGAGCGACGACTTTATATGATAAACCGCTTGCGTGAAATGGGTTTTGTTATCGAAACCGAACCGCAAGGAGCGTTTTATATCTTCTGTAATGCAAGAAAATTTACCAACGATTCCTACAAATTTGCTTTCGATGTGCTGGAGAATGCGCACGTAGGCATCACGCCGGGAGTTGATTTTGGTTCAAACGGCGAGGGATATATTCGTTTTTCGTATGCTAATTCGCTGGAAAATATTAAGGAGGGGTTGAATAGGTTAGAGAGGTATTTGAAAAAATAATAACGAGAGGTTGTCTCAAAATTCCGTCATTCCGCGCTTGACGCGGAATCCCCTAAAAACGATACTAATTATTAGGGGATTGCGGGTCAAGCCCGCAATGACGAAGCGTGTTTTTGACTTTTGAGACACCCTATGCTACATTTTAATCCGTTATCTTTAACGTATTGATAATTTCCGTACATTCACGGTAATACTTATCCATTTTATCTTTTGGGATAACTAAAACAATTCGGTAAAGTTTGTTTTTGTGGTAGATAAAATACGACTCTTCTACCAAACCATCGACACTTTCACGTTCTATTTTTGAGGCGGGATAGCTATTTACTTCGGTTGGTATTATTTCGGAAACAGTCCAATCGGTAAACCCTTCGTAAATATATTTAAACTCTTCAATCTTATCATTGGCTTTGGATTCATTTTCAAAAAAAGATATGAGACGAAAAAATGAAATATGAACAGAATATTGTTTTGTATCTTCATCTATTTTACTGTCTTTTAGATAAGTAAATATACACTCCATCTCATAGTCTGGTATATTCAGATAGTCGTTATTACCTTCTTTTCCCCATTTACCTTCGGGAAAAAAGGCTCGTATTCCCAATGAATCGAATGCTACCTTTCCGGTCGGAATGTCATTCATATCATTACCTCCCCAATCATTGTCTTTTTTACAGGAACCAACAGCAAGGATGCACAAGCTGAGAACCAAAATGGATTTTAGTGTTTTCATACGTTTTCTTTTTAAGATACCTAATTATATAAATTTGAATAACGCAAATATACAAATTAAAATATCAAAATTTATGTATTTAAGAATATTTTGTCGGTTTGCACATTTTTGTTACTTTTGTGCAAAATTTCTTTTGGAACAAAACCGAAAGAATTGAAAATTTAAACATCAAAGTTGAAATAAAATGGCTAACAATTTATTACAAGGAAAAAGAGGCATCATTTTCGGTGCGTTGAATGATATGTCTATTGCGTGGAAAGTCGCAGAACGGGCCGTAGAAGAGGGTGCGAAAATCACACTTTCCAACACCGCCTTGGCAATGAGAATGGGAACGGTAAAACAACTGAGCGAACAACTAAACGCAGAAATGGTACCGGCAGATGCTACGCATGTGGACGAATTGGAAAATGTTTTCCGTGAATCGCAAGAAATTTTGGGTGGAAAAATCGACTTTGTGCTGCACTCTATCGGAATGTCGCCCAACGTGCGCAAAAAAAGACCTTACGACGATTTGGACTACAATATGTTAAACACAACGTTGGATATATCCGCTATCTCTTTTCATAAAATGCTGCAATGTGCAAAAAAATTGGACGCAATCAATGACTATGGTTCAATCATCGCCCTCTCTTATGTTGCTGCCCAACGCACGCTCTTCGGCTACAACGATATGGCAGATGCCAAAGCAATGTTGGAATCCATCGCACGCAGTTTCGGGTACATTTACGGACGCGAAAAAAATGTGCGTATCAACACGATCTCTCAATCGCCTACAATGACCACCGCAGGCAGCGGTATTAAAGGTATGGACAGTTTAATGGATTTTTCCGAAAGAATGTCGCCGCTCGGCAACGCTTCGGCAAGTGAGTGTGCGGATTATTGTATCGTGATGTTCTCCGACCTGACACGCAAAGTGACCATGCAAAACCTCTATCACGATGGCGGTTTTTCAAGTATGGGTATGAGCTTGCGGGCAATGGATCAGTATCAAAAAAGTTTTGACTTGTATCGTGATGAGAATGGGAAGATTATTTATGGGTAAGTAGTGTAAAATTTGGACAACGAAAACACAAAGGACACAAAATTTTTTTTTTTCGTGTCTTTCGTGTTTATAAGATAAGAATTTTATTTAAAATGCTTTGCTGAAAGCCGTTATATTTTAAAATTTAAGGTCATTCACGTTGTCTTCTTCCTTCTGCTTCTCTTCTGTCATTTTCTTCCCGCTCACGTTGCCGTCTTGCCTCTGTTTCTTTCCTGTCGTTTTCTTCCCGTTCACGTTGTTGTCTTGCCTCTGCTTCTCTTCTATCATTTTCTTCCCGCTCACGTTGTTGTCTTGCTTCTGCTTCTCTCCTGTCGTTTTCTTCCCGCTCACGTTGCCGTCTTGTCTCTGTTTCTCTCCTGTCGTTTTCTTCCCGTTCACGTTGCTGTCTTGCTTCTGTTTCTCTTCTATCGTTTTCCTCCCGCTCACGTTGCCGTCTTACCTCTGTTTCTC
>Ga0209737_10000271_pt1 | contig 45534 bp, 36 predicted proteins | sample TergutCu122P3_FD_187284 | JGI IMG/M metagenome (GOLD analysis project Ga0209737, IMG submission 187284) | Cubitermes ugandensis P3 segment gut microbial communities from Kakamega Forest, Kenya - Cu122 P3 (SPAdes) (version 2) | ecosystem: Host-associated > Arthropoda: Insects > Digestive system...
TTCAAAAGAGAGGCTTTTTCCAATTCTTCCTTAAAAATGGGGTACAGTTGGGCATATAGTTCCACTTTCTCGCACGCCGCATCTATTTGTAATTTTTGTGAACTGTTTTTTTCGAGGTCAATAATTTGATATTCTAAGTAAGATTCCGTAATTCTTTCCAATTGATGAGAGATTTCCGGCTGAATAAGATAGTGCGCCACTTGCAAATCAAATATCGAGGCTTTTATATCTATCCGATTTTCTTCGCAATATTTGAAAATATTTTTTGTTTGAAAAGAAATAATGTCGCGGCGTTCTCCAAAAATTGATTGTAAAATATCGATTGGGGTCGAAAATGGTTGCCCCGTACAATAATGGATTTTTTTTCCATTTTCCGAAAATGCAAATCCCGAAATGGTTTCATTGGTATAAATCCATTCAAAATAAATAGGGTGGGTGTGAGGTTGTAGGGGCGAATAATGATTCGTCCATTCATTATGTTCGTGAGCAACTTTATCAAATGTTTTATATAATGATTGTTCGGCAACAATATCATTATCAATTATTTGATTAAATAAATCTGCTACTAAGGGTGCCTTATGAAAATAAGGACTCAATGAATTCTGCTCTTCTCCTCTTCTCCTCTTCTCCTCTTCTCCTCTTCTGCCCTCCGTTTCCTGCATCTCCATCAAAATTCTATTCCCCAACGACCGGAATTCCAAATCGTGAAACAGCGTGCGCAGGGCATCGAAATTGGGGGGTTGCATAGCCATCGCCTCCAAATCGTAATCAATGGGAACATCTAACATAATGGTTGCCAACGATTTCGACATAAATGCCTGCTCTTTGTGGTCAATTAATGTTTGTCGCAGTTTATCGTTATCGATTTGGTCGATATTTTGATAAATATTTTCGATGGAATGAAACTGTTGAATCAGTTTTTTGGCTTTCACTTCGCCGATATTGGGCACACCGGGAATATTATCGGAAGCATCGCCCCACAATCCAAGAATATCAATCAATTCTTCGGGGTGCTCGATGCCATATTTTTCGCAAATCTCTTTGGTTCCGACAATTTCTGCTTTTTGCCCGAACTTTCCGGGTTTGTACATAAAAATATTCTCCGAAACCAATTGCCCGTAATCTTTGTCGGAGGTCATCATATATACCTGAAATCCATTTGACTCTGCATTTTTCGCCAAAGTTCCGATAATGTCGTCTGCTTCGTAACCATCTTTTACCAGAATGGGAATATTAAAAGCATCCAACAGTTTGTAGATGTAGGGAATAGCCTTCACAATATCTTCGGGCGTGGCTTCTCTGTGCGCTTTATACGCAGCAAAGTCGGCGTGGCGCAGGGTTGGCGCACCCGTATCGAAAGAGACTGCCAAATGGGTAGGATTTTCATTTCGAATCAGTTCATAGAGTGTATTGGTAAACCCGAAAATAGCGGAAGTATTTAATCCTTTGCTGGTTACGCGTGGCGAACGAATCATTGCGTAGTAGGCGCGGTAAATTAGCGCAAGGGCATCCAAGAGGAAGAGTTTTTTTGTGGGCATAGCAATACGGCAAATATCGTTCCGGTTAATTTACCAATATCCCTGTTCTCTGAATTTCATCAATAAAACCGGCATAATCGGTATTGCGCGCAATTAAAATCGGCTCAATGCGATCATCCACTTCACGAGTTAATTTCCACAATAAAGGTTCTGTTTCAAAAAAATTATAATCATCCCCCAAACTTTCAACCACCAACGCAACGTCAATATCGCTATGTATGCGTGGCTCTCCTTTTGCATACGAACCGAAAAGCCAACATTGATCTATCTTTATTGGAAAAGAAGATTTCAGCAAATCCTGATAGGTTTTTACTTTGTTTATCACAGTTGTTCTTTCGTCCATTGTTGTAATGATTTTGTTTTTTCTAATAGTTCAAGGCATTTCTCTTTATTTAATAGTTTCGCCAATTCCTTTTTGTAGTCGGGATAGCGTGTCTTAATATTTAATGGCTCCATTTGGTCAATGAATAGTTTCTGTTCTTCAGAGAAATTATCGTAAAAGTTACCTTGTTTTGCCAAATAAACTAATTTATGTGAGAATGGAGGTGTTTCTTCTTTAAGTTTTGAATAAAATGCCTTGAAAATTTTTTCAATTACTTGATGGCACATAAACCCAACATACAAGTAACGCCCTGTGTTGAGCATTACAACAGCTGTTTCCAGATCGTATTCCGAAAGTTCATTCCAATATGTTACTTTTTCGTCTGTTGTCATAGTATAGCAATTCGAGTGCAAAAGTACAATAATTCTTTAATATTCACTTTATGAAGTTTCTTTCTTTTTCAAAACAATATCACAATTACAAATATTTCATATTTTTGCAGTTGTTATTTAACGAAAATTTAGATTATTATGCCAAAACATTTAGAACAGGAAGAGATTGGCGGAATCAACATCATTGCCGCCGGAACTACCCTAACCGGAGATATTGTATCTGCCGGAGATTGCCGAATTGACGGTACTGTGAAAGGTAATATTACCTCAAATTCTAAAATCTTTATAGGAAAATCAGGAAATATTGAAGGTAAAATTCAATGCCATTCTATTGAAATTGAGGGAAAAGCCAATGCAGAAATCATTGCTACTGAAATTCTTACGCTGAAATCCACCGCAGTGCTAACAGGGAATATTCGCATCAGTAAGATTTCAATTGAACCCGGCGCTAATTTTGTGGGAAACTGCACAATGCAAAACCCCGCCCCTACACCCATTCCGGGAATTGAAAACGAGTAACCAAGCAGATGGATAATAAAATATCGCGTCCTCCTTCTAAAGGTGCAAACTACTTGGGTTATGCCTTTCAAATGGGAATACTAACTTTCCTCGGTGCTTACGGAGGAATGAAATTAGACGAAAAAACCGGAAACCATTATATTTTTGTTATCCTCTTCTCATTAATTGCCATAACACTTTCGATGTACTATATTATCCGCAAAGAGCTTCCCAAAAAACCTAAACAATGAGTAAAACATCTATTAAAAAATACACTTTCCAACTGATAATTTTTTCGGTTATCGTGGCAGTAGCAGGCGTTTTGTTCCAATATCTCGCGCCAAAATATGCCACTGTGGTCATTCCTTTTATTGTTATTTTCTTCTTTGTCATTACTTTATTTACACTACATGTCGTTATGCGAACTCCCGACCAGACAGGTGGAAAAAAGTTTATTGCAGGGTATTTGTTGTCCCGCATCATTAAGTTGTTCTCTACCCTAATTTTCTTTATTTTATACGTTTTATTAAGTGAAAGCGACCGTTGGCAGTTTGCCGGTGCTTTTGTAGTAGTCTATTTTTTGTATTCATTTTTTGAAATTTTTGTCCTGAAAAAGAATAATGATTGATATTTTTGCTCATATTCGACCCTATACCGAAGTAGAAACGTTAGAGGCAGTAAAGAAACTGTTTAATGACCCGCATTTTCTTCAACAATTATCTATATTTGAGGATAAAATTAATATTGATGAATGGATAAAAGAGGTTTTACACTCTAAAACACAACTTGAATTTCATCTGGCATTTGCCGACAGGGTTTTTCATTATATTATGGAAAAATCGTGCCAGAATACGTTTTTTTCCGGAATTGAAAACACCAATGCCCAACATCAATATCTGTTTATTGGAAACCACAGAGATATTATTTTAGACTCCTCATTTTTACAGGTCTATTTTTTTCAAAACGGAAATTGTGCCACCCGTACTGCTATCGGGGATAACCTGTTAGCCAATCCGTTGTTTGCAGAAATTGCAAAAATTCATAAAATGTTTTTGGTGCTCCGTTTAGGCACTTTAAAAGAGAGAATGGCAAATACCCATACCCTCGCTTCCTACATTCACCATTCACTTTTTGAAGATAAAGAGTCGGTGTGGATTGCGCAGGGAAACGGCAGAACGAAAAACGGAGATGATAAAACCCAACAGGGACTATTGAAAATGTTCACTTTTGCCGACCCGCAAAACGCTATGCAACTGCTAAAACGGATGAACATCACTCCTGTGGCGATATCTTATCAATACGAGCCCTGTGCAAAACTTAAAGCCCGCGAATTAGCCCTCTCGGAAGACCAACCCTACAAAAAACAACCCGGCGAGGATACCAACAGTATTCTGGAGGGAATTACAGGTTATAAAGGAGATGTACATTTTGTTATCGGCAAACCATTACAGCAGGAGTTTGACACTATTCCGGAAGATATTTCTTTGAATGATAAACTTACAATGGTTTGCGATTTTATTGATAATCAAATTTATGAAAACTATTTCCTATACCCGCAAAACTATATCGCATTAGATATTAGAGACAATTCCAATAAATTTTCTGACCGTTATACCCAGGAAGAAAAAACTGTTTTTTTGGAATATCTTAACAAAGAATCTACTGTTCCGGACGTAAGTAGAGAAAAAATGATGCAATATCTACTTGATATCTACGTAAATCCTGTAAAAAACAAATTACTTATCAATGATTAATTAACTCCTCTAACTCCTTTAACTCCTTTAAACTTTAAACATCAAACTTTTAACTTAACAATTATGATTGACGACAAAAAAATTATCTTCTCGATGGTGAATGTGAGTAAAACCTATCCACCTCAAAAACAAGTGTTAAAGAATATTTATCTCTCTTTCTTTTATGGCGCGAAAATTGGCGTGCTGGGTCTAAACGGTGCGGGAAAATCTTCCCTGCTGAGGATTATTGCCGGTTTGGACAAGTCGTTTCAGGGGGAGGTTGTTTTTTCGCCCGGATATACCGTTGGGTATTTGGCACAGGAACCCGAAATGGACAACTCGCTAACCGTAATTGACGTAGTGAAACAGGGCGTGCAAAAAGTGGTGGATATTCTGGCAGAATACGATGCCGTGAATATGAAGTTTATGGAGGAGATGACCGACGATGAAATGAACAAACTGATTGAACGTCAGGGAGAACTGACGGAATTGATAGACCAGTTTGATGCGTGGGAATTAGACAACAAGTTGGAACGTGCGATGGATGCCCTTCGCTGCCCCGACCCCGATACACCGGTAAAAAACCTCTCGGGAGGTGAGCGCCGCCGCGTTGCCCTGTGCCGCCTGCTGCTATCCGAGCCCGATATTTTACTGTTGGACGAGCCTACCAACCACTTGGATGCAGAATCGGTGGAATGGTTGGAGATGCACCTGCAACAGTACAAAGGTACCGTAATTGCCGTTACCCACGACCGCTATTTCTTAGACAACGTTGCCGGCTGGATTTTGGAGTTAGACCGTGGAGAAGGGATTCCCTGGCAAGGCAACTACTCCTCGTGGTTAGAACAAAAGACACAGCGTTTGGCGCAGGAAGAGAAACAGGAATCGAAACGGATGAAGACGCTGGAACGCGAATTGGAGTGGGTGCGAATGTCGCCCAAAGCACGCCAGTCGAAAGGAAAAGCACGTTTGAATGCGTACGACAAACTGTTGAACGAAGATGTAAAAGAGCGCGAGGAGAAGTTGCAGATTTATATTCCTAACGGACCCCGTTTGGGAACAAATGTAATTGATGCCGTGAAAGTTGCAAAAGCTTTCGGAGAGAAATTGCTGTTTGAGGATTTAAACTTTTCGCTTCCTCCCAACGGCATTGTGGGAATTATTGGACCCAACGGCGCAGGAAAAACTACCCTCTTTCGTCTGATAATGGGAATGGAAAAACCTGATTCAGGAGATTTTAAAATGGGAGAAACCGTGAAAGTGGGTTATATTGACCAGCAGCATATAGAGATTGACCCCGAGAAAACCGTGTGGGAAGTGGTTTCGGAGGGGAACGAACAAATGATGGTGGGCGGTCGCCTTATCAATTCGCGTGCCTATATCTCACGTTTTAATTTTGGCGGACAAGACCAGAACAAAAAGGCAGGAGTGCTCTCAGGTGGAGAACGAAACCGCTTGCATCTGGCGCTTACGCTCAAATCGGAAGCAAATGTATTGCTGTTGGACGAGCCTACTAACGATATAGATATCAACACACTGCGTGCTTTGGAAGAGGGGTTGGAAAACTTTGCCGGTTGCGCCGTAATTATCTCCCACGACAGGTGGTTTTTAGACAGAGTTTGCACCCATATTCTCGCTTTTGAGGGCGATTCGCAAGTGTATTACTATGAAGGAAACTACACCGACTACGAAGAAAACAAAAAGAAACGGTTGGGGTATATTGAGCCGAAACGGATACGGTATAAGAAGTTAGTGAAGTAGATATGAGATATGAGATATGAGATATGAGATGTGAGTTGTGAGATATAAAATATATTGTTTAGTTCATCGTTATTAAATAAAAATTTATCTTATGAAAAAATTATCAATTTTTGTTTTTGCCGTGTTAATGGCAGTTCCCTTTGTTAGTTTTGGACAAAATGAAACTAAAACTACTGAAAACAGCAAACCCGAAAAGTTTGCTTCCTACACATTCATTAATGAATATGGAATTTATTTTGGTAATACTGTTGGTTTTACCTCTATTTTTGTGAACGGTGTTCGTTTTAACAAAACACAAGACGTTTTGGGAATTGGTATTGGATACGAAATAGATACCTATCCTGACTCGTATCATTCGGGGGTTGACGGGGCGCAAAACGTGCCGATATTCTTTAATTACCGCCACTATTTTCAGGGAAAAAGAGCATTGAAACCCCTTGTGAACATTGCAACCGGAATAAGATTAAACTTTTGGACACAACACTATTATTATGATTGGTGGGGACATTACTCCCATTTTACCGAACAACGTGCAAGTTTAGGGTTTTATGGCACTGTTGCGGCAGGTTTTAAAGTAAAGGCACTTTCTTTTACCTCCGGCTTTTTTCTTAAATCGTGGAACGAATTTTTCTATGGCGGTATGGAAGTGAAAGTAGGGTTTACTTTCTAAGTGTATGCTGCTTCTTCCGCTGTTTCAATCTTATTTGCGGTTAGAAAAATCACTTTCTTCCAAAACTGTAGCAGCTTATTTAAGTGATATTAAGATTTTTGCAAATTTTCTTTCTCCCAATGAAGAAAAAAAAATAAATGAAGAGGCGTTGAAAAACGCCTCTTTGCTTGATTTTCAAAAATTTTCCCAATATTTGTATCAGGAGAATACGAAAACCACCACTCAAGCACGGGCAGTTTCTTCATTAAAAGCCTTTTACCGTTTTCTTCAATATGAAAAAATTATAGAAAACAACCCCACCGAACTGTTAGAAGCACCCAAAATAGGTCGCACACTTCCCGAAGTATTGTCCGTTCAGGAAATTGAGTCGATTCTTGCGGCAATCGACCTCAGTAGCAAGGAGGGGCATCGCAACAAGGCAATGATTGAGGTAATGTACGGCTGTGGTTTGCGCGTGAGTGAGCTAATTAACCTAAAATTATCGCAACTGTTTTTTAATGAGAACTTTATAAAAATTATCGGCAAGGGCGACAAAGAGCGTTTGGTGCCTATCGGAACGATAGCGCAAAATGCAGTTTTGCACTACATAGAGGGTTTTAGAAATAAATTGAAATTTAAAAAAGGGATGGAGGATATTCTGTTTCTCAACCGAAGAGGAAGTAAACTTACCCGCGAGATGATTTTTATAATGGTGAAGGAGTTGGCACAACTTGCAGGTATTGAGAAAAGTATCAGTCCGCACACTTTCCGTCACTCTTTTGCCACCCATTTGATAGAGGGCGGTGCTGATTTGCGCGCGGTGCAAGAGATGTTGGGTCATACAAGTATCACTACTACAGAGATTTACACCCATTTAGATACCGATTACATTCGAAGTGCTATTGCACAGTTCCATCCGAGGTATGGGGGAGATAGTTTATTTATTTATTAATTGAGGAAAATTCAATTTTTTTTTTCTATTTTCGCAGCCAATTTATTAACGAAAAAATTTTTTGATGATGTAAAAAATAAATAATACAAAAACCAAACAGGATAGCGTTTGCTATATTCCGACTTCTGAAATTTCCACAAATAAGATGCAACAAGAATATTAAAAACGCTCGCTATAGCGGGCTTTTTTATTTTGTTGCGGGTCGTGGAAAACCTCAGAAGCGGATAGATAAGTCCGCTTTTTTGTTTTCGGAAAAAACCTAAATCTTTAAATTATAAATCCTTAAATCAAGTTCTTATGAAACGAAAAATTACCCTTTTATTATGGCTTTGCATTCCCATATTTTGCTTAGCCCAAAACAACCCTTTACCCCGCTATTACGAATACGACGCTGCGGGCAACCGCATTGTGCGGAAAGTGATAAATGTGCAGACTGCACCCCCTATGCCGCCAGATTCGTTACCCGTTACGCGTTACGCGTTACAGGATGAATTTGGGTCATCCGGGTCGCAATTGTCCCCAGAATACTACGTGGAAAAACTTGCCCAAGTAGAAATGAAAATCTACCCCAACCCCGCTACGGAAAAAATTACGCTTTCTATTTCCAATATGGAAAAAATACAAACCGGAACACTGCATCTGTACACTTTGACTGGGCAGTTGATACAAACCCGCTTACTGAGCGAAGCCGAAGTGGATATTTCTTTGGTTGGACTTTCCAAAGGAACCTATATCCTGAAAGTACAGGTAAATGATATCATCGAAAATTGGAAAATAATTAAACAATAACAAGTAATCTTAACCACAAAGAACACAATGATTTTCACAAAGAACACAAATATTCTCAGTGACCTTTGTGCATCCTTTGTGACCTTTGTGGTAAAAACACAAAAACGAAAACATTATGAATAGAAAACCAAACAATTTAATTCAACGTGCACTAATAATTCTATTTTCGCACATTATTTTTGCAAACACCTTTATGTTGCAAGCGCAAATAAATACGAATCTTCCAGTGGGTGCCATTCCGGGCACGATTGATGTATCGCCGATGGGTGCTGCTACCTACACCATTCCTATTGAAGTAGTGCCCGGTACGCAAGGCATGCAACCCAACCTCTCAATTGTTTACAACAGTATGGGAGGTATTGGGCTATTGGGGCAGAAATGGAGTTTATCCGGATTGAGTGCCATTAGACGTAGCGACAAAACACTATACCATGATGATGATTTATTACCTTTTTCTATGGGTTATAATGACAAGTTTTCTTTGGATGCCGAAAAACTAATTCAAACAAGTGAAGGCACTTACGGGTGGAATGGTGTTGAACATGCTACAGAAATTGAAGATTTTTCAAAAGTAGTTTCTGTCGGTACCTATAATGCACCTTATTATTATTATTCTCATTTTCTCGCTTATAAAGACGATGGCACCGTGGTTGAATATGGAAACTCGATAGATTCAAAGCAAAATTTAGGTCAAAACCCCTATAGTGATTCTTATGCCTGGTATATCAATAAAATTACAGATGCCGATGGCAATTATATGACCTACCATTATTCGAATTCAGCAGAAAAATTGATTCAAGAGATTCGTTACACAGGAAATGCAAACTGTGGAATGGGAACTTATGCGAAAGTGTTGTTTAGTTATATTTCAAATACTTTAGATCCCAATTCCTGTTTTGTTTACAGGAAATATCATATACCACAGACCAAGCTGTTGAAAACCATTACTATAACCAGCCAAGATAGCGTTGTGCGCCAATACACATTTAATTACGACCCTCAAAGTGCAACAGAAAGAACTACCCATTTAAGAGAGATTATCATAAGCGATAGGAACAATAAAAAGATAGGCTCCACTACGATTGTTTGGGGTAAAAGTAATAATAATCCAACCAACAATGTGATTACTTTAAGTAACTTACCGAAAGGAAAAACTGTTGTTGGAGATTTTAATGGAGATGGATACCAGGATATTGTTGTTTATGGGATAGGTACAATCTATACCTTCCCTTTTCCACACATTTTAAATAATTCTTGGGAGTTATACACCAATATACCGGGAACTGAAAACTTTCTAAAAAGTAACAGTAATGGAAAACACCTTACTCTTTATAATTATTGTAAACCTGACGGCTTAATATGTGTTTCCACGTGCGACTTTCACAGTGCTGATATTGATGGTGATGGTTTTGACGAATTAATTATTGTAGAAAAAAAAGGTTATAATGGAACTGATTTCAAGTTTGCTGCTGTTTGTTCTTTATTGTCTTTGAAAAATGGTGTAACTACTTTAGATGTAATTTCAATTAAAAATTTTACCCAGCTGCTTTTGGGTGATTTTGACGGTAGCGGCAGTACCGATATTATGTTTATGAAAGACACTCTAAAAAATACAATATCTTTTTACAGCGCTTCAACTACTTACAAGGATAAGATGTTACCCGGAAGAAGCTACTCTTTTGCAAATACTTGCCCGGTTGTAGCATGCAATTATAAAGGAGACAGCCGAACTTTTATTTTCTTAAATGTAGGAGAATTGGAAGTTCATCCTTATCTTGGAGAAAATGTCATGATTGATCATTACAGCCATAGCTGGAAAAAATTTATGACTTATGCCTCTAATACGTTTTCTGTATTTCAATATCTAACCCCTCATGTTTATCCCGGAGATTTTAATGGAGACGGTACGACAGATTTTCTAACCTTAGATACTGCAAAAAATTGGAAGTTATATACCGGTAACTTCGAATATTATACTCTCCTCAATACGCTTAATTCAACCCTTATAAATCCCGATTCTATCTTTTCATCTCCTAAATACCCGCCTATTGTAGCCGATATAAACGGAGATGGAATTGCCGACATCATTCAAATTACTCCTAAAAGTTTAAATAAAACAACTGCTAAGATTTTATATTTTAAAGGATGGGCAAATAATAGTTTTAATTTTGAGATAAAAACAATAGATTTTGATGGTGATTTTGTAAGTAAGGACTACACACTTATTGACCTCTACAATGATGGAATTATTGATATATTAGTTTATGATAACGTTGCAAAAAAACATAATGCAATATGCTTATATAGAAACAATCAATTCGGTTTTGTGAAATCCATTATTGACGGATTAGGAAAAGAAATCCATTTGTCTTACGATTTTAAGTATCTTCAAACCGAATATGTTAATTCAACAAAATCGTTTTACAAAAAAAACTTCTATCCGCTTGTTAATTCTTTACGCATTTCAAACGGATTAGAAAAAGGAACAAATGTTTATCAATATCAATTTCAAAATCTTGTGTTTAGCACTACCAAAAGAACATTATTAGGATTTAAAAGTTATAATGTAAAGAATCTGGCAGAGAATAATACAGATTATTATACTTTTGCCACCGATGCTGCAAAACATATTTTGAAACCCACCTCAATGAAAACGTACTTTGGGACAACTTTAACTAATGAAACTACTTATAACATTGCTTTTAAAAATCTTCCGTATAAGCGATTTGCCCCATACTCTTCATTGACCCTTTGTACCGACTATTTAAACAATACCAAATCAAGAATGTCAACAGAACTAAATTCGGAAGGAAGAGTGCTTAGTTCAACCAACTGCATCTACAATTCATACGATGCAAATATTAATTCAACCGCAAATCGTGAGATTTTCACGTACAACATTTTTGCTTATGAAACATTTCTACTAAATGGAAAGCAGAAAAAAACCATATTATCTACCATTTATACTATGCAGGACTTTATAAGTGGGACTACACCATGTTACGACACAACTATATACAGTTACTATTACGACACCCCAAATTTAGGACGTTTAAAATCGGTGCAACAATCCAATAAAGACGGAACTATTAAAACAACTTTATCAGACTACACTCCAACGGGGTTATATCAGCAAAAGGACATTTTCACTTTTGGGAGCAGCCCCCGAACAGAAACTTATGAATATAATTCTCATCACCAATTTGTTACGAAAATAACCAACCCCGTAGGACATATTAAAAGATTTTCTTACAACCTTAGCGGAAAATTATTATGGGAAATGGATGTGAACGAATTGCTTACTTCTTATACTTACGATGGTTTCGGCAATCTTACTCAAACGATATATCCCGACAAAACCACAACAAAAACAAGTATAGAGTGGAACTGCGAGCAGGAGATACCCAATGCCGTTTATTTTACGCATACTACTTCAACAGCAAAACCCGATTTACTCATATACTATGATATGCTTGGAAGAGAATTGTGTAGATATGAGGATAACGCTTATTACCACACTCGATATAATGCCAAAGGGCAAATGGAAAGTACATCTTATCCTTTCGAAACAATATTTACCGGAACTGAAAATAAAGAATGGATAAAATATACCTACGATAATTATGGCAGAAAAGAAACAGAAAAGGGTCCCTATAGCGATTTAACTTTCTTTTACAATGCTCGAATGATTACAGTTACGGATAACTTGCGTGAAACAACTACAACCAAAAACTACGATGCTTTGGGGAGAATTACCCAAGCGCAAGATGAAGGTGGAACCATTAACTATAATTATTCAATTACTAATAGCCAAAAACATAAAACAGAGATAATTGCCAACGGAGCAACAACGACCATATTAACTGATTTGTCGGGCAATCGCATCTCTATTGATGAACCCAACGCAGGAACGTTAACCTCTACTTACAACAAATTTAATGAATTGTTGTCTCAAAAAGACGCTCGAAACAACACAACTACTTATCTATACGACAAGCTGGGCAGAGTTGTAGAAAAAAAAATATCCGGGCAAGGAGAAAATCAAACCGTTATATATACTTACGATAACGCTTCGGTTGCCAACAAAGGAACAGGCAAATTGTATCAAATAAAACTCAATAAAGAGGTACAAGAAACTTACAAGTATGACAAGATGGGAAGGCTCTATTCGCAAAGTAAGAAAATAGACAGCAGTTTTCATACTATCCACTACCGGTACGATGCAAACGGACAGTTACAGAAACTTACATACCCAACCGGTTTTACTGTAGTTTACAACTACGATAGCCAAGGAAAGCTAAAGGATATAAGGCGCAACAAAGGCGATAGCCTTATTTATGAAGTACGAAGCAGAAACCACTTCAACCAGCCCACGAAGTGTATTTATGGTAATAATAACAGAATTCCGATAGTTACCCAATACAACTACAATGATTTCGGAATGGTTACCGGCATCAAAACCACTTCGGGGGTGCAGAGCACAGGAGGCGGAACAGGCGGCACGTTTGATGATAGAGGAAACGGAGTAGTGATGAACTATGTGTATGGTTATAATGAAAAAGGGTTAATGACCTCACGAACAGACAATACGGTAAACCAAAACGAGAGTTATGTATATGATAATTTAGACCGACTTACTAAAAATATTTACTTCGATTATAATGGAAAAAAGGTAACGCAAAAATTTGCCTACGAAAACAACGGAAACATTGCCAAAAACTCTCAAGTGGGAAATTATTTTTACGATAGAAATAAGCCCCACGCTGTTACACAAATAGCGGACCCCAACGCCGAATTAATCTCTGAAAACTTGTGCGAGGTAACCTACAACTTCTTTAACCAACCTTCCACAATAACAGAGATATATGCTTCGGATGCCGAGCACATTCGAAGCATTGAACTCGCTTACGGACTTGACCAGCAAAGAAACAAAACGATTTTTAAAATAGATGATACAGTAGTAAGTAATCGATATTATGTGAACAAGTACTACGAAAGAGAAGTATTTGATTCAATCTCTAAGCACTACAACTATATTTACGGCGACAACGGCGTAGTGGCATTACATATTGTTACAACAGGCAACGGAATTATTTCAGAAAGCGACACTGTCACTAATTACTTCGAGCAAGGCACTGAAGATAGAGACTTTGATTTTACCATAGATAATACAGACGGTACATACTACATTCACACCGACCACTTAGGCAGTTATTGCGCCATAACTAACCAAAAAGGTAACGTGGTTCAGCGCAACTGTTTTGACCCTTGGGGCAATTATGCTTTTGAAAAAAGATATCTTGCTCATGAATCAGATTCTTTATCTCTTGATGAGCCAAGTGTAGGTAGTACTATAGATATTATCTCTTTTCCGCTGCTTTCTTTATCTTTCCCCATAACTACAAGAGGCTTTACCGGACACGAACACTACTCCGACCTTAAAATCATCAACATGAACGGGCGGTTGTACGACCCCGTAATTTCCCGCTTCTTCAGCCCCGACAACTACGTGCAGATACCTGAGTTTACGCAGAGCTACAACCGTTACAGTTATTGCCTGAATAACCCGCTGAAATACACCGACCCGACGGGACAGCGTGCGGTGCTGGATACGTGGAACTATTTTCTTGAAACAGGTACTTTAGAAAAGGTTGACAATAATGGGGGAACTCAGTTTCAAACGATTAATATCATGACCGGTAGTAGTGGAGAAAATCCTGGAAGTGTTGCAGATCAATTTGTTGTTTTGGGAAATGGTTATTATATTGATTGTTGGCCCAATGAATATGGCTATGATTATTCGGTCAGCGGCAATTCTGTACATTTGGGCGATGGCATGTACCATACCAGTTCATTTTCGGGTTCATACAGAACACCATTTGTAACTTTGATAGCGTTATCCCCTGTTACTGTAACAACGTCGGTACCGGCGAACACACCTGCCTATGCTAATTCTTATAGGCCTGAGCCAATGGGGGGAAGAATTGAATATTCCCCTTTTAATGTGGGAGGCCTAATAGGAGTTGGTATAGCAGTAAAAGCATTAGTGAGCGCAGGAGCAAAAATGCTGGGTGCTGCTATTTATAGAAGTGGAACGAATGTTCTCACTAAGGGGGGAGGACGAGCATTTTTCTCTGGTGCAGGTACTGAAGCTAAAGCACTTGGTCAAGGATATACAACAATAGGACAAACAAGAGCAGGACAAAATTTAATGACACTTACAAAAGATATGCCTTATTATCCAGGGTCTGACGCTTATAAAATGTGGGGACGTTTATCCACTCAATGGGCTAAGGGAGCATCAGGAGAAGTACATGTATTTCAGAATGCAGCAACTGGAGTTGATTTACGAAGTATATGGAGGGTATATGAGTATCCAGCATTAAGAGCTAATCCCAATGTTACAAATATAATTTTCCATTATTAACGCCTTATGATAACGATTTTAAAATTAAGTGAATATGAAATGTACCATGGTTATTATGATGGATTTTATGTTCAAAAAGTCAAAAAAGGGATTCAAGAAACCAGTGATGAAGAGTGGTTTCTAATAAGCAATTTTATTCAAGACATACGTCTTGTTAAAAAAGGTTTGGCTTCAAAAGAATTTTCTGAGAATCTCGATAAAAGAATAAAAGAAAATTGTGATAATGAAGATACAATAAACTTGCTAAAAAAACTGGCAAATGAAAATTAGTAGTGTGAAAGTGAAGTTATTTTTAAAAATATTATTTTTCATTTTTACATTGATTACCACAGTAGGAGATGTACAATCTTCTACTGTGGTAAATATTTTGCAGAAACAGAACGAAATACAACAAATGTCAGATTTCTTTAATCGAAACCTTTGCAAGACAAGGCGAGATATAAACAATTGACTGTTAATATTTTAATTGCGTTTTGTATTGGTTTTTTTGTATCCTCGCGACATGTTTTACTTAGTCGCTCCTTAACACCTATGGTTTTTAATTCGCGGAATTTGCCTCCGCTTTTATCAATCACAACGATACTTGTTGTGCCGGTTCTATTCTTCTTTTTGCGTATAAACATACCGCAAATGTACTTCATTTTTACATTGCGTCACCCAAACCGGTAACGCAAAAATTATAATAAACACACTTACAGATAATTAAAAGTTTATTTTTCAGAGGGTGTCGAAGTCAGGAAAAAGTAACTTACCTCGTTGCTCATTACCATGTAGAAATAAAGACCTACATTATTTTTAGGAAACGATACATTCTCTAATAAAATGTATTTTTTCCTCTTCATTCCAAGCTAAATCTAACCAATGAATTACAAAGCCGGCACGTTCCATTTTTCTAAACCAGGTCATTTGTCGCTTAGAAAACTGATGAATGGCGGTGTTCAGTTTTTGAAACATCGTATTGTAATCTAATTGTTGGGTAAGATAGAGCATCACGAAGCGGTATTCTAACCCATATTTATACAATTGTTCTAACGAAACCCCCTCATCAATAAGAGATTGCACCTCTTCAAGCATTCCGTTTTCAAGCCGTTCCTTCAGGCGGGCGGTAATTTTTCTTCGCACCTCATCTCTATCTCCTTTAATACCAAAGATAATGGAGGGGATTGGGGTTGACTGGTAGCCTTGCAGCAGTGCTTCGATGTACATTCCGCTTCCCCCGCATAAAATTACCGGTTTATTTCGTTGTTGAATATCTCGTATGGCATTTTGCGCTAATTTTTGATATTGAAACACCGTATTTACTTTTCCGGGTTCTTCAATATCAATAAGATGACAGGGAATAATAACACCATCAACGGAATACTCTTTCAAATCTTTTCCGGTACCGATATCCATTCTTTTATAGATTTGGCGGGAATCGGCACTCACAATTTCTGCCCCGATTTGCTTTGCCAAAAGCACCGCCACACGGGTTTTTCCGGTAGCAGTTGGACCAAGAATGGTGATGATGGGGTTCATAAAAAAATGGGGATGTTATTTTTTTCGGCTTAATGTCGTCTTTCGAAGTAGGGTAGGCTTTTGTCGACATGCAAACAGAAGAACAATAAGTACACTTTTTTCTTCTAAAGGAGTTTCATACAGAACGCCTAATAATCTGTTCGTGAGGAATGGGGATTACACCACCCTCTTCAAAATCTTTCATACGTCGGTAAGTGTTCGCTCGCAAATCGTCATCAGAGTAAACGCAGGGCTCGGGACTGTACAAACGTTCAACTTCTAAAACTCTGTTTCTATCTGTGTCGCCAATAATTGCAGAGATTAAACGATATTTTTTTCTTTCTAAGGTTTCCATATAATACAAATCAAAATTTACGTCGCAATGTTACTTTATTACAAGCTTTTGCACAAACGACTCTCCGCTATTTTCGTCCGTCATTTTCATCAAATACACACCGGCAGGATATTGCGAAACAGAAATAGTATTTCTTCCTTCGTAAAGATTTTCAGTGGCAATACGGTTGCCAATAATACTATAGACCTCCAATTTCATATTCGAGCCGGTAATAATATCCACGAAACTATTTGCAGGATTAGGGGACAATTGGATTAAGGAGGGGTTAATAGTTGAGATATTAAGAACGGCATCGGTATTATCTAACATAACAATACGGTTTTTTCCATATCTATAGTTACACACGCCAAGCACATTAACCGCAATTGTTGGAATGGGTTTTCCAATATAATCGGCTTCCCATTTATCAGTATAGACTAATGAGTCGTAAGTAATGCTATTTTCTTTAAGATTGTAGTATTTTGCAGTTTCAAAGTTACCTGTTTGTGTAAACAATACATTATTTATTTTGATTACTTTAGATTGAATTGGATTTTCGTGATTGTTATCCATTTGAGAAGCTGAAACTATGACAGGAGCGACTTTTTTAAAATATCCATCCACAACGCATTTTCCGGTAGGAATGATTTCCAGCATACCGAAGTAATTGGTTAATGTTCCGCTAATATTTGTTATTTGGTCTCCAACTTCTATGTCCTTTTGAAGCAATCCGGCACCCGGGTCAAAAATCATAATTGCTGCTGTTTCGTCTTGAATAAATTTTACATTGTTATTGTTTTGTTTATGCGTAACTATTGCTTTTCCGGTATATATGAAGACCTTCGTTCCTGCGGGTTCTCCCAATGCGGGTGCCAATGCACGTAGTTGAGCTAATGTGCCTACGCCTGTGGGGAAGATATAGTTTGCAGTACTTACTACACTTGGATTCATTTCATCTTTCCAAGCTTTTGCTTTTAGAGTAGTTTGTTCGGAAATAGAGATTGGGGTTGAAAAAACAGGGGATTCTTCATTTGGGGCAGAGCCGTCCAATGTATATCTTATGATAGCATTATTGGTTGCTGATGTTATTGTAACATTAACAGGTGCGGTGTAACTTCCTCCCGGAGGGTTAAAAGTAGGGGCAGCAACGTAACCGGCAGGGTCAAAGTCGGTAATACAAAGATTGTCCACATTGACTGAATTTTGAGTCCCTGATTGTTTGTATTTAATGATTCTTATTCTTACATTTCCCTGCACGTTAACAGGAACGGTAAACTGCTGCATGCCTGTTCCGGCATTCCATGCGGGAGATGTAACGGCATTGTTTTCGGGTTTGATCCAGGTAGTTCCAGCGTCTGTAGAATATTCTACTGAAACAATTCCACCGCTGTGACTACTATACGAGCCGTAGTAAAAACTTACCTCTCCGACACCATTTTGTTTATCAAACTGCATTTGAATCACGTTGGCCCCAGTAGTATTTGTTCCGGGAATTGTCATGGCACCATTTGCGGGGTCACTATTATTCGCCCTAAGTCGAATTGATTTAGTATCTAAACGTCTGTCATTAGCGTCCATTTGAGAGTAGCCTACTATCATCCACTCACCGTTTGGGGTAGTTACAATTTTACCTGCATAAGCAGCTTCAGGATTAATGTTTTCAAAATCTTCAAACAAGTTGCATTCTTGTGCAAAAGATAAATGGCTAATGAATAAGAAAAGAAATGCGCTCAAAAAAGCGACTTTGACAATTGTAATTTTTTTCATAATTATTTGATTTATTGATTAATAGATTAATTAATTGCGTTTTGGAGGCATACCCTGTTAAGCAACGCTGCAAATATACACTCAAAAAAACGATTTTCGGAAAAAAAATGATTTTTTTTATATAAAAATCTCCAATACCCTTGATGTTTTGTTGGGGATTAGGTTAATTTCGGGAATGGCAGCCGGAACCAGCGCAGTTTCACCTGCATACAACACCTCGTGAAAATCATCGCCAAACAGATGTACCTCCCCTTCCACGCAAACATAGATTACAAAAGAATCAATATCAGCATAGTTTTTTTGGAGCGGTTGGTCAAAAACAATCGCATTAAGATTAAAAAATTCGGAGCGAAACAGTGTGGAGGTGATGTTAAATTTTTCTTCATATTCGATTTTGTATTGAGATTCATCCTCGAAGTGTATGGCATCCACGGCTTCAGCGATATGCAGTTCGCGGGGCATTCCGCTGTCATCCACCCTGTTCCAGTCGAAAATACGATAGGTTATATCGGAGGGTTGTTGAATTTCTACGAGGGTTACACCTTTTCCCAAAGCGTGCACGGTGCCGGCGGGTATAAAAAAGAGGTCCCCTTTTTTTACAGGATAGAATTGAAGCAAAGAGGCAATATTATTGTTGGTTACGGCGTCAATATAATCCTGTTTGTTAACAGGTTTGTTAAAACCCACATAGATACCTGCATTTTCCTCAGCATTAACCACATACCACATCTCTGTTTTTCCGTTCATTTCATATCTTTGCTGCGCCAGCGTATCGTCGGGGTGCACCTGAACCGAAAGTATGTCTTGAGCATCAATAATCTTAATCAATAGTGGAAACCCCAATCCGTATTGTTCGTACACGTTTTCTCCCACCAATTCTCCCATATAGGTTTCAATCAGTTCGCGCAGGTCGTTCTCTGCTAAAAAACCGTTGGTTACCACAGAAATATCATCGTCAAGGTCGGAAATTTCCCAACTTTCGCCGAATTTCTTCTTCTTATCGTTTGTTTTCTGATATTTTTCGGCAAACGTCTTCCCCCCCCAAATACGTTCTTTCAAAATAGGCGCAAATTTCAGCGGATACAACATCACAAATATTAATTATTAATTATTAATTATTAAATTCTGCTACTAAGGGTGCTTTTGAAAATAAGGGTTTTAATGTATTAAATTTTAAATCTTTAAATCTTAAATCCCCTGAATGCAGGTTTTAATTTTTTCAAAAGTACGTTCAATATCCATATCCAATCCAACGGAGAAGCGGATAAGTCCCTCTGACATACCCATTTCGCGTTGAATATCTTCGGGTACTTCGGAGGAGGTGGATTTTCCTGAGTTACTGAAGAGGGTTTTAAAGTAGCCCAAACTCACTGCCAGATAGCCCACATCGGCATCTTGCATTTTTTCCATTACCGTATTGGCTTTTTCGGCGGCGCCCATATCAATGGCAATCATACCTCCAAAACCGTACCCCCCGTTCATCATTGATTTTAGCAGTTCGTGGTCGGGGTGGCAGGGCAATCCCGGATAGTTGAATTTCAACCCCATTTCTTGAAATTTCTCGGCAAGATAGAGCGCGTTTTTTCCGTGCTGTATCATTCTAATATGCAAGGTGTGCAGGTTTTTCAATATGGAGGAGGAGATTTTTGGGTCTAACACGGGTCCCAGTAACATTGCGGTGCCACTGTTCACATCAGCCAAACTGTTAATAAACTCTGCCGTTCCACAGATAGCACCTGCCACACAATCGTTTTTTCCGTTAATGAATTTGGTCATACTATATACCACTACATCCACGCCAAAGTTGTGCGGGGTAACGATAAGTGGCGTAAACGTGTTGTCGCACACTAATTTAGCATTATTTGAATGCGCAATTTTAGCCAACTCAGGAAGATTAGAAATTTGCAGCAGCGGATTGGTCATCGTTTCCGTGTAAATCAATTTCGTGTTGGGGCGCATCGCTTTTTCCACCGCCTCAAGGTTAGAAATATTGACAAACGTAACGGCGATATTGAATTTTTTGAGGTAGTTTTCAAAGAAGGCGAAAGTACCGCCGTAGGTAGTCATACTGGATACGATATGGTCTCCCGAGTTGCAGATTTGCAGGATGGTGCAGGTAATGGCAGCCATTCCGGAGGCGGTAATCCAGGCGGCTTCCGTATTTTCCATAGCCGCCAGCGCATCGGCCAAATATTTGTTGCTGGGGTTCCAGTGGCGCGAATAGAGGTAACACCCTTCGGTTTCTCCCTGAAAAGTACCGGTCATTGTTCTTGCTTCTAAAAAGGTGTAGGTGGCGGAGTCGGTAACCGATGGGTTTACGTCTCCAAATTCGCCGAACTGGCGTAAATCCTGAATGGCGTTTGCGGGGTTAAATTTTTTCATAAACAATTTTTTACGGGTGCAAAAATATGAATTATGAATTATGAATTAAGAATTACGAGAAAATTTGCATTGGAAATTTATTGTAATTTTGCGCCTTGAAATATTAAACAAAAATTTATGATGAAAAATTACATTTTTATTTTGGCAATGCTTATTGTTTTTCCGTTTTTTTCGTTTGCACAAACGGATAATGACTCTGACGTAGTCCTTTTAACTGACCCCCCTGTTGAGAAAAAAGCAAAAAAGGAGAAAAAGAAGAAAGACCCCGATGGTGTGAGAACAGGCTGGACTTTCGGAATTTTACCCAGTGTAGCCTTTGATGCTGATTTGGGATTTCAGTACGGCGTACTCTCTAATGTGTATTATTTCGGCGATGGCTCTACCTATCCCGACTATATGCACTCGCTCTACTTTGAAGCAGCCTATACCACAAAACGTTACGGATTGTTTCGCTTCGCCTACGATTCCAAATATCTGATTCCAAAACACAGATTTTCGTTCGATGCCACTTTCATTCCCGACGCTATGAGCGATTTTCTTGGGTACAATGGCTATCAATCCATATATAATGATAACTGGCGTAATTCAAAAAAATATACCATAGAAGATGGCTATAAATCTCGTGCTTTCTACAAATACAAACGCGATTTGTTGAGGGTTGCCGCCGATATCTCTGGTACTATTTCAGGTAAGTGGAAATGGGCAACCGGTTTGGGCGTTTTGGGCTACTGGGCAGGAAGCGTTAACATTGATGTCATTAACAAAAATAAAAAAGACCCAAATAAATTATTACCCAAAGTGGATTCTGTTCCCGGCTTATATGAAAAATATGTATTGTGGAATATCCTAAAACCCAATGAAGCCACCGGCGGAATACATCCCTACGTGAGGGCGGGATTTGTTTACGACAGCCGCAATAAACAGGCAAACGCCTCAAAAGGAATTTACGCTGATGCGTTTTTTACTTATTCTGCCGCATTTGGCGATAAAAAAGAGTTTAATAACCTGAAATTTAACGCCGTTTATCAGCATTATGTGCCTGTTTATAAAGATTATATTTCGTTCGCTTATCGCGCAGGGGTGCAATTGCTGGTGCTCGGCGAATCCCCTTTCTATTTAGACAATTATTTGAATGCACTCTACTATCAACGAGTATTGTATGAAGCAGTGGGTGGCGCAAATTCCGTGCGCGGACTTATCAGAAACAGAGTAACCACAGACGGTTTTGGCTATGCAACCGCAGAGTTCCGCTTTAAAATAGTGAAATTTGCCATTGGAAAAGAAAAATTTTATATTGGTTTGAATCCGTTCATTGATATGGGAATTGTACTGCAACCCAATAAATTAGATGAAGAAACTATTAAATCAAACATAGCAGAATATGACCCCAACTTCGATATAGTCAATAATTTACATAACTATATCAATTTTGATAAGAAGTTACTCTATTTGCCCCATTTAGGTGCAGGAATTGGATTGAAACTTGCTATGAATGAAAATTTTATACTTTCTGTTGACTGGGCAATGCCGATAGATAAAAGAGACAACCCAAGTATGTCGAATATTTATATTAAGATGGGGTATCTGTTTTAATAGATAAGTTGCAAAAATGAAAATTCACTTTATAGCGATTGGGGGTAGCGCGATGCACAATTTGGCGCTGGCACTCCATTATAAAGGATACCAAATTACCGGCTCGGACGATGAGATTTTTGAACCTGCAAAAGGTCGTTTAGAAAAAGTGGGGCTTATGCCCGCAGAAACCGGATGGTTTCCTGAAAAGATTACGCCCGGTTTAGATGCCGTGATTTTGGGAATGCACGCCCGCATAGATAATCCCGAACTGTTGAAAGCCAAAGAATTGGGTGTAAAAATCTACTCCTACCCTGAATTTTTGTACGAACAAAGTAAAAACAAAATCCGCATTGTTGTAGGCGGCAGTCACGGAAAAACGACCATTACTGCGATGATTATCCACGTTTTGCAACGACAAAAGATAGATTGCGATTATATGGTGGGGGCGCAGTTAGAGGGTTTTGAAGTGATGGTAAAACTTTCAGAAAATGCCGAAATTATGGTCATTGAAGGCGATGAGTATCTTACTTCGCCCATCGACAGACGCCCTAAATTTCACGTCTATCAGCCAACCATAGGGATTATTAGCGGAATTGCCTGGGATCACATCAATGTGTTCCCCACTTTTGAATTTTATGTAGAACAGTTTAAGATATTTGCAGAGATGATTCCCGAAAATGGAGCATATATTTACTGCAACGATGATAAAGTGCTGCAAGAGATGAGCAATAATGCGGATATTCGTGCTAAAAAGATGAGTTATGATGTTCATCCCCATTATATTGAGAACGGAGTAACTTTCTTGGAAACTCCGGTTGGGAATATTCCTTTGCAAATTTTCGGAAAACATAACCTGACCAACATCAATGCGGCGCGGCTGGCGTGTAATGCTGCGGGTGTTTCCAACGAGCAGTTTTACAATGCTATACAAACGTTTAAAGGGGCGAGTAACCGTTTGGAGTTGCTGGGCAAAAACGATACCTGTGCCATTTACAAAGATTTCGCCCACTCTCCGTCAAAGTTGAAAGCCACTGTAGAGGCATTGAAAGCGCAATTCTTGCACAGAAAGTTGGTGGCTTGTATGGAACTGCACACTTTCAGCAGTTTAACCGAGCAATTTTTGGAACAATACGCCGGCACGATGAATGCCGCAGATGTGGGGATTATCTTCTTTAACCCCGAAGCAGTTGCCCACAAAAAACTCCCGCCCATCAGTTCGGAAATGATTTACAAAGCGTTTCAGCGAAGCGACTTGGAGGTTATTAACACGGCTAAACAATTGGAAGATAGAATATTGAAGATAGAACGTAAGGATACCGTTTTTGCATTTATGAGTTCGGGCAATTTCGGAGGGATGAATTTGCAAGAATTAAAGGAGAAAATCTTAAATCTTAAATCTTAAATCTTAAATCTATAAATCTCACATCTCACATCTCACATCTCACATCTCAAATCTCAAATCAATAAATCCCCAATTACCTCCTCCAAAACTTCCCTAATCACACTTTCCTCAACCTGCTTAATATATCCTTTTTCTTGCAGCAGATTGGTAAGTTCCTGTGCTTCTCGGATGTCGCTTTTGGCAGCCTCATACACCTGTTGCCATGTGAGGTTTTTGAGTGCCACCCCCTCTTTTATTGCCTGCATCGCTACATCGGCGGTAACTTTCGGAAACAATTCCCATTCCAGCATACTGGGCATTATGTTTTCTGTGTGAATACCTCTTTTTTCGGCAAATTCGGCGATGGAGTGCGCCGCACAAATAGCCATTCCATCGGTTATTTTGCGGGCAGAAACCAATAACGTGCCTTTCAAAATGGAGGGGAAACACACGGAGTTGTTAACCTGATTGGGAAAATCGCCTCTGCCGGTGGCAACGATGTACGCGCCGGCTTCTTTCGCCTGATAGGGATAGATTTCCGGCACCGGATTGGCACACACAAACACAATAGATTTTTTAGCCATCAACTTAATCCATTCCGGTTTAATGGTATCAGGACCCGGTTTGGATAGTGCCACCAACACATCGGCATCTTTAAACGCCTCCTCCGGCTCAGTAATACATTCGGGGTTAGTGGTTTGACACAGTTCCCACTGGCGATAAAACAACGGATTCTCTTTATATCGGATATTGTTTTTGTGCAACGCAGAACGACTGTCGAACATAATAATGTTGTCGGGGTTAGCGCCGTCTGCAATCATCAAACGGGCAATACTTGTATTAGAAGCGCCCGCACCGTACAGCACAATCTTCACTTCCGACATTTTTTTGTTTACCAATTTCAGCGCGTTGATTACACCGGCTAAGGTAACACAGGCGGTGCCCTGCGCGTCGTCGTGCCACACCGGAATGTCGCACTCCTCGCGAAGCGTATCCAATACTTTAAAACAGTTGGGTTGAGAGATATCTTCCAGATTGATAGCCCCGAAACTGTACTGCGCGCGTTTCACGAACTCGATAATTTTGTCGGCGTTGGGCTCTCCGGTTTCATCTCTGCTGTCGATACAGAGTGCCATCGCATCCACGCCGCCCAAGTATTTCATCAACATTGCTTTACCCTCCATTACGCCGAGCCCACCGGAGGGGGTGCAGTTGCCATCGCCCAGTACGCGGGTACTGTCGCTCACTACTGCCACCAAGTTTTTGCGGTTGCTGAGCGCAAAGGAGGTATCATTATCATCTCTTATGGTGGTGGAAATAGCAGAAACACCCGGCGTGTACCACACATTGAACCAGTTGAAACCATACAGGGGCGCTTTGAGAATGGTTTGCATTTTACCGCCGTAAAAAGCGTGCATTTTCAGCGCCATTTTTTTGTAAAACAACGTTTTGGCTTTTGCTATTTGGGCTTCCGAAAAATCTTTCGGAAATAAATCGGTAATCGATTCTAAAGAGATGAGAGGGTTTTGCATAGCTAACTTTTTCGTGGCAAAAATATATGAAAAATCTTAGATAATTTTTCGTATCGTCTTTCTCATAGGGATTTTTTTTACAATAAAAGCACTATTACAGGGATTTTTTGTTTTTTCGCCGCGCTAATTGCCCTTTATGCTTTTTAACTCTATCCCTTTCCTGATATTCTTCCCGATAGTTACCCTCATTTTCTACCTGTTACCCCATAAATACAGATGGATACACCTGCTTGCAGCAAGTTGTTTTTTCTATATGTTTTTTGTCCCTAAATATATTCTCATACTTCTCATTGCGATTGTAATTGACTATACGGCAGCAATTTTTATGGAAAAAATGGAAGGCGGGCGGCGAAAAGCACTGCTCATCGTCAGCATCGTTTCTACTTGTTTGGTGCTGGTAATTTTCAAATATTTAGGATTCTTCCACCATAATATGATCGCGTTAAGCCATTATTTTGGTTTTTATTATCCCGACAGAGTGCTAAACATTATCCTGCCTATCGGACTCTCTTTCCATACTTTTCAAAGTTTGAGCTATGTAATTGAGGTTTATCGTGGTAACTATAAAGCAGAAAAACATTTTGGTATATATTCTTTATATGTAATGTTTTATCCGCAATTGGTATTGTAAAGGTTTATATATACAACCCGAGCAATACGGTTATTTATTGTGATGATATTAGGGTAGTGTTTGAGTAATAATTTCTAATTTATAGATATGAAGATTGCACATTTTACAAAAGAAAACACGCTTATTTACAAAGGAATAGGAATTTTGCTTATCGTGCTTCATAACTTTTTTCACTGGATGCAACCCCATACAGGCGAAAATGAGTGGGACTTTAAGACGGAACGCTTAGCTAATTTCTATAATGGCTTGCTTCAGCATCCCTTTGAATGTATAAACTTAATGTTTTCTTATTTAGGTCATTATGGCGTTCAAATTTTTATTTTCATCAGTGGTGTGGGGCTGGCATTATCGATGCAAAACAGAAGTAGAAATTGGGGAGTGTTTATGCTGGAACGTCTCAAAAAACTATATCCGCTGATGATTATAGGGTTTATTTTTTTCTTCTTCGTTACCATTATCGGAAATTGGAAATTGCTTGATTGGGTTGAATACAGAGAATTTGTTTACAAATTGCTTTTCTTGCACACTTTTAATATTACAAAAAATTCAGCGGTAAGTTTATCGGGGCCCTGGTGGTTTTTTGGATTAATTTTTCAACTATATGTTATGTTTCCTCTACTATTTAAAGTGATAAAAAAATATAACATCAGGGCGTTTGCGGTAATTTGCCTGATATCTTTTGTTTGGTTGTACATTTCTCAATTTGTATATTCTCCAAAAGCAGGTATTTATTTACTTCACAATGCCCCCGGGCACTTACCGGTATTTGCATTGGGAATCTTGTTTGCCTTAAATCCTGAAAAAAGAATCCATCTTGTATGGGTAATATTAGCATTCGTGCTTTTTATTTTGGGAAATTTTTATAAATCATTTTTCCCGCTCACATTTATTAGTGTAACCGTGCTACTTTATTGCTCTATCAGCAAAATAGAACCCCTTATTTTGAACAAATCCAAAATATTGAAACCGGTACTACTCTATTATGGTTCTATTTCTATGGTTTTATTTGTAATTCACGGACCCCTGAGAAGTCAATTTATTACCATTAGCGGAGGAACATCCTGGGGAAAACTTATAGGAAGCGTTTTGTTTTTGCTTGCAGTTACAGCACTTTCAGTTTTGGGGGAAATGATGTATAAGTGGATGGTAAAGAAACTTAAATAAAATTAATCTACGGTTACTTTAACTTTAATATTATCAATATATCCTTCCAACTGGTCGCCGTTTGAAATGTAAAGCCTGTATCTGCTCAAATCTCCAAACGATTCAAAAGTATCCTTTTTATATAAAAATGTTCTCTGGTATTTATGCCACCGGTTGAATTTGTCTGGTAACAATTTATCGGCTTCTTTTGAAATCGTTTTGTTTAATTTTTTAATATCGGAAACAATATAGATTGTTTTTTCCTCCTCCTTTTTAACATAAATCATAAATTCAATTTCAACCTTGAAGTTTTCGATGTTTTTAGGAATAGAAAAATCAAGAAAATAAATGGGGCGCTTTGTAGAGCCGTCGAAATATAAGGTTGTATTACGCCCCTCCGGTCCCTCAAGAACCTGCAATTTTGATTGAATTGCGAAGTAACTGTCATTCGCGATGGTGTCTTCAATGTTAATTATTGTTTTTTTAAACTTATGCCGGTGTGCATAATTGTTTTTGATTAATGCATCGTTGTATAGCGCATATAAATCGAGTGATTTATATAATGATAACAATCGATTCATTTTCTGTAAAACATTAGGATTGCTTACTTTAACAGATGCACCATCGGTAAGTTCTTCTAAAATACCTTCACAGAGTAAATAATTTTTGTATAAAACGCCGTCTATCGTATGATCAATGATTTGCAAAGGTGCAAAAGTATTGGCGTTAAAGGTTAATGATGTATCTAAAGCCACATTTAGCCATGCTACTTCTTTTGGGGTATTGATATTGTAGTTTTGTTTCAGTAATGAGATAAAGGTTGGGGTTATATCCCGATGAGAAACAACTCCTTTCATTTCTCTGCCCGATTTTAACATTGGGGAGTAAATGAGAAGTGGAACGTGATAGTTTGAAAAACCGCCAAATTGACCTGCCGAAGCACTATGATCGCCCGTAATAATGAAAATTGTATTCTCAAAATCATCTCTTTTTTTGTAGCCGGCAAATAATTGTTGTAATGCCCAGTCGGAATAGGCAAAACTTCCGTAAAATTGAATCCATTTTAGAATATTTTTTTTTCTTTCTTCCGATAACTCTCTATTGTTAATCACTTTGTTGGTAACAATTTCCTGAAAATGAGAACTTCTTGGATATTCGTATGGCGGATGTGTTGTCAGGGTTAGGTAAACATCAACACGTGGCGATTTTTGTTCTTTATTTAGCATTCTAAGCGCTTGTTGATAGGTTAGATGGTCTTCGTATCCCCAAAAAGCATCTATTTTTTCGTAAACAATATCTTCATCCCATTCATTATCTTTAATATGCGTCATATTGTTTTGCTCAACAAATCTATCGTTATTATCAAAATTTAACCATTTACATCCATAAAAATAGTAATTGCTGTAGTTATTTTGATTCAAAATACTTAACAAAGTATGGTGGGCGGGGTTAAAAAGAGATTGGTCTAAAAATCCTTTTTCACCCAAAGGTCCTGCTCCGAATATAGCCGGAAGCACCCCAAAAGTTCGGGAGGATACACTTAAACAATTATTCCATGAAAGGCTGATTTTTGATAGAGAATCCAAAAAAGGCATTAATTGAAATTGATTGTTAAAATATTTGTTTCCTAAACCTTCTACAATGATAAAAACCAAATTGGGGGGTTCAGAGTTTAGATTGAAAAAAGAGGATAGAACATCTTGATATTTTGCTTGATGAAGAAAAGGATACTCTACCTCTAAAAATTGGTGTTCGGGGAAATAGCTGCGAAACTCTTCCACCGCCTTTATGATATCCTCATCGTTTTCTATGAATGCGGGGGTTGTTCTTTTAAACAAACTTTTCAAAAAAAAGTATCCCTTATTTGTTTTAGTATGATTATAGTTTGTTTGTAATGAAATGTTGCTGATAATAAAAAATGAAGTTACCGTAACAATCCCAAATGCAGCCACCAAGACATAATTGACCCTGATTCTTTTGCCTGAAAGATAAAGATACAGGAGAGGCAGCATAATCATAATTATGTAAACCCAAACAGGACTTGAGGCACTTGATTGAATGATAAAGATAGTTTCCTTAAGAGAATAGGTAAAAACAACTTTGTCGAGAAGAAATCCCGCATTAGAAAAGAATACTATACCAATTAGAGACAACAATAACATTACACTAAAGAGAATACGAAAAAACAATCGGGTTGTTTTTTCATTGAGAAAGGAGGCGGCTACAAATACGATGAGTATCCAAACACCCCAGCGCAAGAATAAAATCATATCATTAAGTAGCCCTGTTGCATTCCACAAAAAACACAAACGAAATTCATATCCTATTTTTGTTAATAATAAAAACTCAAAAAAGCGTATTCCAACAGCGAAAACGAGCAGCCAAATACACAGTTCTATGTACGATTTAACAAATATTGCTGTTTTTGTAAGAAAGTGACGAATTTTAGTTTTCATTACATTCCGCTTCATTACTTATTTGCCCTCCAAATTATTACTCTTAGTATTGAAAACATGGTTAAGTTTTGATTTCAGTCGTTCCCAATCAATTAAAGAAACAAAAAACAACATAGCGGAAGCCATAGAGATAACTTGAGCGCGATAAGTAAACCACCAATGAGCATAGGAATGGTTTGATAGTACAAAATACCAAAAATACGGTATTAATCCAACAATTAAAAATGAAATTGCCTGCTTTATTCCTTTTTTGTTAAAAGAGACAATAGAAAGCAATAACAAGAATATCAAAACTATAGTCAACAGAAGATAGGGAAGCAGTAGAAAATTTGCAACTACAACATTCCAACGAGTGTACTCTTTGGTTCCTGTTCTCCAAATAATGCTATTAACAACACTTAAAGATGCAGGATCAGCAAAAACACTAACCAGCACCCACTTTGTTGCCCACATACATGCATAGCCAATAAACCAAAATAAACACAAAATAAATATGAATTTAATAAGTTCACTTATTGACTTTTTGTTTTCCCTCTGTAAAATAAGATAAACAATAAGCGGGATTCCTAAAGTTAATAAAGGGGTTGTCAGTAAATCAAAGTAAGCGGTAAAGCATCCTGTAACAAACATCAACGTACTTGCTTTTTTTTGTGATATAAATCTGTTTCCACAAACTAAAATTCCACTAATTAATGAAATGGCAATTACCGGAAAGAATTGTATAGAAAATTGTGTAACAAACAGATTTGCAAATAATAAGGATAGAAATATTGGCAGCGAATAAATCCAACCCGCTCTATGAATAATTTTTACTGAAAATATCAAAAAGAGTATTGTTGAAACTATGTATAGAAACAATTTTATCTCTTGATAATTCATAAAAAGCAGTAGAATTCTTGTAACAGAAGCACTTCCATGCCAATATCTGCCGTATAGAACATTGGGTGGAGTATCCCAATTTTTCAATTTATATTCAAGGTTTTTTACTGAATTCCAGCCACCGATATCCCGAATGTGAAATGAGTAGGGATTCATCAATGAAGACCATACCGGTTTCTTAGTATTGTGAGATATAGAAATATTTAATATTAACACATCCGTGAAATTGTCTTGTTGGTATTGCTTTCCTTTCAAGATAGTTTTGGGATAATTTCCTTCTTCAAATAATTCAGGAAGAGATTTTTCAATGTTTTTTTTATACCACTTGCCCGGAATCATACATGAAAGTACAGAAAAAACAAAAAATGATGCAACTAAAATTGCAAATATTTTAAGAAATCTTAGAAATGAATTCATTTATGATAGTTAATTAAAGTTACTAAGTTTCAATTCGTACGATTTTCTTTCGTTTCGAATCATATTGTCTAAAATCAGTCCTGCAAAAAAACAGAGTAAAGAGGATATCACAAAAAAGCCCGAAACGATTAATGTTGGAAATCGAAGCACCAAACCGGTTTCCAAATATGCTGCAAATACCGGAATGAACAATGCTATTCCGAAAATTAAGAAAAAAACGGCAACCCAACTAAAAAACCTCAGCGGTGCATATTCTCGAAAAAGATTAAAAATAGTTTTAATGACTTTGAATCCATCTTTTCGGGTATTGAGTTTTGAAAAACTTCCTTCGGGACGGTCTCGGTAGTCAATCTCTATTTCCTTTAAAAAGAACCTTTTATCCAAAGCGTGGATAGTCATTTCTGTTTCTATTTCAAATCCACTTGACATTATGGGGAATAACTTTACGAAAGGCTTGCTAAAAGCCCGATAACCGGTCATAACATCTTTGACATCGGTTTTCCAAATAAAATTAATTAACCCACGAACCAACTTGTTCCCAAAATTGTGAAAAGGACGTTTGTTTTCTTCAAAATAGGTGGAACTTAACCGGTCGCCTATTACCATATCCACTCCTTTACCCAACACTAAATCAACCATTTCAGCGGCGTGTTTGGCGGGATATGTGTCATCGCCATCTATCATCAGATAGCAATCGGCATCTATTTGTCGAAACATACTGCGAATCACATTTCCCTTTCCCTGCCGGTATTCATGGCAAACCACCGCACCGGCTTCTTTCGCAAATTCAACCGTTCGGTCGGTAGAGTTGTTGTCATACACATAAATTTTGGCATCGGGCAGGGCTTCTTTAAAGTCCGTGACTACTTTTCCGATGGTTTTTTCTTCGTTAAAACACGGTATAAGAACGGCAATAGAATTCATAATTATCAGTATTAAGAATAAGGGTGCGAAATTAGTAAAAAACAGAGATAATAATTCTTTTGATTTATTGAAGTTTGTGGATTCAAAAATGGATAAAAGAGCGGCAAAACTTGAGGGAAGTCGCTTTTTAATGGCAGAAAGTCGCTTAAAATAGTTCCTAAATGGGATTTTGTAATTCGGGATGTATTGCAAATCCGACAGGTTATGGTAGATTTTTGCCTAATTATTTAATGTGCTCGCCTGTTTGATATTTCTATGATAAATTATTTTTTATTCGAAGTATTAACTTTTAATTTTTTACAAATGAGAAAACTGCTATTTTTTTTATTTTTCTGCGCTTTATCTATTTATGCTAATGCGCAGGGTACAGCACTACGTTCTTGGGAATTGACCGGTAATGCGAATTCCTCAACGCGCTATTTTTTGGGAACTACTGATTGTAGCCCCTTAATTTTTAAAACAAACAACACGGAACGGATGCGACTGTTGAGCGACAGGTCTTTTTTGGGGATAGGCACTGTAAATCCTTTTGCTCCATTACACTTGCACTATCAGATTGACAACCAAACATGTGAAACAATTAATTCGGATGATATTAATCTTGCACCTCTGCCTGTGAAATTAATGCAACTAACCACTTCAGTAACCGGAGATGGCTCTAACCAAGGATTTGGCATCTTCTACTCAATAGGGAAAGATGTAATATTCAGCCAACGCGAGCAAGGCAATTTCAATCTTATAGGTCCCGGGGGTGGATTAACAATTGCCCCAAATGGCAATATCGGTGTGGGGGTATCTCCTTCAAATGCAAAATTTGAGGTAAACGGCTTGTTTAAAGCGCAAACTTCCAATATTACAGGTGCATTCACTGCGCAAACTGCCAGTATTACCGGGGCTTTAACCGCACAAACTGCCAGTATTACAGGTGCTTTAAGCGCACAAACAGCGACTGTTGTCGGAAACACATACCTGAAAGGCAATGTTACAGTAGGTACGGGTATTAAAATGGGTATAGATAGCACAATAGTACTCCCTGAGATTGACAGAGCCGGAGGAGGAATATATGCCCAATTCGCTCATCTTGATTCTTATTTACTTACCAAATATTTATGTGTGAATCACCCTGCAACACAAGATTGGACTTACGCTTCTCAGGTAAATGTAAACAATGATAAAACAAAAGCATTAGTAATTACCAATAATTCCTCAGGAGTTGCCAAAGAAGTATGTGTGGTTTACGGCAACGGCGTTTTAAGTACTAAAAAAATATTTACAGAAAAGGTAGAAATAACGATGAATGCCTTGAATAACTACTGGTACGACCACGTTTTTTATTCTGATTATCAACTTCGACCTTTGAAGGAATTGGAAAAATTTATTAGACAAAACCACCATTTACCCGAAATTCCCTCTGCCCAGGAGGTAATGGAAAACGGATTGGATTTGGGCGAAATGCAGGGTAAACTGTTGCTGAAAATTGAAGAACTTACTTTGTATATTTTAGACTTGCAAAAGCAGATTGACGAATTGAAAAACAAAAAGCCATGAAAACAAGCATAATCTACGTGTTACGCGTTAAACCTTACATGTTACCATCTTCCGCACTTAAACTATTAAAACATCTAACTTTTTTATTATCTTTGCCCCTGATTTGTATATCACACAGTATGGCACAACCGGTTACCCTTAAAAACAAGACTTTTTATGTGGGGAATGAAAAATTTTACCCAATGGCATTGAATTACGGGTTATCACTATTATTTAATGGTAATGATTTCTATCTATCTCCTTACCGGTATTATATTACTGAAAATTTTGAATGTAATAGCTCTTCAACTTGTAGTCAGCAACTTCAAACAGATTTTAATTATATGGCAGGGATGGGGTTTAACACGTTGAGAATTTCAGGATTTCGTCCCAGATATTCTCAGGAACTTGGTTTGCATTTTCTTTACACTCATAATACCACAAATAAGAATTATTTTTTGCCGATAAATCCGTCTAATAACTCCGATCCCGGAATGCATACTATTTTAAATCTTTATGATAAAATTTTGGAGTTAGCGAATGCTACCTCTCCCCATCCCCTCAAAATAATTTATTTGATGAAAGGGGATACAAGTCAATTGAATACTACGGAAGTTAATTTATGGAGCGAATTTTATGAAGTTATTGCGTCTCATATTAAAAATTCTGCACATATTAATGCTTTTTTTGCTTATGATGTAATGAATGAGCCCGCCTATCATATTACATCAAAAAAAACAAAACAAGAAGCGTGTGAGATTATTTCTACGTGGTACGATATTATCAAAGGAAAAGACCAGCGTCAGTTAGTAACCATTGGTAATTGCGGAAGAAACGATATCTTTTCGTTCGACCCTTCCATTTTAAAGGTGGATTTTAATTCGCTGCATTATTACCCTCCCTATAGACCTTACGAGGATAGGGCAAATAGCCAAATTCAGGAATTGGCAAGAAAAAGAACCGAAAACGAATTATACTGGTTTAATCAGGCATCGATTGTCCCCTGGATAATAGGAGAAACGGGATTTACTGCAACTTGCGACAATAATTGGGGTATCAGCAATGGATTGGATGGTACACTTACCGATCAAGGTAATTTTGCCATTCATTCTTTACAGGCTTCATGCAATTGTGGCGCAAGTGGTTATAGTTGGTGGCAATACCAAGATTATAAATACCCAAATAATTATAATGCTCCGGGCGATTTTCTAGGTTTGCTTGAAAGGGGAGGTGCACCAACTCCATTCATGGAGAAACAACCCACCGTAAATCATTTCCGAAACTACATACCCGGAGTTACAGCCCCCTGCCCCGTAGACTACAGTCCAACCTTTGATGAAAACAAAATCTATTACAATCCCTTTGGTCACACCGCACCCGGCAACCTGAAAATTACACGAACCGTAGTTGACCAGGAGGGAAACCCTATAAAAGATGCAGTGGTAAGGGTAGGTACATTTTTAGGAAGTGATACTTACACTATTATTGAAAATGGCGTACCCGTAATTAAAACTGTGGATCGCTGGGACAATTACTATACACATACCGACATTAGTGGGAAATTTATTGCCATACCTTGCACAACAAAGTATGGATTTATAGGCACTCCTCCAACTACGCAACCATTTATTTATGGGATTGAGATTTCTGCCGCAGGAGCGGATGTAATAAATTATAGTTATTGGCAGGTCATTCCTAACCCTATTGTATTAAATAAAATTAAGGATGATGTGTCCGTATCGGGCGAAACGGTTGCCAGCGGGCAAACCAAATTCTATAAGGGCAGAAAATCGTTAACAGTGAAAAACACCACTATTAACAGTGGTGGAACGGTATATATCTCCTCTCAAAAACATATTACGCTGTGGCCGGGTTTTGTAGCCCATGCCGGAAGTAATGCCCTGATGCATATTACGCCGCCCAATTGCAACGAAACGGCGTTGCTTGCACCGCCAAGAGAGAATATGCTCCTATCTAAGGACAATAAGGACTTTATGGACACTAAAGAGGTTACCCTTGTGTTTGAAAAAGATTTTTCGGAAAGTTCTGTTTCGGTTTTTCCCAATCCGGCAAACAGTTCCGTAACTGTTCAACTTCACAGTAATCATAACGCTTCTTTGACCCAAATTACCCTTTACGACGTTTATGGCAGAACAATCTTAACAACCCCAGCAAACAGCAACTCAAATGTCCTAAATGTCCACCACTGCCCCCCCGGCGTTTACTTTATCAAAGCCACAACCGCCACCACAACCTGTTATCAAAAATTAATCATTCAGTAATTAAAACGAAAAAAAACATGAAAAAAATAACTTTACTTTTAGGGATCGTTGTGTTAATGAGCACAACAAGCGTTTATGCGCAAGGCGGGCAATTGGGGGAAGACCTTTTCTGGAAATTAAACAACGATACTCTTACTATTAGTGGAAATGGAGATATACCTAATTTTACGGCTCCTCCTTTTTCAAATCCCCCGCCATGGTGTGACTTTAATACATTTGGAAATCTTGTGATAGAAAATGGTGTAACAGCTATTGGAGATAATGCTTTTGGTTTTAACCATATGCTTACGTCTGTTAGCATTGGAAACGGTGTTGTTAAAATCGGAAGTGCTGCATTTATCCGGTGTGGTAGCCTTTCTTCTATTACTCTTCCAAAACGAGTTTCAAGTATCGGGGAAGCTGCTTTTGCCGAATGTATTTCTCTTACTTCAATTACCAATCTTAATCCTATTCCCCAAATAGTTCCCATTAATGTTTTCGTAGAAGTGAACATAAGTATCTGCACGCTATATGTTCCCAAAAACTCAGTTTCTGCTTACAAAAAGGCTCCTGTTTGGAGAGAGTTTAACGTGAAGCCTCTTGAATTAGTTATTGATGAGTACAGCGAGGTTGAGAACGGCGAGCAACTACTTATTTATCCTAATCCAACTACGGGTACTTGCAGCATCGTAATACCAGAAACCTTTCAAAATGAGCGGTTTTTAACACTCTCTGTTTACGATAATTACGGAAAATTGATACAGCAAATTACCATCGATAATGCAAATCAGGAGTATAGTATTAATTTAGACATTAAAGCGGCGGGGGCGTATGTGGCGGTGCTGAGCAACGGGAAACGGAGTATGCGGGGAAGGATAGTGTTTAATTGAGACCGTAAGAGCGTAAGCCCGGAAGACCGGAAGAATTTTATGAATTTTTATCAACAAACATTATTTCCAAATAAATCAGGAAATAAGGGTAAGTGATTGGGGGTATGACTCGCATCAGCTACTTAGGGAACCTTGAAAAATCAGGGTTTTCTATTATTCAGGTAACCTAATATCTTCGACGGCATAATAATTTTTACAACACTAAAAACAAGTTTTGCCATTAAATTAATAAAAACTTCAGCATTAATTTTATTTCTCTACTTTTGCGGTGCATTATTGCCTAATCGCCATCAAACTAACACAACTGATTAGATTCAGGCATAATTCATAAAATTAGGTAAGTATAGCCCATAAAGCGTGTACTTACAATCTGTATTTATGTATGGGTGTGGTAGCCCGATGGCGTGCAATTTAAGTGCACGCTTTTATTTTTAGAAATAACCCCTGTAAAAGAAAGTACAAATGATTATAGATTACAGCAAACAAACAGAAAAACTGATTGCCGTTCAGGGAGACAAAAAGAGATTTATTCCGATAGAAAATATTCTGTATATCAAATGCGAAGGCTATTTATCCATAATTCCTTTAAAAGACGGAAAACGAATCTATGAAATAAAAACATTGCTAAAATTTGAAAAAGAGTTGAGTAATTTTGGTTTTTTCCGTATTCGCAATAATACAATAGTGAATGGGAGATATATTACAGAAGTGGATTCAAAAACGGATAAAAGAACGGTAAAACTTGGAGAAATCTGCCTTATTGTGGCAAAAAGCCGCCTAAAATCGTTCCTGAACGGGATTATGTAATGTGATTATTTTGAGAAGCACATATTGACTAAGTCTGAAGGAAACTTATAAAATTGAAAATTGATAATTAAATGTAATTTCGCAATTAAAATTGTAAACCCAAAACTTTAAGTTAATCTAATGGTTTTCAGCAGCATCCTCTTCATTCTCTTTTTTCTGCCGGCGTTTATTCTTACTTACTATTTAGTTCCCAAAAAACTGAAAAATATTGTTATACTTGTATTTAGCATTGTATTTTACAGTTGGGGAGGACCACGATTTATATTTGTGATTTTAGGTACCACTTTCCTCGATTTTCATTTGGTAAAATGGATGGCACAAGCAAAAACAGAACGCTATCGAAGAATATTGCTTGCGCTTTCTGTTTCCATTAATTTGGGATTACTGTGCTATTTCAAATATTCAAACTTCTTTATTGAAAATGTTAACGCTTTTTTGTCTCTAATGGGTGTTTCTCACTTACATTGGACAAAATTGGTGTTGCCTATAGGAATTTCGTTTTATACTTTTGAAACGATTACCTACGTTGTGGATGTTTATCGGAAAGTGCACAAACCATTGGATAACTTTTGGAGTTATCAGCTCTATATCATATTCTTCCCCAAGTTGATAGCAGGACCTATTATTCGCTACCACGACCTTGCCGACCAGATTGATGACCGCTCAAAAGATGAAACTTTAGACAATATTCTTATTGGTTTTTATAGGTTTGCGATTGGACTTGCAAAAAAGGTGCTCATTGCCAATCAAATGGGGTTGTATGCAGATGAAATTTTTGCCATGAATTACGCCGGTCTGGGTACTTTTGCCGCATGGATGGGAATCTTAGCCTATACTTTTCAAATCTATTTCGATTTTTCAGGGTATTCCGATATGGCTATAGGTATTGCCAAAATGGTGGGCTTTAAATTTCCCGAAAACTTTAACAATCCATACATTTCGCAGAGTATTACGGAGTTTTGGAGACGTTGGCATATCTCGCTCGGCGCATGGATGCGCAACTATCTCTATATTCCGTTGGGAGGAAACCGCGTAGCATCCAAAAGCAGACTCTATCTCAATTTATGGTTGGTATTCTTAGCTTCTGGATTATGGCACGGCGCTTCGTGGAGTTTTGTCCTCTGGGGGGCTTACCACGGACTATTCTTAGTAATGGAAAGAGGGTTTTTATTGAAAATTTATGAGAAAATAGGAAAGTTGCCAAGAATATTGATTACCTTCTTTTTTGTGGTAATTGGTTGGGTCTTTTTCAGAATAGAAAATATATCCGATGCTTTTCTTTTTCTAAAAAGAATGTTCGTTTTTGAAGGCGGAACAACCTCAAATTTAATAGATTCTGAGTTTTATTGCTACTTGTTTTTAGCCGCTGGTTTTTCTTTAATCACCGTATTTAAATTCGGAAAAAAATGGCAGGATAGTATCTTTTTTGCTCAATATTCTAATAAAAAACATCTGACAGTTTTCTGTATCGTGCTTGTTTTACTTATTCTCTCAATAAGTTCCATTGCTGCTCTTGGTTTTAATCCTTTTATTTATTTTAGATTTTGACCATGAAAAATAGAAGAAGAATTACGCCTGTTATTCTGATAAGTATCTTACTTGCACTGTTTGCGATACATATTACACAATACAGATTTTCGTGGAAACATGTAAAACCCTTAGATGGTTATTACATTAACGCCAAAAAAAACAACTTCACTTGGAATGATTGGTTTTCAGGTTCTTATCAAGAAGCAAAAGATAAATATTTAAACGACCACTTTGGTTTTAGAAGTTACTTTGTGCGAATAAACCACCAGTTGCGTTTTAGTTTGTTTAATAAAGTTAAAACAGCATGGGTAACTGTGGGAAAAGAAAACTATTTATACGAAATAAATTATATTAAAGCGTATTATGGTACAGATTTTATCGGAAACGACAGTGTTGAAAAACGTATGAATAAGTTTAAAATGCTTCAAGATACGCTAAAAAAATTGGGAAAGATGGCGATAATTGTATTAGCTCCCGGTAAAGCCGCATACTTTCCTGAATTTATTCCCGATGAATTTCATAAAGATAAAGGTATAACGAATATTGAAGTGTACAGGCATTATATAGAAAAAAATAATATCAATTGCATTGATTTTCACAAGTATTTTATTGAAAACAAGGATAACTCCATCTATCCACTTTATCCGCAATATGGCATTCATTGGAGCATTTATGGTTCTTGTCTCGTGGCAGATTCAATAGTGAAGTATATTGAAAAGAATAACAACATTAAGATTCCGCAAATCTCTTGGGAGAAAATCAACATAAGCAAGCCCATCTACAGAGACAGAGATATTGCCGATGCGATGAACCTTCTTTTCTCACCGCGTACTTTTGATATGGCTTATCCTGAACTAAAATTTGAATCCGATTCCGGAAAGACAAAACCTTCGCTGTTGGTTATTGCCGACAGCTATTACGGAACGGTTTTTGAACTTGGGTTAGACGATGTTTTTAAAAAACATCATTGGTGGTATTACAACAAAGAGATATACCCTGAAAGTTACACTAAATGGCTTACTATTAATGATATAAATTACCATGAAGAGATGCTTGCCTACGATGTTATTATCATTCTCTGTACAGATGCCAACTTGCCGAATTTAGGATGGGGGTTTATTGAAGACCATTATAATTGTTTATTTAACAAAGAAGAATAAAAATTATTAGGTAGTTTTATAAAAAATAATACTTTCGCCGCCTATTGAGGTAAAGAAAAGTGTGCAGGAATGCAATGCAGTTAATTTAATTAAAGTCTTTATCTATAATGATAATAATAATTTGTAAATGATGAAAAAGAAAAATTTATTCAGTTTGCTTGCCATTCTAATTTTTGTAATTACGTGCATTTTTTTCAACATTAGTTACAAGGTTTTTAAGAATCCTAAAAAAGTTATTCAACACGATACTTATTGGTATTACGAATATTTATCTGCTACTTTTATTCAAAAGGATATTGGGTTACATTTTTTGGATACACCTAAGAGTAGGGAAATAGTTCATAACTATTGGCGTTATACTTTGCCCAACGGCAACCATATTATTAAAATGAGTATGGGGAATGCAATCATGTATTCGCCGGCTTTTTTCGCGGCACACGCCTTAGCAAAACCGCTCGGATTTGAAAGAACAGGATATAATCAGCCTTACACAGTTGCGTTAGTCATTATTTCACTGCTTTATGTGATGTTGGGTTTTATGATATTAAGAAAATTACTATTGTGTTATTTTTCAGATATAATAACCGCACTCTCTATTTTAATTGTAGGGATAACTACCAATCTGCTTTACTATACAACTCTTGAAGCAGCCATGACGCACGCATTCACTTTTTTCCTGTTTGCTTGTTTTATTTATTTAACTAAACTATGGTTTGAAACTCCTAAATGGAAATATAGCATTCTATTAGGCGTTGTGTTTGGGCTCATTTCGTTAATTCGCCCCACAAATGCATTAATAGTGATAGTGTTTCTGCTGTTCGGAATAAAACACTTTCGAGATTTTAACAGGCAAATACTGTTTTTTTATCAAAACTATAAAAAAATAATCATTATCATTCTGTTTTCGTTTATTGTTTGGCTTCCACAACTTATTTACTGGAAAACTATTTCAGGCAGCTGGCTCTTTTGGTCGTATATTGACAATGAAAGTTTTTATTTTAATAATCCTTATTACTTTCAGTTTTTGTTTGGATTTAGAAAGGGGTGGCTTATTTATACCCCCGTAATGGTTTTTTCAATTATCGGATTGTATTTTGTCCGGAAAAATTATGGAGATTACTTCTTTTCAATATTGGTCTTCTTTGTAATAATCGTTTATATATTATCTTCATGGTGGTGTTGGTGGTTTGGCGGTAGCTTCGGGATGAGGTCTTTGGTAGAATGTTATGCTTTGTTAATCATTCCGTTAGCGGCATTTTTACAAGCATTGTCAACATTCAAATTATATATTAAAATCCCAACCATTGTTTTAGTGGTGTTATTAGCTTCTCTTTCATTCTTTAATTTTATTAAATTTCATTATGGAAGCATTCATTATGATTCTATGACTAAGAAAGCCTATTTTAATCACTTTTTTTCCGTGAAGTCTATGGGAGACTATTTCCGTTTGTTAGAAAAACCGGATTATGAGAAAGCAAGAAGAGGAAACGATGATGTTATAGAGGATTACTATATTCAATTTTATTAATTTGAAATTCAATACTTAACAGGCGATAAGTACACTTTCCCCATTTTTCCTTCAAACTTCGCTTGATTGAACTTCGCCGGCTCAAAATCAAATACAGAAACAGCAGAATCTCTGAGTAGCGGTTTATAGCACATCTGTTGATATTCAAGGTATTTACTAGGAAGATTATTGACATCCCATTCCCCCTCAACAATTTGTTTGTATTTCAAATACTTATTAAACCGGATGTGGTTCATTTTTGGTGCTGAAATCGAAAAATGCACCATCTCACAGTTGCTGTAGAGGGTAAATTCCCCATTTTCATCGGTATAAGTATTAACGCCCACATTCCACCATTCGCTCCACCCGCGAACCACCGCACCCTCAATGGGTTTCCCCGTTTTTTTGTTTATCACTTTTCCTTTAAGTAACAAGTTGTTGTAACCCAGCATATTGAAATAATTTATGGGTCGCAGTTTTTCCCGAGGCTGATATTGGGCTAATTCAGGCAATAATACTGCAGCTGGTTTTACGGTTCCGATAATAGTGTGTTTTCCATCTTTTGTCGTAGTAATTCCATTGTGATTCAAGATACCGGTAAATTGCGCTTCAAAATTACCTACCGGCGACTCCTGAAAGTCCCACCAGCCAAAACCTGCTCCCCCGCAATCTACCACATATTGATATACTTCGCGCAAATAACTGGTTTGGTCGGAATAGGATATAGAATCATTGTCGGCAGGCAATGCCGTTTCACCAATCATCCAGGGCTTGCCCACATAGGTGCTGTACCAGTAAATTTCGCTTTTTGCCCGCAAAGGATGATAGGTATGAAATGCCACAAAATCAACAGGGAGCAGTTCCGGATCCCACACATTTACCTCTATCGGCTCAGAAAATCCAATCGTAAAAAGTTGGTTTAGAGCATATTTATATACCTTCTTTTGCCAACAGGAAACCATATTATACACTTTCTTTTTATCTTTTTCTTTAGAGAAATATAGCGGCTCATTCATTAAATCGTAGGCAAAAATTACCGGATTCTCTTTAAATTTTTCAAAAATCCTAATCGTAAAATTTCCCAGACTCTCATCTTCCCAGGGAGGTTTTACCAATAACATAATTCTTAATCCTTGTTCTTGCGCAATATCTACAAGTGTTTCCAAGCCTTTTAAAATCTTTTCATAATCCTCATTTATGTAATAATTATTCTCATCGGCGTAGTAATAATATCCTTGGTCATTTTTACTAATTCTGTCAAAACATAACCGTATTGTATTGAATCCCATCTCTTTAATCAATTGAAAGTGCCCGCTTAACTGATGGTGTATCGCTTCTTTCGTATGAGATTCGAAAACATCTATTTCTTCATAATGTATGTGAGGCGAAAAGATAAATTCACCCTCAAGGCTTCTGAACGAAACAATATAATTCAGCATTACCGGAAAAAACTTCTCGTTCCTCAAGTGAAAATAGTTGTCTTTTAAATAAATAAAGTCTGTGTTGGATAAATCCCTATAAGGTCTTGTTAACTCTGTTTTTTTCTCCTGACAGGAGAACAATAAAATTAATACGATTAACAGCAGGAATTTATTGTGTCTGATGAGTTTCATTTTTTTGTATTTTTTTTATTTATCAAAATTAGTTATTTCGTTGATATGATAGATGGGTCTCCCTTTTACTTCATCGAAAATATACACGATATAGAGTCCGATTAATCCTGTTACAAAAAGCTGAATCCCTGCAAAAGCGCTCATAAAAATGATTAAAGTAGTATATCCGGGTATGGTTTTTCCGAGTAACCACATCGTTAAGGAGAAAATAATCAAAATGAGGCTCATAAAACCGAAAATCAATCCTGTGATGATTCCGAGATGTAAGGGGAGTTTTGAGAAAGAAGAGATGGCAGAAAAAGAGAGTTTAACCAGCTTGGTGAAAGAGTATTTACTGTATCTGGCAGCACGTTCGGGGGCTTCAAATTCAAGTGTTGTTTTATTGAAACCCGCCAATTGAATAATTCCCCGAAGAAAGCGTGTGCGTTCTCTGAAATCCTTTTGCAATATCTTACACACTTTTTGAGAGATTAAGAAAAAATCGGAAGCATTTTCTGCAAGTTTAACGGCTGAGATGCTGTTTATAAACTTATAAAACAGTTTTGAGTTCATTTTTTTGAAAAAACCGGTATCTTTTCTGTTTGTTCTTACCATATTTACCACATCAAAGCCCTCACTTCTCTTTTTCAACATTTCAGGAATCATTGTGGGCGGGTGTTGTAAATCACTATCCATACAGATTACCGCTTCTCCGGTTGCGTGGTCAATTCCGGCAAGCATTGCCGCTTCGTGTCCGAAGTTCCTTGAAAAATTAATAATCCGCACGGTTTCATCTTGAGCGGCAATCTCTTTTAACAGATTTATACTGTCATCAGTACTCTCGTCATTCACAAAAATTATTTCGTAATTAATTTTTAAAGAGGATACAATTTCATTTAAAGATTGGTAAAACATCTTCAAACAGGCTTCCTCATTATACACAGAAACTACGACAGAGCATTCGTTCTTTTTAGTATTGTTTTCCATTTTCATAATAAGTTCTTTTCTATGCTTAAAGCGGCGAAAGTATTGTTTTTTTTGTTTCGGATTAATTTATTCACTGTATAATATTTTCCACAAAAAAAAGTTATTAAAGAGATAAAAGTGTAAAATTATGAAGCTCCAAAAGAAAAATCTTGGCTTGCTACTCATCTTATTAACTGTATTCACAATATCGTGCAACAGAGCAAAAAATAACATTCCGGCGCAAACAGATGCTGTAAATCCGCAAACTGACGAATACGCAGCATTATTTGAAGAAAACAAACCTGTACAAAAAATTACGGAGGACCACTCCGGAAAAGTAATTATACTCACGGAAAAGGAATTTATTGAACGGATAACAGATATTGACAATCCTAAAGGGTTTCAGTATAAGGGGCAAACCCCTTGTGTGGTGGAAATTTTTGCCTACTGGTGTAAACCTTGCGGGATTCAAGCCGAACTATTAAGTATGTTAGCCCCCGAATATAAAGGTAAGGTAATTTTTTACAAAATTGATATCGACAGGGCGTATGATGTGAGAACTGCCTTCAAAGTGGATAATATTCCGATGATGCTCTTTTTTAAACCCAAAGGTCAATATACTTCCACAATTGGTTTCCAAAACAGAGAAAAACTTACGAATTTGATTGATGAATTTTTACTAAAACCCTGATATTGAATTTGAAACGATTTTTCTTTTTCTTACTTTTATTATCCAATAGTCATTTTTTATTTTCTCAAATAATGAATTGTGAGGAAATGACCTCTTTTCTAAGCGAAAAAGAGAAGCAAATAAAAGCACTTAATCTGCACGACCCCGATTATATTCCGCTTCACTATCTGAAATCAAAAGATATTATTAAGGAATTTGAATCGTTTAAAAATGAAAAACTACCTTTGCTAAAAGAATGTAATACAATTGTTTTCAGTGAATTTATTAATAATTTTGATATTCAGTTTTCACTTATTCAGTCAAAAAGCGATTCGTTGGCACTGCTTAATGATAATGTGTATCTGATATTTTACGAAAAGGCATTGTTTCAATATCAACTAAGAAATGAGGATGAGGGCGAGTATTTTCTGTTTCGTTCTTTACAGTACAATCCTACATTTCCTGATGCTATTTTGCTAAAACTGAAAAAGTTACTAAGTAGAAATCATTTTCATGAATGTTTGTCCCTGCTCAATATTCTTTATTATGAAACAGTGTTGGACCGCCGACAAGAGATGTTAGCCATCGAATTTACCGACAATTTTTATCAAAAATTATATAACACCGGCGATTCATTAGTGAAAT
>Ga0209737_10000272_pt1 | contig 45454 bp, 42 predicted proteins | sample TergutCu122P3_FD_187284 | JGI IMG/M metagenome (GOLD analysis project Ga0209737, IMG submission 187284) | Cubitermes ugandensis P3 segment gut microbial communities from Kakamega Forest, Kenya - Cu122 P3 (SPAdes) (version 2) | ecosystem: Host-associated > Arthropoda: Insects > Digestive system...
CACGATTTACGTTCCACGCTTCCTTCCCACACTCGGTCACCCTCATGCAGTTGCGCTTCTCTTCGCTCGTTGTGACCAACTCGCGGCGGGACTTCCACCCGCAGGAGTGCGCCCATGCTGGGCGCACTGGATTGCGCCGCTACGCGGCTTATCCGCCCTACGCTTGCTATAATTTGACGGTGAAAGGAGTTTTATCATGAGCGCAATGAACAGAGAGGAAATGCAGCGGCAACTGCAACTGATCTATGAGGATTGGAAACGATCGTTGCGCTTTGATAAAGGTATGGCTGAACAACTGAGCCCACCACTACTACTATCCGTGCCAGAGGCATACACTAATGCCGAGTGTCGGATACTCTTTTTTGGCCAGGAAACCTTTGGATGGGAATGGGGGAGCGATCATTGTACCAAATATCCAGACTACCCGAACTACCCTTACAACGACATCCGGAGCATGCAAGATTTTCTTGCTAATTCAGACGCAGTGGAAGCGCTGTGTTGGTGCTACGACCAATTTAATTTTTCGGACAAACAAAAAGATAACTTTAATTCTCCTCTCTGGCGAGCCTTTAGAAAGGTGCAGGATTGGCCTGGTGTTGGGCTTATCTGGAGCAATCTGTTTCGCTGCGACTACAAGGGAGATATTAAAAAAGGCCGCTCTGTTTTACGCGCTCCAGAGGCTCTGCGAGATAGCCTTTTAAAAGCTCAACGTGAATTTGTGGAGCAAGAGCTAAAAGTTTTACGGCCAGACATTTGTTTGTTTTTTACTGGTCCCAGGTACGACCTTTTTCTCTATTCGGCATTTCCCGGATGTGCGCTCCATGAGGCCGTCAGCAGTATTTCTGACCGCCAGCTCGCTCGCATTCAACACTCAGATCTACTACCGACGAACTCTTTCCGGACGTATCATCCCGGGTATCTGAATCGCAAAAGACTCTTGGAGAGTTTTCTCAAGCAACTGAAAGAGCTTGCTTGGAGTTAGTTCCTTAAGCAGAATTTTTACAACGCTTCCAACGTTGTATGCGACAACGACAGCCATTTGAGGCCGTGATCGCGGAAGTTGATTTGGACGCGCGCATCGTTGCCGCCGCCTTCGGCATCGACGATCATGCCGTCGCCGAATTTGGCGTGGCGTACGCTCTGGCCGATTCTGAAGTTGCCGGCGCGGGTGTGGATGGACGGCATCGGTTTGGGCGAGTTGACGCGTGGCACGGTGCTGGCGCCGCGTGTTGTGGATGTTGTTCGTGAACGGTTGCGGGTGCTTGTGCGAGAGGAGACTTCGCTTTCGTCGTCGTGAAAGGTTTGACGAAACCGCGATGAGGTTTCGTCAGCGGGTGATTGCCATCGCGTTGGCGATAACCATTGCATCAGTTCGGTGGGCAGTTCGCTGAGGAAGCTCGACGGCAGGTTGTAGCGGGGTTGTCCGTGCAGTCGGCGGGTTTGCGCGTAGGTCAGGTACAGGCGGCGACGGGCGCGGGTGATTGCGACGTACATCAGCCGCCGTTCTTCTTCGAGACCGTTGGGCTCTCGCAAGCTGTTTTCATGCGGGAACAATCCTTCTTCAAGGCCGGTGATGAAGACGGTGTGGAATTCCAATCCTTTGGCGGCGTGCATGGTCATCAGTTGCAATGCCGGACGTCCTTCGTCGGCTTGGGCGTCGCCTGCTTCCAGCGCGGCATGGGTGAGGAAGGCGATGAGTGTGGCGAGGTTGTTGTGGATCGTGAGGGTGATGTTGGGAACCCCATCCCCATTGCCCTCTCCCGGCCTTCGGCCACCCTCTCCCGCAAGCGGGAGAGGGGAAGCAGGGTGAGGAGGGAGTGGAAATTCATCCCCCTCTCCCCCAACCCCTCCCCCGCGAGGGGGGAGGGGTGGATTCTGCGACGCCGCTTCGCTGCGCACAGAATGACGAGAAGCGAATGGGAATCCTTCCCCACCACTTTCTCCCGCAGCAAACCCCCGTCCGCCCCCGATCAAAAGCACTTCGGGGGCAGGCTCTTCGGCGTCCACCCCCTTTGAAAAGGGGGTTGGGAGGGGAGTGGCAGCATCGCGCTCTTCGAGGAACAAACGCGCGGCGGCGATCAGTTCGTCGAGGTTTTGCAGGCGTTCTTCGCTTTCACGCTCCGCTCGATAATGTGCATGAAGGCCGGAGGTTTCGAGCGTTTGTTCGATCATTTCCGGCAGGGAGAGCGGCGCGGTGTCGTTGCGGCACTTTTCGATACATTGAATGAAGGCAGCGATGTGGGCGCCGGCTTTGCCGCCGACGGCGCCCGAGCAAGCGGCTTGCCACAACGAAACGCCTTGCACGCGGGCGCTGTCCTGCAATTGTTCCAGTGTGCGCGCGCCGATGCCGCGCGGCGGGAAGTTGATGATGCGCAACAATGCGCCGTCGTCGTCGGAAGAAGCGATCAATCGCAGATATGCCAGCGCGTGTTTGATTTCGGCGCGTTCAAAGAAGCGCAAACCGCCGTAAACCCGATAGGGCAAACCGGCGGAGAAAAGGGCGTGTTCGAGCGCGCGTGATTGCGCATTCGAGCGGTACAGCACGGCGATGTCGGAAAGCGGAACGCCTTGCTCGCTCTGTTCTCTGGCGGTGTCGGCGACGAATTGCGCTTCTTCGAAATCGTTGTCGGCAGAGAACACCGACAAGGGTTCTCCGTGCGGCGCTTCCGTCCACAGGTTTTTTCCCATTCGCGCCTGGTTGTGGCAGATCAGCGCGTTGGCGGCGTCGAGAATGCAGCCGTGCGAACGGTAATTTTGTTCGAGTTTGACGATTTGCACCGGCTGACCGGGTTTGGTGAAATCGTGTTCGAAGCGCTGCATGTTGCCGACGTTGGCGCCGCGAAAAGCGTAGATGGATTGATCGTCGTCGCCGACGGCGAACACTGACGCTTCCGGTCCGGCAAGCAGTTTCAACCAGCGGTATTGCAACACGTTGGTGTCCTGAAATTCATCGACGAACAGATGCGTGAAACGTTGGCGATAGTGATCGCGCAACGCCGGTCGTGTTTCCAGCAATTCGTAACTGCGCAATAACAATTCGCCGAAGTCCACGACGCCTTCGCGCTGGCACTGCGCTTCGTAGAGCGCGTAATGTTCGACCATCCGGCGGGCGTGATCGTGCGTGGCTTCGACGGCGTTGGGTCGCAAGCCTTCTTCTTTGGCGTTCTGAATGAACCATTGCAACGCCTTGGGCGGGAAACGTTCGTCGTCGAGCTGGTGGGCGCGGTAAAGCCGTTTGATCGACGCCAGTTGATCGGCGGTGTCGATGATTTGAAACAGCGCCGGAAGGTTGGCGTCGCGGTGGTGGGTGCGCAGCATCCGGTTGCAAAGACCGTGGAAGGTGCCGACCCACATGCCGCGCGTGTGGATCGGCGTCATCGCCGACAGCCGCGCCAGCATTTCGCGCGCCGCTTTGTTGGTGAACGTCACGGCGAGGATCGACAGCGGCGATGCCTGACCATTGGCCAGCAGCCAGGCGATGCGGGAAGTCAACACGCGGGTTTTGCCGCTGCCTGCGCCGGCGAGGATCAGCGCGGAGCCTTGCGGCAGCGTGACGGCGGCGCGTTGTTCGGCGTTCAGGGCGTCGAGAATGGCGTTTGGAGAAGCGTTCATATCGGGATTATCCCGGAAACGGCTGCTTGGCGCATCCCGCCTGTGTTGTCAGAAAGACAAAGGAATGAATGAGACGCGCCGTTTTCGCCGAAACTCGCCAATTCGGAGAGGCGGCAACGTTATAATCCTTCCGTAATTCTTACCGTTTGCTGGAAAGCCATGAACACTCTCGAACTCACGTCGCCGACGGCGCTGCGCACTTTTGTGCAGGGGATTCGCGCGGCGGCGCCGTACATTTATGCGTTTCGTGACAACACCTTCGTCATCGCGCTGGGCGGCGAGGTCGTGGCCGACGAGGCGTTTATCGGCATCGTTCACGACCTGAACCTGCTGCACAGTCTCGGCGTGCGTCTTGTGGTGGTGCATGGAATGCGTCCGCAGATCGACGCGATTCTGGCGCAGCAAAACATCGAGGCGCATTTTTCCGACGGTGTGCGCATCACCGACGCCGACACGATGGATTGCGTGCTCGAGGCGGCGGGGCAAGTGCGCAGTCGTATCGAAGCGTTGCTGTCGCTCGGTCTGGCGAATTCGCCGATGGCCGGTGCGCGCAACCGCGTGTCGAGCGGCAATTACCTGACGGCAAAACCGATGGGCGTGATCAACGGCGTCGATATGCAGTTGACCGGCGAAGTGCGGCGCATCGACCGCGAGGCGATTCAGCAACGGCTCGACGACGGTGATATCGTGTTGATTTCGCCGCTCGGTTATTCGCCGACCGGCGAGATTTTCAATTTATCGACGGAGGAAGTCGCGGCCAAAGTGGCCGTGTCGCTGGAAGCGATGAAGTTGATCTTCCTGTCCGAAGACGACGGTATCCGCAAAGGTCGCAAAATGCTCGACAGCATTTCGATGGACGACGCCGAAAAATTGATGAAGTCGCCGGACAAATTGTCGCCGCAACATCGGGTGTATTTGCCGCAAGCGATGTACGCTTGTCGCGGCGGCGTGTCGCGCGCGCACTTCTTGTCGAGCCGCAGAGACGGCTCGTTGCTGCTCGAACTTTTCACGCGGCAAGGGGTGGGCACGATGTTGGCGTCGCGTCCGCTGGCGATTTTCAGAACGGCAACCATCGACGACATCGGCAGCGTGCTGGCGCTGATCGAGCCGCTCGAAGCGCAAGGCATTCTGGTGCGCCGCTCGCGCGAGCGATTGGAAGCCGAGATCGAACGTTTCATCGTCGTCGAGTACGACAACCTGATCATCGGTTGTGCGGCGTTGTCGCCGTTTCTCGATGAAAAAGTCGGCGAGATGGCGGCGCTGGCCGTGCATCCAGAATTTCAGCGCGAAGGTTATGGTGAGTTGCTGCTGCAACATATCGAAGGCTGGGCGCGCAAGATCGGCTTGAAAGAATTGTTCATCCTGACAACGCGCACGGCGCACTGGTTCGTCGAGCGTGGTTTCAGGCCGGCGCAGATTTCGCGGCTGCCGAAAGAAAAGCAGGCGCTGTACAATTATCAGCGTAAATCGCAAGTGTATTGGAAAGATTTGTAAACGTAATCTCTCCCTCTCCCTGTCCCCTTTTCAAAGAGCCTGTCCCCGAAGTGATTTTGATCAGGGAGGGGGACCGCCGAAGGCGGGCGGGGGTTTGTTGCGGGAGAGGGGTAGGGGAGAGGGCGGTCGAATCATCAATTGAGCGAGCAGCCATTTTCAGGAATGGTTATAAAAAATGTTTCATCGAGGAGAAGTTAACTATGGCGCGTAATGTACATTGTGTGAAACTGGGGCGGGAAGCCGAAGGGCTGGATTCTCCGCCGTATCCCGGGGCGCTGGGCAAACGGATTTTTGAAAACGTGTCGAAAGAAGCCTGGCAACAGTGGGTACGTCAGCAAACCATGCTGGTCAATGAGCATCGGCTGAACATGGCCGATCCCGAAGCGCGACGCTGGCTGACGCAACAAACCGAAGCGTATTTTTTCGGCGCGGGCGCGGAAAAACCGGCGGGGTATGTGCCGTTGTAGCAGGGATCAGAGGTCAGAGGTCAGGGATCAGGAATCAAATCGATTTCGTGTCTTTTCCTGGTTAAAAAATAAAAAGGGCGGGTTTGAAACCCGCCCCTACGAAAATGGATCGTTTTACGCAAAAACGTTGTACATAAGAAACAGATAACAGATCACGGCCAGAACGACGTGCAGCGCTAACAGCATTTTCCCGGCAGCGCCGTGAAATTTTCGCAGTCCGACCGCGATGCCGAGCGCGGCGACGATAACCGCCAGACCGATGTTGGCCCATAGAAGCATTCCGCCGATGGCCAGCGCGGCGACGATGACGAGCAGTGCGCCGACGGAATCCAGCCCCAGATGCGCCAGCGGAAACCATTTCGTGTAGCGTTTCTTTTGGGCGGTCTGCATGAGCATGTACAGCCCGATCAGGACGACGGCGGAAACAAAAACAAAGGCGTATGTCAGCATAAAGACTCCTGTTGAAGTGAACGGTGAACTTTCTTCTGTGACTCTCGATTCCTGAATGGTGGGCGCTACGCTACGTATACGATTGCAAGGGTGGGTTTGAAAGCTACGCGGTTCGAATGTTGGGGTTCACTTCACTCACCGCCAACCTACGCCTGACCTCTGATCCCTGCTCGGCCTATCCGCAACGTGTTTCACAAAAAGCGAACGCAACCACTGGATCGCCGGGTCGTGGTGGACGCGGTGGTGCCAAACCAGGCGGGTGAAGAAGGTGTTGGGCGGTTCGGGGCAGGGAAACATGACCAGCGGCGCCATCTCGATAAAACGCGCGGCGGTGTGCCGCGGCAGCGTCAAGATAAGATCGGTTTCGGCCAGTATCAGCGGCGCCGCCAGAAAATAGGGCACCCACACGGCGACTTCCTGGGTTGGCGGCGAGAGGAAGGCCACGTCGTCGATCACGTAGCGCGGTTTTCCGGCCTGCTGAACGGAGATTTGCATTCGCCGGTAACGGTTGATTTCGTCAAGGGGCGGCGCCTGCCCTTTTTCGGCGTAATGTGCCAAAGGGTGGCACTTGCGGACGATGCAGGCATAGCGGGCTTCAAAAAGAAGGTATTCGTGGAAGTCGGGCGGCAACGGCAGCACCGGATGAATCGCGAGATCCATCCGACCGTCTTTGAGGCAGGTGTACAAGTCGTCGTTAATCGGCGCGATGTCCAGTTGCGCGTGCGGCGCTTGCGAAAAAAGGTCGTTCAGGACGCGCGAGATAATGGTGAAAACGCCGTTGTCGGAAGCGCCGACCCGAAAAACGCGAGCCAGCAACGCGGGGTCGAATTTTTCCGGCGTCATCAGTTGTTCGAGGGAGGCCAGAGAGTTCAGCACGAGCGGAAACAAGGTTTCAGCCCGAGGCGTCGCCAGCATGCCGTAGCCGGATTTGATGAAGAGGTTGTCGTTGAAAATGTCGCGCAGTTTGGAAAGCGCCCGGCTGGCAGCCGCCTGGCTCATTCCGAGGCGACCGGCGGCCAGTGTCAGCGAGCGGGTTTCGTGCAGGGCTTTGAACAGCAGCAGCAGTTCGGTGTCGAGAGGAGTGTTTTTCATTTTTCGAATCGCTGTTATCCTTAAGTGAGTCTTTGTTTATTCAGGGTATCCTATTACAATCGTTTCAGAACCTGTTGAATAAACGGTCAAGGGAAAAAAACGATGCAGCAACGGTTGGTTCAAGAAAAAATGCCTTGCTTATAATAAAACAACCGATCGCCGGTGTGTAAATGGCACGGGTCACCGTTAGAAAGTGTTACTTGCGTTGCATTGGATTTTTTGAAGCTTGTTGTGATCATTCAAAGGGGCGGAAAGTTCCGCCGACAAGGAGTCATTTATGCAGTCGAAAATTTTAGGGCGTTTTCTGAAGGGCGTTCTGGGCGCCGCTTTCTTGGCGGCGGCGTTATCGGCTTCGGCGTTTACCGAGGGCACGGATTATGTCACGCTGGAAAAACCGATCCCCCATGCGGACAAGACGCTGATCAAGGTGTTCAGCTACGATTGCCCGTTCTGCTACAAGTACGACAAAAGGGTCACCGTGCCGGTCGTCAAGAAGCTCGAAGGCGTGGTGACATTCGAGCCTTACCATCTCGAAACCAAGGCGAAATACGGTCCGCAGGCCACGCGGCTTTTGGCGATACTGATGCTCAAGGATCACGCCAACGGGACGCCGCTGATCGACGACAAGGCGCTCTTCAAGAAGGCGAAAACGGCCTATTACGCGGCGTATCACGACAAAAAAGAGCGTTGGGACGGCGGGGAAAACGATTTCCTGAAAACCGGGCTTGACGCGGTGGGCATGAGCCGCGCCGACTATGACGCAGCGGTCAAGGATCCCAGGGTCGAGGAATTGGTGCAGAAATGGAAAGGTGCTTATGACGCCGCCAAAATTCAGGGCGTCCCGGCCTACGTCGTTAACGGTAAGTATCTGATTTACACAAAGAATATCCGGTCGGAGGATGGGCTGGTGAATCTGGTCAAAGAACTGTCCGGCAAGTAAGGGGGCGCGAATGAAACTCAAGGAAACCTGGAAAGCGCTGCGCTCGTCCCCGGTCGATACGCTTTTCAAATGGCAGAACCAGCGGTTTCTGTGGATTTTGATGGCGGCGGCGATGGGCGGATTGGTGTTCCTCGCTCACGCGTTCTTTCAGGTCTATCTCCACATGGCGCCGTGCGAGCAATGCGTTTACATCCGCTTTGCGATGCTGGTGATGGTGGCGGGCGGTCTGATCGCCGCCATCAACCCGAAAATCGTGGTGCTGAAGCTGACCGGGTGTGTCTTGGCTTTTTACGGCGCGATCACCGGCATCATGTACTCGCTCAAGCTCGACAAGATTCACGCTGTGGTGCATGGTTCGGGCGATCCGTTCGGCGTACAGGGCTGTTCGACCGAGCCGAATTTCCCGTTCGATCTGCCGCTGGCGAAGTGGTCGGCGGAATGGTTCAAACCGACCGGAGACTGCGGGTACGATGCTCCCGTGGTTCCCGCCGGTGCGACGCTGGACAGCGTTCAGCGATGGTTCATTGACATGTACACGGCATCGGAAGGCTGGTATCTGATTCCTTCGCTGAAATTTTTGAACATGGCGCAAGCATGTTTTCTGGCCTTTGGCCTGACTTTTGCTGTGCTTATTGTAATGGTGATTGTTTGGGGCATGAAAGCAGCGCGGAGTAAATCTATAACACATCGCGCAACGTAAATACGAAAGCTGGTGTTCCAAAGGGGGTGTCCCCGTCGCGTTACGCGACGGGGATTTTTTTGTCTGCGCGGGCGGGACGCCCGCCTTCGGCGGGGGCACCCCGCAAACCCCCGTCGGCTTCGCCGACACCCCCCTTTCAAAACTGTCTATATATCACATCTCCAATGTCATTATTTTGGTTGGGCGGAAGCCTCCAAGCCGCTCTGGCAGGGCCTTTCAGGAGCACAACAAAGGCTTCCATCCAAGACGCCACATGCAATTGAGTCAACAAATTCGCTTAACTTGTCAGGCAAGACACCCTTATTTCTCTGCGAGAGGCAGCATAGAAAACAAAATCTTCTATTTGAAGTCAAGGGGTTACAGTACATGATGAACAGAAATTATGATGCCGGAAATGTGATATAGAGACAGCTTTCAAAAAGGGGGCAAGGCGGGGGCTTTTCTGATCCTAATCCCTGACCTCTGATTCCTGCCTCCCTCGCGCCTCCTGCGCTTCGCGCGACATCGGGAACCAGCCGTTTTCCGGATCGGCGCCGGTGACGGCCATGATGAGCCGGAGTGTGCCGAGCGCCAGCACCGATAATAGACGAGTCATCAGCGAGCGTTGTCGCCAGTGCGACGCCGACACCGGCTTGGCACCGTCGGCGATCAGTTCGAGCAAAACACCGCGCAACTGTCCGGCGAAACCCGCATCGTGAATGAAAACGTTGGCTTCGCGCGCCATCAAAAAAGAATAAGGGTCGATGTTCGATGAGCCGATGGTGGCGACCTGCCCGTCGATCACGGCAACTTTGGCGTGCAGAAACGAGCGATGGTATTCCTGGATTTCGATACCGGCGTCGAGAAATTTTTCGTAAAGGGTGCGCACGGCGTAATGCATGATTTTGTATTCGACGCGCCCTTGCAACAGCAAGGTGACTTTGACGCCGCGTTGCGCGGCGGCGATCAACGCTTTCTGAAAACGCCAGCCGGGGAAAAAATAAGCGCAGGCGATGATGGCCTCGTTTCTGGCGCGTCCCAACGCCGCCCGATAGGCGCGCTCGATCGCATGGCGTTGTTTCAGGTTGTTGCGGACGACCAGATTCGCGCGAATCGTGCCGACCGCTTCGGTGACGGCGGGAAGCGCGTCTTTTTCAAACGTGATGTTGTGCAAGTGCGACAGCTCGACGAGGGCGCGCACGCGGCGCATGGTTCGCACGATTTCCGCCAGAATCGGTCCTTCGACGCGCACGGCAAAATCAATGCGCGGCGGGGTATGTCCGGGCGTGTTCATGTCGTCGATGATGTTGATGCCGCCGATGAACGCTACTTTGCCGTCGATGTGACAGAGTTTGCGGTGCAAGCGGCGCAAACGGCGAAAATGGAACGGCTGGTTTTCGACTTCGGGACGGTAGAGCAATAAATCGACACCGGCGGAAGTCAATTTTTGCGCCAGCGCTTTGGACAAATAGAGGCGGGCGCCCCAACCGTCGATCAACACGCGCACGTTGACGCCACGCTGCACGGCGCGAATCAGCGCGTCGGCCACGGCTTGACCGCTGACGTCGTCAGCGAAGATGTACGTTTCAAGCCAGATTTCGTGCTGCGCGGCGTCAAACGCGCGGATCAACGCCGGAAAGAAATCGTTGCCGCCGCGCAGCAAATGAATCGCATGGCCCGGAACGAGATTACGCATGTCGGCAATACAGGGAAGAACGAGAGAGAGACGGCGGCATCATGAGCGCAGATTCAGTCACACTTCCTCGCTGAGCGATTTTTGCGCGTCGAGAAGTATTTTTTTGTGTCCTTTGGGATTTTTGGGACGTTTGAGATTGAGCGATTCCAGCGCGTCAATGATCGCCACGGCGACGATGGTGCGAGTGTACCATTTGTTGTCGGCGGGAACGACGTACCAGGGCGCCCAGGGTTGGGCGGTTGCCCGAATGGCGTCTTCGTAGGCTTCCATGTAGCGATCCCAAAGCGCCCGTTCTCTGACATCGCTTTCGGAAAATTTCCAGTTCTTGTTTTTTTCACTGATTCGGCTCAGCAGCCGCTTCTTCTGTTCCTCTTTCGACAGGTGCAGATAAAATTTGAGAACGAGCACACCATTGCGCGCGAGATGTTTCTCGAACGCATTGATATCCTGATAACGTTCCTGCCAGATTTTCTTCGTCACCAGCGAAGGCGGCAGGTTTTGCGCTTTCAAAAACTCCGGATGGATGCGCGGCGCCAGCACGTCTTCGTAATGGGAGCGGTTGAAAATACCGATCATTCCCGCTTCGGGAACGCGCAGCGCGCAGCGCCATAAAAAAGTATGCGCCAACTCAGCGCCCGTCGGCGCCTTGAACGACGTGACCTCGCAACCCTGCGGATTGATGCCGGACATCACATGCTTGATCGTCCCGTCTTTGCCCGCGGCGTCCATCGCCTGCAACACGATCAGCACCGACCAGCGTTTCTGCGCATACAGTTTTTCCTGCAACGCCGCCAGACGGGCGTTGGCGAAATCGAGGAAGGTTTTTGCGCGCCACTGAATGTCAACCTTGTTTTGGGCCAGTCCGCCGGTATCGTCGGGGGAAATGTGTTTCAGCCGGAAACGCTTGCCGCTTTCGATGCGGTAAGCGCGCGAGACCCGCTGGGCGGCGGTTACGATTTTTTCCAGGGGGAGCGACATGAAACCTCCTTTTCTGAAGCGTTGAAACAAGGGCGATGAAAGCGCGGCGGCGATCTTCGCGCCGCCACTTCGCATTATCGCCGCAACAGCGTATCATAAGACCGGTTTGGTTTGTCGCAAGGAGGTTTTTTATGAAGATTCAGAGTATCAGCACCTGTTCCGGCTGGTTTTTTTGCTGCAAAGGCGCGCGTGGTGAAGATATCGTCCTCAAGGTTGCCGCTTGGGGCATTCGTGAGAGCGGGGAAGTGGTGGGGCTGATCGCCGCCGCCAACGCCGTGACCGGCGACAACATTCCGAGGCTCACCGAACCGCCCGCCGGCATCAAGGGCATTTACCTGCCGGAAGAAAAACTGACCCACGGCCAGAAAGTCAAAGCGGCGCTGCGGTGATGGCAAAACGTTCCTCTCGCCCAGCCCCCTTTTCAAAGGGGATGTCGGCGGAGCCGACGGGGGTTTGTTGCGGGAGAGAGTGTGAGACCATGAGGAAAGATCAAACCGGAAAACCCGACACGAGATTTACACCATGACCCCAATCCTCGTCTTCGACATCGAAAGCATCCCCGACGTTTCGGGCATGCGCCGAGTTCACCGCTTGCCGCCCGAACTGTCCGATCAGGACGTGCTCGACTGGTACGGACAACAACGCCGCGCCGCGACCGGCAGCGATTTCGCGCACCTCTATTTTCAGAAAATCGTCGCGATCGCCTGCGTGTTGCGCAACGACAAAGGTTTGCAAATCTGGTCGCTCGGCCAACCCGAAGACGGCGAGGACGTGCTGATCCGTCGTTTCTTCGAGGGCATCGAACGCTTCGTGCCGCAACTCGTTTCATGGAACGGCGGCGGCTTCGATTTGCCGGTGCTGCATTATCGGGCGATGCTGCACGGCGTGACCGCGGCGCGTTACTGGGAGTGGGGCGACGATGACCGCGATTTCAAATACAACAATTACCTCAATCGTTACCACACCCGACACATCGACCTGATGGACGTGCTGGCGCAATACCAGCCACGCGCCAACGCCGGCCTCGACGCGATGGCGCGGCTGTGCGGCTTCCCCGGAAAACTGCTGATGGACGGCGGCGATGTCGGCGCGGCGATGGCCGAAGGAAAGATCGTCGATGTCCGCAACTATTGCGAATGCGACACGTTGAACACCTACCTGCTCTTTCAACGCTTTCAGTTGATGCGCGGCGTGTTGACGGCAGAAGAATACAACAACGAAATGGCGATGGTGCGCGAGCGTTTACAGGCCAGCGACGCCGCACATTGGTGCGAATTTTTGCATGAATGGTGTAGGGTATAGGTTGGGGTGAATCGCGGTAGGGACGCTCATTACTGAGCGCCCCCCGCACAGAACCGTACGTGCCCAATTAAGGCATACGGCTCCCACCTTGGGTGGGTGACGGCAAATCGTTTATCTGGCCAGGGATGAAGGATGTGCGGCTTCGGCAGAAAGTCTCTCGCCATCGCCCCGATCTTTGCCCATGTTGTCCGATCCTTTTGACTACGACGCCGTAGCGTCTGCCTCCAGAGGGCAGTTACATGAAAGCTGAAGGTGGCTAGCGATTTGCTATTCGTCGGTACCGCATGGTAGTTGAAGTACCCTGTGACGACACAACCCAGCCACTTTCCCTGTTCGGGGATTGACTGGTGCATACGCCGTCTCAGCTCCTGTTTGATTTCCTTGAGTTTGATTCTCATGCGGTCACTGCGGGACTTACGTTTGACCTGATACTTGCCCTGTCTCGTCTTTCCGCTTATGAAAGTCATCCCCAGAAAATCGAAGGTCTCAGGCTTACCAAGCCCACGACGCTTGCGGTTATCGTCCGCGAAGCGCCCAAACTCAATCAGCCGGGTCTTCTCTGGATGCAACGACAGACCGAATTTACCCAGTCGATCACGCAACATTTCAAGAAATCGACGGGCATCACCTTCGCGCTCGAAGCCGACTATGAAGTCGTCCGCGTAGCGCACAAAGATCACTTCACCCGCAGCGTCACGCCGTCGCCAGCGTTCAGCCCACAGATCGAGGACGTAGTGCAAATAGATGTTGGCAAGCAGCGGTGAAATCACCGCTCCTTGCGCCGTTCCTATCTCACTCTCTCTGACCTGTCCGTCTTCCAGTACTCCCGCCCTCAGCCATTTCTGGATCAGACGGATGATGCGTTTGTCGCCTATCCGATGCTCCACGAAACGGATCAACCATTTCTGGTCTACCGTGTCAAAGAACGAGCGGATGTCGGCATCCAATATGAAGTTCACCTTCCGACTTTCGATTCCAACCACAAGCGCATCCATCGCATCGTGTGCGCCGCGACCGGGACGAAAGCCATACGAGAATCCGAGGAAGTCCTCTTCATAGATCGCGTTCAACACCGTGGCGACTGCCCGTTGGATGATCTTGTCCTCCAGGGCGGCCACCGCGATGGGGCGCTGCCGTCCGTCCGGCTTGGGTATGTATACCCGCCGTGACGGTAATGGTCGGTATGTGCCCTGATGAATGCGTGTATGCAGCGCCTGGAGGTTGCCCCTCAGGTCTGCCGCCTCGTAGTCTTTCCACGTCGTCCCATCTACACCCGCTGCGGCGTTCCCTTTAAGAGCATAGAACTCCGCCTCAAGTAGTTCAAGGTTGATGTGGTGCAACAGTGCGGTGAACTTCTCCTTCCTATCCTCCCTTGCTCTTTGCCGTATGCGTTCCAGCGCCTGTGTCACACTTCCCCGGCTCTGTGTCCGGCGCGTGCTTTGCTGCAACGCATTCCCCTTGGCCTCTGCCCTTCGCTCCACCAACTCCTCAGCGAATCTCTTCGCTTCGTTCGCCAGCTTCTTCGCTACTATGGCAGAGTCTGACTTCCCATTCTCGTACATCATCGGCTACGGCTCCTCACCTTCCCGATGCGAACCGACATGTCCTGTCGGCTAAGAATGGGATCTCCCGGTTCCCGTACAAGGAGCTTACGCACATGCCAGGGTCTATGACCGCGCCGGGGGTTACAGGCACTCGCAATAACGCGCCTGCAACTGTTGCCTTCCGGGCTACGCAAACCGTCGGCCACCCGAGGTGAGATTCTTTCGCAGCTCAATGGCTGGCCTATGCGCACCTCTACCGACGCTTCGCCTTCGCCCTCACGAACGAAAACGCACGGCTCGAGGCCAATGTGGGTTGCTAATCCTTCATCGAAATGGACTTTCACCATATACTCCTTGCCGGTCTCCCGGCGCACGCGTAGCGAAGCCATCCAGAAAATATGCGAAATGGAAAAATCGCTGGATTAATTCGCTTCGCTCGCAATGACGCCGATTCTTCTTCGCGGCTTCGCGCCTTCGCGTGAGGATGATTCCCGGTCCTGCGACTTCGCGCAGGATGACGCGCTTCGCTTGTCCAGGCTACACGGTGGATAGCGCCGCCACGCGGCTTATCCACCCTACGAGATTTGACGCCTGCGCCAGAACGCCAATCCACCCAACGCCAACGCCAGCAGCGCCAAGCTCACCGGATTCAGCACGGGCACCGAGGTCGTTGAGACGTTGAACGGGCTGGCGACAGGGTTGACCGTGAGGCTGTGCAGACCACGCGTGTAAGTTGGGCTAAAGCCTTCCCCGTTGAGCCTCAACTCAGTGACGTTATTGAGCGTGCAGGGGATGATTGCATTTGCGGCATCGCTACCATAATTATTTTGGGTTGGCCCGTTGTGCCACAGTGTTGGCAAGCCGGTGGGGCTTTCCAGACGCGTGTCAGCACCTGTTGGATCGAAGATGAATTCCAACAACGGATCCAAACCGGACACGTCGCAGACTGTTCCAGCGGGCAACACCACGCCTTCTGTATTGCGGGTGGGCGGATTTCCTGAAGTTGTATTCGGGCCGCCCTGAAAATTGGTGAAGGAGAACGACAGATTGACCGGAACGGAGAACGTCCATATCTGGTCGCCATCTTCAGGGTTCCATCTGTAAAAACCAATTGCCGCGCTGGTTCCGTCAACCCAACCAGCGGGGCCGCCTCTCTGCGGACCGGGATCGGTCACCACCGACCATTTCACACCATTGCTCAGACGGCCATTTTGCGGCGGAATATCAAGTGTGGAAAGAGGAACGTTGGCCGGAGCCGCGTTTGCCGTGAGCGGTGCCAGCAGACCCAGCATCAGCGCGGCGACAAAGGCAGGAAGAAAACGACGGAAAGGAGAGAGAAAATGTCGAGCGGCAGGAAAGGATGGTGTGGAGTGGGTTACAGCACGTAAGTGAGCGCTAACTAGGGGGGGGGGGGGGCAAACTATTGCAGCGGCATTTCCGGGTAAACATATAAAGCCTCCATTAACGGTTTCAGGGATTTTGGGAAGGGCAGAAACGTTGCTTTGGTTTTTGGGGTCAAGGCACGATCATGCCACGCACACACGTTAGCACGGCGCTTGGGAAAATGGGTGCTCCCCTGGGAAAAAGTTCACATTTATTTACGGTTCTCACAAAAAACTTTCTGCCGATGTGGTTCGTTTACAACATCTTGGGGCGCGGAGCAAATCTCTACCCGCCCGCCCGCCCATCCCAGCCTTCCCCCGCGCGGGGGAAGGGTTTCAAACCCCCGCCCGCCTTCGGCGGGCACCCCCTTTCAAAAGGGGGCTTTCTTTCTCCGCGCCTCCGCGTGAAATGGGGTTTTCTGATTCCTGACCTCTGACCTCTGATACCTGACCTCTGCCGCGCCCGAAGCATGTACAATGCTTTTTCCTTGCTTACGGTCTTGCATTTCGTGTCGTCTTCACCTGTCCAACCGTCCTCGCCGCCCCGCTTGCCGCCCGGTACGCCCGTACTGCCGGATTGCGTCTGGCCGACGCAGGCGGCTTTGGGCATAGAGGGTTTGCTTGCCAACAAGCTTTTTCTGAAGATTCTGGGCTTCTCGGTGGCGATCCATGCGGCGGGGATGACGGTTCACTTTTCGAACGAAATCCGCAGTCAGTGGAACCAGCATCAAGTCATGGAAGTCGTGCTGGTCAACAGCGCCACCAAAGAAAAGCCGACCAAAGCCGAAGTGCTGGCGCAGGCCAACCTCGATGGCGGCGGCAACACCGACGAAGACCGGCGCGTCAAGACGCCGCTGCCGAAACTGCCGAAAGAAAACCGGAAAAACGAACTCGACGCAACCGTCGAGAAACGGGTAGAACTGGAAAAAGCCGTTCAACAACTGGTGGCGCAACAGCGAACACCCAAAGCAGAGACGCCGCCACCGGAACAAACCGCGCCGAAAACGCCCGACCGCCCCGACGCCACCCGGCTGATGGATCGGACGCTGGAACTGATGCAATTGGAAGCGCAAATCCAGAAAGAAATGGAAGCCTACCAGAAGCGGCCACGCAAACATTTCGTCGGTTCGCGCGCGCAGGAATACCGCTTCGCCCGCTATATCGAAGATTGGCGACTCAAAGTCGAGCGCGTCGGCAACATGAATTACCCCGAAGCGGCGCGGCGCGAACAGATCTACGGCAGCTTGAGAATGACCGTCGCCATCAACAGCGACGGCTCCGTTCACGACATCACCGTCGATAAAGGCTCGGGGCACCGGATACTCGATGCCGCCGCCCGCAAAATCGTCGAAATGGCGTCGCCCTACGGCGCGTTTCCGGCGGATATCCGCAGCGAAGTGGACATCCTCTACATCACCCGCACCTGGTCGTTCACCCGAGGCAGCGGACTGGAAACGCATTACGCCGGGCCGCAGTGAGGGGCAGATATCAGATATCAGATATCAGAAGTCAGAAGTCAGAAGTCAGAGGTCAGGGATCAGAAAAGCATCCTCACGCGGAGACGCCTTCGCGTGAGAAAAATGGCCTGTTGACGCCCCGCAGAGGAAGGCATATGCTTGAGCATATACAAAAAGGAGCCTGACCATGCGCACCATCTCAGTCTTTAAAAACGGCGGCAACCGCGCTGTCCGGCTGCCGCGGGACATGGATTTCGGCGACGTGACCGAGTTGGAAATCCGGCGCGAGGGCGACGCGATCATTCTGCGTCCGGCCAAGCCGTCCTGGGAATCGTTCGGCGTTCTCGGCAAGGCCGACGCGGATTTTCTGAGCGAACGGCCTGATGTGATTGAAGAAGGCCGGTTTTCGCTATGAAGTGGTACCTTCTGGACACCAACATCTGCTCGTTCATCGTGCGTGAACAGCCGATAGCCGTGTTGCACACGCTGCACGAACGTTCGACACAAAAACACAAAATCGCGGTGTCGGCGATCACTTATGCGGAAATGCGCTTCGGCGCCATAGGCAAGAACGCTTCGCCGAAACACGGTTGGCTGGTGGATGAATTCGTCAAACGTCTGGACGCCGTGTTGCCCTGGGATAAAGCGGCGGTTGACGCCACCGTCGGCATCAAGAAAACGTTGGCGGCGGCCGGTACGCCCATCGGCGGCAACGATGCCGCGATTGCCGGTCATGCGCTGTCCGTCGGCGCGATACTGGTCACCCACAACACCCGCGAATTCCGGCGCGTTCCCGACCTTGTTATTGAGGATTGGACGCAGTGATCGCGTATTTTGAAACGGCAAAGGCGCCGAAGCGCCTTTGTAGGGTGTTGTCGCAGGAGAAGTCCTGGGTCAGTCAACGGTGATCGGCGGAGACGTATAAATTGCGGAGAAGCTGGCTTCATCACGGTAACCGCCGTGCGCCTCATCTGCTTTCGATACCCAGTAGCCTTCCATTCCTCCGTTCTTGTTGAAACGAAGGTAAACATCCGCTGTGGTGTTACGCGAAACCACTCCGCCTTTTATGCAACTGTAACCCGCGTTTTTGATGACATAGAAAGAACCCTCAACGGAGGGTTTCCCAGAGATCATACATACGCCGCCGTAAAGCGTATCAATGTTTCCTGTGGAAGCGCCAACGTCCTCAAATGTTAATCTTAAAACGCCTTCTCCCGTCGTCGGAACGCCTTCTGGCGGCACCCCGAGAGAAAAAGGTGGCATGTCCTTGAGCAAATAAGAGGGCGACAGCGGATGCGGAAGAACCATGATCGTTCCAGTGCTGAGATAGTGTCCTGTGGCGCCAAACGTCGGCGCGGTCAACGTCAGCCGCTTGATGTTTTTGGTCAGTAGCGTGTCGCCAATTTGTACGCAGAGCTGTCCCGTTGTCGGCGTGCTGAGCAGAAGCGTGACCTTGCCGGCTTCCGTGGTCGTTGCGCCGGAAGGAGTAAACATGTTGGTGGCCGATCCGCCGGCCGTCCGATAAAGGGGGCCGGAATAAGCATTCTCGCTACTGCCGAAGCCGCAGTTGGAACCGAAAGTATAAGCGTGTTGCAGTTCTCCCGTGTACCAGGTTGGCTTGCCGTCCTCGCCGTAAACGTAGAGCGTCGCAAAAATGAAATCGCCGCTTTGCGCGAAATTAACGCCCCAACTGCTTCCCTGCGGGGTCGGGTCTTCCGCCCAGATGCCCGTAATGGACAGGCGGGACAAGGGGGAAGGGCCGATGGGCGATTGGGAATACGCCGGAGCTATCGCGCCAAGAGCGAGAGAAGCTGCGACAAAGAGGGAAAAACAGGGACGAAGCCGATTTTGTTTCATTACAAACTCCTTTTTCATAGAGAAAGACATTAACGCCACCTCCCTGAATTTTGAAAGCGCTGAAAGGGATCTACGTTTCAGGACGCCTTGCGAAAACCGCCAAGCATATGTTGGCAGTGTAGCAAACGCAACGCGATGAAGCGTCACGGCGAGTAACGCTGAGTAAAGGAAAAGGCGTATCTTGTCTGAAATTTTTGCAGGAAAGGCGCTAAATGCCGCAAAACTCCTTCTTCGGCGCTCGCCCAAGCAGCGCCCTGACGGCGGCTTCCACGGCCAGTGTTCCGTCGAGGATTTGTGAAACGGTCGTGGCGATCGGCATTTCGATCGCGTGTCGTTGCGCCAGACGGGCGACGGCGTGGGCGGCGGGTACGCCTTCGGCAACATGACCGAGCCGCGCCAGAATGTCCGGCAGCGCCAGCCCTTCGGCGAGCATCAGCCCGACGCGGCGGTTGCGCGACAAATCGCCAGTGCAGGTCAGCACCAAGTCGCCCAGTCCGGCCAGCCCCATCATGGTCGTGCGCTGTCCGCCGAGCGCCTCGGCCAGTCGCGCCATTTCGGCCAGTCCGCGCGTGATGAGCGTGGCGCGGGCGTTGTGGCCGAATTTCAGTCCGTCGCAAATGCCGGCGGCGATCGCCAGCACGTTTTTGACGGCGCCGCCGGTTTCGACGCCGGGGAGATCGTCGTTGACATAGGCGCGCAAGGTGTCGCCATGAATCTGCGTGGCGACTTGTTCGGCGGTGTTGCGCTCAGTGGCGGCGACGACCAGCGCCACCGGAAAACCCTGCGCGACTTCCTGCGCGAAGCTGGGGCCGGAGATGACGCCGACCGGCGCCGACCAGCGCGGCGCGAGTTTCTGATGCGGCAGAAACACATGTTCTCCGTCGGTGAGCAAGCCTTTGCTCAACCAGAAGAACGGGGGCGGAGAAGCTGTTGCGCCTGTGATTTGCCGACAGTTTTCAAGCAATTCCGGCAAGACGGCGACCGGCGTTGCCGCTATCAGCAACGTGGCTTCGCGCACGGCGTCTTCGAGCGACGCGGTGATACGCAGTTCCGGCGGCAAGGGCATGTCCGGAAGAAAGAGGGTGTTCACGCGATCCCGCGTCAAGGCGTGCGCCTGTTGCGCGTTATACTCCCATAGCGTTACCCGTGGCGCCTGGGGCAGACGGGTCAGGTGCAGCGCAAACGCTGTTCCCCAGGCGCCGGCGCCAAGAACGGCGAAGGAGGGGGGCATCATGTTTCGTTATTCCCGCGAACGCGGGAATCCGGGAGATATTCACGCGGGAGCGCGGAGACGCGGAGAAGAAAAGCCCCCGCCCCGCCCCCTTTCCAAAGGGGGTGTCGGCGAAGCCGACGGGGGTTTGCGGGGGCGCCCACCGAAGGTGGGTGGGGGTTTTTTGCGGGCGGCAGATTGCCGTCCCTACGTTGCCATCGACACGCCCTGCTCGTAGGGGAGGCAACCTGCCTCCCGTAGTGCGTAGCCCGGACAAGCGAAGCGCCGTCCGGGAAGCCAAAAGCCCCCCCCCCCCCCCCCCCCCCCCCCCCCCCCGAGAGGGGAGAGAAGTCATTCCCGCGCCTCCGCGTCTCCGCGTGAGCGCTTTCTGGATTGCTTCGCTTTGCTCGCAATGACGCCATACTTGTGTGTGCCTGTGTTTTCAAAAGGAGAAGGTTAAGCGGTGAATGCACTCTATGCGTTCTTTGCGGTTACTTTTCATCGCATCACAACCCGAAGAGGCTGCCGATCCGCACATAGCCGATCATCCCATCCTGATGACGCACCCGCACCCAGCCGGGCGTGAGCGTTGTCATCGGCGACGTGGCCGCCTCGTTGAGTTCGAGCAAAACGTTTTCTTCGGCTTCGAACACCAGCGGCGCGTCATCCGCCGGGTTGGCGCGAATCTGCGCGCGCGGAACGCGCACCTGGAGCGCGCGCTTGTCGGTCAGTTTCGAACGTTCGACCCAGCCGACCGCGCCCTGCGCGTCGCGCACTTTGCTCCAGCCTTCGATCGCTGAAATCCGTTCGACCGGTACGCCGCTTCCGTAGAGGAACAAGGGGCGCGCTTTTTGCGACGGCGCATCGTAGAGGATGGTCGGCGCGCTGTTGATCATCTGAAATTCGGCGGCGTGAACAGCGACGGTCAACGCGCCGAGCAGGAGGAAGGAAAGAGTGTAGCGAAGCATGGCAATCAACCGAGGTGGAAAATAAGTGGAAAATAAACCATCACATTAGCGCGTTCCCTATAAGCCGCCCTCTTTCCCAACAAATCCCCGCCTCTTTCGAAGACCCCTTTGCTTTGGAAAGGGAGGGCAAGGTGGATGGCGGCCTGCGGCCTTATCCACCCTACGAATCCCGCTCAGTTGACGGCGCCGACGGGTGCTTCTTCCAGTTGGGTTTTGGCCGCCATCTGTTGTTGGTAAAGCGCTTCCAGATTGGTCGGCGGCAAGTGAAACGGCGGAAAACCGGCGTGAGCCGTGGCGGAAGCGACGACTTCGCGCGCGTACGGGAACAGCACCGACGGCAAATGCGTGGCGATCAGCGGTTGCAACGCCGCTTCCGGCAGGCCGGTGATGTTGAAGATTCCGGCCTGTTTGGCTTCGACCAACAGCACGGTTTTATCTTCGAGCTTGAACGTCAATGTGACGGTCAGGATGCTTTCGTAGGTATCGTCGGCGATCTTGCTCGCTTCTGCGCGCAAACCCATCTCGACGTTCGGCATGTTTTCCTGCTGGAAAATCTGCGGCGCGGCGGGGTTTTCGATCGACAAATCCTTGACGTAAATTTTCAGGATGCGGACTTGTACATTGTTTTCTGCCGCAGCCGGGGCTGCGCTGGAATTTTCTGCCATGTTGGTATTTCCTTAATGTTGTTGGGTGAGAATCGTGAATCGCATAAGCCTTATGCGCGCAAGCCCGTATTTTACCGGATTTGCGCGGACTTCTCAGGCGACCCCTTTGAGCAGCGGTTCCAGACCACCAGCGCGGTCGAGCGCCGCCAGATCGTCGAAGCCGCCGACATGGGTGTCGCCGATAAAAATTTGCGGGACGGTGCGACGACCGGTTTTGGCGATCATCTCGTCGCGCTTTTCCGGCGCGAGGTCGATCCGGATTTTGGTGATCTCGGTCACACCCTTGCTCTTCAGCAGCATTTCGGCGCGCTGGCAGTACGGGCAGACCGCCGTCGAGTACATCGTGATGGTCACGGCCTCATTTTTTGGATTTTCCATTGGCTTTCTCCGATGGTTTTCCCTGAGTTTTTCCTGCTTTTTTCGCGGCAGTTTTCTCCGCCGCTCTTTCCTCGTTTTTCTCGGTATTTTTCTCCGCATTTTTTTCAACCGGAAGCCCCGCTTCCTTCCAGGCCATCAAGCCACCCTGTAAATTGTGGATGGGCGTGTTCAGCTCGGCCAGAATCTTGGCGGAGGACAGGCTTTTTTGTCCGCGGTCGCAATAAACAAGGATGTTTTTAGGCGATTTTTTGCGAAGTTCGTGCAATTTTCCCCGAAGTTCGGCCAACGGGATGTTGATGGCCCTGCCGAGATGGCCTTCGGCATAAGCCGGGGCGTCGCGCACATCAAGCACGATCGTGCCGCCCGCGTTGATCAGTTTCGTCGCCTCCAGCGTCGAGACGCCGGCGGCCGGGGAAAAGCGGTTCTGTATCTGCGGCCACAAAAAGAGCAAAGCGCCCGAGCCGACAAAAACGATGACCAGCATCCAGTTTTTAATGAGAAAGTCCAGAAATTCCATAGGTTTGAGATTTTGATGCGTAAAGACGAATCATAACGCGAATCCTGGTCTATTCGGATTTTGTACGTTAACGGCGGGAATCCGAAACCCCGCCACCGCCACCACCACCAACAACACGATGGTCATTGTGCGTGCTGGCCGCGTGTGGAGGGCATCAACGATTCGACGCGCAAACCCCGCTTGCCCGCTTTACGCTGTAAATCCTTGTCCAGCGTCAGGAAAGGTTCGCCGTCGGTTTGTGCGATATGCAGCGCATCGGCAAAGTCCATTCCTTCGCGGTGGTGCGCCAGGGCGGTGCGCACGATCTCGGCTTGCGCCAACGCAATGTGTCCGTTGGCGTCCATCCATTCCACAAAATCGGCGAATTGTTCCGGGGAATAACCATACCTGGAGCGCAGCACCCATTCGGTTTCCAGGATCACGGTCGGGAACACCCGCCATGTGCGCGCGCTCAACGATTCAACGGCGGCGCGATGCTCTCTGGCATGATCGCCGGTCGCCAGTCGCACCAGTACGTTGGTGTCAACCGCGACGGGTTTCATCAGACACGTCCACCGGCTGTGACAGTTCGGCGGCGCTCAGGCGCGCGCCTTTCGGGTTCAACGGAGCCCATGCTGATGCGCTCTCCGGTTTCAGCACGATATTCCCGCCCTCGACCGTGACGCTCAGACGGTTGCCCGCTTTCAGGCGTAGCGCATGGCGCACACTGGCCGGTATCACCAGTTGTCCCTTGCTGGAAAGCGTTGCGGCTTCCATGTTTGTTCTCGGTCGGTAAGACATCATCAGTAAGACATAACAACATGTTACGGCTTACCTCCCGGAAAAACAAGGGGCTGGGGCGAGAGTGTCGCAACAAATGCGGGCGTGCGATAATCAATGATCCGATTTACCGTTCGGTTTTTCCATCCATCATGACCACATCCACTCCTTTGTCGCCGCGCCCGGTGGCGCTGATGATTCTCGATGGCTTCGGCGTGCGCGACGACGCCCCCGACAACGCTGTCACGCGCGCCCGGATGCCGTTCTGGCGCGGCTTGCTGGCGCGTTGCCCGCATACCACATTGCAGACGAGCGCCTTTCGGGTCGGTCTGCCGGAGGGGCAGATGGGCAATTCCGAGGTCGGCCATTTGAACATTGGCGCCGGCCGCGTGGTGTGGCAGGAATTGACGCGGGTGGATCAGGCGCTGGAGGCGTGCGCCAGAAACGAACCCAATGAGTTGACCGATTCGGCAGCGTTCCGAACGGCGATGGACGCCGCCCGCCGCCCGGGCGCAACGCTGCATCTTTTCGGTTTGCTGTCTCCGGGCGGTGTGCACAGCCACGAAACCCATCTTCAGGCGTTCATCCGGCTGGCGGCTGCGCAGGGCGCGTCGCGCATCGCCATGCACGCGTTTCTCGATGGCCGCGACACGCCGCCGCAGAGCGCCGCCGCATCGCTGGCGGCGATGCAGGCGGTATGCGACGAGGTTTCGCAGACTTCTTCGGCGCAAGCGCACATCGTATCGCTATGCGGGCGCTACTACGCGATGGACCGCGACAAACGCTGGGAGCGCACCGAGCAGGCGTACCGGCTGCTGACCGAGGGACTTGCCGAATACGATTGCGATGATGTACAGGCGGGGTTGGCGGCGGCTTATGCGCGCGGCGAAACCGACGAATTCGTGCGGCCAACCAAAGTGCAGCCAACGCGCGCACAAGCCCTTCTTCCCCTCCCCCCTTGCGGGGGAGGGCGCCACGAAGGGGCGGGAGAGGGGGCCGAAGCAAACCCCCGCCCGTCTTCGACGGGCACCCCCTTTGAAAAGGGGGCGGAGCACGGAACGCCCGCACAAGGGAACGCTCACAACGGCACTAACAACATGGATGGTCGCATCCGCGACGGCGATGTCGTCGTGTTCCTGAACTTCCGCGCCGACCGGGCGCGGCAACTGACGCAGGCATTCACCGATCCGGCCTTCAACGGTTTCCCGCGCAAGGTCATGCCGAAGCTGGCGGCTTATGTGACGTTGACTTCCTACGGCGAGGCGTTCGCGTCGTTGCCGGTGATGTTTCCGCCGCAGCCCATCGAGCAGCCGCTGGGCGCGTATATCGCGCAGCTCGGCCTGAAGCAGTTGCGCATCGCCGAAACCGAGAAATACGCGCACGTGACGTATTTCTTCAATGGCGGCGTTGAAACCGTTTCGCCCGGCGAAGACCGTATTCTCGTGCCTTCGCCGAAAGTGGCCACTTACGATCTTCAACCGGAGATGAGCGCGGTCGAAGTGACCGACCGGCTGGTGGAAGCGATCGACAGCGGCCAGTACGACCTGATCGTCGTCAACTACGCCAACGGCGACATGGTCGGCCATACCGGCGATTTCGACGCCGCCGTGACGGCGGTGGAAACGCTGGACGCCTGTCTGGCGCGGGTTATCGCCGCACTCGAACGGGCGGGGGGCGAAGCGCTGATCACCGCCGACCACGGCAATGCCGAAATGATGTTCGATCCGGCGACCGGCCAGCCGCACACCGCGCACACACTCAATCCGGTGCCGCTGGTCTATGTCGGTCGCCCCGCGCGGCTGACCGACGGCGGCGCGTTGTGCGATCTGGCGCCGACTGTGCTGCAACTGATGGGGCGTCCTGTTCCCGCTGAAATGACCGGTCAATCATTGGTAACGTTTGCAAACAAGATGGCGTAAAACGGGAAATCGGTATATCCTGAAAAGTTAGTGTAATCATTTCTTACGAAGCACATGCGCGATTTTTTGAAAAAAACAGGGCTGATCGGATTGGGCGTCACACTGGGCATTTTGCTGTCAGTGCATTTTTCGGCGGTCGCCAATCAGGAAAGCAAAACGGGGATTCCGTACGAAGATTTGCAACTGCTGGCGGCGGTCTTCGGCAAAATCAAAAGTTCCTACGTTGACCCGGTGCCCGACAACAAATTGATCCGCGAAGCGATCAACGGCATGGTGCGCGGGCTCGATCCGCACTCCGACTTTCTCGATGGACGCGAACTCGAAGATTTGAAAGTTTCGACGCAAGGCAAATTCGGCGGACTGGGCATCGAAGTCAACAGCGAAAACGATATCGTCAAAGTCGTCTCGCCGATTGAAGACACACCGGCATTTCGCGCCGGCATCAAAGCGGGCGATCTCATTGTCAAAATCGACGACACGGTGACGCGCGGACTGCCGCTGACGAAAGCCGTCGATATGATGCGCGGCAAACCCGGCACCAGCGTAACGCTCACCATCGCGCGCAAAGACGAACCGATGCCGCTGGTGTTCAAACTCGTGCGCGAAGAAATCAACATCAAAAGCATTCGCTACAAAATGGCCGAGCCGGGTTATGGCTATATCCGTATTCGCAACTTCCAGGAACGCACCGGCGAAGACCTCGTGCAGGCGCTGAAATCGCTGTACAAAGAAGCGCCGCTGAAAGGGTTGGTGCTTGACGTGCGCAGCGATCCGGGCGGTTTGCTGTCGCAAGCCGTATCCGTGTCGGCGGCGTTTCTGCCGAAAGACGTGATGGTCGTTTACACCGAAGGCCGCACACCGGACGCGCGGATGGAATACAAAGCGCGGCCACGCGATTACCTCGGCTCGTCTGCCGGTAAAGGACTGTTCGGCAAAGATTACCTCGTCGATCTGCCGGCGGGAGTGAAAACCGTGCCGATGGTCGTGCTGATCGACGCCGGTTCGGCGTCGGCCTCCGAAATCCTGGCGGGCGCGTTGCAGGATCACAAGCGCGCACACGTGATGGGCGCGCAATCATTCGGCAAAGGCTCCGTGCAAACCATCATGCCGATCGACGCCACACACGCGCTGAAATTGACCACCATGCGCTACTTCACGCCGTCGGGACGTTCGATTCAGGCGAAGGGCATCGAACCCGACACCGCGATAGACGATGGCCGCGACGTGATGCGTATTCGTGAGGCCAACCTCGACCACCACATGGCGACGCCGAAAAACGGCAAGAAAGCGACGGAAGAAGAAACCGCCAAACCGTCGTCGCCTGCTGACGATGAGGAAAAAGAGAACATCAAACCTGTGCCGCCCGTGCGTTTTGAATTCGGCTCGCCGGAAGATTTTCAGTTGCAGCAAGCGTTGAACCAACTGAAAGGATTGCCGGTCATCGCCGCCCTCAAGAAAGAGGATAAGAAGAACGACGCGGAAACGGCGGAGAAAGCGTTAGACGCGGCGGACGCAATAGACAAACCGTAAACAGGGATCAGGGATCAGAGGTCAGGCATCAGAGGTCAGAGGTCAGGGATCAGAACGTAGGGGCGCGATTTATCGCGCCCTTTTTATTTTCACGCGGAAGCGTTGCTTCTTCGCAACTTCGCGCTTTCGCGTGAGACCAAAACGTCGCGGTTCGCTGCGCTCACCAGCGACCTATGAACTGACCTCTGATCCCTGCCTACGGCACCACCGACGCCTGCATCCTCTTCTCGATCCGTTTTGCGTGCGCTTCGAGGCGCGGCGGGAAATCTTTTTGGTAACGTCGCGGGTTGGGCAGCATCACCGCCAGCCGCGCGGCTTGCGGCGCGTTCAATTGCGCGGCGCTGATCCCGTAGTAGTGCTTCGCCGCCGCTTCAGCGCCGAAAATGCCGTCGCCCCATTCGGCGATGTTCAAATACACTTCCAGGATGCGCTCTTTGCTCCATGTTGCTTCGATCATCGCTGTAATGATCGCTTCTTCGGCCTTTCTCGCGTAACTTCGCTCTGACGACAGGAACAGGTTTTTGGCGAGTTGCTGGCTGATGGTCGAACCGCCGGCGACGGTTTTGCCGTGTTTCAGGTTTTTCTCCAACGCCTGCGTCATGCTTTCCCAGTCGAAGCCCCGGTGGTCGAGAAAGCGGTCGTCCTCGGCGGCAACGACGGCGCGCTTCAACGGTGTTGAAATACGCTCATAGGGAACCCATGCTTGCCGCAAAGTCGCACCCGGGTCTTTTTTCTTCATGACCGCCAGCCGCTCCGCCATGAACGCCGTTTCGCGCGGATTGGCATAATTCCACCAGGCCACTTGCGCGAAAAGCCAGCAAAAATAGAGAAGTCCGGCCAGCAACAGCCACAAAATACTCCATTTGAGCCACCGTTTGATTCGTTTCATGTCTGCTTAATTGCGCCGTCTGAAAATGCCAGCGCGCATTATAAGACGGGATGTTTTGACAGCACGCCATGATGCCTTTAAGCTGTGATTTTCGCGCCTTTCGCGTGTTGTGACCTCGCCAACAAAAGGAATACCGTGCTCAAAAAAACTGCCTTGAATCCTCTGCATCGGGACGCTTCGGCGCGAATGGTGGATTTCGGCGGCTGGGACATGCCGATCCATTACGGCTCGCAAATCGAGGAGCACCACGTGGTGCGCCGCGATGCCGGAATGTTCGACGTTTCGCACATGGTGGTGCTCGACATGAAGGGCGACGGTGTGCGCGCTTTTCTGCGTTACGCGCTTGCCAACGATGTCGAAAAGCTGCAAACGTCGGGGCGGGCGCTTTATTCGTGTCTGCTACGCGACGATGGTTATGTGCTCGATGATCTGATCGTTTATTTCATCGACGAATCGTTTTTCAGAATCGTCGTCAACGCCGGTACGGCCGACAAGGACGCCGCCTGGTTTGAATCGCTGCGCGCCAAACACGCGCCCGCCGTCACGATCCAACGCCGCAACGATCTCGGCATTCTCGCCGTTCAAGGGCCGAACGCCCGCGAGCGCGTCTGGCAGGTGTTGCCGGACGCAAAACCGGCAACCGCCGAATTGAAACCTTTTACGGCGGTGGCGGTCACCACCGAATTTTCCCTCCCCCCTCGCGGGGGAGGGTGCCCCGAAGGGGCGGGAGAGGGGGAATCTCCTTTGCTTAACCCCTCTCCCCCAACCCCTCTCCCGCAAGGGGGCACAAACCCTTGTCCGTCTTCGACGGCGCTCCTGCAAACCCCCGCCGCCTTCGGCGGCGCCCCCTTTGAAAAGGGGGCATGGGGCGCGGAACTTTTCATCGCCCGCACCGGTTACACCGGCGAGGACGGTTTCGAAATCATCGCGCCGCACGATGCAATCGTCGCGCTCTGGCAGAAACTGACCGCCGTCGGCGTGCGCCCGTGCGGCCTCGGCGCCCGTGACACCTTGCGCCTCGAAGCCGGAATGAATCTTTACGGGCAGGACATGGACGAAACCGTGTCGCCGCTCGAATCCGGTCTGGCCTGGACGGTCGATTTCAAGGACGCCGCGCGTGATTTCGTCGGCAAAGCCGCGCTGTTGGCGCAGCCTCCGGCGCGTCAACTCATCGGTTTGCTTCTGCTCGACAGCGGCGGCGTGTTGCGCGCGCACCAGATCGTCCACACCGATCACGGCGATGGTGAAATCACCAGCGGCACCTTCAGCCCGACATTAAGTGAGCAGCTTTTGTACTCGCGGAGCGTAAAAGCTCCCGGCAACTCTTTCGTCGATGCGAGCTGCGCGATCGCGCTGGCGCGGGTACCAAATACCGTGCAGGACGGCGATATCGTCGCCGTTGCCGTGCGCGACAAGCGGTTGAAAGCGCGCGTCGTCAAGCCGCCGTTCGTCAAGCAGGGTAAAATTCTCGTCGGAGCCTGAATGCCTCGTTTACCGATTCGTCTGTTCAACGCCAAACGCCTTGCCCAAGAGCTAGGCCGGAAAGAACTCAGCCCGAGGGTTTTGGGGTATTACCTTGCGGCGTCTTTTTTGATTTTCATTTTGTTGGGTTACAGCGGCTTTTATTTTGCCAGCTCGATCTTGTCTTGGCCGAATCTTTATTACAACCTCGTTGTTGACACCTCTTCGTCTCCATTATTGTTCTTGTCCTGGTTGTCGCTTTATGAGTGTTTCGCCGTCGTCGCTATTACGGTTTGGGGGTTTTCCGCATCGTATTTTGCAAGCGGCGGAGACGAAAACCCTAACTTTATCACCGAGTTTACTTGCCTGTTTGTCCCGGTTTTTTTCACGACGACACTGGTTGTTTGGACAATTTACTGGGGTATCTCTTTCGTGCTGTATTACTATGATCTTTACAACTATCAATTCTTTTCTAATCTGCGTTCCATTGGTTCCTCCATTGGCGCTGATCCTTACGGCCTGCTCACCTTTCTTGCCGTTGTAAGCACCCAAGCCATCGGATTTTACCGAATCACCAAACTTTTCCGCATCGTCAGATCAGTCAAATCATCAACAACGTAATTTCACTTTCGAGGATCACACCATGAGCCACATTCCCGCCAATCTCAAATACACCGCCAACCACGAGTGGGTGCGCCGCGAAGCTGACGGCGCCTTGACCGTCGGCATCACCGACCACGCGCAGGAATCGCTCGGCGATCTCGTGTTCGTCGAATTGCCCGATGTTGGCCGTACGCTGGCCGCCGATGAAGCCTGCACCGTCGTCGAATCGGTAAAAGCGGCGTCCGATGTTTACGCGCCGGTGGCCGGCACGGTCGTTGCGCAGAATGAAGCGGTGAAAAATTCGCCGGAACTGATCAACCAGAACGCTTACGATGCCTGGCTGTTCAAACTCCAGCCCGCTGACGTCGGCGCGTTCGATGCGCTGCTCAGCGCCGACGCTTACGCGAAGGAAATCGGTTAAGCCGCGCGTTTTTATCGCGCCACTTGATTTGTTTATGGCCATTCCTCAACTGGCTTACCTGCCCCCTTTTCAAAGGGGGTGTCCGTCGAAGACGGACGGGGGTTTGTCTTGGTTGCTTATAGGAATAGCTAACCATATTCTCTAAAACACACTACACAGGCTCTGCCCATGTCTCATACTGCCTTTGCCCACCGCCACATCGGTACCACCGCTGCCGAACAGGCCGAGATGCTCGACGCCATCGGCGTTTCTTCGCGCGCGGCGCTGATGAACGCTGCGGTTCCCAAAACCATTCGCAGCAAAGCGCCGCTGGCTGTGCCGCCCGCGCTCAGTGAAGAAGCGGCGCTGGCGCAGTTGCGCGCGCTCGCCGATAAAAATGTCTTGATGAAGTCTTTTATCGGTCAGGGTTATTACGGCACGCACATGCCCGCCGTGCTGTTGCGCAACATCCTCGAAAATCCGGCCTGGTACACCGCTTATACGCCTTACCAGCCGGAAATTTCGCAGGGACGATTGGAAGCGTTGCTGGCGTTTCAAACGATGGTGTGCGACCTGACCGGAATGGACATCGCCAATGCGTCGATGCTCGACGAAGCGACCGCCGCCGCCGAAGCGATGACGCTGGCGCAGCGAGCGGGCGCTTCGAAATCGACGACCTTCTTCGTCGCCGACGATGTGTTCCGGCAAACGCGCGACGTGATTCTGACGCGCGCCGCGCCGCTGGGTATTCGCGTCGTCGTCGGCCCTGCCGCATCGGCGGCGAACACCGACGCGTTCGCCGTACTGGTGCAAATGCCGGCAGCCGATGGCGGCTTGCACGATTATAAGGCGCTGGCCGACGCGGTGCATGCGCGCGGCGGTAAGCTGATCGTTGCCGCCGATTTGCTGGCGTTGACGCTCATCGAAGCGCCCGGCGTTTGGGGCGCCGACATCGTGGTCGGCAGCGCCCAACGCTTCGGCGTACCGATGGGTTACGGCGGTCCGCACGCCGGTTTTCTGGCGACGCGCGATGCGCTGAAGCGCTCGATGCCCGGGCGGCTGGTCGGTATTTCCGTCGATGCGCAGGGCGCGCCCGCTTATCGTCTGGCGCTGCAAACGCGCGAACAACACATTCGCCGCGAAAAAGCGACGTCGAACATTTGCACCGCGCAAGTGTTGCTGGCGGTGCTGGCCGGAATGTACGCCGTTTATCACGGCCCGCACGGCCTGCGCGCCATCGCCACGCGCATTCACCAGTTCACCGGCGCGTTGAAAGCGGCGCTGATCAAACTCGACGCCACCATCGTCAATACGTCGTTCTTCGACACGCTGACCATCACGCCCGGCGGCGGCGAACTGGCTGACCTGCACGCCAGCGCCCGCAAGCACGGAATGAATTTCCGCGAAATCGATTCGAGCGCGCTGGGCATTTCGCTCGACGAAACGACGACGCCCGCCGATCTCGAGACCATTCTCGAAGCGTTCTCCTTCGCCATCTCGAAAGAAAAACTGGCGCTGGCCAAAGAAACCTTGCGCGCCGCGCTCGGCAGTCACGTCGAGTCGATTCCTTCGGCGCTGCAACGAAAGACGCCGTATCTGCAAAACCCCGTTTTCAATCGCTACCACACCGAAACCGAAATGCTGCGCTTTTTGCGTCGCCTTGCCGACAAGGATCTGGCGCTCGACCGCACGATGATTCCGCTCGGTTCGTGTACGATGAAACTGAACGCGACCAGCGAAATGCTGCCGATCACCTGGCCGCAATTCTCCTCGTTGCATCCGTTCGCGCCCAAAGAGCAAGCACAAGGCTATCGCGCGATGATCGACGATCTGGCGCAACGCCTGTGCGCGATCACCGGCTACGATGCGTTCTCGTTGCAACCGAATTCCGGCGCGCAGGGCGAATACGCCGGACTGATTGCGATTCACGCTTACCACGCTTCGCGCGGCGACACGCAGCGCAACATCTGTTTGATCCCGACCTCGGCGCACGGCACCAATCCGGCGTCGGCGCACATGGCGGGAATGCAAGTCGTCGCCGTTCGCTGCGACAGCGATGGCAACATCGACCTCGCCGATCTCGAAGCGCGCGCCGCCGAACACGCCGACACGCTGGCGGCGGCGATGATCACCTATCCTTCCACCCACGGCGTTTTTGAAGCGGCGATCCGCAAAGTCTGCGAGACCGTTCACCGTTACGGCGGTCAGGTGTACATCGACGGCGCGAATCTGAACGCGCTGGTCGGGCTGGCCGCGCCCGGCGATTTCGGCGCGGATGTCTCGCATCTGAACCTGCACAAAACCTTTGCGATCCCGCACGGCGGCGGCGGCCCCGGCGTCGGCCCGATCGGCGTCAAAAAACATCTCGCGCCGTTCCTTCCGGGACATCGCGTGCTCGGCAATGCCGCATACGCTGTTTCTGCCGCGCCGTTCGGAAGCGCGTCAGTGCTGCCGATTTCGTGGATGTATCTGGCGATGATGGGGCCGGACGGTCTCACCGCTGCCAGCGAAGCCGCGATTCTCGCCGCCAACTACGTCGCGCGAAAATTGGAAGAACACTATCCGGTGCTTTACACCGGCGCCGACGGCCTCGTCGCGCACGAGTGCATCCTCGACCTTCGTCCGCTCAAAGCCACTGCCGACATCGAAGTCGAAGATGTCGCCAAGCGCCTGATGGATTACGGGTTCCACGCGCCGACGATGAGCTTTCCGGTGCCGGGAACGCTGATGATCGAGCCGACCGAGAGCGAATCCAAAGCCGAGCTTGATCGCTTCATCGCCGCGATGATTTCCATTCGCGACGAAATCCGCGCGATCGAGGACGGCTTGATGGACAAACGCGACAACCCGCTGAAAAACGCGCCGCACACCGCCGCGATGGTTTCTGCCGATCAGTGGACGCACAAGTATTCGCGTCAACAGGCGGCGTACCCGCTCGCGTCGCTGAAAGCGAACAAATACTGGCCGCCGGTCGCACGCATCGACAACGTTTACGGCGATCGGAATTTGATGTGTTCGTGCCAGTAGAGCAGGGATCGGATTTTAACCGCAAAGAACGCAAAGAAAGCGTCGCCGCTCTGTTTGTAGGGGCGGGTTTCAAACCCGCCCTTGTCTCTCACGCGAAGGCGCGAAGCCGCGAAGAAAAAAGTCTCCGCCTTGCCCCCTTTCCAAAGAGCCTGTCCCCGAAGTGATTTTGATCGGGGAGGGTGGCCGCCGAAGGCGGACGGGGGTTTGCGAAGAGTGTCGGCGAAGCCGACGGGGGGTTGTTCCCGTTCCCGCTTACTTCGTTGTGCTCGCACGCTTTTCCTCTTGGTGTCTTTGCGTGAAAAGGCTTTTATGCGTGAGCAACCCCATCCCCACCCCAGCCCTCCCCTTGAAGGGGAGGGGGCGTCCGTTCCTTCGCGGCTTCGCGCCTTCGCGTGAGACTGACCCGCCGCCGACCTCTGACCTCTGACCTCTGACACCTGACCTCTGATGCCTGACCACCACCGCCCCATCCGCAGCTACGTCCTTCGCCAGGGACGTATCACGCCCGCGCAACAGCACGCCATCGAAACCCTTGCGCCGCGCTTCTGCCTGCCTTTCCGCCACACCTTGCTGGACTTCGACACCGTGTTCGAGCGCCATGCGCCGACCGTTCTCGAAATCGGTTCCGGCATGGGCGAAACCACCGCCCGCATCGCCGCCGCGCATCCCGAACACAACTTCATCGCGCTCGAAGTCCACAGCCCCGGCGTCGGCAGCCTCCTGCAAAAAATCGACACCGCGCGCTTGACGAACCTGCGCGTCGTTCAGCACGATGCCGTCGAAGTCGTCACCCACATGATCGCGCCCGCATCGCTTGCCGGCATTCATGTTTTCTTCCCCGACCCCTGGCCGAAGAAAAGGCACCACAAGCGTCGCCTGCTGCAAGCCGCGTTCCTTCACGAACTGGCGCTGCGTTTGTCCGTCGGTGGTTATTTGCACATCGCCACCGACTGGGCGGAATACGCCGAGGACGTGTTGACAACGCTCTCCGCCGAACCGCTGCTCAAAAACAACGCCGCGCGTTTTGCGCCCCGCCCCGAAACGCGGCCGCAAACAAAATTCGAAGCGCGCGGTTTGCGTTTGGGGCATGAAGTTTTCGATCTGCTTTTCGTTCGGATGCCGGAATCCAAAAACATCATTTAACCGCAAAAAATCTTTTAACCACGAAAGCCACGAAAAAGTCGTTAGGGCGTGGACAAGCGAAGCGCCATCCACCATTCGCAAAATTGCGTACCAAAAGTAGGCAATTCGACCCGCGCTCCCAAAAACGATTTGACCGCAAAGAACGCATAGCGCGCAAAGAAAAACCGTCATCCTGCGCGAAGTCGCAGGACGCAGAATCCATAAAGCAGGGCGCGATAAATCGCGCCCCTACGCCCTGACTTCTGACTTCTGACTTCTGACCTCTGACCTCTGACAGCTTGCGCCCCCTGATTCATTTTGCTACAGTTGTACGGAGTAGCTTTTTTCTTTCGTGCAACAATGTTCTCCGTTCCAGTCTTGGCTTTTCGGGATTTTTTTGCGGCACGCGATGCGACGATGCTGGCTTCTGCTTGCTCGGCGCTTCTGGAATGTGGCGCGGTCGCTGCCCATCGCCTTGATGAAACGCCTGACTGGTCGCAGGAAGAGTTTGCGTTCAACCGTCTTTTTGTTGGCCCGATGGTTCCGGTCGCAGCGCCTTATGCTTCCGTGTGGCTATCGCCGGAACCTTTGTTGATGACGGCCGAGACCTTAAAAATCCGCGCGCTTCATGCTTCGCTGGGATTGGAAACGCCCACCGATGGTACGCCGGATGATTTTTTGCCGTTCGAGTTGGAGAGCTACGCCATCCTGTGTTCTCTGAAAGAAACCGCCGAACAACCGGAGGCGGTTGCCGCTGTCGATGAAGCGTTGTCCTGGCTGGTCACGGAACACTGGCGTCGCTGGCTGCCGCCTTTCCTCGATGCGGCGCTTTCCGACAACGCTTTGCCACCCATGTTGCGCGCTGTATTGACAGGATTCGGTGAGTGGGTCAATCAAACACTGGCCGACCCTTTCCCCGTCTCTCACGACCACAAAGGAGCCTCTCATGTCTGCGAAATCTCCGCCTGAAACCTGCTTGCCTGTCCCCGATCTGCCGGAAGCGTGCTGCCCGTCGCGGCGGCGGCTTTTGCAGGCGATGCTCGCCAGCGGTCTCGTTGTTACCTTGCCTGTCGGCAGTCTTCTGCGTCCGCTGTCCGCGCAAGCGGCGGTTCCATCCGGCGTTCTGTTCAAAGTCGGTGATTACCGGGTCTTCCGAAACGCCTGCCCGCGCAACTGTTACGATACGTGCAACCTGAAAACGTACGTCAAGGACGGCGTGATTCAGTTCGTCGAGGGCGCGCCGGAATCGACGTTCACGGATGGGGGATTGTGCGTCAAGGGCTATACCTATCCGCGCAAGGTTTACGAACCGAGCCGGATCAAATATCCGATGCTTCAGGAAAAACGCGGCAGCGGCAACTGGAAACGGATCAGTTGGGATGAGGCCGCCGACCGCATCGCCAAAAAAATTCTCGAAATCAAGGATAAAGACGGCTCGTTGCTGGGCTTGGCGCTGACCAAATATTCCGGCAATTTCGGCATCACCCATTACGGCATTGAGGGCTTCATGTCCTCGCTGGGCTATACCTCACGGCTCATCGGCACGCCGTGCTGGCCGGCGGGTATCGACGCGCAAAATTACGACTTCGGCGACATGGTGTGCAACGATCCCGAGGATTTGCCGAAAGCGAAGTACATCATTCTCTGGGGCGCCAACCCGGCATGGTGTTCGATGCACTCGATGAAATACTTGTACGAAGCGCAAAAAAACGGCGCGCGCCTTCTCGTGATCGATCCGGTGCTCACGCAGACCGCCGCGAAAGCCGACGAGTTCTGGCAGGTTCGCACCGCCGAAGACGGAGCGCTGGCGTTGGGTATGGCGCGTCACATTCTCGACCGCAAACTGGTGGATCAGAATTTCGTTCGCAACCATGCGATCGGTTTTGACGCCTTTGCCGACTATCTGCGCAAGAATGTGACCGTTGAATGGGCGGCGCAACGCAGCGGTATTCCGGCCGCCGACATTCGCCGCGTCGCCGAAGCATTCGCAAAAGCCAAACCGGCAACGGTCTGGATCGGCTACGGCATGCAGCGACACACCAACGGCGGCGCCAATGTGCGCGCCATTGACGCGCTGGTAGCGATGACCGGCAACATCGGCGTCCCCGGTGGCGGCGCCCGCTACGCGCATCTGGCGACCTGGGGCTTCAACTACCACGCGATGACCCAGAAACCTCCCGCCGGTTCCAAAGGCGTTCGCGGCCAAAGCGGGCCGAAGGGCGAGTTCGATTTCGCCGGAGCAAGCGCCGCCGAGTTTACCGACCGAACCATGAACATCAACAAAACCGCGCAGGAAATTCTGGACGCAACCGATCCGCCCGTCCGAATGTTGTGGTCGGCTTGCAAAAACCCGTTTGCGCAGGATTTTGATCGCGCGAAGCTGCTCAAAGCGTTCGAGAAACTGGAAATGGTCGTCTCGGTCGATTTATTCTTCACCGAAACCGTCAAATACTCGGACATCGTGCTGCCCGCAACGACGCCGTTTGAAGAATGGACGGTTAACGCATCGTATTGGCACTACTGGGTCGGTCTGAATGAGCAAGCGATCCCACCGATGCACGAGTGCAAATCCGACAACGAGATTCATGCGTTGATCTCGAAGCGGCTGAATGCGTTACGTCCGGGCTCGTGCACCTTCCCGCAAACCGCAGACAGCAAGGCGTGGATGGAAAAGGAATTCAATCAAGGCATCTACGATCTGCTCGGTATCAAACACTGGAGCGATTTGCAGAAAGGCCCGGCTAAAGCCAAACTCCAAAACAGTGCTTCCTGGGCAGACCGGAAATTCAAAACGCCTTCCGGCAAATACGAGTTCCAGTCAGAGCTGTGCGCGAAAAACGGTCATGCGGCGCTGCCAGTGTATAAAGCGGGAAGGAAAGCGACCGCGCCTTATCGCTTGCTCACCCCGCATACCAAATACGCCATCCATTCACAGTTCCTCAACATCGACTGGATGCTGCACCTTTCTTCCGAACCCTTTGCCTACATCCACCCCAAACTGGCCAAAGCCAAGGCCATCAAAGAAATGGATACGGTTCGCCTGACCAATGCCCTCGGCGCGTTGACGCTCAAAGCGAAGGTGACGACCAATGTGCCGGAAGACAGCGTGCTGGTTTATGAAGCCTGGTATCCGGCGCTGGATTTCAATGTACAAAACCTGGTTGACGATGAATCCGCCGATATGGGCGCCTTCAAAACAGGCGCGCCGGGCGTCGCCATTCACGACCAATTCGTCGATATCGTCAACGTTTCTTCCGGGAGCCGCTCATGAGCAAACGTCTTGCTTTCTTGGTTGACTCAGCCCGTTGCATCGGCTGTGAAACCTGTGCCATGGCCTGCAAGAATTACTACCAGCCATCGCAAGGCATTTTCTGGCGCAAAGTGTCGCCGCTCGCTGCGGAGCTTTACCCGCATCAGGAGCGGGCGTTTTATTCGCTTGCCTGCAACCACTGCAAAAATCCTGTATGCGCAGAGGTGTGTCCGGTAAAAGCCTATTCCATCCGCGCCGACGGCATCGTCGTCCACCTTCAGGAAAAATGTATCGGCTGCAAAAATTGCGTCAACAAGTGTCCCTACGGCGCACCGCAATTCAACGAGGAGAAGAAAAAAGCCGAAAAATGCAGCCTTTGTTATGAGCGGCTGGATGCGAAGCTTTCCCCCGTCTGCGTACAGTCTTGCCCCGTGGGCGCGTTGCGCCTGATCGACCTGAACACCTTTGGCGACAAAACCGCCGTCCAGTTTCCGGACGGCCACCCCAAAATGCCGCAGCTTGACCCGGGAACACGCTTCATTCCGCCGCGCAAACCGGCGACCGTTTTCTCATCGGCGCCTGCGGCGAAAGCAGGGGTCAGGAATTAGGTATCAGGAATCAGAAAAATCAACCGCAAAGAACGCAAACCTTTTAACCACGAAAGGGGCACGAAAGATACGAAAAACACGAAAGCGCAAACCCCTTCCCCCGCATGCGGGGGAGGGCGGGGATGGGGGTTTCAGCAAGCGTAGCCCGGATAAGCGAAGCGCCATCCGGGAATCAGAGGGCAGGGCGTAGGGAAAAGCGCGCTGGCGATGAACTCGTGTAGGAAGCGCCATCCGGGAATCAGAGGGCAGGGCGTAGGGGCGCGATTTATCGCGCCCTGTTTTGCCTCACGCGAAGGCGCGGAGACGCGGAAGCCGCGAAGAAGAATATTCCCCTCTCCCGCATGCAGGAGAGGGCGGGAATACGTTCCTGAATAACACTTCATTTGCCCAAGCTACCCGCTTTTATCTTTTCCCGAACCGCCGCGCCCCTGTTCTTCTTTTCCGCATGAGGCGCATGAATCTTCGCATAATTCTATGTTGAGAAGCCCAGCGTCTTCATGATCAAAACCCTCAAAAATCACGCCCAGATTTTCCGCCATCTTGTGCATGGATTTGATCTTGTATTCTCTACCGTACACCCGATCACTCATCAAGCATCCTACCGTAACGACCGCTCTTTCCTTCCCAAGAATTTTTTCTTTTCCTAAAGCCTGAATGGTGCAAACGCCGTTTGCCCTTATCTCTGCTTGATGGTTTACGAAAAGTCGCGGGATTCCCCACGTGTTTCCGACGACGACAGGCGGTTTCAGCAAGACATCTTTTTCTCTATCGGCGGCAGGGTATTCTTGAAAAATCACGCCTTTCTCTAATTTGAGCTTCCATCTATTTATGAACGTGTTTTCTTCTTCAAGGACGGGCTGTTCTTCAAAAAGTTCCCCCAGGTCAGGGACAAAAAGTCTGGCCTCGACGTGGGCTTCATTGGGCGAAACGATTTTTATTTCCTGCTCTTGCTTCCGGTCTTTGCCCCAAAGGCCGTAAACACAAAAATCCAGCTTTATGTTTTCCGCCGGAAAGAAAATAGCGACCTCTTTTAAAATAGCGACCTTCCCCGTTTTTTCAGTGGCGTCAGGAGCGCAGCCCAGAAGGAAAACAGAAAACAAAACAACCCATTTTTTCATGACATTTCCTCAATCTCTGCTATTTCTACCGACACGATCACATCGCCTTCTTTCACGGTATCCCCAGCGTTGACCAGCACCTCGACCACGGTGCCGGCGTAAGGCGACGGAATATCGAGCGAAATCTTGTCGGTTTCAATCACGATCAAGGTGTCATCATGCGTCACGGTGCTGCCCACCGCCACATCGACGCTGCTGACCCGCAATTCGCCGGTCGCGCAGTTCCCGCAGCTTTCCCAGCAGGCCGGCGCTTTCGGAATACGGATTTCTTTCAGTTCGGGCATTTCAAAACTTTCTTTTTTGCGACTATACCTGATCCGTCCGCATGCGGGAGAGGGGAGCATTTTTCTTCGCTGCTCCGCGTCTCCGCGCGAGAGGATGTTTTTCTGATTCCTGACTCCTGATTCCTGACCTCTGATTCCTGACTCCTGATTCCTGATCCCCGGATGGCGCTTCGCTTATCCGGGCTACGCACCGCACAAGCATGTTGTCATTCCCGCGGAGCAAGACCCTCGGGAATGACGCGGTTCTGACATCTGACATCTGACATCTGACCTCTGACATCTGACATCTGCCCTCTGATCCCTGACTGCCAGTAGGGTTTTTTCTTTGCGCTGTTTGCTTTATGATTACAGGTCGAGGTTGGCTTATCCTTGGCCGTCGTCGCCTCGAACCCCCACAAGGGATGTCCTCTGCCACGCGACCCTGCGTCATCCGGCGGGAACCGGTTTTTCATCTTAAACCCTGACCCGATCCGTTTTGTCTGAAACTCTTGTTGCGTTCGCGTATCGCGAGCGCTTGCTTAAGGAAAGAAACAATGTCGCACGATACTGGCTTGATTTTGGCTGCGCCCACTCGGAGCGAAGCCGAGAAGGAGATTCTGACCCAGGACGCTTTGACGTTTTTGGGCGAATTGGTGAAACGTTTCACGCCGACGCGCAATGCGTTACTGGCGGAGCGCCGCGTTTGGCAGGAGAAAATCGACGCGGGCGCGTTGCCGGATTTTCTGCCTGAGACGGCGAACATTCGCAACAGCGACTGGAAGATTCGCGGTGTGCCGGACGATTTGATGGATCGTCGCGTCGAGATCACCGGCCCGGTCGATCGCAAGATGGTGATCAATGCGTTGAACGCCAACGTTAAGGTGTTCATGGCCGACTTCGAGGATTCTCTCGCGCCCGCCTGGGACAAGGTGATCGAAGGACAGATCAATCTGCGCGACGCGGTCAACGGCACGATCACGTACACCGATCCGCAGAGCGGAAAAAATTACGCGCTGAAAGAAAAGACGGCGGTGTTGATCTGCCGCGTGCGCGGTTTGCATCTGCCGGAAAAACATGTGTTGTGGCAAGGCGCGCCGATTCCGGGCGGGCTGTTTGATTTCGCGCTGTATTTTCATCTCAACCATCGCCGCCTTCTCGACAAAGGCAGCGGCCCGTATTTCTATCTGCCGAAAATGCAGTCGTACAAGGAAGCGGCCTGGTGGGGCGAGATTTTCAGTTTCGCCGAAGACCGTTACGGTTTGCCGCGCGGCACGATCAAGGCGACGGCGTTGATCGAAACCTTGCCCGCCGTTTTCCAGATGGACGAAATTCTGTATCACATGCGCGACCACCTCGTCGGGCTGAATTGCGGTCGCTGGGATTACATTTTCAGCTATATCAAAACGCTGAAGAACCATCCCGATCGTGTGCTGCCTGATCGTCAAGCGGTGACGATGGAAAAACCGTTCCTCAGCGCCTATTCGAAGTTGCTGATCAAAACCTGTCACCGTCGCGGCGCTTTTGCGATGGGCGGGATGTCGGCGTTCATTCCGAGCAAGGACGCCGCCCGCAACGCTGAGGTGGCCGAGAAGGTTCGCGCCGACAAGGAACGCGAAGCCGGTAACGGCCATGACGGCACCTGGATCGCGCATCCGGGTCTGGCCGAAGTTGTGCTTCCGGTGTTCGACCGTATTCTCGGCGCGCGCCGCAACCAACTGGATGTGTTGCGCGAAAACGATCCGCCGACCACCGCCGCCGATCTGCTGGCGCCGTGTTCCGGCGAACGCACCGACGCGGGCATGCGCGCGAACATCCGCGTCGCGCTACAATATCTCGAAGCATGGATTTCCGGCAATGGCTGCGTCCCGATTTACGGCTTGATGGAAGACGCGGCCACGGCCGAGATTTCGCGCACGTCGATCTGGCAGTGGATTCGTCACCGAAAAACGCTCGACAACGGCGAGCAGGTGACGCCGGCACTGTTCGAGAAAATGCTGGCGGAAGAAACCGCGGTGGTTCGCAAGGAACTGGGCGACGCCCGTTTCAACGAAGGCCGCTTCAACGACGCCGCCGCTTTGTTGCACCGCATCACCACGCAGGATGAATTGGTCGACTTCCTGACGTTGCCTGGCTATGAGCTTTTGGTTTGACCGTTTGTTTTTTTTTTAATTTTCAACGATAAAAAGGAGCATCAAAATGTCGCTATCCCGTAATGAACAAATCAAGGAACTGGAAAAAAGCTGGCAGCAGCCGCGTTGGAAGGGCATCACCCGCCCGTACAGCGCCGCCGACGTCGTCGCGCTGCGCGGTTCCATCGTTCCCGAATGCACGCTGGCGCGCCGCGCCGCGGACAAACTGTGGTCGCTGATCAACGGTAGCGCCAAAAAAGGTTACGTCAACTGTCTCGGCGCACTGACCGGCGGTCAGGCGATGCAACAAGCCAAAGCCGGTATCGAAGCGATTTATCTCTCCGGCTGGCAAGTCGCCGCTGACGCCAACCTCGCCAGCGCGATGTACCCCGACCAATCGCTGTACCCGGCCAACTCGGTGCCGGCCATCGTCCAGCGCATCAACAATTCCTTCCGTCGCGCCGACCAGATTCAGTGGGCGAACGGCATCGGCCCCGGCGACAAGGGCTTCGTTGATTTCTTCATTCCGATCGTTGCGGACGCTGAAGCCGGATTCGGCGGCGTACTCAACGCCTTCGAACTGATGAAAGCGATGATCGAAGCGGGCGCTGGCGGCGTTCACTTTGAAGACCAGCTCGCATCGGTCAAGAAATGCGGCCACATGGGCGGCAAAGTATTGGTGCCGACGCAGGAAGCCGTGCAGAAACTGGTTGCCGCGCGCTTTGCGGCTGACGTGATGGGCGTGCCGACGCTGGTGATCGCGCGCACCGACGCCGACGCTGCCGATCTGCTGACCTCGGATTACGACGCCAACGACAAACCGTTCGTCACCGGCGAGCGCACACCGGAAGGCTTCTACCGCACCCGTGCCGGTATCGAGCAGGCGATCAGCCGTGGTCTGGCTTACGCGCCGTACGCCGACATGGTGTGGTGCGAAACCTCGACGCCGGATCTGTCGGTCGCCAAACAATTTGCCGATGCGATCCACGCCAAATTCCCGGGCAAACTGCTGGCGTACAACTGCTCGCCGTCGTTCAACTGGAAGAAGAACCTCGACGATGCCACCATCGCCAAGTTCCAGGACGAACTGTCGAAGATGGGTTTCAAGTACCAATTCATCACGCTCGCGGGCATCCACAGCATGTGGTACAACATGTTCGATCTGGCGCACGCTTACGCGCAAGGAAACGGAATGAAGCACTACGTCGAGAAAGTGCAGGAGCCGGAATTCGCTGCCGCCTCGAGGGGTTACACCTTCGTCGCGCACCAGCAGGAAGTCGGCACCGGCTATTTCGACAAAGTCACCACCGTGATTCAGGGTGGCGCTTCGTCGGTAACCGCGCTGACCGGCTCGACCGAAGAATCGCAGTTCTGATTCTTTTCCTCCCCTCTCCCCTTGTGGGAGAGGGGCCGGGGGAGAGGGGGCAACCCCCCGGCCTTCGGCCACCCCCTTTGGAAAAGGGGCTTTCCAAGCAAGGGCGGGTTTGAAACCCGCCCCTACGAAATCTGATACCTGACCTCTGACATCTGACATCTGCCCCCTGAACATGGAATCCGCCATCGCCCTGTCTTCCGGCGCCGCCGCTTCTGCCGACATGGAGACGCTGGTCGCGCACACCATTCTGCAAGGCTTCGATGCGCAGTATGGCCGCTTTCTCGAAATCACTGCTGGCGCCCAGCAACGTTTTGAAAACGCCGACTGGCACGCCGTGCAGTCCGCGATGAAACACCGGATTCATTTGTACGATCACCATGTCGGTCTGTCGGTGGAACTGATCCGGCGAATGGTCGGCGACTTGTGCTACGACGCGGGTTTTCTGTCGCGCGTCAAAGACCATTACACAACCCTGCTGCCGAATTATCCGCGTCTCGAAATCGCCGAGAGTTTTTTCAATTCGGTTTACTGCCGTTTGTTCAAACACCGCAACCTGTCGCCGGACAAAATGTTCGTGTTCAGCTCGCAACCCGAACACCGCCGACGCGATTTGCCGCGTCCGATTTCGCTCAACTTCCCGCTGGCGTCGGGCGTTGAAGATCGCTTGCGCGTGATTCTGCGCAACTCGCCGCTGCGCCTGCCCTGGGAAGACCTGCCGCGCGACATCGCCGACATTGCCAAAGCCCTCGAAAGCCGTTTCGGTCAGGCAGCGTTGAAAGAAGGCGCCCTCGAAATCTACAACGAAGTGTTTTACCGCAACAAATCCGCCTGGATCGTCGGCAAGCTGCGGTTGTCTGACGGACTGCATCCTTTCCTGCTGCCGATTTGCCGCACCGCTTCCGGCGAAATTTTCGTCGATGCCTGTCTCACCGAATTCAGCGACGCCAGCATCGTCTTCAGCTTCAACCGCGCCTACTTCATGGTCTATGCGCCGCTGCCTGCCGCCACCGTCGAATGGCTGCGCGAAATACTTCCGCACAAAACCACCGCCGAACTGTACAACACCATCGGCTGTCAGAAACACGGCAAGACCGAGTACTACCGCGAATACCTGCGCCACCTGGAACAAACCGACGACCAATTCATCATCGCGCCGGGAACCCGCGGGATGGTGATGCTGGTGTTCACACTGCCCTCCTACGATGTCGTGTTCAAAGTCATCAAAGATCGCTTTGCGCCGCAGAAAAACGTCGATGCCGACCGTGTGCGCGAATGCTACCAACTCGTCAAAGAACACGATCGCGTCGGTCGCATGGCCGACACCCAGGAATACGAAAACTTCGCGATCAAAAAAAGCCGGATCAGCGATGCGCTGATGGCCGAACTGCAACGCGAAATACCGGAAAAACTCGACGACCTGGGCGACAGCCTTTCCATCCGTCACCTTTACATCGAACAGCGGATGACCCCGCTCAACCTTTACCTCGATCAAGTCGATGAAGCCGCACGCGCAGAAATCATCGACGATTACGGCATCGCCATCCGCCAACTGGCGACCGCCAACATCTTCCCGGGCGACATGCTGCTCAAAAATTTCGGCGTCACCAAAAACAAGCGCGTCGTGTTCTACGATTACGACGAAATCCGCTACATGACCGAAATGAACTTCCGCACCATCCCGCCGCCGCGTTACCCCGAAGACGAATTTGCCGGTGAACCCTGGTACAGCGTTGCCGAAAACGACGTGTTCCCTGAAGAATTCCGGCAATTTCTTTTCAGCGACGACGCCTTGCGGAAAGCGTTCGAAAAACACCACGAAGACATCTTCCAGGCCGACTACTGGAAACGTTTGCAACAACGCATCCGCGAAGGCGCGCTCGAAGATTTCTTTGCTTATCGGCGAACGCAGCGGTTTCGGCAGCGGTAGGACAAGGATCAGAGCGTAGCCTGGACAAGCCGCGCAGCGGCGCAGTCCGGGAATCAAGGATCAGAAAAACCTTTTCACCACAAAGAACGCAAAGAAACGCATAGAGCGCAAAGAAGAATTCTCACGCGGAGACGCGTAGGTCGGCGGTGAATCGCGGTAGGGACGCTCATTACTGAGCGCCCCCCCGCACAGAGAACCGTACGTGCCCAATTAAGGCATACGGCTCCCACCTTGGGTGAGTAACGGCAAAATGCTGCAATTTGCCGTATGCGTTCCAGCGCCTGTGTCACACTTCCCCGGCTCTGTGTCCGGCGCGTGCTTTGCTGCAACGCATTCCCCTTGGCCTCTGCCCTTCGCTCCACCAACTCCTCAGCGAATCTCTTCGC
>Ga0209737_10000273_pt1 | contig 45230 bp, 46 predicted proteins | sample TergutCu122P3_FD_187284 | JGI IMG/M metagenome (GOLD analysis project Ga0209737, IMG submission 187284) | Cubitermes ugandensis P3 segment gut microbial communities from Kakamega Forest, Kenya - Cu122 P3 (SPAdes) (version 2) | ecosystem: Host-associated > Arthropoda: Insects > Digestive system...
AAACTGAAAACAATCCAAAAAATCAAAGAAAGTAGAAAAACTACCGAAATCCAGCGTGAAAAATTGGAGAAGCTGAGGAGTGAAATCAAAGGAAAATGATATTGAATAAACACTTTCAAATATTATTATTCGTGTAATTCGTGCAATTCGTGGACAACCATCGTTAGTTTTGTAAAAATAGTATCCCCCCTAAATACCGTAGCCCCTATTTTACAGGTATCTCCCTCCCTCGATAATATAGAGATTGAAAAAGTAACCTCTTTGTTCTCATACGGTTGGATGATGTTTAAAAATTTTACCTGCGGGATTTTTTTTATAAAAAGATTGGATTCTCCGGTTTCAATCAACAATTCTTTGATAATATGTATGATGCAAACACCCGGAGTAACAGGATTATCGGGAAAATGTGCCTTGTATATAAAGTGCTCGGGATTAAATTCTATCAGAAAATCAAACCCTTTTTCTGTTTTGGAAAAACTTTTTATCCGGTAAAAGTTATCTTTAAGTTTCATCTATCTTACTAAAAATTAAACAGGTATCATTGCCGCCAAAGCCGAAGGAGTTTTTGAGGATGTGATTTAGTGAGACTTGAGATTTGAGATTTGAGATTTGAGAAGTGTGAGAGTCATCCAATTCACAGTAGGGGGTAAAGGGTAGTTCGGGCATTTTTTCTGAGAAATTGAGATTTGACGGTATGAAATTGTTTCGCAATGCCAGAATAGAGATAACCGACTCTACACACCCCGCGGCACTGGTGGTATGACCCGTAAAGGATTTTGTAGAGGAAACAGGTGGAATATTCTCTCCGAAAACCCGCACTATAGCAGTTCCTTCACTCACATCGTTGTTGGGAGTTCCTGTGCCGTGCGCATTAATGTAATCAATATCCTGCGGTTGCAGTCCGGCATCTTCAAGCGCCTGTTTCATAGCCATATAAGCGCCCTCGCCATCCGGAGAGGAGGCGGTTTGATGATACGCATCACAAGTATTTGCATACCCCGAAAGTTTGCACAGCGTAGTCAATGCCGGGTTATTTTGCTTTCTTTTTTCAAAGTTTTCCTTGGTTTCCATTACCACAAACGCTGCTCCTTCGCCAAGATTTAACCCTGCCCGCGTGGCATCGAAAGGGCGACAGGGCTCTTTGTCAAGTATCATCAAAGTATTAAATCCGTTTAGATGAAATTTTGTAATACACTCGCTACCCCCTGCCACCACCATATCGGCGCGTCCGCTTTTCAGCAATTCTGCACCCAAAATGATGGCATTGGCAGCCGAACTGCACGCGGTAGAAATGGTATCTACCTGAGTAAAAATTCCAAAATAATCGGCAAGCATTTCGGTGCAAGTGCCACAATCGTGTGTGGAAATATACTCGTTTTTCAAATCATTCTCAAGAAAATCGAGGTAATACTGCTCGCTTTTATCCATCCCCCCCACCGTAGTACCCGATATTAGAGCAATTTTCTGCCCATCGCAAACCCCAGCACTTTGCAATGCTTCGCGAAGCGCCAACATTCCCATTAATGCCGTTCTCACTGTGGGTACGTCTTCAGGAATATCGAGCAATGCAAGCATCTCTTCGTTGGTCATTTTCACTTCCCCCACAGGAAACTCGGTGTGCGATGTCTTTAAGTAACGTAAAGGCGCTATCCCGGTACGTTTTTCAAGTAATGCCTGCAAATTTTCTTCCACATTGTTACCCAACGCCGACACAATCCCCATTCCACTAATAACTATTTCTGCCATATCTATTTTGTTTAATTTTTAATGTTTAATGTTTAATTTTGCTACTCAGGGTGCTATATAAAATCAGGGTTTAATGTATTAAATTTTAAATATTAAATCTTAAATCTCATATCTCATATCTCAAATCTAACCCCTATATCTTCCTCCTCCTATAATCTCCCAACGCAATTCCCATACAAACCGCTGCAAACCCCAACGAATGTGCACACTCAGGAAGAATATCCACCCACGTTCCGTTGCGAATCAATATGTCGTAAAAGCCATTCAGCCCCCAATTCAGCGGGGATATTTTGCTGACGATTTTCATTATTTCGGGCATCGTAAAAACGGGTATCCAAATTCCGCCGATGGCAGCGAAAATAACCACCGACAGCGCGGCAAGAACAGCCGCTTGCTGATGGTCTGTCGTGATTTTCCCGATAAATATGCCAAAACCTATCGCTGCGAATGAGGAACAGACACACATTGGCAGCAAGAGCCAGGCATTATCGCCGAGAATCAGTTTGGGCAAACCGATGTGGGGGAAAAGATATATCCCCAACGCAAAGAGCAACGCAAACTGCAATAAGCAAACAAACAGAAAAAGAATGCTTTTGCTTAACAAATATTGAAAATAGGTACAGGGCAACGTGAGTAAACGTTTAAAACTGCCATCTTTTCTTTCGTTAATTAACCCCACTGAAAGTGAAAGAGATATAAAAAATATGGCAAATAATGTCCAGGCGGGCACATTGTGCTGGGTGGCATTGGGTAGTGCGGATTTTTCGTCTTTTAACGCATATTGCACATCAAAATTCACTTGATTTCCATCTAATTGGATAGTTCCCATCATAAACGGAAAACTTTGGTTGAGGGCTGCCAACAACTCCTGCAACAGAAAATCGCGTTCGGTTTTGGCAGAATATTCTTTCATTGTACTCATCAGTGTATTACGAAACGATGTTTTGAGGGTCGGGTCAATGAAAATACGAATGGTTACAGAATCTTTACTTTCATATTTTTCTCCTTTAAACCCTTTCTGAACAGCGCGTTTGGCGTTCAGGCGAATGGAGTCGGAAGCGTTTTCGGGAACTACAATGCCAATCATATAATCGCCTCGTGCCACAGCAAGACGAAGTTCTTTTTCACTGTTTTCCGTTTTAGTCAGTGCAAAACTTTCAGATTCTGAGACCTGTTTTTCGATAGAGTTTCCCAAAATATCATTATCCAAATTGAGCATCAGCACCGATATTTCAGTTTCAGTCGCTTTGCCAATGATGTCGTTTTGCAAAAAAGTCATCAGAAAAACTAATGCCACAGGCATAAGAAACATCAGGCAAAGTCCTGCCACATCGCGAATGAGCAACAAATAATCCTTGTATAGAAGTGAAATTAACTTTTTCATCAGTCGCGCAAATTTTTACCGGTTAATTTTAGATACAAACTTTCCAAATTGGTGCAACCCGAGTTCTGAATCAGGTTTTGGGGGGTGTCTTTGCACAGCAGTTTACCCTCGTCGATAAAAGCCACGCGCGCGCAAAGCATTTCGGCTTCTTCCATAAAATGTGAAGTATAAATGATGGTCGTACCCTGCGCATTTATCTCTTTCAAATTATCCAATATCAATGTTTTAGATTGAACATCCACCGATACGGTAGGCTCGTCCAGAAACAGCACTTTGGGTTGGTGCAGCAGTCCGGCAATGAGATTTATACGGCGCTTCATCCCTCCCGAGTAGGTTTTAATTTGGCGGTTTTTACTTTGTTCCAGCCCGAAATAGTGTAGCAAGTTTTCTATTCGTAGTTTCAACTCTTTACTATTTATTCCGTAAATGCCGCCAAAAATTTTCAGATTTTCCACGGCGGTAAGGGTTGGGTAGAGTGCTATTTCCTGGGGAACAACGCCAATCAGGGGTTTTATTTCATTCAGTTGTTGGGGCAAACTTCTTCCGCAAATGGTAATATTTCCCGCATCAAAAGTAAGAAGTCCGCTCAAAATATTAAGCAGTGTTGATTTTCCCGCACCGTTAGGACCCAGCAGCCCAAATATTTCCCCCTCTCTCACTTCAATCGAAAAATTACTTAAAGCAGGAGTGGAACTTCCTCTATAAGTTTTACTTACATTGTTGATTTGGATAATTATTTCTGACATTTTGCTCACTTTAAAAATAGTATTAAACTATCAAAAAAGGCGCAAAAGTAGAGATTTTTATTGAATTGTGCCGATTTTTTTTTGATGGATGAGGCAAAATCATTAAAAACCTTGTTTTAATTATTTTGCCTTGGATTTGTCAATAGAATCCTCCCTACTTCCTCAAAAAATAATACACCACCCCTAACTCAATTTTACAAGCTGGGAAAAAGGGCAAAACCCAATCGCAAATATCATAATTAGCCCTCCTTTTACTGCTTCACAATTCTTCTACAAGTCCCATCAACTTCGGCTATATAAATTCCACTCGGCAACGAAGAAACATCTATCTGATTTCCTCTTGCATTAACTAGTAAAACACCTTGAATGGAATATATCTTAGTTTCCGGTGTTAAAGCGCTATTTGTTTCTATATTTAGGATATGTGAAACCGGATTAGGATACAATCTAACGGGATTATTGAGAAGAATGTTTTCTTTAACTCCCACACCGCCAGTTTTTATATAAGTAGATGTAAATCTGTGTCCATGCATTAAAAAATAGCTTTGCATATTATTGTAATTCACACATAGCACACCATCATCATCATTCCATGCACTCTCTGGCCAGTATTGAAAAAAACCGGATGTTGAATTATTATTTTCATCGTATGTATTAATCCATTTTACAAAATTTTCCCATACACCATCCCCCCAAACTTGCATTATTTCGGATATTATATTGTTTTGTAGGTCATAAGTAAATACTGATTTATCTTCATTTATCCATTTGTTGTTTTCCCAAAATTTGTATATGAGAGATGTACATTGGTTTTTTTCATTATAATAAAAAGTATCTAATGCTGCATTCTCCCATTTAGAGTTTTCCCATAGTTGATATAAAATTTTACTCCAATCGTTTTGAGCATTGTAGGTATATGATTCTTTGTATGAATTTTCCCATTTGTTGTCTCCCCACTCCTGACTTATACTTTCAACCAAATTATTTTGAGGATTGTATGAATACGTAATTTTTTCAGTATTAAACCATTGGCCTGACCAATACTGCCCTGTTTCCTCTTTCAAGTTATTTTGAGAGTCATATAAATAAGTCCTCTTAAAAATGTTTCCCCACTGTCCCGATTGCCAAAATTGCATTATTGAAGAACTCATATTGTTTTTTAAATCATATGTATTGGTATAGTGTCGATATAAAATTATTTTTAAAAAAAATTAAACAAACAGAAATGAGTTTCTTTAAAAGTGCTTGAAAAATTCCTCTTATATTTTTAACTTTTTTACTATTCTGTGCTTGATAACAATAATATAGTGTTTCTTTGCCAAAAATTAATCAAAATGAAACTTCATTTAAAAGACTACAAGTTTGTATTTCACATTATTTTCTGGATAACAATATGTATTATCTTTACACAATATTCGTTCATAAGACCGGGGGTTTGTGTAACGGGCAGATACATTGAAGTTTTGTGTGCCATACTTATCGCAGTGGCTGTTTATGTAAATAAATTTCTTTTATTTCCTAAATTGTATTTAAAAGGGGAACATATACGGTTTTGGTCTATTAATCTTTTACTTACACTATGTGTTGGTTTTATTGAATTTAGTTTAGTTAAATCAGGTATCACTAGAAATGCCGAAAGGACATTACCGCCAGAAATAATAAATGAGTATTTAACAAGCATTTTCATCTTGGTAACCTTACGCGATGCTGCTTTCCTTGCTTTTTTCTTTATTGTTTGGATTAATCAAAATATGAAAAAATTATTATTACAGCGGCAACAATTATTAGCCATTGAAAATAAGCAAATTATTGTTAATTCTAATGAAAAAGAGATTCTTGTTTATATAAAAGAGATCGTATATATTTCCAGTGCCAGAAATGTTACTTCAATACATTTATGTAATGGTAAGATAATCAACCAATATCATTCTCTTACATATATGGAAGAAGTACTGCCTAAACATTTGTATCTGAGAGTTAACAGAAGTAACATCGTTATGTACAGATATGTTTGCCAATTTGATGAAATGAATGTAACAATGAGAGTTAGTGATAGTTTCGGGCAAATAACAATTCCTCTTCAGCAAACCAAAAATAATGAGAAATATTATCTGCTAAAAAGATATGCTTATCTTGAGAACAAAAACAGGGATGGCGAAATGAAAAACGTTAAAAAAGTTGGAAAATGGCGAAATGAAAAGGACAATTTTGGCAAAATAAACGAAAATGCCAAGCAGGTTTTGGCGTTAATTAAGAAAAATCCAAGCATTTTTGCATCAGAAATCAAGAGAAAACTATCTCATTTTTCAGAGCGAAATATTGACAGGCACCTAAAACACCTAAAAAATCTTGGTTTGAATGAGTTTCGTGGCTCGCGTAAAACAGGGGGGTATTACCCAATAAGTGAATAGTCCGTAGAGTAAAATCCACGGTTATAATGTGCCGTCGCTGCGCGACTTTGTGTTCCTTGTGAAAATCCTTTGTGTTCTTTGTGGTTAATTTTATGATTTTACCCCAATTTTTCTTTTTTCAACGCCACAAAAAAACTCTTTTCTGCGGCGGCAATCTCTAATAATCTGTCTGCTAATTCATCGTAAGAGACTGTATTCCGATTTTTCAACTTCCGCCCGCCCTCAATGGCAAATTTCCGCCACAGATTGCCAATACGGTTTATCTCTACGGAATACTCTTTCAATTTCGGTTTTTCTAAAACCTCTGCGGCTTCAAATAAAAAAGCGCCGAAAATATAACGATATCCGGCACCGCCAGTACTCAGTTCCTCCAGATATCTAATCATTTTTGCAAGTAAGATCGGCGCTTTTTCTCCAAGTTTTGCCTCTAAATTACGAATATATTTCGATAACTTTACAATCCCACGAACGCCAAGATAAGACGCCATTGGAATGCCATAAATCCCCACCATATTTCGGCAGGTTTTTTTAATGCCTTTGATAATAAGCGTGGGAATATCGGGGATTGAAGTCGGTTTTTCTTTTACCCAGAACATTTTTCCGCGCGGTTTAAGTCTGCCCGCAGAAAAACGCACTTTTTTCAGATTTTCATAAGAGACTCGCTTGATTCCGTAAAGAGATTCACTCACAATGTATTCATCGCCCTCTTTGCCAATGACACAAAAATTGTGAATATTCCAGTGTTCGCGCAACTCTCGCGGCATATAAGATAAAAAGTACATCCCCACCTTATTACACACCGGAATCCCCTGAGCAAGCAATTTGTCCATCTCTTGCATCGCCCTGTCTTTCTGAAAACCGAAAAAGCGTTTGGTGCTGATTTTGACTTTAAAACTCCTAAAGGCTTTGTTAATGATAGTGCCGGGGAAAGTGCGAAAACCCACCAAAGGTACCCCCCTGTCTCCTCTGAACAAAGGCATATACACAAAGAAAAACCCAGAACTAATTCCGAAAATCATCGGTTCACTCAATGGGAAACCATAGAAATTCATTACGTTTAAAACGACTCCGGTTTCGCAGTGTGAGGTGTTTCGATGTTCAAAATCAATAATCATAATTCACAGGTGGTAAACAGGTTTTTTCGCTATCTCTCTTTTCAATTTTAATAATTTCCAATCTCTTTTTTCAGTGCCCTAAAAAACGCCTTCTCTTTTTCGGATATATCTAATAATCTATCTGCCAATTCATTGTAAGATTCTTTGCTTCTGTTTTTAAACTTTCTTCCACATTCCAACGCGAAATAACGCCACTGGTCACCGATGTTGGTCATCTCTGCGGCAAACTCCTTTAATTTCGGTTTGTGAATCATCTCGGCTGCTTCTAACAGAAAAGCGCTGTATAAAAAACGGAATCCTGCGCCACCCGTGCCAAACTCTTCCATTGCCTGCAATAATGTGGCTAAAAAAATCAGGGCGTCCTGTTCCCCATATTTTGTTTCCAATTTACGTATTTGTTTGGAAAGCACGGCAATACCTCGAACGCCAAGGGGCAGCAACGGCGCGCCGAGCATCTTACGGCAAGTTGTCTTCATCCCCTTTATAATGGCTGCCTCAATGGGCAGTTCTGCAGGTTTCTCTTTTACCCAGTACATTTTGCCCTGCGGTTTAAGCATCCCTTGACTGAAACGTACTTTTTTCAGATTTTGGTAAGTAAGTTTTTGTAGAGCAGGAACAGTGGGGTCACTAACGGTGTATTCGTCCCCCTCTTTGCCTATTACGCAGAGGTGGTGGGCATTAAAGTGGATACGCAGCGGAGTGTAGGGCAAAAAATACAACCCCACCACATTGCCCACAGGAATTCCCTGTTCCAGAAGCGCATCTACCGCTTTCATCGCTTTTTCTTCGTTGAAAAAACGCTTTTTCATCTTTACCTTGATTTTCAAGTTCTTCATAGCCTGTTTAAAGACGTTCCCCGGCAATGTACGAAAACTGAATTTCATCATATTTCCTTTGAACGACACAAAGGGCATATTCACAAAGTAAAGTCCTGCGCCGATTCCAAACACCAAAGGCTCGCTGAGTTGGTGTCCGTAGAAATTGAGCAGGTTGGAAACGACCCCTGTTTCACAGTGTGCTGCCGCGCGATGTTCAAAATTTAGATTCATAGTGACAATTCTTTAAGTTCTTCTACGGTAATTTCAAATACGGCAGCATATTTTATTAGCGTTTCTTCATCCAATTGGTTGAAGTGGTTGGGTTTTAAGTGCCTTCTGATGCGTCTTTTCGGGATTCCGGTATAGGAGGATAAAAGTTTTATACTGAATAGGTTGGCTTGAATATGATAGGAAAGCGGGCTTAGTTTACCCTCTTTCACTTGCTTGCGAACGGTTTCGAGTTCCTGTGCGTGTTTTGTCATAACCAACTCGCTGGCATCAAATCTTTTTTCCCATTTTTGATGCCACTTTTTTCCGTCGAAATAATACTGAACCATTTGTTCTCCTGTATCATCCGCAAGTTTTTCATTCACTTTTGCTTCCATAATATTACAACAACTTAGGTATTTTCAGGTTTATCCCTAAAAAGACGCGAAAGTAGAGATTTTATTGAATTGTGCTGATTTTTTTTTGATGGTGGCTAAAACTTATTTTTTGTGCTTGCTTATTCCAGATTATTAACCATACAAAAAAATCCCTAATTTTGCCACCGAATTTTTAAGGTACCTACACAATTAAACAAAGATTTATGAAAAGATTAACACTAATTCTTTTTACATCAATAATTATCTGTTTATCATTCGGGCAAGAAACGAATAAACTACCGGAGTATAGACTTATTTATGATGTTTTTTATACTTTTCAAGAAACTTTTGAAGGTGTTGTTTCTTACGATATTACAAAAGAAGAATTACGAGAAAACATTAATACTTTCATTTACATAAACAAATGTGATAAAATTTTTGAAAGTGACAAAAAAATTATTTTCGGTTATAATGACATCCCTGTCTCTTCTGAATATCTTTATATTTACGTTGGCTCAATATCTCGTTCAAAAAGCGAGATTTCTTTTATGGTTACTATTGATATATTAGATAGCTTATATAAATATTCCATATCAAATATTAAAACCAACAGACGTGCAGCAAACATTAATAAAGGCGTTTGTCAAGGGGTAAGATGATTTTTTTGTTGAACTACTACATGGTTGGTAGAGACGCGTCGTGCCACGTCTCTACATAGTCCCGCAGGGACGATACATAAGTATGTGATTGTCAATGTGTCGTCGCTGCGCGACTTGATATGGTGGCTTTATCTCTGCGCTGTCCGTAGATTAAAATCTACGGTTAACAAAGTGCCGTCGCTGCGCGACTTTGTGCTCCTTGTGAAAATCCTTAGTGTTCTTTGTGGTTAATTTTATGATTTTACCCCAACTTTTCCTTTCTTAGCGCTACAAAAAACTTTCTTTCTGCATCGGCAATTTCTAACAATTTGTCTCCCAAATCGTTGTAAGTGGCTTCAGAACGTTTTTTAAATTTTCGTCCACATTCCAGCGCAAACTGACGCCAAAGGTCGCCAATGCGATACATCTCTAAAGAATACTCCTCTAATTTCGGTTGGTTCAACATTTCGGCGGCTTCGTGCAAAAAGAGTGCGTACATATAACGATACCCCGCTCCGCCTGTTCCCACTTCCTCAATTACCTGAACTAAAGAAGCCAAATATAAAATAGCATCTTTTGCGCCATATTTTTTTTCAAGTTTTCGTACCCGTTTCGACAACATTACAATGGCTCTTGTTCCAAAGTGGGGCACAAACGGCGTACCAATCATTTTTTTGCAAGTATTTTCAATGCTTTTCAAAATAATGCCGCTAACATCCGCCAACACAGGCTTCTCTTCAATCCAGTACATTTTCCCCTTTGGTTTGAATGCACCCTCCGCGAAACGCACTTTCATTAAATCTTGAGAAGAGATATTGAGCAACGTAGTGTGCCAGCAGGGGTCGCTGATGATGTATTCGTCTCCCTCTTTGCCCACTACACAGAGGTTGTGCGCGTTGAAGTGCGTTCTAACCGGCGAGTAGGGAAGATGATACAACCCCACCACGTTGCCTACCGGTATTCCGGCAGCAAGCAGATTGTCCAACTCTTTCATCGCTTCCTCTTTGTTGTCAAACTTTTTTATGTTTACTCTTACACCCAATTTTTTCAGTGCGCGGGTAAAAATTGAGCCCGGAACTGTCCGAAAACTGAATTTTATCACATTTCCTTTGAAAGTGGTAAAAGGTATGTAGATGAAAGTAAATCCCTCCCCGATACCAAATATCATTGCTTCGCTGAGTTGGTGCCCATAAAAATGTAACATATTGGATGTTACCCCTGTTTCGCAATGCGCCGCCGAACGATGTTCAAAATCTATTATCATAATGCTTTTTATTATACTTTTTTAAGTTCTTCTACTGAAATTCCAATTGCTTGGGCATATTTTTCCAAAATATCATCTTCTAACTGATTGAAATATTTTGGTTTCAGATGTTTCTTGATGTGTCGTTTGGGTATTCCTGTATAAGAAGACAATAATTTTAAATCGAATGAATAGATTTGAATATGGTACGCAAGCGGACTCAATTCCCCAATGAGTACTTGATTACGAAGAGGTTCAAGTTCTTGAAGATGGTTTTCCATTACTACTCTGGCGACATCCAAGTTCGTTTTTTCCCATTTTTCAATCCACTTTTCTCCGTCAAAGTAATGATACAACTGCCCTTCGTGGTTTTCAGAAGCATTCTCATTAACTATTACATTCATAAATTATTCACTTTAATTTGACATTATTCTACAGGGAATTTCAAATTTCCTTGTCGGTTACCGATATTTTCATTTCACAAGTTGCAATAACCTCATCTTCAATACTTACCGTTGCGTTCACTAAGGATATTTGAAAAACCTCTTCCATCCAATCCACTTGGGTTAAAACTGTCTCTCCTACCTTAGGCAAACGCAGGATTTCCAAATTTCGTATCATACCGATAAAACCAATCTTCACGCGGTGATTTCCGGTTTCACTGTCTATATTATCTAAACTTCCTGCTCTTGTGGCGCAAGTTTGGGCAATATTTTCCATCAAACCTGCCTCTGCCAACACACCTTCTTCCACAAAAATGTTATCTTCAAGCACAGTTAAGGCAGTTTTTATGGTTTTCGGGTCGCAATACAGCAACGTATCCACCATTACGAAAGGTGGTTTTTGGGGGAGGGTGTCTTTGATTGAGATTTGAGATTTGAGATTTGAGATATGAGATGTTGGGTGTGAGGAGTGAGATATGAGATGTGAGACGTGAAATGTGGGATTTGAGATTTGAGACATTGGGTTATTTTTTTAAAAGAGATTGTCGAAAATTATATATAAGTTTTTCTATTTCAAATAGTTTTATGAGAACTGTATCTATCTCTGTTTGGGTAATATATCCTAAATCAAAACCTAAATAGAGTTGGGTTTCTACCTCAAAAGCGGAACCATTAGCAATATCGAGAAAATGAAGAAAATCGTTTTTTGTTCCTCTTCCTGAGCCTTCAGCAATATTAGATGGAATTGAAATAGCGGCACGTCTGATTTGCTGTGTTAATCCAAATTTTTCATCTTCAGGGAATTTTTTTGTCAATTCATAGATATCCCTAACTAAACCCCTCGACTTTTGCCAAACTATCAGTTCTTTAAAATTATGCATTTTCCTTTTATTTTGATTTTCTATTATCTCATATCTCACATCTCACGTCTCACATCTCACATCTCATATCTCATATTTGGCAAACCACCACCGAGTGCCCTTTCCCCAGTCCGTCAATAATTTTTTCTACGGTAAGACCGGCGTTTTCAACACAGCGAATCATATCTTCAGAGTGGTACATTTTGCTGTTTCCGTTGGCTAATGCAGTGAAATAGAGGCTAATCTGTGTTAGCGCGTATGCGGCGGTTTCAAAACGTTGTCTGTCCCAAAATGTTTCCATAATGTACAGTTTTGTGTGTTCATTCATAGATTTTGCGGCACAGCTGAGGATACTGGTAACCTCCTCTTCCGAAAAACAGTCTAAAAACTGACTGAGCCAAATGGCATCAAAACCCTTTGGGAAAGGGGTTTGGGGGTCAAGGAGGTTGCAGCCGTGTCCTAAAATACGTTCCGCACCTTTTTTGTTTGCCGTATGTTTCTTCATCAGTTCAATCTGTTGCGGCAAATCCATAATCGTTACCTCTACATTTTCGTCGTAATCCACACATCGCAATGCCCATCTGCCTGTATTTCCGCCCACATCTAACAGGGTGTTGGGTTTATTTTCAAACACGATTTTCAGTGCTTCGTCGAAAGATTGGTCGCTGTAGTAGTGGTCAAAACCAAACCAGCTTTCCTGCACTTTTGGGGGAAGTTGGGAAAGTCCTTCGTAAATCGTGGTCCAGTTTCCGAAAACCTTTAATCCTTCGGGTTTTCCTTTCAGCAACGCCTCTTCCAAGTGAAACCAGCCGAGGTAGTTCACATCGTGATTAAAGTCAATATCCACTTTTACAAGGGGGTCGTTAAGCAGGAACCAGCCCGCTTTAGAGCAGGTAAATTTTTCCTCCTGATAAAGCACGGTACCAATTGTGAGCGATGCTTCCAGCAAGCACTGGCAGGCATATTTCGACAGTTTTGTTTTCTCGGTAACCTCATCTAAAGTTAGTCCATTTTTGGAATCTAAGAGCATTTGCAAAATGCCGAATTTTATCATCAGGCGCGACACTTGAAATACGATGGGTCCGAATGATATTTCGTGGGCTAACCGTTGTGCTTCTAAGGCGGTTTTCGTTTCTTTGGTGTAGCGTTTTTCTAAAGCAGGGAAAAGGTTCATATTGGGGTAATTTTAGCACTTGTTTCTTTTATTGTTTCTTGTCAGTTGTCATCTCAAATAATTATTATTTAATTAGCGGTGCAAATATCCCTTTTTTTTCAAATATTCACAAAACGAAAATTTGGTTACAAAATTTTTCATCAAGGGACTCTCTTCAATTAGAAGCACTTTCGCGGTAACATATTGCCGAAGTTGCTGCCTCCAAACACTTTATCAACGCGAGCAACGACCGCAAAAGTACACCTTTTTTGTCAATTCGAGGTAAGGCAGCGATTTTGGCAATATGCTCGTTAGCAGCAGCGGCTCGGCACTCCCTCATTTCTCTGTCCAATACGATTGCTATTATCTTTATTGGTTAAAACTAAACTATTTGGATACAATATTTCAGGGTCAAGGTCTGCTTCGTTCGCCCACGAAACTGTATCAAAATAAACTCGTACAGAATTAAACATTGAAGGCTCTTTTAATTCCATGAACACAGGCCCGAAATCCAAATATGGTTTCATGTCAAACAACCGTTGCTCATCATTTTCAAAAGTGAGCAATAACATATAGTTATTTTCCGGCTTAACATCTTTTACACCTAAATACATAACATATTAATTTAGAGGTTGTATTTTAAAAGGTTCTTTACCATTCATGCACAAATCCCAATTAGCTAGCAGCTCGTCTTTGTGAATTTCTACCCAAGCTTGAACAAAACGTAAATGCCTTGTAGTCAGATATCCTTCAATGAGTTCGCCTGTATTAATATTTACAGAGGCTTTATCACTTTGATAACGCACATGAATATGAGGAGGATTGTGCTCTTTAGGGGCATAGTACATCTCAATAATCAATCCGAAAAACATTGAAAGTGTAGGCATAGCTTCGGGTTTAAAATTTATCTCGGCAAAGATACAATTAATCAGTATATAAAAAAGACAGGTTGCGTTTTTTTTATACAGGCTCGACTTTCCAAAATAAGTTGTCGGGATAGAGAGCCAAATATGGCTACGCCATATTTGGCGTGGGGTTTGTTTTACGGTGCAAACGGAGTGGGCACTGTAAAACAAATTTGGCAACTACTATTCTTTCAATACCCTCTTTATCACTTCGCCAGATTCTGTGAATTATTTCACAATATAAACTCCCAACGGTAAAGGGGAAATGTCTGTTGTGGAATTCAGAGGCACAGAAGTCAATAATTTTCTGCCGTAAACATCAAAAATATCAATATTCCCAATTTTCAATTCGCCACTTTCAATTCTTAAATAACTCGTCGTGGGATTTGGATATATCAAGATTTTTTCACTTTCATTTTGGATGATGCCAACGGCATCAATACTTATACTCAAACCTAAAAGGGCGAGCAAAAGGAGAAATGTTTTCAAGTGTTTAAGTGAAAAGGTAAACAGATTATTCATATTATTTTCGGCTGTCTTTATCCTGTCGCCCGCTGTTCTTGTTAATTCTATATTTATCAAGTCGTTGCAGCTGGCACTTGTCCGCCCATTGCTGCTAACTATTTCCAAAACGCGTAAAAATTAAACCATTGTTCGGGATATTTCCGCACCATAACCTCCAACTCCTTCACAAACTCCCTCGTCAACAACTCTGCCCTCCTTTCTTTTAGCCTCTTCCCTTCTCCTTCTTCCCTTCTCCTTTCTCCCTTCTCCTTTCTCCCTTCTTCCACCTTCCATCTTCCATCTTCCACCTTCCATCTTCCATCTTCCAACTCGTCTATCTCTTTCACATAAACGTGGTAAACAGAAACCGACTCTTTAATTACAAAAACAGAGAGCACGGGAATATCATAATGCGCTGCCAACGAGAAAGTTCCCATCGGGAAATCGACTTTCCCCTTTAGAAAATCACATTCCAGTGTTTTCCCAAATCCCATACTTCGGTCGCACGACACACTTACTATCTCCCCGTTGGTTAACACATTATTCAAAGCAAAAAGATAAGACATATCTTCAAAAACAGGAATAACATTCACATTATTTAGGGCAAACCACTTGATTCTGTTATTCATAACCTCTTTGGTTTCCCCGCCAAAAGCCAATGCATTGATTCTCTTTTTATCCTGTTTTAACAAATAGCCGCACAATTCAAAATTACCTAAATGAGAACTGGCTATAATAAACCCTTTTTTTTCTTCCAACAGTTTATAAAACAACTCATTACCTGTTGTTTTTAGGGTAAAATAATTTTTTCTTCCGGCATAAACTGCAAACTTATCCAGCATACATTGCCCAAAAACAAAGTGATTTCGGTAGGTTTTAAAAAAGGCTTTCCATGGGGAGTATCCGTGGTGGTGTCTAAAATATTGATAAATAGGTTTATAACCTGTTCCAAACAGCATATAGAAAGGAATTACCCAAATTAATATGAAATAACCAACCGTTACATTAAACAAGTGGAACAAAAACAACAACGCTTTTTGTCCCAACTTTTTACCTCCGGTAACGCCTGTCCAGACTTTTTTTTTTACTTCAGCCATTTAAGAAGCGTTCTGTTTAGACTCAATATAATCGTAAAACTGGGTCAACGTTGCCACATTTGCCATCTCTTCCGGTTTTATTTTAAAGCCGAAGCAACGCTCAACGATGACAACAATATCAACAAAATCAAGACTATCTATCCCCAGGTCATCTTTCAGCAATGCCCCGTCCACAATTTTATTTTCTTCTATTTCCAATTCCTCCACTAAAAAATTATCCACAATTTTTTTAATTTCTTCTTTTGTCATATCTATATTTTTTATATTTTTTTCACAATAAGCACGCTGTTCGTTCCTCCAAATCCGAAAGAATTAGAGAGAAAAACATCAATCTTTTTATCTTCACGTTTTGCGGCAATATTTAATTTGGCGGAGTATTCGTCGGGAGTTTCAAAGTTAATATTTGGGGACACAAACGAATTTTGCATCATCAGCATTGAGTATAGAATTTCGCTGGCACCTGCCATCCAACATTCGTGTCCTGTCATTGATTTGGTGGAACTTATGGGTGTTTTGCAGTTTCCAAACAGTTTATCGAGTGCAATGGCTTCGTAGGCATCGCCCTGCGGGGTAGAAGTAGCGTGGGCGTTGATGTAGTGAATATCTTTGGCGGAAATATTGGCGTCTTTCATAGCGCGTTCTATGGCGATAATACTTCCTGCATCGCTGGGCTGTGAGATATTGGCACCGTTGGAAGAGACACCATAACCAATGATTTCTGCCAGAATGGGTGCGCCGCGTTTTTTGGCGTGTTCATATTCTTCAAGAATCAGACTTGCTGCGCCCCCGCTGGGCACCAACCCATCTCGGTGGGCATCAAAAGGGCGGGAGGATTTTTCAGGTTCATCAATTCGCATAGAGAAAGCACTCAGCGCATCGAAACTTGCCATTGAATAGAGGTTTGTTTCCTGCGCACCGCCACACAACACCAACTCTTGCATCCCATTCTGGATAAAGAGATACCCCAACCCGATGGCGTGCGAGCCGCTGGCACAGGCAGCACTGATGGTCATATTTACTCCCTTTAGTTTAAAAATCGTAGAGAGATTCATCGTAACCGTTGAGTTCATAGATTGAAATATGGCACCGGAGCCCAATAAAGAGGTGTCTTTTTTTATGCGCATCACTTCGTGGGCTTCAATAACAGGTTTTGCCGAGGAGTCGTTTCCGTAGAAGATTCCCATTTCATTTTTTTCAAGGTATTCTAAGTCAATTCCAGCGTTTTTAAGTGCTTCTACGGTAGCCATATAGGCAAATTCCCCTTCTTCCGCCATACCAACGCGCAACCGCCTGTCTAAAATTCCTTTCAGTTCGGGGCGAGGCACAATGCCGGTAAGGGGCGAGCGGTATCCGTATTCTGTGCGCATAGGGTCGATGCCGATTCCTGACTTTCCATTATACAACGATTGTGTAACCTCTTCAATATTAGTCCCGATACACGACCAAATGCCCAAACCTGTAATTACAACGCGTTTTTTCATACTAAAAATAACACTGCCATTCTACTGCAACATAGAAAAACAGTGTGCAAATTAACACAAAATTCTCTGAATTGTATCCGGCGGGATAAAAATAGATTTAGAAATTAAAGCCAATTCGTAAGGTATAGGTATTTAAATAAACTGCTGCAGTGCCCATATACCCATATTTCCACTCCGATTCCGAAATGTATCCGTACTGTAAAACTTTAAAACGACTAAGTAGATTGTAAGAAAAGGCAATAAAAAAAGTTTGCGTCATATTTAATCCTGCTTCTGCTTCAAATGCAAATCCGTGTCCAAATTGAGGTTCACTTAATTGCAAGCCATACCCCAATCTTGCAACTCCAAAACCCGACATCGTTTTGAAAAAAGTGGGTGTATTTCCTCTGATTCCTGTCATAAGTTGAACATTCATCAGATTTCTGTCACGCATAATAGTAACAGGGCAATTTAGATTAAATTTGAAAAAATCGGCTCCAATATATGGGTTAAAATGGTGCATATACCGAATCCCCACGGCAAAAACTGGATAATTATACGCAACATCGAAATAATCAATACTAAAAGCGTCATCTCTAATTATTTGTTCTTTGAAACATAATGACCCTATACCAATATCAAATCCAAAAGCATTTTTTTTGGGAGTACCTTGCTTTTGAGTACTTGTTGTTTTTTCCTTAGGTTGTTGTGCAAATAATTGGTAATGAAACAATGAAATGATTGTTATTACAATCAAGAGAAAGAATGTTTTTTTCATATTTTTTTTTGTTTGCGAAAATAAACAAAAAAAGTTGAAAAAATTTGCTGTTCTTAATTTTGGTTATTTCTATTTTGTTTTGGCGCTCGTTTTGCTTTTTTTAGTGCTTCAGAGAGTATCCATTCTATTTGTCCGTTAGCACTACGGAACTCGTCGGCGGCCCATTTTTCAATAGCCGCCAACGTTTCCGTGTCAATTCTAATAATAAATGGTCTTTTTTCGGTTGCCATATTAATTATAAAGTGTTCCTGCATTTACTACCGGAGTGGCTTCTTTGTCGGAAGTTAAAACCACCATCAAATTACTTGCCATAGCGGCTTTCTTTTCATCATCTAACTCAATCACATTCTTTTCCGACAGTTGTTTCAGGGCTAATTCTACCATACTCACAGCACCCTCCACAATTTTGTAACGTGCTGCTACAATGGCGGTTGCCTGTTGTCTTTTCAACATCGCGCCGGCAATTTCAGGAGCATAAGCCAAATGGCTGATGCGCGCTTCTATTACTTTAATACCGGCAATTGCCAAACGCTCTGTTAAGGCGTCTTCCAGCACCTTGTTCACTTCTTCTCCACCACCCCGAAGCGTGATATGCGCGTGCTCATCTTCCAGATTATCATAAGGATAGGAGCCTGCCAAATTACGAACAGCCGCTTCACTTTGCACATTGACAAACATAACGTAGTTGTCCACATCGAAAGATGCTTTAAAAGTATCTTCCACCTTCCAAACCAAAACGATGCCAATCAGAATAGGATTTCCCATTTTGTCGTTCACTTTAAGTGTGTCGCCGTTGATGTTGCGCGCCCGAACAGAAATTTTGGTACGAAGCGTAAAGGGATTGAACCAGTAAAACCCGTTGTTGATACAGGTTCCCTGATATTTCCCGAAGAAAGTAATTACTAACGCTTCGTTGGGTTTGATAATAGAGAAACCTATCATCATAAGAAACGCTACAATTGAAATGAAAATCATAAGCCATTGAGCACCTGAAGATTCTGGTGTATTAGCCTCGATAATCGCCGGTACTACAACGCCGGCAACAGCAATAAGCAACAGAATGAACAGCATTCCGAATCCGCTTTTGCCTGAAATAAATTTTTCTTTTTTTTCCATAATTACGTAATTTAAAATTGGTTTTGATTATTATTTGGGTTAATTTTTTATTTCATTTTGATATCATTTTGATAGCGCGAAAATATAAAAAATTTAATATGGAAAGAAAAAATGATTATTTTCCTGTATTTTTGCAATTCTTTTTAAGAAGAGACAAAATTTTTAACTATGATTTTTAAACTAATCTATCCGAAGTGGAGTAAATTGCCCGGTCAAACCACTTTTAATTTACCTCCACACGGACCCGTTGTTTTTGCGGCAACCATTCCCAAAGACGTAACTGTAAAATTCACAGATGAGAATGTGGAAGCGATAAACTTTGATGACCCTTGCGATTTTGTGGGTATCTCTATGATGCTCAGCACGCAGGTAAAACGGGGCTGGGAAATTGCAGATACCTATCGAAAGCTCGGGAAAAAAGTGATTTTCGGGGGAATCTCTACGATGCTCCACGCCGAAGAAACAATGCAACACGCAGACGCAGTGTTTCTTGGGGAAACAGAGGGAAGAATGGAAGAGGTTTTTAACGATTTCAGAAACAATACCCTCAAAAAAGTATATAACTTTATGGGAAAACACCCCACCATTGAGTTAGTTGGACCTGCCCGCAGAGATTTGTACAACAAAGACCTTTACAACCACAAAGGCGTGCAAATGGTTGACCTGTTTCACGCTTCCCGCGGGTGCCGGTTTAGCTGCTATCCCTGCGCCGTTTCCTATCTGGGAGGTCGTGTGTTTCGCCCGCGCCCAATGGATAAAGTGGTTGAAGAACTGTCTGCCATCGAAAATAATCGCCTGTTTATTGTGGATAATTCGTTGGCACAAAACGACGAATGGGAAATTCAACTCTTTAAAGAGATGATTCCCTTAAAGAAAAAATGGATTAGCCATACCATTGAAGATAATCCGAAAATTCTTGACCTCGCCGCACAAGCCGGAGCGTGGTATGTGTATCAGGCGGTGTATGATACCTCCGATTACATTAAAGAGAGAATAAAACGCTACCACGATTACGGCATCGGCGTGGAGGGAACTATTTTGCTGGGACTTGACAACCAAAGCGAAGATGATATTAAACGTCTCATCGATTTTCTGTTGGAAATTGATTTGGATTTAGCCGAATTTACCGTAATGACCCCCTTTCCGCATACCAAAGCCTACGACGATATGTTGCGGGAAAACAGAATATTTGACACAGACTGGAACCACTACAACGCCGGACAGGTGGTTTTTCATCCCAAACAGATGACCGCAGACAAATTGCAGGAACTTTACGACTACGCCTGGAAAACTTTCTATGCCGACGAAACCCAGGAATCGAAAATGATGCGTTTGTTTACCAAAGTGGTACTTCGCGAAATGGAAGATGGCACCTACCGCTCCAGAAACAGAAATTTGGTTAATAAATCGTTTGGGAAAGAGGTTAACAGATTTAAGATTTAAGATTTAAAATTTAATACTTTAAACCCTTATTTTCAAAAGGTTCCCTTAGTAGCATAAAAATTTAATACATTAAACCCTGATTTAATAAAGCCCCTGAGTAGCATGAGAGTCCCGGAAAAATATTATGATGAAATTTTTGATTTTGAAGGTCAGTGGGGGCAACCCTCTGCCTGCGGATTGAAAATTGTTGACAAAAAAGAGAAACAAATTGTGATTGTTACTGAACTTTATCAGGATAACCCGGGTACATCGGTAACTTCTGCCGGTTACAATTTAGCCAAACAGATATGTGAGAAAAAAGGGTTGGATTTTTCAAACATCATCTATTTAGAATGTACCCCCGACACAAACTCCGTGCTGTCGTTCTACGATGAACAGTATTTTGAGGTAACCTTTAACGAACACCAACATCCACAATATAGAAAAGTGCCGAAAGAAGAATTAGAAAATTTAGTACTTTAAACCTTAAACTGTTGAACTATTAAATTTTAATCTTAAATTTTAAATCTGTTAACCTCTTTCCCAAGCAATTTATGAAACAGACTCCTTATATTGAATACCAATCTCTTTCTGAAATAAAAAAATTTCAGGAGACTAAACTGGCTGAAACACTACAGTATCTAAACCATCATTCTCCGTTTTATAAACAATTGTTTACCAAGCATAAAATAGCGGTTAACAAAATAAAAACCATAGAAGATTTACAATACATTCCGTTTACTACCAAGCAAGACCTGCAACTTTACAATGAGGATTTTCTTTGTGTTTCACGAGACAAAATTGTGGATTATATTACTACTTCCGGCACGCTGAGCGACCCGGTTACGTTTGCAATGACAGAAGCCGATTTGGAGCGATTGGCTTACAATGAAAAAATATCTTTTGAGTGTGCGGGAGCGAAAAAAGGGGATATTTTTCAACTGATGACCACGTTGGATAAACGTTTTATGGCGGGTTTAGCCTATTTCTTGGGAATCAGAAAATTAGGCGCAAGCGTGGTTCGGGTTGGAAACGGTATTGCCGAACTGCAGTGGGATACCATTAAGCGACTGCAACCCAACATTGCCGTTCTTGTCCCATCATTCATTCTTAAACTTATCAAATATGCCGAAGAAAACGGTATTGACTATAACAACTCAAGTATAAAAAAACTGATTTGTATTGGCGAAAACCTTAGAGAACAAGATTTTAAGTTGAATCTTCTCGGTCAAAGCATTAAAGAGAAGTGGAATGTGGAACTTTACTCTACCTACGCCTCCACCGAAATGGCAACCTCTTTTACCGAATGTGAATATGGTTGTGGCGGACACCACCACCCCGAACTGATTATCTGTGAATTGATTGACGATAATGGAAACCCTGTTCCCGAAGGCGAAGTTGGCGAGTTGACCGTTACCCCTTTGGGCGTTGAGGGGATGCCTTTACTGAGGTTTAGAACAGGGGATTTGGCACGGTTTCACTACGAACCCTGTAAATGCGGAAGAACAACGATGCGGATTAGTCCCATTCTGGGAAGGCTCAATCAAATGATAAAGTACAAAGGTACAACGCTTTATCCTCCTGCTATTTTTGATGTGTTGGACAATATTCCCTATATTGAAAACTACATCATAGAGGTTTCCGACAATGATTGCGGAACAGATGATATTTTAGTGAAAATTGGATTGCGGGAAGGCTCTGACAGTGATGTAATTAAAGATTTGAAAGACCGTTTTCGGGCGCGGATTCGCGTTGCTCCTGAGTTTGAGATATACCCTGCTGCCCTCATCAAAGAGATTAGTATGCCGGAAATTAGCCGAAAACCGATAAAAATTATTGATAAACGAAGATAAAAACACTTTATGTTTTGAGGAAATTGTTATTTCCTTATTACCGCCCGTATCGGATTCAAAAACTTATCCAACAACCGCAAATCTTCGGTAATAATTTCTGCGCTACCGGTCATTTCTTGGCTGAATATTAATTCTTTTCCATAATTAGTAACCAGCGAAGCAGGAAATTCTACCTCCAACATATATGCCTTTTTGTTTTCCTCTACTGTTACAGGAACTAATGAGATATTTTTGATGATTACCCGCACCATTCCAAACTCCATGTGTGGATAATTATCGAATTTGACGTTTACTGCTTGCCCCTCATTCACTTTACCTGCACCTTGCGGGGGTAGCAAGATTTTTCCGATAATTTTGGTTTGCTCATTGGGAACTATGGTAACTAATGTTTCGCCGGCATTAACATTTTGGTTTTTTTGCCAGTATTTAGTGAAAGTTACAATGCCATCAATGGGGCTGACAAACAGGTATTTTTGTTCCCACGTTTTGAGTTGGGTTTGCAGTTGCTCGAATGCGCCGGTAAGGGCAATCTCTAATTGATTAAGTTGCTCGCTGCGTTGTTGTTCAAGGTCAAAAATAGTTTGTTCGCTTTGTAAAATGCTCATATTTTGATTATCAATGCTCAGTTTCGCATTTTCATAACTTTGTAAATGTGATAAATATGTGTTTTTTGCGTGTTGATATTCTGCATTCGACAACACTTTCTTCTCACATAAATTTGAATCAATGGTAAATATCTGATAAGCTGCCCCCAACTGTTTTCTGGAAAGTTCTAATTGATTTTTTGATTTCTGTAATATGAGGTTTTGAGTGTAAATTTGTTTTTTTATGACTTTAATCTTTTTATTATGATAATCGGTTTGGATGAAATACCTGTAATCTTCTTGTGCCTTGGTAAATTGTTGGTAGGCAGGTTGCAGTTCTCCAAGATGGCTCTGTGAGTCTCTGTGTTCTCTGTGGCTCTGTGTTGAATCTTTAGCACAGAGACGCAGAGGACACGGAGATTCACAGAGATTTTTTAATACCATAATATCTTCAAAATTAGCGGGGTTTTCTATTACCGCGAGTAAATCTCCTTTTTGCACGAATTGCTTTTCAGAAACAAAAACGGAGTCTATTCTGCCGGTGGTTTTTGCCATTACTCCGGCAGGAAGGTTTTCGGTAGTCACTGTAATGGTGGCTTGAATCACATTAGGGTATTTGAAGAAGTAACTGCCCACTATTAACCCTGCCACCACGATGAAGATGATAGATATTCCCCAACGGATAATCCATCGCGGTGGACGACCGAGAATTTCCTGCACGACAGGGCTTTTTAGTTCGATTTTTTCGTTCATGTTTTTTCTTTCGTGGGACGCTGCCCCACGTTACTGATTACGCGCTTTCAGCGCTCCTTTCTCCCTTCTCCTTTCTCCTTTTCTGCTCTTCTCCTTTTCTCCTTTTCTGCTTTTCTTCTTTTCTGCTTTTCTCCTTTTCTGCTTTTCTCCTTTTCTGCTTTTCTCCTTTTCTCCTTAATTCCCCAACTCCAACTGATTCTTTACCAATTCATAATACACTCCCCGCAACGCCGTCAATTCCTTGTGCGTACCTTGTTCTACAATCCGTCCTTTTTCCAACACCACTATATTATCTGCATTTTTAACTGTACTTAATCTGTGCGCCACTATTACCACCGTTTTGCCCTGAAAAAATTCGTTCAGGTTTTCCATTATCACTTTTTCGTTGTTGGCATCCAACGCATTGGTCGCTTCATCGAAAAAGATATATTCCGGGTTTTTGTAAACGGCGCGGGCAATTAATACTCGTTGCCGTTGCCCTTGACTGATGCCTTGACCTTCTTGTCCGATTTTTGTATTATACCCTAACGGCAACCCCTCTACCATCTCTTGAATATTGGCAACTTTGGCAGCGTGAAGTAAACGAGTAGTGTCTATTATTTCATCACTGACAGCAATGTTGCGGGCAATAGTATCAGAAAAGATGAAACCATCTTGCATTACCGCGCCACAATGACTGCGCCAAACCTGTGTATTGATATTTTGCAGGTTATATTCGCCAATTTTGATTTCTCCCTTTACAGGGGGATAAAAACCCAACATTAGTTTTACCAGTGTTGTTTTTCCACTTCCCGACATACCGGCAATGGCAGTAATTTTACCTTGGGGAATTTCTAAATTAACGCAGTCTAAAACGGTGTCGCTGTGTGGACCATCATATTGATAGGTAAGGTTTTGGATGGAAATACAGGGAAGACCGTAAGAGCGTAAGAGCGTATGACCGTAAGAATTTTCTCCTTTCTCCTTTTTCCCTTCTCCTTTCTCCTTTCTGCTACTTACCAGCATCGTTATCTTCTCAGCCTTCGGGTCTTCTTCATCCTCCCGATTATGTATTTCGCCCAAACGCTCTAAACTAATTTTGGCATCTTGCGCCGACTGTACAAAACCTATTAATTGGCTAATCGGTGCATTTAGTTGACCAATAATATATTGTACTGCCATCATCATCCCTAAAGTCATATTACCGTTTATTACTGCTTGTGCAGCAAAAAACGATATGATGATATTCTTTGTTTGGTCAATAAAAAATGCACCTGCTTGTTGATACTGCGACAACGTCAATCCTTTTATGCTCACATTAAAGAGTTTTACCTGAATATTTTCCCACTCCCAACGCTTCTGTTTTTCACAGTTATTCAGTTTTATTTCTTGCATTCCGGTAATGAGTTGATACAAGTTACTCTGCTCTGCTGAGGCTTGCGCAAAACGTTTATAATCCAATTCTTTTCTTTTTTTCAAAAATATCACTATCCAGAGGACATAGAGGACAGAGGCGACTAAAAATATACCCAATATTTTTAAGTTGTAAAGCCCTAAGACAATGGAAAATATAATAAGATTGAAGAATGAGAACAATGTATTTATACTGCTTGAAGTAAGAAAATTCTGTATTCTTGAGTTATCGTTTATCCGCTGCATTATATCCCCAATCATCTTAATATCGAAAAATCGGATGGGCAGTTTCATCAATTTGATTAGAAAATCTGAAATCATTGATATATTAATCCTTGCCGTGATATGTAGCAATATCCAACTTCGGATAAATTCTACTACTGTTTGACTGGTAAAAAGTATTAATTGTGCAATAAGAATCAGCGTAACAAAACTTAAATTTTGATTGCTGATACCATAATCTACAATACTTTGTGTTAAAAATGGAAAAATAAGTTGCAGCAGCGAGCCCAACAGTAATCCTAAAAAGAGTTGTACGATATATTTATGATAGGGTTTGAGGTAGCGGAAAATATAAGAGAATTTTGTGCGGTCGCTCTTTTCATCTTCCTGTTCATAAAACGCCGGCGTAGGCTCTAAAAGCAAAGCGATGCCCTCTTCTTCGCCTTCTTTTTTAGTACTGAGCCAATTGTTGCAAAACTCTTGAACTGTGAATTGTATCAATCCATGAGCCGGATCTGCAACATAAACAATACCATCAAGACGACTATTGTCTGACTTCTTCTTTTTTAGTTTTATTTTATAAACAACAACAAAATGTTCTTGCCGCCAATGCGCAATAAAAGGCAAGGGTGCCTCTTTAAATAACTGTTCAAAACCCTTATGGACACCTATCGTTTTAAAACCCAGTTTTTCTGCTGCATCACTAATGCCTAACATGCTCACACCTGCACGAGTGGCTGAGCACATTTCTCGCAATTTTTGAATGGTGTATGTTTTACCGTAATGTTTGCAAATCATTGCTAAACACGCAGCACCGCAATCCATAGCATCTGGTTGCTGGAGATGGCAAAACTTATTATTCATTGGTTAGCTATTTTTATTATTTCTCAGCTTTTATTATTTCGAGTGCTTTAATAAAAACTTCATCACGTTCATACATTGTTTTTGCATCGATAATATTAGAGCGTTTAGGATTATACCAGTATTTATAGTACTCAATGCTTGGGATTACAGGATAGGTCACTTGGTTGTGGTAAAAATCTTCTGTTTTCCTAACGCTTGATGCATCTAAAAACAAGTGTAATGTAAAAATAAATTTTGAATGAGGCAAGAGGAATACACTGGCAGCAACGCCTTGTCCGCCTATTTTTCCTGTAGGCATACCAACTGTTTTTATTCTTTCAGTTTTTGTATTTAAAGATGCAAAACCTAAAGCAGAGGAATAACACTCTTCATCTACAAGTAAATAAATTGTACCTTCATAACCTAAATTATTAAGAGATGGTTTTATGGTATCAATTTCCTCTTCAAAAACACAAAATTGATATGATGGTGCAAAATCAAAGGTTATTTTTTTATTGGTATCAGGAGGATAGCGAAGAAAAACATCGTTATCATCGCAAGTGATTAAACAGAAATAATATTCAATCGGTGTACCTATGATTAAACCCAACAATAATTCTTTCCATGCCAAATCATTTCCACCTTCATTTCCTCTTATGTCAATAATGATTGATTTTATTGGTTTTGACCTATAGCTTAAAACATTTTTTTCAAAATTAAGTTTCCACTCCGGTATAGTAAATTCAGGAAAATATTCTTTCATTTTCATTAATTCCGGAATATTAATGGTTTGCATCGTTGGTATTCTAAAATACAAAATGGAATCTTTTTCAAACCAATGAATTAGGTATTCATCAGATGACGAATTCCATTCTACCTCTTCTTGAATAAAATCAGTAAATTGAAATTCTAAATAAATTCCATTATTATGAAAGCCAATACTATTTTTTTTACCATAAACAGCCAATGTACTATTATAGTAGCAGTTATTGTCAAAATCCCATCTACTTCCAATAGTCTTAATAGAGCTTAAGTAGTTGTTTATCGGTTGATTATTGTATGAAATTATTTCTGTTCCTGAAGGCAAGATAACTGAATCGTTTTTGCGATATAAAACAGTTCTATTCTGCAAAAAATATTTACCCCTATCATAAATAAAATATATCTCCTGAGGATAAACATTAAAAATATCATCTCGATAATGAAAATTAATGCCAAATTCCTTATCTGTAATCTTATTTACACTTACTTCATTCGCGTATATATCGCTGCGAAACCAATAAACGAGACGACCGAAACCACAATGTTCATCCAATGTTAAAAACAAAGTTTTTCTTAGAAGTTCAACAAAATTTTTTGCATTCTTGCACCTTTCTATGAGTCCTCTCTGTTCATTCATATCAGCAATCATATCATAACCGGTAACCTCTTTTCTAATTAGATACTGAGGATTGCAACGTTTCACAATTGAGATAAGAGTGTCGAAATCAGCATACATTTGCGCCTTGTTAAGTTTTGGAACTGAATATTGTTTCTTTAAATTCTTAATAATTAAATCAAAGTCATTTTGTCCTATTAAGCTAATATTGCAATTAATAAAAATAAAAACGAGAATAGTTATTTTAAGTCTTTTCATTTTTAGATGTTCTTTTCTGTTTTACTTCATAATGTAAATCTAATATTTCTTCAATAGCGGTTTTGTGCATCATGCATACATCAAAACATGCATTGCAATGTTTGTTTCTGATTCTCTTTTCAGGACATCCGCCCGTACAAATTGGGAAAAAAAAGCAATCAAGGCATTTTGGGTCGTTTAAAAAATCAGCATCTATTAGATAACGAAATAAAGATTCTTCATTTGTAATAATAGGCAATCCTTTTTCATTTATATATCCTGTAATATAATCATTATGTCCGATATTTTCCCAACAAGAATAAAGTTCACCTTTGGGACCAATAACAAAACTATTACTTGATTTTACTGCACAATCAAAAACTTGATTATCGGGATAGAGTGAATATTCTGTAAAACCTAATTTGATAATATCCACAAAAAAATCTTTAGCAGTAGATTTATCAAACAGACAACTAAGGTTAGAGCCATTTGATTTAATATCGTCAATAAAACCGGGGGAAATAAACAAATTTTTATAAGGGTATCTATTTCTAAGATATTTATAAACTTCAACAAACTTTCTTAAATAGTCTTTTGTTCTATCTAAATTTACTCTTACATTGATGGCAACTGTTTCTCTTTTATCATAAATGCGAAAGAAAGTGTCCATATTACTAATAATTTTTGAAAAAGAATCAACATCATTTTTATGAATTCTCGTTGCATTGTGTTCTTCATTCAAACCATCTATTGTTATTTGCACACATCTGATATTTAATTCTTTAAATTGTTCTATTTTTTCTTTTGTCATTAAATACCCGTTTGTAACAATACTCGCATCAATAGTAATATCCATTTTTTGTAATCTCTCGGTAAGTTCTTTAATGATATTGAAATTCAGCAAAGGCTCACCGCCCATCCAAGCTAAATGGAGGTATGTTGATTTAATGTTACTTGACAAATTATCAACGAGTTTGATTATTTTTTCAGACACTTCTTGATCCATAAATGTTCCATCACCTTCTTTTGTAAAACAATACGGACATCTGAAAATGCAGGATAGCGTAGGTAATACTGTCAGATTAATTGTGAATGGGGAATAGCGGTTTACAAATAATCTGTGCTTTATTTTCAAAATTTCTGTTTCATCGGATTCTACAATAATTTTGGCTTTTTTTAACTCTTCAAATAGTGATTGCTGCTCTTCAAAAGTAATAATTGAGCCTGAATCTCTGATTTCAATTAGTGTTTGTTCTAATTCTGGATTTGATACGTTAACAAATGTATTTGATAAAGAATTGTATAATAAACTTTTATTGTGTTTTGAGGAATAATATAGATAATTAAATTTTGACCATTTCATTTTTCTAATATAGGTTTTGAATAGTAATTATGTTTTAAATTGAAATCCTTTTTCATACCGCAAAAATAGGGATTTTTTTGATTGTCGATTTGCTTAATCAAATACCAAATCTTCCGCAAAATCTTTTGAAAGTTTCACGGAAAATCCTGTATTTTTTCACAAGGATAGATGCTATTGCTAATAATATTACCTACTTATATCACTTATTATGCAATCATCTTCAATAAATTCTGCTACCCATTTATACTGTTCCTTACAGTGAAGTCTATTATTAGGATCGTTTATGTCAGCGCATTTCAGATATTCTTTGCACACATGTTTACCCTCTTTATGACAGTTTGTATAGGTTCCACAACTCCAAGCTCCCCCATAGATTCCTCCCATTTCATTATCTGACATTCTTCCTTTTTCAATAAAATCTAATCTAAATTCTTGATTTTCCATTGTATTACTAATTTATTACTAATTATTTCTATTTATGCGAGTATCATTCACATTATTTCAAAGAGACCATAAAAGAGATCAGACTTGAAAACATGTTAGTTTTTGATAATATCTATTTAGTTATTATCTGAACTCTTCATCACCGCAAAAAGTTATTTCAAACTCTTCCTCACCAATTATCCAACTGTACGTACCACACCAATTTCTTTTATTTGGGTCCAATGGATCTTCGCATACAAAATACCCTCCGGAGCAAGTTGATTTACCTTTATCTTTATTACATCTTGTGTAAGAACCACACATAACAGCCCCTCCATAAATTTCATTCATTTCAAAATCTGACATTCTTCCAGATTCAATAAAGTCTAATTTTAAATTTTGATTTACCATGATATTATATATATTATTAAAACACTTCCACTTAATCGCAGGTATTTCTTGTTAATTGAACAAGAAAATTTGCTATATTACAAATCTTATCGATAATCGAAGTAACAAATATCTTCAGCATTTTCATCATAAGCTATTGCCCATGAATATGATCCACACTGAAAAAACTTACTAATATCATCCATATCAGTACAAAGCCTATAGAGTTCACAATAACTTTTTCCTTTCTTTTTGGAAACAGTATAAATTTTACAACTAATACCAATACCACCATAAATTTCATTCATTTCGTTATACGATAGCCTACCGTTTTCAATGAATTCCAATCTTAATTCTTGTTTTTTCATTTTGATGTGAACCTTTAGTTAAACAATCTTTGTTAATTAATTTCGCCACGAATATAAAACCTAAATCATTTACTTTTGCAGTGTTTGTCCGTAATAATTTCGATAATAATTCGTATTTTTTTCGATAATTCGTAATGTTCTCATTAATAAAATAATATATTACAAGCTTTTATAATAAAGATATGTTATTGTTGTTTGTATCGGTTTTTTTACGGTTTTATATCGGTTTTTTACGATTTACTCTCTATTTTTTGTCATCATTTCTTTGAAAAACCATCAAAAAAGATTTATCATTTGGGCTAAAAATACGAATTTGCTGCGGATTGATTGAAATAATACAATCATCAAACTTATCAGTAGAGAAAACAATCATCATTTGAGAAAGATAAACTTCAGCAATGAAATGATAATTAAATATATCCGAAATAATAATCAGACTTTTTATCTTTATACTTTTACTTCTGTATAAATCGCTTATAGTACTTTGAGATTTTTGTAATTTATTCGCAATATCTTTTTCACTCCACCCTTTCTGTTCGGCAATTTTTCTTATTTCTCTACCAATGGTAATATCTTTCAGAAAATCATAATTTTGTGCACTTTCACAAGTATAAATCCGCAGTGTTCTCATATCAATTTTTAGCATACTTGTCTCTTCGTTATTGATGTATGTATTATGGGGAAGATGAGAGAGATGTTTTTTAGATATATCCTCAAGAATATTATATTCCAATAAGTATGAAATCCGGACTATATCTTCGATATCCATATCGTTCAGCTTAAATATTTTGTCAGCATTTTTATGATAGCGACGAATAACACCAGCCAATTTCTAAGAAGAGATACCTTTTTGAATGGCAATCTCTTTGATAATTTTTCCTATATGTAAATCTTGTAAGAAGTTGAGGTTATTCATATTCCTTTCATCATTGCAATAAAAAAACGCGGGACATTACTTCAATTCGCCCTTGAGGTCTACCACAACCTAACCGTCAAATTAATGTGTAACGCCCACGCATTGCAATGTTCGCACTTTTGTTTTACTTTGACGGTTTGGAACGTGGTAGTTCAAGGGAAAAAGTAAAAGCAAAAATGCTTTTCGCTACATGAGCACTCTCACTTTACCCTGACGGTTATAGAATATGGTAGATCAAGGACAGGAATAAAAGCAAAAATGCCTTTTTTATTCTGTTATGCTATTTAATTAATTGTGTCATAAATATCTAATTGGTTTAATAATCTGGGCGCGAAAATAGAGAAAATTTTAGCATACGCTCTATACCCTATTTTTCGTGGTATTCATAAAAAAAAGAATTATTTGTATAATTTCGCCAAAAAAATCTATGAACCACCGAAATCAGATAATGTTTTCTGTCAGGATGAACAAAATGCTACTAAGGGTGCTTTTATTAAATCCACCCCGCCCTTCGGGCACCCCTCCTTACCACCCCGTCCGCTTCGCGTCCACCCCTCCAAAAATTTGGAGGGGAATTTCCCCCGCCTTTCTCCTCTTCTGCCTTTCTCCTTTTCTCCTTTTCTCCTTTTCCTCTTGCGTTCAAAAACCTGAAATCCCTGTGCCAAAACCCAAAGGATATTTTAGACTAACCATCCCTGTTGCCGCTTACCAAAAATGGGACAGCGTTTTTCCCTTTACTTTCAAGTATTCAGAAAGTGCGAATCTGAGTTTCAAAAAAATAGAGAATGAGATTTATTGGATTGATATTCAGTACCCTTCTCTTTCTGCGGTGTTTAAAATGAGTTTTGTTCCGGTAAAGAATAATCTGCACAGTTTGATGTGGAACGAGGAGGAGCAAGTGATGTTTCACGTGGAAAGAAGAATGACAGACGATATTCAATACTCCTCCGTTTCCGACCTTGACGCAAAGGTGTACGGCAGGCTGTACGAATTAGAGGGCAAAAATGTGGCTACCCCGTTCAAGTTTTGGCTTACCGACAGCACACACTATTTTGTGAAGGGTGTTCTCTATTTCGATTTTGCCCCCAACAACGATTCATTAGCCCCGGTAATAGATTTTCTGAAAAAAGATGCGCTGTATATGATTGAAAGTTGGCAGTGGAAATAGTGGGTTAAAAAAAATAAAAAAAAACTTACTTTTGCCGCTTATTAATCGGTAATTTTTATGAAAATATTAAACGGAACCGCATTGGCGAAGAAAATTAAGTCGGTGTTAGCCATTGAGATTGAATATTTGGTAAACAAACACAAACGTGCGCCCAAACTGAGCATTATTTTGGTGGGCGAAGACCCCGCCAGTACTTCATACGTGAAAAGTAAAAAAAAATCGTGCAACGAAATAGGGATTTTGTGCGATTTGAACATCCTCCCTTTTTCTACTTCACAGCAGGAACTTCTTGCCTTAATTCAATCTTTGAACAAAGACCCCGAAGTGGATGGTATTTTGGTGCAACTTCCGCTCCCCAAACATATTGACCAACAAGTGGTGTTGCAAACTATTAATTATAAAAAAGATGTGGATGGACTACACCCGATGAATGTGGGGTTAATGAATGTGAGTGATGAGGCGATTATTCCCTGCACCCCCAAAGGAATATTGTCGTTGCTCAGGGCGGAAGATATTTCTATTACCGGCAAACACTGTGTAATCATCGGAAGGAGCAATTTAGTGGGCAAACCGATGGCACAACTGATGCTTCGCGAAAATGCCTCCGTTACCGTTTGCCATTCCAAAACCAGAGATTTGCCCTATCTTACCCGCCAAGGAGAGATATTGATTATCGCCATCGGGCAGCCCAATTTAGTAAATGCCGATATGTTGAAAGAGGGTGCTGTGGTAATTGATGTGGGGATTAACAGCGTAGATGGAAAATTAGTGGGCGATATTTACAACAGCATTGATGTAACCAACATAGAGAAGAAAGCCGCCGCCATTTCGCCCGTTCCGGGGGGTGTAGGACCGATGACTATCGCTTCGCTGCTGGAAAACGTAGTGGAAATCTATAAAAGGCGGTGCGTGGGGTAGAAAAATATTTTTCCCTTACCCCTTGACAAAGGCCTTTTTGTATTGTATATTCGCAGTCTAATTTTTATTACTATGGATATACTTAAATTCAACTCTGTTGAAGAGAAAATCATCACAATTAGAGGCATTTCCGTTATTTTAGATAGCGATGTTGCTGAACTCTATGGCGTAGAAACACGCGAAATTAATCAAGCAATAAAGAATAATCCGGAAAAATTTCCAAGTGGATATATCTTTTTGCTAAATAAAGAGGAGAAACAAGAGGTTATCAAAAATTTTGATAACCCTAAAATAAAGTTCTCTCCAACTTTACCAACAGCTTTCAGTGAAAAAGGGTTGTATATGCTGGCAACCATTTTGAAAAGTCCAATGGCCACACAGGCAACCATTTACATTGTGGAGGCATTTGCCAAACTTCACGAATTGTCGCAAACGCTTATTAACATTACCCAAACCACCGAAGAAGCAAAACACAAAAAATTACTTACAAAATCAGGAAATCTTTTAAATGAATTGTTATTTGATAATCTACAAAAAGTATCTGCGGATTGTTCTGTGGAGTTTAACTTGTGGTTGATGAAAATTAAACATCATGTTATCTCCGGTATATATTTCAATCAGAGTTTCTATTCTGTTTATCGTTTCAATCAGCGTGGAATGGGTATTATTATTTTTCCCCATCAAAAAATCTCTGTCTAACAAAAGGATGTTGTTACAGTCTGAATCCCCATCGTATAGCCTTATTCCACGAAAACACAAGTATTCTCTAAAATATTCTCGAAACTTTTCTTCTTCATCTTGAGCAATTTCACTGATGTTAAAATCGCCGGTTGTATTGTAACTCTCTATCATTTTATCCACCAGCATCTTCTCCCTCTCAATTTGTTTTTCAATTTTCGTTTCTATCTCTTGATCATCTTTGTCTTCTATTCTTGAAAATTTCCAAGATTGTTTAACAAGCGTCTCAGTCCAGTGCATTTCCGAATTACTTGATAATTCGTCCCAATCAATTTCATCTTCATAAAATTGAACCAATTCGGGGGTTAGTTTCATTTCGCCGGATACAATTTTCCAGGCTTCTTTGTTTCTTAACGTTTCAAACGTTTCTTTCAAGTTTTCTTTGTTCATTTTGTAATGTTTTTGGGGTTAATAATTTAATTAATTACGCGGCAAAGAAAACAAGTTACACCTCCAAAATGTGGGTCTGTAATAAAAAAAAACTATTTTTGCCAAAAAAAAAATTATGGCAATCTACAAACTTACTTCTCGTCAAATATATATCGTTAGAACTATTGAAGCCTACGAATACATAAAAGGCGGTGAACTACAAAATAAATTGAAAGAGAAAAATTTTAAACATTCGGAAAATACCATTAAACGAGATATTGACCTATTACGCGAATTGGGTTGGGATATTAGATTTGATGACAAACACCGCAGGGGTTATTATATTGTTAGTAATCCGGAATTTACAAAACATTTAGACCGTTTTGCAGAAGAAATTGAACTATATTTGGCAATTGAAAGCGTAAAAGGTTTTTCTAATTTCATTTATCCTGAAGTACGTCGTCCGGGAAGTATTGAGCGTTTACGTCCTTTTATTAATGCAATCAGAAGCATGAAATATATTCAATTTCGGTATCATAAATACAGCAACCGCAATACCGGCTTTCTAATTACCGACCCACTACACCGCGATAATGTTTTTGAGTCATTGGGCGGCGATACGGACAGTTTGCGCATTGTTGCTCCCTATATTTTAAAAGAGTTTCGCGGTCTTTGGTATCTCATTGGCGAAGATTCTGGAGAAATGAATAAAGATAAAAAAATCAAAACCTTTGCATTGGATAGAATCTCTGAGGTAAAAGATGTGGGACTATCTTATAAAAAAGACAGCAGTTTTAATCTTGCCAAAAAATACCGCGATTGCTTCGGAATTTATACGCCTGACAAAGAAAGCAAGGTGGAAGAAGTGATTTTATCTTTTGATGCGGAAAACGGCAGATACCTGAAAGCAAACCCATTACATCATTCGCAAAAAATACTGATAGATACAGAAAAAGAGTTTAGGATTAGTTTGCGTATTTACATTACCCTCGATTTTTTGCAGGAAATATTAACGCGCACTTGGTCGCTGCGAATTATCTCACCGGAATCTTTGCGCGAAAAAGTTTGTGAAATATGGAAAGATGCATTGGAACGAAACAGTTGACCCCTATTTTTCTCTTACCGATAAACATGCACACTGTTTCCATGCAGAAATGGCAAATATTTTACCCCAAACCAACACATTTGCAGTAATAAGTACGAAAAAAACAACAGAAACAGGGCTGTCTTAATTTTCGTGGGTTTGAAATGGCGAAAATGGATGTAGAGCATAAAAGCGAGCCAAGTGATTGCTGCCCAAGTCTCTTTCGGGTCCCACGTCCAGTAGTGCCCCCACGCATCTTTTGCCCAAACTGCACCCATGAGAATGCCCGCAGTTAAGAATGCGGTGCCCGCATAAACCAAATCATCGCAAAATACCATAGATTGCCACTGTTTTTCGGTGTTGCTTTTCTTTATTAACAGAAATACCGCATAAATAACTGCCACACTTAGAAGTGAATACGCCAAAATATACATCGTAATATGAGGAATAAACCAAATGCTTTGCAATGCGGGCATCAAATTGTGCATCCGCTGCGGCGAAAACCATACCCTTGCTAACAAACAAGCAATAAGAACAATTGCTATGAAAAAAACGATTGCTATTTTTCTAATTTTCAGGGCTTTGAATCTAAATCTTGAAAAAAGTAAGTAAAATGTTCCGGCAAAAATTAACAAAAAGCCTGTATAAATCACCGGAAGCCAAGGGTCTTTAACGATTTTAAATACACTGTATCTGCTCTGGTTGCCAAGGGTTTTGTCGTAACTATACTGATAAATCTTCCAACCCGAAACGGTAAAAGGTTTGTTCACTTTTATCTGTGCCTCTTTTTTCTCTCCGTTGGGAGTATAAACTGCAATATCTGAAATGAAACATTTCGGTTTGCCGGATGGATACTCTTCAATAGCAAACGATTTTAATTCTATTACAAACGGAAGTTCCACGAATTCGTTTTTTGTGTTGGTAGCGCGCCACTCGGCTTCATTAACGCCCACCACCATTTTCAACTGTTGCAAACTATTACGCCCAAAAAATGCCGCAAAAATTACCAAGAATAATCCTGCGTAAATGCCCGAAAACAAACATAAACGTTTCCACATAATTTGTCATGGTCAAATATTATTCCCCCATCGGGGCCTCGCCTGTGTCTATATCCCGTTGCTGCTCTCTGCGCTGGTTGTAGTTGTTCAGCTTATAGGTCAGGGTTAAGTTCATTTGAAAAGCGCTGCGCCAACGCTCACTGGTAGAATAATAGCCTTTATCTGAATTTGTGTAGTCGAAAGAGGTAATAATCGTTTTGGGATTGTAAATGAGGTCTCTGATATTTAAACTGACCGACATCGCTTTGTTTTTCAGGAACGACTTTTTTATTCCAAAATTGAGAGAATATTGGGCATTTCTTCTTCCTTGCCCCACACCGCCGCCGTGAAACCCCATACTTCCCGTAGTGATGGTTTTGGAACGATAACGGAAATTCAACTGAATATCCCAATTCTTCGGCAAATTAAAAGTTTGGTTAATTCTAAAGCCATACGCCCAATCGTCCGACAAGTTGGGGTCAATCAAGTCGTTGCTGTTAATTTTCACATAATAACAGTCGCCGCTAAAATTAATACGCCAAAACTTAAACAATCTTTGGCTGAAAACCAACTCAAGACCTAAACTTTGACTCTTGTTCAAATTTTGCGAAGAGTTTAGCGTATAATCGAAAGTATCTTTTCCCATATAGTTATTTTCAATGGGCAAAATATAGATATCGTCCTCATTAAGAAGTGTATAATAAATAAAACCATCTTTAACATAAGCCGTTCTCATCTCGGTGTAACGGGTAATTAAATCGGAGCGCTGGCGATAGAACAGGGTGGTGCTGAACGAAGATTGCTTGATATAGGCAGAGTACCCCAATTCTAAGTTGTTGGCAAGTTCGGGACCCAAATTAGGATTTCCCATTCGTAAATTTTGTTTATCGGAAGCATCCACAAACGGATTTAGATTCCAAAAACGTGGGCGGGTTACCCTGCGGGAAAAACTGACTTGCAAAGAATGGCTGTCGTTGATATCATATCGAATATGTGCCGTTGGATAGAGCATGTGTTTCGGAGACGAAAACAATCTGCTGTATTTTTCGGGTTCTTTGTTTGCGGGAAAAAGTTCCGTCCACGTTTGTGCAAACTCCCCACGCAACCCCACTTGTACTTTCAACACTTTCCAAAATGAATTGGAATAGATGAAATAGGCGGCGTTAATCAGTTCCTGAAATTGATAATTGTTTCTTTGTTGTTCATTTTCATTGAATTGGGTTGAAGAAGTACCTTCAAACAAGTGATAATTCTGCCAAATAGAGCGATACGATAACTTATATCCGGTTTCAATACGTCCGCCGTTTCCTATCGGGGTAACAAAATCAACCTGTGCCGTGGCTGTTCTATTTTGGGTTGCCGTTTCGGTTTTTTGAAAATAATTGGGTAGGTTAGCAGGTTTAGAAAACATTTGCAAATAGTTATTATTTGATTTACCTGACATATCGGTGTAGTACAGGTCGGAAGTTAACTCCATCCCCTTTTTGTTAAACAACTTTTTGTAACTGATATTTCCGGTAAAATTATTGCCAAAGCGAGTTCCTGCGCCATCTTGTTTGTAAATATTAAATGGTTTATATATCTGTGAATCATAAAACCATCGGAAATTATCTGCCGTTAAATTACTTGTATCTTTGTTGTCGTATCGGTTATATCCGAAAGAGAATGAGAGTGTATTTTGTTTGTTGATAAAATAATCCATTCCTGCACGCACATTATGTCCAAAAAACTGTGAATTACCCTCGTTACTCTGCAACAGATAAGTAGAATCGGCGGGCATTAAAGTATCTCTTTGAACCCACGAGGTACGGGAAAGATTTCCGGCGTTGCGCCACTGTCCGCTGCGGAAATTATAGTTCAAATAGATAGAAACTTTGCTGTAAGTATAATTCAAATTTGCGGACAGATTTCCGCCATCCAAGAAGAATTTGTTTCTGAAAATAGAAGTTGCCATACCTCCGCTGAAATAGGCGTTAAATCCGGATTGTTTTCTCTTTTTCAGGATAACGTTGATAATCCCTCCCATACCGTCGGGCTCCAACCTTGCCGATGGGTTTGTAATAACCTCAATACTTTCTATTTCTGCCGCGGGAATTTGGTCTAACGAAAGATTTGTGGGTCTGCCGTCCACCAAAATGGTAACATTGCTTGTGCCGCGCAACGAAACGTTTCCCTCAATATCCACATCTACGGAGGGGATTTCGGCCAATGCCTGAACGGCGGTGGCGCCTTCGGTAATAATACTGCCCTCTACATTATATACTTTCTTGTCCAAATTTTGCTGAAGCATCTCTTTCTGAGTGGTAATTTCAACAGTTTGCAGTTGTTGGGAACGTTTGGTAACGGCAAACTGTCTCATCATATATCGCGGGTTTGTTTGCGACAAAGTGAACTCTGCCGTGTAATGTTTCAGGTATCCCAGCGCATTTACCTGAACGATGTAGGTACCCCAGGGAATATCTATAATAAGAATTCTGCCGTTTTCGTCCGTCATTCCGCCGGTAACGGTGGTTGAGTCTTTGGCATTCATCACATACACTGTAGCGTAGGGCAGCGGTTGTTTATTTTCGTCCACAATCATTCCCATCACTGCGCCCAACGAGCCCAAATCGGGCATTTGACCGCCGTAGCCGCCACCTCCGGGAGGGCGATTTCCGCCGCCGGGCTGCTGAGAAAATAAATTGACAATTGACAATTGACAATTGACAATTAGTAACAGGATGATAATGGTGTATAGTTTGGGTTTTGAGGTCATAATTATAAATAAAAAAAACTGCGCTTTTGACTGTTTTTTGGGGGGGGAGTTTAATAATAACAAAATAATGATAATTTTGCAACGATAAATTACTAAACAATGCCCTCAAACTTAAATATTCTTAACAACAAACAGAAAGAAGCGGTAATGAGCGATGAGAAACGTCTGTTGGTGTTGGCGGGTGCTGGCTCGGGAAAGACTAAAACGCTGTTGCAAAAGATAATCTACCTGATCGAAGAAAAAGGTGTTAGCCCATCAAGTATTTTGGCTATTACTTTTACAAAAAATGCTACCAATGAGATGATTGACCGGCTTATCATTTCGGCAGATAATAGCGGAAATTATGAAAAACTGTTGTTAGACAAACAATTAAAGAAAGAAGAAAAAGATAAAGAGAGATTTTTTCAGCAAAAAAAATATAAATGGATTGATGGACTGACGATAAGAACGTTTCATTCATTTTGCTACTCCGTTCTTCGTACTTACGGCGTGAACGAGTTTGACAACAAATTCAGAATTATTGGCGAAGAAAAAAGAGATGAAGAGGATGAACTTTATAAACACGTGGCTCCTGAAACCGTATTTGAAGTGTTTCATAAATTGCTTATTGAACAATGCGAAGATACCGAATATCTGCTTCAATTAAAGCGATATATCTTAGACTACATCATTGATAAAATCCATATTAAAAACAATAATCCTAAGTATTTTCACAGCGACGGCAAGTATTTTACTTCACTTGATGGGACAAAAGTTCGCTCAAAATCAGAACAGTATATTGCCGACTGGTTTTACCGACACAGCATAAAGTATGAATATGAACCCCTGCTAAATGTGAAAGATTTTTCTTTCCACCCCGATTTTTATATCCCCGATGCTAATTTGTATATTGAACACGTAAGCGACAAAAGTTATGCTACAAGAAATAAAGAGGAACAATTTGATAAAGGTAACTTGTTATTGGTAAAAACTTATGACAGTATGACAAAAGACTCTGCACTCTTTAATCATACCTTAGACAAAATTGTAAAAAACAGATTACCCTCAAACTATCATAAAACCGTATCTGTCAATTTTAAAGAGGAATTTAACGGGTATCATGAAGATGTAAAGGATTTTGTGCAGCAAGTGATGCGTATTACTGACATGATAAAGGTTGAAAATATTGATATTGAAAAAGTTATTGAAAATGCCAGGCAAGACCAACACGAAAGAGTTCGCAATTTTTACGAATTGGCTATGCCCATCGTTAAAAAATATATTCATTACTGCATTGATAAATCGTATCTTGATTTCAATGATTTGATTTCAAGAAGCATATCATTATTTCAAAATCAGGAAGATATTTTACACATATTCAAAAACAAATACCAATATATTCTGGTGGATGAATTTCAGGATGTAAATAATTTGCAAGTGGAATTAATAAAACTGTTATTGACAGAAAAAACGCAACTTTTTTGTGTGGGCGATGACTGGCAAAGTATTTACGGATTCAGAGGTTCTAATGTAAGCTATATCATTGAGTTTGAAAACCATTTTACAAATGCCAAAACAATAAAACTGAATCTGAATTACCGTAGTGTGCATAACATTGTGAATGCCAGCAATGAAGTAATTAAACACAATAAATTCAAAATTGATAAAGAGATACATGCGTTCAAAAAGTCGGAACATAAAATTGTGGTTTATGCTGGAAACACCGAAGAGGAAAATATTAAATTTTGTTTAGATAAAGTAAGAGAACTGTTGGATGATGGGATTAGCGGTGAGGATATTTTGTTTTTGTACAGAAGGAGTAAAATGTTTCATCCTTACTTTACAAAATTCAAAAATGAGAGCTTGCGCGTTCAATACAAAACTATCCATGCTGCGAAAGGACTTGAAGCAAACGTGGTTTTTATTGTCGGATTGACCGAAGGAAACGGGGGCTTTCCGGACATTTGGCTTGAAGACAGAATTTTTCAAGTTATCAAAAAGGCAAATCACGACTTGCTGATGGAAGAAGAACGAAGATTATTCTACGTTGCCATTACAAGGGCCAAAGATAAGTTGTTCTTAATCACAGAAAAAGGAAATGAATCAAGTTTTTTGAAAGAGATTCCCGAAACATTTACGGTCAGAACCACCACTGCTGCAAAATCGGTAATGGAAGAATTAATTACCTGCGAAAATTGTTACAGTCAAATGGAAAAGCTTTGGATTGTTTGTCCGTATTGCGGACAAAAAGTGCCGGAATCAAAAAATAAACTTTAAAATAGCGTAACAATAACAAAAACTTAATCATTACACTTATGAATAAAGTGCAAACAAAACAAAAAAAAGGATTTTTCTATTATGTAGAAAAAGGGGGAAATGCGCTGCCGCACCCAGCACTTCTGTTCGGCTTATTGGCCCTTTCAGTACTTGTGTTGTCGGGCATTGGGGCGTTATTAGGGTGGCAAGGCGTGCATCCTGCCACCGGCGAGCATATCAATGTAATTAACTTGCTGTCGCGCGAAGGAGTTCATCGCATTATTTTGGATATGGTGAACAACTATACCGGCTTTGCTCCGCTGGGTATTGTAATGGTGGCGCTGCTGGGAATAGGGGTAGCAGAAGCCAGCGGATTGATTAAAACAGCCATCAATGCGATGTTGACAAAAGTGCATCCCAAAACCATCACTTTTATGGTTATTTTTACAGGACTTCTCTCTAATGTGGCCTCCGATTTGGGGTATATTTTAATTATTCCGCTGGGGGGTGTCATATTTCATTCATTGGGTAGAAACCCTCTCGTGGGGATGTCGGCTGCCTTTGCCGGTGTAAGCGGTGGCTTTAGTGCAAATATTCTCATTGGCACCATTGACCCGCTTTTGGCAGGTCTATCCACCGAAGCCGCGCAAATTATAGACCCAAACTATTATGTGTTGCCAACCGCCAATTACTATTTTATGGCAGTCTCCACACTATTGATTGCCGTAATAGGTACTATTGTAACCGTAAAATGGACAGAACCGAGATTGGGAAAATATACCGGCGATTTAGAGCCTGAACCCATTGCAAAACCCACCCCTTTGGAAAGAAAAGGACTGAAAAGAGCCGGATGGATTTTCTTAGGCTGGTTTGCACTGTTTTTAGTCGGACTAATTCCTGAGAACGGATTGTTGCGTGGCAATGACGGTTCAATTCTGCAAACACCTATCTTAAAGGGATTTATATCTGTATTGTTTTTTATGACCGCCTCAGCAGGAGCTGTATATGGATTCACTGCCGGCACTTTTAAAAAAGCCGAAGATGTAATAAGAGGGATGAACGACAGTTTCAAAACGTTAATCTCTTTTCTTGTTTTGGTATTTTTTGCCTCTCAATTTGTGGCGTGGTTTCGCTGGAGCAACCTGGGGCTGTTAATTGCAGTAAACGGAGCAGGTGCTCTGCAAAACGCCGACATCGGCTTGATACCTTTGGTAATTATTTTTGTAATTTTTGCTGCATTTCTGAATTTCTTCATTGGCAGTGCTTCTGCAAAATGGGCCATTGTGGGTCCCGTATTTGTTCCCATTTTTATGCTTTTGGGATATTCGCCGGAACTATCTCAGGCTGCTTTTCGGGTGGGAGACAGCATTACCAACGTCATTTCACCTATGATGAGTTTCTTTGCACTAATCATTGTCTATTATCAGAAATACGACAAAAAAGCAGGCATCGGGACGCTTATCGCCACGATGCTGCCTTTTACCATCACTTTTTTCATTGGCTGGACAGCCTTATTAGTTGTTTGGATTTTGCTGGGGTGGCCGTTAGGGCCGGGCGTACCACTCTATTACGGAATGTAACGCTCGCAGTGAGTACTAGTACCTTCTGGGTTTGTAGCCGCCACCGCCGCCTCTTGAATTTCCTCTGTTGAAATCTCTTTTTTCGGTTTTTGGTTTCGCGGTATTTACGGTTATCTCTTTTCCGTCATACTCGGCACCGTTCAATTCTTTAATTGCTTTTAGCGCTTCCGAATCATTGGGCATCTCCACGAAGGCAAACCCTCTCGACCTTCCGGAATCCCTGTCTTTAATAACGTTAGCAGAAGTTACTTCTCCGTACTCCTGAAATAATTCTTTTAAGTCGGCATCATTCACGCCATAACTTAAATTTGCAATGTAAATGTTCATCTAATTTTTTAAAAATTTGTAAATAATTAATTTAAAGATTGAGGGGGAAAACTAAAGAAGGGCAATTAAAAAAAAACGCTCAAACAATAAAAATTCAACAACTCTAATCGGCGGCAAAGATATATTATTTATTAAACGAACGCAAGCAACCTTTTTTTAGGTCGCCTGCGCTCTTGAAAACGAAAAATTTATGATTAGGGGGCTATGATTCAACAATCAGTTCCCTTGAATCCATTCGTACAGTATTACCTTTTTTGAGGAAATACCGGTTTGAAATCGTCCCGCCGGTTGTGCGTACGATTTTCTTCATTAGTATTGGGTAACTGTGGTTCAAACTTCGACATCGTGCTGATTTTCAGTCTATCTTTGGAAATTCCCTTGCTCAGCATATAGTCCCGCGCAACTTCCGCCCGCTTGTAGCCCAACTGAAAGTTATAACTGTCATTCCCAATATCACACGTATTTCCGAAAATAATCAACTGAATATCAGGGTATTTTTTTAAAATACTCACTTTTTTATCCAAGTTTTTAATACTTTCGGGGTTTAAGGATGACTTATTTAAGTCGAAATACACCGGCTCGAAAAGTTGGTTCGTCTCCTCTTCGGGATACACACCCGGATAGAAATCGAGTTTCTGTTCCGAAAGAGTCGGTTTTTCAGGGGTAGTAACGTCTTTGGGGGATATTTTAGACATCTGGGACATTTGTTCCACTTTTTCAGCTACTTGTTTCATAATAGAATCTACCGACACCTGTTGTTTTTCAACTATCTGTTTTTCGACAATATAGACAGTATCTCGGCATTTTTCCCTGAGTACAGGCTCTTGAGCGAGTGTTTTACTGTTTTCACGTGATGAGAGTTTGCCGAGTTTAATTCTAATACCCGCTTTACCTCCATAAGAGAGGGTGCGAATTTTATCCACATATTCCGAACTTGTAACAGAATTGTAAGTAATCCCTTTTCCTACATTATTGTTTTCTGCAAGAGAAACATAATCGGTTTCGGGTCCGGTAAACAAGGGGAAAGACTCTTTTTGCTTGTTATTGATATTCAGTAATCCGTAATCCATAAACGCGCCAAGAGAGATATCCACTCTTCTGTTTAAAGAGAAAAGAAAACCGGCTTCTCCAATCAAAGAAACGTTGAACTTCAGGTTCAGTTTTCCTTGATTGTTCATATTCAACACTTCGCCGGGGTTGTGAATCGCTCCGAATCCGTGCTGAGACACGTCCGGTGCGCCCAATGCGCCCAATTCAAGGTTTTTCTCTTTGTAATACCCTGAGATATGGAGTTTTGAATCATCGGCGTTAACACCATCGTAAAGTGCGTAATAAGCAGAGCCAAGAAGTTGAAAGGAGGCACCGGCTGCAAAATACAAGCCAAAATGCTCTTTTTCGCCAAATTTTTTCTGCAAATTCAAGGTTAACGGAAACTGAATATAATTTACAGTTTGTTCTTCTACCCAATTTCGTGTTCTTACTCTTAATTCGTAATCTTTCACATTTCCGGCAAAATCGTTATCGGTATAGTTACCCAACACCAAATACTTATCGGTTTGAAAATCGCCAAGTAATTTGGCATTTGTTCTGTATTGGGCAAAACCAATTCCGGTGGAAATTCCAATATACTTGTTAAAGTAATAACTGTATCCCAAGCCAAATTGGCTTCCGTATTTGAGTTCACATTTAGGGGTTGCAAAATTTACCCCTTGCATATCATACTTGATCCCTGCAATTCCACCTCCTCCGGCGAGGCTCAGGTAAGAACCTTTCTCCTGAGCCATAACCTGGAGTGTGAATAAAACAAACAGAGATATAAAAATGTTCTTTTTCATATTTGCATTATTTATGATGAATGATTAATTTTTCGATGA